>Ga0070739_10002116_pt1 | contig 27485 bp, 22 predicted proteins | sample Coa_R1_7_FD_66445 | JGI IMG/M metagenome (GOLD analysis project Ga0070739, IMG submission 66445) | Surface soil microbial communities from Centralia Pennsylvania, which are recovering from an underground coalmine fire - Coalmine... | ecosystem: Environmental > Terrestrial > Soil > Unclassified ...
CGCCCTGAATGGCCGCCCCGAGATCGGTGATGATGTCGCCGAAGAGGTTGCTGGTCACGATGACGTCGAACATCTGCGGCCGCTCGACCAGATAGAGGCAAGCGGCGTCGACGTAGATGGCGGAGGTCGAAACATCGGGGTACTCCGGAGAAACTTCCGCCAGAACACGCCGCCAGATGTCCATAGCACCAATGGCGTTTGACTTGTCTACGACCGTGAGGTGCTTCTTCCCGTTGCGCCGCCGGGCCAGCTCGAATCCGTAGCGGATAACCCGCTCCACCCCGGCTCTGGTGAAGATCATCTCCGCGATGGCCACCTCGCCCGGCTGTCCACGTCGTAGCTGTCCGCCGATGGCGGTGTAGGCATCCTCGGTGTTCTCCCGCACCACCACCAGATCGACGTCTTCCGGTGTCTTTCCCTTGAGCGGGCACAGCCGCTCGTCGATCAGCGTGACCGGCCTTAAATTGACATAAAGGTCAAGTCCGAAGCGTAGCGTGAAGATGATGGCCCGTTCCGGGACGCCACCTTTGACACGAGGATCCCCCACAGCGCCAAAGAGGATGGCGTCCAGCCGGCGGTACTCCTCCAGCGACGACTCGGGCATGACCTCGCCGGTCTCCAGATAATAGGCGCAGCTCCACGGATACTCGACCAGCCTGTAGCTGAATCCCTCGCGCGCGGCCGCCGCCTCCAACACCTTCAGTCCCTCGTCCACAACCTCGGGTCCGATGCCGTCTCCGCGGATCACCCCGATTTGGTATTCGGGCGTGTGTTCCCTTCCCACTCCTCGGCTCTCTCCGATACCCATCTCCGACCCACGGCTGTTCACCCCGCTGCGCTCCTTGCGCCGATATTCATTCCAGCGAGCCAACCCACTCGGCGCTGGCCGGCGACTCGACCTGCAGCAGCTCACGCACGCGCTCCACGTCCCGACCCATCTGCTGAACCAGATCCTTGATCGAGCCGAACGTGAGCTCGTCACGAACCCGGTCCTCGAAGTCGAGCTGCAGACGCCGATCGTAGATGTCCTCGTCGAAGTCCAGCAGATAGGCCTCGACGCTGAGTGGGTTGCGCCCAAAGGTTGGATTGTAGCCGACGCTGATGGCCGCCCCATGTCGACTCGATCCCAGCGTGGCGTGCCCGGCGTAGATGCCTGTTGCCGGTACGACGTGATGCGGCTCCACTTCCAGATTGGCCGTGGGAAAGCCCAGCTCCCGTCCGCGACCCGCCCCACGCACGATAGTCCCTGAGACGGTGAAGCAGTGCCCGAGCAGCCGGTTCCCTTCCACGATCTCTCCCGCCTCCACCAGCTGCCGGATGTGGCTGCTGCTAAGCTGCTGATCCGCAAAGGTCTGTCGTGGTACGACATGAAGCTGGTACCTCAGATCGGACTGCAGGCGTCGGAGGAGATCGACATTCCCACTCCGTCGGTGGCCGAATCCAAAGTCTGCACCGGCCCATAGCGAGGCGACGTTGAAGCGGGAGACGATTGAGCGCAGGAAATCCTCTGCTTCGACGTGTGCGATCTCGTCCCTGAAGCGAAGCACCGCGCACGTATCCACGGGTAGAGCGGCCAGTAGGGCCAGGCGCTCCTCGATGTCCGTCAATGCCTTGACGCCTGATCCCGGAGCCAGCAGGAGAGCTGGGAGGGGGTCGAAGGTCATGACGACGGTTTCTAGTGCACCTTCCGTTGCTTCATTGGCAGCGCATCCGATAAGAAACTGATGGCCGCGATGCACCCCATCGAAGCCGCCGATGCTGAGGACAGAGCGAGAGTTATCTTCAGGGCCACTATCCAGGCCGTCGAGCCACTCGACCTTCATGCCGGATCCAGAACGCGAAACGGTTTCCAGCGTGAGCCCGACGGCTTTGCCAGGGCGAAGAAGGCTCCCTGGTGGTCGTAGAGGCGTACCGCGCCCATCGTTGGCACAACTTCAAACCTGGCCATTGGAACCGCCATGCCATGGCGAGCCTGCCTGGCCTGTTCGCGCTGGAGGAAAACCGCCGGCAGAGATGTGAGCACGGAATCCATCGGCAGCACGTGGTGCCGGAGGTTGTCGCCGTTCAGGTGGTCGAGCGCGACCGAGTCACGAAGGTGGCAGTGCCCACTGGCCAGCCTGACCAGCGTGTGCAGATAGGCCGCCGTGCCCAGCCGGTGGCCGATGTCCCGGGCCAGCGACCTGATGTACGTCCCCGGACCGGTTTCCACCCGCAGCGTCAATCGGCCGTCTGAGTAATCGAGCAGATCAATGGAGTGGATGATGACCGGCCGCCCCGGCAGCTCGACCTGTGTGCCTGCCCGGGCACGGGCGTAGGCGCGCACGCCCCCCTGCTTCACGGCCGAATAGACCGGCGGCTGTTGCATCTGGCTCCCGACGAAGGACTTGAGCACGGCCTCCAGCCGGCCTGGCTCTAATGAGGGCACAGGAGCCGTACGTGTCACTGCTCCCTCGGCGTCGTCGGTTTCCGTCGCGCAGCCGAGTACCACCTCGGCGGCGTAGATCTTCCGCTGAGCAGTGGCATAGGGAGCCAGAGCGGTGGCGCGACCCATTAGCAGCACCAGGACTCCGGTCGCCAGAGGGTCCAGCGTTCCGGCATGTCCGACCGCTCGCTGTCCGCTCAGGCGCCGAGTCCGGGCCACGACGTCGTGCGACGTCAGACCGGCCGGCTTGTCGACACTCAGGACGCCGGAGACACCGTCGACCACAGCTCGTCGAACACCTGCGTCACCTGTTGTTGGGCTTCTCGCAACGTGCCGTGAATCGTGCAGCCGGCGGCACGGATGTGACCTCCACCGCCGAAGGCCGAGCAGATCTTGGAGACGTCGAGCCCGTGCGACCGCAGGCTGACCCGAACCACGCCTGGCTCCCGCTCCTTGAGGAAGGCCGCGATCGCGGCCTCACGAATGCCGGACATGTAATCGACCACGCCCTCACTCTCGTCGGTGGCCGCGGCCGCTTCCCGGGCCATATCCGGGGTCATGAAGGCCCAGACGATGCCTCTGCTCTCATCCAGGTGAAGTGTACTGAGAATGAGTCCCCATAGCTTTGCCGTACTGAGCGGCTTGGCGCGGAACATCTCATAGGCAGACTGCTCCAGGTCGCCGCCGTAGTGACGGAGTGCACCGGCAATCTGCAGTACACGGGCATCCGTGTTCGAGTGCTGAAACGAGCCGGTGTCGTTGATGATGCCGGTGAGAAAGTGCGTCGCCGTGGCGGCGTCGATGGCGGTTGGCAGTTCTTCCAGAAGCTTGAAGGCCAGCTCGCTGGATGAGGCCGCGGTGACGTCGACGTAGTTGACCGTCCCGAACATCGTGTTGCTGTCGTGGTGGTCGAGGTTGAGGATGGGCGTCGACTGGAACCGGCTCTCATTCTCGTCGTAGAGACGGCCGATGCGTTGGATGTCCCCGCAATCCGCGACCAGCATGAGATCGAACCGCTTATCCGGCAGATCGGTGGCGATCGAATCGACGTCGGGCAGATACTCGAAGATCTGCGGCACCGGGTCGGAGATGGCGAAGCAGGCTTCATGACCGGCTCCTCGCAGGCCTCTCTGCAGACCCAGCCCAACGCCGATCGAATCGCCGTCCGGATTGACGTGAGAGAAGATGGCGATCGACGGGGAGCGTCGAACGAGGTCAGCGGCCGCCTGTACGCCATCGTTCCCGGACGGCGGGCTAGTGTTATTCACCGGCGGTCTCCTGCAGGTTGTTCATGATCTCCAGGACGCGAGTTCCTTCCTCGACCGAGCGATCCACCTTGAAGCTCAGCTCCGGCGCCAGGCGGACGCCGAGCCGATGCCCTACTTCCCGTCGGAGGTAACCCTTTACCCGCTCTAGAATCTGGAACGTTCGGCGCTCTTCCTCATCGTCACCAAGAACGCTGATATAGACGGTGGCATGCTGCAGATCGCTGCTGACCACCACCCGCGTGATGGTTAGGAAGCCCAACCTTGGGTCCTTCACCTCCCGCGGAATCAGCGCGCTGAGATATCGCTGAATCTCTTCGGCCACCCGGCCCTGCCGGCGCTCGCTCACCCTTCACCCTCCACACCTGAGTCTTGCCACGGATGCCCCGGGAGACCTCCTAGGCCCACCAGGTCGTACGCTCAGACACGCTCCTGGCCGAAGGCCTCGAGCACATCCTGCTCCTCGAAGTCGATGAAGCCGTCCAGAGCGATCCCGAACTCGTAGCCGTTTGCCACCTCGCGAACGTCATCCTTGAAGCGCTTCAACGATGCGACCTGCCCGGTCCAGATAGTCTCGCCGCCGCGGATCACGCGTATGGTCGAGTTGCGGGTGATCCTTCCGTCGGTAACGTAACCGCCGGCGACCGCCGAGCGCCCGATGCGGAAGATCTGCCGTACCTCGGCATGGCCGTAGACCACCTCCTGATAGACAGGCTCGACTGCCCCGGCAAGCAGCGCCTCGATGTCCTCGGTCAGCTTGTAGATGATGTTGTACTGGCGGACGTCCACCGCATCCGCCTTGATCGTCTTTCGAGCGGCCGGGTCCGGCGAGACGTTGAATCCGATCACCATCGCATCTGAAGCGGTGGCCAGGAGAATATCGGACTCAGTTATCGGGCCGACCGACGCGTGGAGGATGCGTAGCCTCGGTGGTGGAACGCCGTCCTGGGCGGCGGTTTGGTGGTCCCTATCGATTTCGTTGAGGGCGCCGACAATGGCCTCCAATGAGCCCTGCACGTCGGCTTTGATCACGAGGTTGATCTCCCGTGCGCCGCCTCGTTGCAGCTGGGCAAAGATATCGGTTACGGCGGCACCGGTGCGCTGCGGGCGCGAGAGGGAGACCTCTCGCATGACGATGGCCCGGCTCCCGGCCGTGGCCCTGGCCTCGCGCTCGCTCGCAAACACTCGGAACCGGTCGCCGGCCTCCGGAATCTCTCCCAGTCCCAGGATGGTGACCGGCGTCGAGGGACCTGCTTCCTTGACCTGCTGACCACGATCATTTGTTAGGGCTCGAGCTTTGCCCACCACCCCTCCCGCCGCCACGAACTGGCCCACCTTGAGAGTTCCTCGCTGCACGATGAGCGTCGCCAGCGGTCCACGCTGACGGTCCATCCTGGCCTCGATTACGGTTCCGGAAGCGTCGCGATTGGGATTCGCCCGCAGCCCCTTGCCCTCATCGGCCAGCTCGGCCGTCAGGATGATGGTTTCGAGGAGGTCGTCGATGCCCTCGCCCGTCTTCGCCGATACTGCCCTCAGCTCGACGTCGCCTCCCCATTCGACCAAGCCGAGGCCGGTCTCAGCAAGCTCCGCCTTGACCCGGTCGGGGTTTGCTTCCGGGAGGTCCATCTTGTTCAGAGCCACGATGATCGGAACCTGAGCCGCCCTGGCATGGTCGATGGCCTCCAGGGTCTGCGGCATCACGCCTTCACTTGCCGCTACCACTACGATGGCGATATCGGTCACCCTGGCGCCGCGGGCACGCATGGCCGTGAACGCGGCGTGCCCCGGAGTGTCGAGAAAGGTGATCTTCTCACCGTTGTGCTCGACCTGATAGGCGCCGATATGCTGGGTGATCCCACCGGCCTCGCCCGCCACCACGTTGGTCGACCGGATACGATCCAGCAAAGCCGTCTTGCCGTGGTCGACATGGCCCATCACAGTCACCACGGGTGGACGCTTGACCAGACTCTCCTCCGGATCCGGAGGCTCTTCCGGCTCCTCGATCTCCGCCTGCGCGACAACCGTCGCGGGCTCCGCCACCTCAACCACGGGGACCGGCTTCTCCGCCGGTTCCGCGGCCCGGCGCCGCTTCCGCCGCTTGGGCGCCTCATCCAGCTCGACGTCACTCTCGGGCAGCACAGCTTCGTCAAGCGGCTCCTCAAGGTCGAGCGCAAACTCGCGCAAGTGATCGAATTCAGGCTCAGGCTCGGGCTCCGGCTCCACAACCGCGCCCTCTTCGAGGACGTCGATACCTAGGTCATTAGCCACTACCGCGGCAGCGTCGAAGTCGAGCTGCTGGTTGATGGTGGCCATGATGCCGTTTTTCATGAGGGTCTTGATGATTTCAATTGGGGAGACGTGCAGAGCCTCTCCCAGCTCACGAACCGTCAGCTCACCCGGCAGGATTATGGGTCCTGTGCCCTCGCCGCCTGCCGGCGACGCTACCGATGTCTTTGTCATAAACTCTCCTTCTTCAGCCGGCCGCTTCTGCTATCAAGGGGGTGCCGGCCGGGCCCGGGGCACCCGCCGTCTCCAACTCTGCCCGCTGGGCCCGCGTCAAAACCTTGTGCTCCGGCAGGCCGGTGGCGTACTGCCATAGCTCGGTCCAGTTGTCGGGCTGGACGCTCATCTCCAGTGCGCGGTTCAACGATCGCTTTCGTTGGGCGAGATGCCAGCATTCCTGGGCCGGGCAGATATAGGCCCCGCGTCCGTTCTTGCGTCCTGTAACGTCGACCTCAACCAGGTCAGGCGTCACGCGGACGATGCGCACCAGCTCACGCTTGGGCTTGCTCTCCCGGCACGCGACGCAAGTTCGAAGAGGAACGTGCTTCAGCTCGCTGCCTCCTCCACCGTAATCCCCGCGCCCTGTGCCGCTCGCTCCAGTGCATCCTTACCCTTGATGTCAACCCGCCAGCCGGTAAGCTTGGCTGCCAGCCGGGCGTTCTGGCCCTCCTTGCCGATGGCCAGGGACAGCATGGAATCCGCCACCACCACCTCGGCACGCTTGTTGGGCAGATCGATGCCTACATGAGTAATCTCGGCCGGGCTCAAGGCGTTGGCCACGTAGGTTGCCGGGTCGTCGCTGTAGTTGATCACGTCGATCTTCTCGTTGCTCAACTCGTTAACCACGGTCTGGATCCGTGCGCCACGAAGACCGACGCAGGCGCCGACCGGGTCGACGCCCGGCTGACGCGCGACCACCGCAATCTTGGAGCGACTGCCGGGCTCGCGCGCAATGGACCGGATCTCCACAATGCCGGAAAATATCTCCGGAACCTCGAGCTCGAAGAGCCGCTTCACCAGGTTCTTGTGGCTCCGAGACAGAACAATGGCCGGCGTTCGCGGTCCTCTGCTCACCTCGACAACATAGACCTTGAGGCGCTGACCGATGCGGTAGCGCTCGCGGGGAACCTGCTCGGCGGGCGGGAGAACCCCCTCGGCACGGCCGAGGTCAAGGATGACCCCACGTGAGTCGATCCGCTGGATCGTTCCCGTCAGCAGCTCACCCTCCTTACCCGCGTACTCGTTGTACAAGAGGTCTCGCTCAGCCTCATGGATGCGCTGAATGATCGCCTGACGGGCGGATTGCGCTCCGACCCGGCCGAAATCCCCAGGGGTAATGTCGACCTCAACCGTGTCACCCAAGCCACCCGGATCCTCGAGCGCCTGGGCTTCCTTCAAGGTGATCTGGGTTCGCGGATCGCGAACGTCGATCACCACGGTCTTTTGGCCCAACACCCGAAATTGTCCGGTCTCGACATCCATCGACACGCGTGACTCGGGAACGGTCCCGTACTGCTTCCTGTAGGTTTGCGCCAGTGCCTCCTCGACTGCTCCGACCACGACCTCGCGGGGCAGGTCCTTTTCCGCGGTGATGGCGCGGATGGCCGTACTCAGCTCGTTCGCCACCTTGGTGGTCTCCTTACCAGCCTCCGGAGACGGAAAGACCGCGCCCGGACGGCAATCCACCGCATAGCAAAAGAAGTGGGCACCAATCCCACTTCTCGTTTGAATGCGGTATTAGATTTGCCTCTTTACTCTACCACGATCAGCCCATTTCCGGCACTTTCATGCCGCATTCTCCGCGTTCGACAGGCGATGCGGCACGGCAACCTGTACAGCGCCCTGAGGCTCAAACCCTTGGCCCCAGCCCTACAATCCGGTAGCCTATCAAGCCATCGGCGAGGCCCGTGACCCAGACTCACTCGGACCAAGACCACTCCATCGTCATCGCCGGCGCCGGCTATGGCGGTCTGCACGTGGCCCAGCGGATGGCGCCGTTCCTTCGACGGCACAGCGACATCCGGCTGATGCTGGTGGACCAGAATCCCTATCACCAGCTCATCACTGAGCTTCCGCGAGTGACCAGCGGCGAGCGAACCGTGGGACAGGTTCAGGTCGATCTGGAGCAGGTCCTGAGCACTGTGGTCGAGTTCAAGCAGAGCGAGATCACCGCCATATGTCCGGCCGAGAACCGCCTGGAGTCAACGACCGGAAGCATCGGCTATGAGCGGCTGGTCCTGGCGCTCGGGAGCCGGCCGAATGACTTCAACATCGCCGGACTCTCAGAGCAGGTGCTTTATCCCTACACTCCGGAGGGCGCCCGTGAAGTCTGGGAGGCGGTGAACAACGCCGTGTCCGCGGCGGCCCAGGCACCCGACGATGCGGAACGTCGAAGGCTGCTTACGGTCGCAATCGGCGGTGGAGGCGCAAGCGGGGTAGAGATCGCCGGCGGGTTTGCCGAGGAGCTGCCACAGCTGGCGATCGAGCACGGCCTTGATCCGGCTCTCGTCCGCGTCGTCCTCGTCGAGGCCGGACACACAATTCTTGGCGGCTCCTCAGCTGAGCTGATTGCCAAGGCCAGCCAGATCCTTCAGCAACTGAAGGTTCAGGTGAGAACCAATGCTGTGATCGCCGAGGCCCTGCCTCAGGGCTTCCGACTGAAGAGTGGGGAGCTAGTCTCGGCCGGCACATACGTGTGGGCGGGCGGCGTGAAGGCCAACCCCGTCGTCGCCGGTTGCGGGCTCCAGGTCGGCTACAACGGCCGTATCAAAGTCGACCCTTACCTGCGAGCTCTCGGCTATGTCAACATCTACGTCGTCGGTGATCTTGCCTCAGTGGTCGACGAGGAGACCGGGCTGGCTCTACCGCCCTTGGCACAGGTGGCACTGGCGGAGGCAGATTCTGTCGCAGAAAATCTGCAGGCGGAAAGCGAGGGAGGTTCCCTCAGCCCGTTCAGCTACCGAGACCGAGGGTTCGTGGTTTCGGTCGGCCGGAGCGGAGTGGCTCAAATACGCGGCTTTGCGATTGGTGGTCGCCTCGCCCATGCCCTGAAGGACGCCATCGAGTGGGAATATCGCCAGTCGGTGAAGCGCTTCGGCGGCCGTGGGGCAATCTAGCTATTCACTGCTGGATCTGGCCCAGAGATTGATTCCCGCCTCGACGGCATACTGATCGATCTGCCGCAGCTCTTCGTCCGAGAAATCCAGGCGGCGAAGAGCGCCCAGGCTATCCTCGAGCTGTCTTACGCTCCGTGCCCCGATGAGCGCGGACGTTACCCTCTTGTCTCGCAGCGCCCAGGCAATGGCCATTTGTGCCAGCGACTGACTCCTCGCTCGCGCGATCTGGTCGAGAGCCCTTACCCGGGAGAGGTTCTCCTCGCTCAGCATGCTCTCTGCAAGGGAGCCACCTCCCCGGGCACGTGAGTTCTCAGGGATTCCATTGAGGTACTTATCGGTCAACAATCCCTGTGCCAGTGGGGAGAAGACGATACAACCTATACCCAACTCTCCCAGTGTCTCCAGCAGGTGGGGCTCAATCCACCGGTTAAACATCGAGTACGAGGGTTGGTGGATGAGCAGAGGTGTTCCCATGGATGCCAGGATCCGGGCTGCGTCTCGGGTCTTTGAGGCGGAGTACGAGGAGATGCCGGCATAGAGTGCTCGTCCGGACCGCACCGCCGTGTCGAGCGCACCCATCGTTTCCTCCAGGTCCGTTTCCGGATCGAAGCGGTGAGAGTAGAAGATGTCGACGTACTCGAGGCCCATGCGCTTGAGCGACTGATCGAGGCTAGATAGGAGGTACTTGCGAGAGCCCCACTCACCGTAGGGGCCCGGCCACATGTCGTACCCCGCTTTGGTTGAGATCACCAGCTCGTCTCTATAGGGACGGAAGTCACTGGCCATCAGGCGGCCGAAGTTCTCCTCGGCCGATCCATAGGGAGGGCCGTAGTTGTTGGCGAGATCGAAGTGGGTGACGCCCAGATCGAATGCCCGTCGCAGCACCGCCCGCTGTGTCTCGAGAGGCTGAGCTTCACCGAAGTTCTGCCACAACCCGATTGAGACGGCCGGCAGCTTCAGCCCCCGGCTGCCACTGCGTCGGTAGTCCATCGACTCATAGCGGTCGGACGCTGCTACGTAGGACGTGTCGAAGCTCAGATCCCTGCCTCTTTGAGTGCCGTGACCAATGACTGATAGTACGCGTCGCTGGTGATGGTCGCGCCGGATATGGCGTTGATGTTGGCGCTCTGGGCTTGAAGTGTCTCGCTGCGGAGCAGCGGGACGGCCTGCTGATTGATATAGGCGGAGGTGGGATTGTCCTGCGGCGCCGAAATCTGGACGTCGGTAATCCGTCCGCTGCGGACGATGAGCCTGGCCTGTACCGGCCCGAACATGCCCTGCGCCGGAGGCCCGGTAAACGTGCCCGTCTTCCCCGCCTTGGTGGGTTGGGGGGTTGGCGTCGAACCGCTCGGTCGAGTCTGATGATGCGTGCTGTGGCCACTCCCAGATGTACCTGAGTTTCCCGTGGATCCGGACGAGCTTGATCCGGAGCCGGACGAGCTTGATCCCGACCCGGACGAATTTGATCCCGATCCGGACGAGCTGTTCGAGCCTGAGGCTCCGGACGATCCTGCGCCGGAGCCCGAGCCTGTCTGTGTGGCCGGCGTCGACTTCGGAGGCGCGGCGCCTCCGACGGTACCCAATGAGTTATGCGAGATCACTTCGGCGGTCACGGCGAGGGGCAGCCCCAGTCCCACCGCCGTGAGCAGCCCGGGGATTACTTTTCTGGCAATCATCATGTTCTCCTTTAGGTCGCGAACGCAAAGCGTTCGACGTGAATACATTTGTCCGGCACCCCCAGGTGCCGCACGCCGTCCTCGATGGCATCGACCATCGCCGGCGGCCCGCAGAGGTAGATCTCGCGAGCGGAGATATCGGGGACGATACGGCGCAGATGGGCCGGAGACATCAGATCGCGATTCTCCGGTAGGCGGTGATCCCCGACGATGTAGTGGACTCTGAAGTGACGCTTCTCGGCTAGAGCATCCAGCTCCTCGCGAAACACGATATCGGCATCGGTCATGGCTCGGTATATCAGCACAACGTCGCCGGTCATGGTTTCGGCAAGCGCGCGTAGGGGAGTGATGCCGATTCCCCCCGCGATCAGCGCAACCTTGTCCCGGCTCCGAATGTCGTCCGTCATCGAGCCGAACGGGCCTTCGACGATGACCCTCGTACCCGGTTTCAGCCGGTTGAGGCCGGTGGTGAAGTCGCCGACAGCCTTGGCCGTCAAGCGCAGCCAACGGCCGTTGGGAGCAGCCGAGAGCGAGAACGGGTGCGCTTCCCAAACCCGTCCTGGTGTCGCGAACCGCCATATGAAGAACTGGCCCGCCTTGGCATTAAGCCAGTCAAGGTGCCTGCCGGTGACGTAGACCGAGGTTGCCTGTCCCGGCTCCTTCACCACCCGGCCCACCCGAAGCTTATGAAACCCGTTACGGAAGACCGGCTGGAGGATCCGGAAGATGATGACCAGCTGTAGGGTGACGAGGTAGAACCCGAGCCAGTAGGCGGCGGCCAGTGGGTTGGCTATGAAATCGAGGCCCGTCCGGGTCTCATGGAAGTAGGTGAGGGTGACACCGGCATAGGCCACAAGGTGGACAGCGTACCAGGTCTCGAACCGCAGCCTGCGGCGCACGATGAAGAGGGATGACACGACCACCAGGATGATTAGCAGCGTTCCTACCAGCGCGGCCACGATCCCGTAATACTGCGACAGCAGGATCGAGGATTCGGCGAGGACCGAGACCTTTCGCGTCATGGCATAGCCGACGGTGATCAGGACCACGTGCACCAGGATCAGGTAGAGAACGATCTTGCCGTTGAGTTTGTGCCAGTGAGTCAGACGGTCGAAACCGGCAATCCACTCGAGCAGAGGAAGCCTGGCGAGCATCAGCACCTGAACGGGAAGGAGATAAGCCGCCAGCAAGCCCGTGAGGCGGCCGGCACTGCTTAGCCCTGTAGCGGCGCTGTTGACCCCCGAGATACCGCCGTCGTGGAGCCAGAGCGTTATGATGACCAGCGCTCCGGCAAGGAGCAATCCCTGCACCAGCCGGGTCACGCCCAAGCGAGCTAGGCGCCGGCCTTCGTTCCGCGCCGGGACTGACGAGCCTGAGGGGCGCTGACGATAGGGCGTCCCGCTTGATTGGCGAACCGGCTTCCGGGTCCCGCGGGCGTTGGTACGTTCTGCCGTCTGCCGGGCGATATCAGCCTCACAGGGTTGGATTCGACGGTGAGAGTGGCGGCGGCCGCAGACCGGTCACCAAGGCCCGCGGCCGCTGAATGGGAGGAAGTGCGCGCTAGGGCCGGCGGCCAGCTCCCTAGCTTCGCAGACACGTGGGTGGCTGACCCGCCCTACACCTTCATTTTCGAGTCGGGTCATGGCGGGCAGGTGAGAGATTTATGATGGTTTGATGACAGGGAGGGCGAGTTTCGAGTTTGGAGTTGGGAGTTGGAGCCGGAGTCGTGAGAGGGGTACTTCCGCCGTCCTTCGGGACAAGGACGCCTTCTCCCATCACCTAGATCCCGTCGTCCAGTGCAGGTTTGGCCCGACGCCCGAATGAGGTTCGCAAAACGACGCTGGTAGTAGAAGAGCCGGCCATTTTGCCGGCTCTTCTACCTCAGTTCCCGGCTTTTCTCGCCGGTGCGGAGATCTTCGCCTTGGTCGCGTCGGTTAGCGGTATTGGCGCCGTCGCGGGGAAGAGCTTGGGAATCCCGTGTCCAGGAGCGCCGGTGTACCTCCGGGTGTCAATCGTCGAGAGTGACCCCGAATATCTATTCCTAAAGTATCGGATCGGACGTAGTCATGCCTGTGCCGGGTGCCGCGTCTGCTGCAGGATTCGGAACTCGTTCCCGGACGGATCTCGAAACGAGGCATCGATACCGTATCCGCGGTCTTCCGCGGGCCGCGTGAATTCGATGCCCTTCGCCTTCAGTTCCTCATAGGACGCAAAGCAGTCGTCGGTCGTGAACACTATGGAGCTCAGCATCCCCTTGGCTACCGCGTTCTCCACGTCCTCTGCCGTCGCCTCATCCATCGGAAACCCCGGCTTCGAAAGAACGACGGCAATGCCCGGCTGATCCTTCGAGCTGACCGAGAGCCACCGAAAGTCGCCGTTCGTGACATCTTCCCGGACCTCAAAGCCCAGCTTCCTGAAGAACTCCAGCGCCTCGTTCTGGTCGCGCACCCACAATGTCGCGTGACTCACCTGCAATGTCATCTCAGCCTCCTTTGACGGATTAAGCTACACCCACTTCTATCCGTCGGGCCGTGGCTCTGTCTTCTTCTATCCTGCTCAATTGCGGGCGCTCGACCGCCTCCAGAACACACGGGGGAATCACCCGGGCCATCAGCGCCGGCAGGTGCTGAGCCCGATAGCGGGTCGGTGCAAGCCCATACGCCCGTCCGAAGGCGGAGGCGAATGAGCCCACGCTCGTGAGGCCGACGGACATGCAAACGCGCGCGACCGAGTAATCGGTGTTACGGAGGAGGGAGGCGGCTCGTTCCAGTCGCCGGCTGCTGAGGTACTGATGGGGCGTTTCGCCGAACGCGGCCCGAAACTGGCGTGCAAAGTGCGCTGACGACAGATGGGCTGCCCGGGCGATAGCTGGTATCGACAGCGCCCGGTCGTAGTTCGTATCGATGAAATCGCGTGCACGGAGCAGGTGACGCGATAGCTCAGCCCGACGACGTTGACGTACGTTTCGTTCGATAGGGGGTTGCGTCCTCCGAGTCTGAATGCTTCAGTTACGGACGCCGGCCGGCGGCGTGGATGGACTCACCGTCAGGCTCAAGCTGCCCTCGATATGCGTCACCGAAAGGAGAGCTTCGAACGTTAGCTGCGCCTCGACCGGGCGGTCTCACCTCGGCCTTGGCTTCGGGACCCGTGGAATGGGCAATTTTAACAATGTTGCAGAGGGATCGAGTACCGACGGCCGGCATTTCCGGCTATCAAGGACACGTTGACGAAACTGGAGCCGGTGCTCAAGACCGCCTGAACATCCAGAGGCCGCCCATCGAGCCGCCCCACACGAGGTGGGCGCCGACGATCAGCCGGCCACGGCCCGGAGGCTCTTGGGTCGTCGGAGGCAGGATGTGAAAGGCGGGCAGCCAGCCGAGATAGCTCACGGCCCAAACGAGCAGGCCGAACAGCGGAGCAGTGAGCCAGGACCGCCCAAACCTGCTCAGGAGCAGACCGTAGACGGCGCCGCAGGTCGTTCCGTATCCAAAATGCGATGCCAGCGTGCCCAGCAGAAGCTGGCGGCGGTCGAGGTGTTTTCGCAAGCCGGCTCGTTCGGCCAGCCTGTTGGTGATCCGCTGGGGTGGCAGGGCATACTGTTGCGTCTTTGGCAGCAGCCTGTGGGCCAGCAGCATGAAGCCGGTCATAGGGATCGTGGCCGCGAACCCGAAGATTGCCCCCCAGGCCGCCGGGTGTACGTGCTCTCGAAACCACGACGTCATGATTCGCCACCTTGCTGCCGACCTCGGCGAGTGGACTCATGAGGCACTCGCGCTCGCATCATGGTGCGCAACTACCGTGCCAGAACGGCTTCCGGCGATCGACCTTGGAAGAAGCGAGAGAGGGGGGCCGAGCCAATCGTAGCTGAGCCATGTAGATGTTACGCTCAGCCCAGGTCTCGCCGTCGCGATATTCCGCCCTGACACAGACCCCATGGCCGAGTGGGGCGTCTTCTCCTAGGTAGGCTGCGCTAGTGTGCCGGAAGCCTCTTTTCAACTAACGTCGAAGCCAACCTGGCATCCGTCTAACGGATTATCTCGGCTGCATGCCCCATCCAACAAAGCCCAAGACAATCCTTGTGGCGTGTTGTGGCAGGCTGGACGTAACCCGCTTAGGGTTGGACTTGATCGATAGTAGAGAGACAGGATCCGCCCACAGGGGATGATGTGCTGCTTTGGGTGCTCCAGGCCGCCGGCGGTATAGGGCTTGCCGCGGCCGCCGCGTTGACGGCGATTACGTGGCTGCCGGTTGACGTCAGCTGCATACCGTGGACTTAGGAAGCGCTGTTCGCAGCGCTGTTTCCGGTCTGGTTCGCAATGCTCCTGTGGCGCCGGTCCCGTCCCAGCGGAACGAAGGGTGGGCGATGGAGGGCGCGTGCGATGTCTCCTATCCAGCTGCTCAGCGCGCTGCCGAGACCGATTCGTGTCGTAACCATATGTCTGGGTCTGTTCATCTTCGTCAACTTCTTCTTCACGCTACTTTCGGGAGGTCTTCCCGGCCAGCCCGAGATTCACGGGGGGCGCTACTACTTCGATAGCGCGAGGACAGCTCGCTCCCGCACCCGCTCGGGAAGCGAGGCGTCAAGCGCCGACTTGGCGTTGTCGATATGCGTCTTCATTGGGTTCTTGTGCCCTTCCGAACGCGTGCTGAAACGCTCTGCTACTTCCTCGGCGAGCGGGTCAGGTTGGACGTTTGCGTCATGATACGGGCTTTTCCCCGTTTCTTACTACGGCTAACTCCCGTTCGAGGAGCGAAAGTTGGGCGGACGAGGCATCCAGGCGCTGAGTTCGGCTTCTGACGGAGACCCCGTGCGGAAGCCTTATTCCGCTTGGAGGCCGCTACGACTCGGATGCAGCGTGCTGTAGTGTCACGCAGACTCTTAGTCGAGACCAAATCGATAGAGAAGTTCTTCCACGTCCAATCCTGGTCAGCAGCCCCGGGATGGCATCTCGCGAGTTCGCCAAGGAAGCAGTTACATCTTGGACAGGGTGGCGTAATTTGGGCCTCGTCCAGAAGTGGGGTCGGAGGTGGGAGTGCCAGCTGTGGCTGCTGAGGACAGGTGTTTGGAATGTGGCATTCCCATCTACGACTTCCTGCACCCGTTGACCGCGCTATCTCTGTAGGTCGAGCGCCAAGAGGCCGGGTCGGTAGCGTCGGGTGGCGGGCACGCCATCCTGTTCTAGATAGGAATTGCCCTCGGGGGCGATGCAAGACCGCGGCTGCAGCACGCCTTCGTACTGATCGGTTCGAATCGGTTGAACCGCGCTGTGCCCGGCTTCCCAGTCGAAAGAGCGGATCGCCGGATCACCCGGCAGAATAGGCAGGTCGATGGGCGCCCGGCGACCCTGGCCATCCGGCCACAGGTCGTGCCTGATGAGGTCGCGCTCCCAAAGCTCTCCGGCGTCCAGCCAGTCGAGGAAGCTGGCGATCCGGCTGACACCCAGCCATTTCGTCGAGATATACCCCTCTGGATGCTGGTTGTGCATGTCGTGGGCGATCTGGGCCGCGGCCATGGCCGTGTAGCCCGACGGGTAGTGGCCTGGATTCGGCGTGGCGATCAGGATGGAGGCACGAGCAGCATAGGCCGCCCGGCGCATGGGGATCCATGAACGCCGCTCTGAATAGTCTTCCGGAGGGATCTCGGCGTAGAACTCCTTGGCCCGGCGCCGAGCCTCGGCCAGCGCGTCGAGGCTGGTCCTCCCCTCGTGGTGGTCTCTGGCCGCCTCGACCGCGGCGATCAACCGGCCGTCGTCGGACGGTTGAGGGTTGAGATGATCGAGACAGGCCTGCACCTGCTGCCAGCACCATAGCCACAGGTCCCGACGGCTCCACCGTTCCACGCGACTCAGCAGCCGGAGGCGACCCGCCGCGGGGCGCCCATACTTTCCTCGTTGGCCTTCGAAAGCGCACCGATGGACGGCAGCCTCCCATCTCGGCAGGCAGTCAAACAGCTCGTCCGTGGAAACGGCAGCAAAGTCCGCGTCTTCCCGCCGCCATTCTGTCGAGGGCAGCCACTCTCCAGGCCCACACTCGCTGGGAAGGGCATCTGGAGTGGTTTGGGTCAGCCGAGCCAGGCGCCCCGGAGACAGCAGGGCAAAGACCGAGGTGCCGTCCCAGCCGTGCGTCTCAAGCAAGGTGCTCGAAGGGCGGAAGAAAATCGAGCTCATGTCATGTCCTTTCGAGCGGCCAAGCTCAGGACATGGCCACGACCTCTGCGGGTCGGTGCTGTCCTCATTCTACGTTGCCTACCTAATGACCACCTTCAGCCTGAAGTTCATCTGCGGTCGTATGACTGAGGCATGATCCAGTCGACAGCGAAGACGCTGCCCTCGGCAACGTCGGAAGCGTTCAGGTGCTTGACCGGGGCGGTCGGCGATGGTACAACAGAGGGTGAAGCGGCGCCGGAGAGCGCCCGCGAGCGGAAGTGGCGCAGTGGTAGCGCGTCTCCTTGCCAAGGAGAAGGTCGCGAGTTCGAACCTCGTCTTCCGCTCCATTTTTATTTCGGCGACGTGGCCAAGTGGTTAAGGCGGAGGTCTGCAAAACCTCTATCGCCGGTTCGATTCCGGCCGTCGCCTCCACTCTCCGCTGAGCCGGCCACCGTGCCCGCTGGCGAGCTCAGCGAAGATGCGCGCTAAACGGTGGGGCGTGGGAGCTAGAAGCGCTAGAGAGGCTTTTCCCCCGGCCACGTGACCGTATTCAGCGTCTGGTCGCACCATTGGTCGGCGCCGACGCCGATCTGGGCCGGATTGGGATGCGACCCGTTATCGGCCGTCTTTGGCCCCTCGCACACCAAGGTCACTCCGACGCCGCCCTTGATCGCGGCCATGATCACCATGCGCTCAGTCTGGCTCTGACCCTGGAGCGGTGTCCACTGGCCCTCGTATACCTCGCCGGCACCAAGAACGTATCCGATCTCGGCTCCGGCCACCGGATATATGGGTTGGAACTGCGAGAAGCTTCTGCCGTGGAGGGCGTTGACGAGCTGAAGGGGCGAGGTTCCCCGCGCACGGCTGCCCTGAAACTGCGCGTCGAAATAGCCGCCACTCTTTAGCGGCCACTGCCAGGCCACGGAGCTGCCGGTCTGGTTGCTGGGGGAGCCGGTGACGCTCTTGTCATAGGAGAGAGTGAAGCCCAGTCCCGAGCTGTGGAATCTTGATGACGCAGCTGCCGGAGACGAGACCGGCGGCGGTGGGATGCGGCACGAGTGGACGCATTTGTTGGCGCTTTGACCCAGAGCCGCGAGGATGTTCAACAACACGATGAATGCGACCAGTACTCCACCGGCAGTCAGCCAAATATGATGGCGGTGCGCCTTCTGCGGAACAGGAAGGGTGGCAGCGGCGACACTCATGCGCTCGCTCCGGGTATCATCGGACCGCGCACATCAAGCATCCCTCGACCGCTCATCGGTACGCCCTCTCCAGCCGGCCATGACCGGTCTTCGGCGTGGCTCTGGTAGCGACGCCGCAATGGGGACAGAACGCCATTCGTGGCACGGAATGATGGCAGTGAAAACAGACGGTGTCAGGCCCGACCCTGGTATCGACGGCCTCGGCCAGCAGCATGTGGTGCAGCGCGACCCGAGCCGCTAGCAACAACACCATCGCGACAGCCGCGTAGATGCACACCGTGACCACGATCGAGGTCACCAATACATTGACCAGGCCCAGGCCGACCCAGAGGCAGATCACCAGCAGCACGACGGAGTCGATTCTTGTCGTCCAGCCAAAGGCCGTTGCCGGCCTGGTCTTGCCACGGCGAAGCCAGAGGGCGCCGCCGATCAACCCTGTCGCGGTGGCGGCAATGAAGGGTAGGAGAAGGCCGCGGCCGAGGATCGCCAGGGTGTTGTCGACGGTCGGTGCCCCGCTCCTGACTCCCTGGCTGAGCTGCGGCCACAGCTCGACCACCGTGACCGCCAGCGTGAACCCGAGCGCTCCTGCGGCGCCGAAGACAAAGCCGTCCAGCACCTCGTCATAGCGCTTGCGGGCATAGATGACCAGGCATCCGACCAGCATTAGGGCCTGAGCCGCCAGCGAAAGACCGGGGCCGTAGGCAAGGATCTTCCAGAGCGGAGCGCCGAAGGTGGCGTTGGCAACCAGGGTGTCTGTGCTGAAATGCCCCGTGTAGAGAGCCCAGGGAATCCCGATCAGGAGTCCCAAAATGAAAGTTGACCCGATGACGATGAGCGGCTCGTCCTCGTAGACGTCCACCTCGTACAGGTAGATGAGATAGAGCAAGGGCACTACGAGCGCCGCTGTAGCGATCCCGGCACCGGTCAAACCAAGTAGTCCGAAGACCACCAGAACGACGACGCCGGCGAGCAGTGCCAGCCGGAATGGGGCTGCATGCCGCCTGGGCAGATGCGGGAAGAGCGTGGAGATGATTCCCGGATGGAAGAGGTGCTCCTCGGGGTGAGCGGCGAAAGCGTGGCTACGCGCCGCCGAACCGGTTCTCAGGTACGCTCCGCAGGCGCCGCAGTACTCGCCTGCGGGAACGTCCTGGCCACAGACGGGGCAGATCTTTTCGGTGGGAGGGAGGCTCTGCTCGCTCACGGGTGGGCCGGCGAGTAATGAAGTAGGTCCCGGGCCAGGTTGTAGGCATCGGGTGATCCGAGGCCGGTGGCCATGTCATAGCCCGTCGCCGCGGGGTAGTTGAGGTTGGTCCCCGTGACGACGTCGTGGAATGGCGGAAAGGGTTGCTTCGTCGAGGCCAAGTGGTAGAGCGCCGGATTCATCCAGCCGACCGGGGCGTGGTGATGGCTCCCGAGGTACTCGTCGGCCAGGGCGGTGATGGCCGCCCATATCGGCGCCGCCTGGCTGGTGCCTCCGCCTTCGCTCCGCCCTCCGGTGAGATTGATGTCCATGCCGCTCGCGTTGTCGGCATCGGCGGAGACATCCGGAACCATGCGTCCATGGCTCGGATTGTTCAGGATGTCCTGAGCGGCTACGCCGGGCGCCTTCTGCCAGCCCGGCTGCTTGAAGAAGATGCTGGGCCCGCCGCCGCTTCCGCCCGTTTCGATGGGATCCTCCCACGCCGTCTCATCAAACCATGAGCCGCTTGACGTCACGCTGAGACGCGTTCCGCCCACGGCCGTGACGCCGGGACAGCCGGCGGGAACCTGGATGCCGAGATTGGAGGTCGACGGAACCTGCCCGTTTTGAATGCAGCCGAAGGCGCCATTGTCTCCGGTGGAAGCGAACGGCGCCTCGCCACTGAGGTCAGCCTTGACATACGCGAGCTGAAGGGCCCGCAAATCCGCCGCGCTCCAGTCGGATTCGCAGAGCCCGACGCTCTCGCTGATGACGTCTCCGGAGACGTGGGAGATCATCTGGGCGGTCCTGCTGTCCCATTCCGCGTTGCTGGTATTTCCAGGGATGTTGTACACGACAAGCTTGGCCATGGGCGCGATGGCATGAACGACCTCGACATCCATGGTGGCTTCATCTCCCGGCTGGAAGGCCGGTCCGTGAACGGTGATGTGGAAGGGTGGCAGGTGGAAACGAGCGGCGTAGGCCTTGAGCGACGCACCGTCGAGCCCGTCGATCTCGACGAAGACGACGGTCTGGCCCCGGCCGTCAATACCCTGATTGATCAACGGGGTGATGTCATAGGCCGCCTGGATTCCGGAGGGGCTGAACCCGCCGGCCGGGACGATGTCGGTCCGGATGGGCATCGTCGAGATGCGGCCCGCCCCGGAGACCATCCCTCGAATATCGGTGGGCACGGTGCCGGGCGAGCTCGACTCGAACGCCGGCAGATGTCTCCGTCCATAGCGGTGAACGTCGATGTGGAAGATTCGGTCCACTCGGTCCACCGCCCCGCGAACAAGGAGCCACGCGCCGTCGAGCTGCGGCGCAACCCCGAGCCCACGAAGTCGGAGGTAGCGCTCGACGCGCCGCAAAGAATGGGCGGAGGGAGCGTACCGCGAACGGAAGGGATCGACGTGGAGCATTGACCCCTTCGACCGGCTCGAGAATCGTCGCGTGCGCATGGTCAAGACCAGTGACACCTGACCTCTGGTCACGGAGCCGAGGTCTCGATAGGCCGACAGCACTCCCGTTCCGTGCTGCACCAGGCCGGCAGCCGAGCCGGGCGCCGGCCGCGAGCGAGCCGGAGCGGCGCCGCGGGTAGATGGCGCAACATACTGTACGAGCAATGTCGCCCCGAGAAAAGCCGCGAGTGCGGCGACCAGCACACGTATCGGCATCACAATCGCAGACATCACTGCCCTCCCGGTCGCTTTACAGTATCAGGCCGGTGGACCGGGCTGCAATACCCTTGAGCTACGGTTCAGCTTCGACGCTTCGGTCCTTGCCGGCCCGTACAGCCCAAGGGCTAGCCCTCCGTATCCGGCAATGAGGAGCAGCACGCCGACGATGATGACGCGTTCGGGCAGGGAAAGCGCCACCGGCCCCGGCGTCACCCACTGGTAACGGTCGTTGAGCCAGATGGGACTGATGGTATCGAGCGGCCGGCACGAGACGCCGCCGAGCGTGCCGGTGTTTCGGCCTGAGAAGCAGGCGGCCACCGGCCTAATGTAGGCCTGCTTGTTGCCGAGCGCGATATCGAGCACGTCCTTGGCGGCGACGAACTGGTACAGTTCGGGAGCGTCGGCAAGATTCCAGTAGTAGCTGTAGTGCGTCGGGCTCCAGACCCAGACCTGCCCCTGGCTCTGGCGCTGGTGAATCAGGTGATACCAGAACCGCCAGGGATCCACCGAGACGGCGGCCAGCTGGAGAACCAGGCTCAGACCCACAACAGCGATGATGGAGCCCCTGAGCCAACCTCGATATTTCTTCCAGCGCTCCAGCAGCTCACCGAGGGGTAAGACGACAAATGGAACGACGGGAAAGAGGTACCGCGGTCCCCATCCCGGATCTCCGTGCCAGTAGATGACGTTGGCATAGAACAGCACCGCGCTCGCGACCAGACCCGCGCACAACCAGAACAGTGGACGCGAGCGCCGGAAGAACGACGCCGCGGCCAGCGGTAGCAACCAAACCAGCGGGACATACCAGATGATCCCCTTGCCTGGGCTCGCCAGCAGGTTGGCGATGCCCTGCCAGATGGGAAAGCCGAACTGGTCGGCGGGCGCACGTCCAGTGCTGAAGAAAGAGCCGAAGCGAACGAGATTCCAGAGCCCGTCGGCCACCAGGAATGGCAGCATTCCCACCATGAAACGGACGCCGGTCTCCGCCGTGGTTCGCCACGAGTCACGACTTGAAGCCCAGGCCAAGAACAGGAAGACGATGGCCGCGGAAACCGCGAAGTCGTAGCGGGTGAGCAGGCCGAACCCAGCCGCGGCCCCCGAGCCATAGGTCCAGACTTCCGAGGTGCGCCACCTAGACGGCGGTGCGTCGCGCTCGGAGGGGCGTGAGCGCGGCAGCCGTACTGACTTCAGCGCGGCATATCCCGAGACCAGAAGAGCAAGCGTTACCTGGGTGTGCTCCTGACCGCTCTGTTGATCCGGCCAGAGGGTGGAGGCGAAGGCCAGGATCAATCCAAGGATGATGGCGGTGCGACGGCTGTAGCCGGCCTCGACACAGAGGAAGAAGAACACGGCGACGCAGAGGGCAGCCAGAACGGCGTCGAGAGATCTGACCGAGATGGCGACTGCGAAGGCCGACGGAGCCTGGGTGATGAGGGCAGCGATCTTGCCGGCGACATAGAGCGGCGCCATCAGCAGCGACTGGCCAGGAGCGTAGACGGCGTAGAGACAGTGGTGCCGTCCGAAAGCAAGTCGCGTGTCGGCGTTCTTCAGCTGACCGCAGACAATGCTGAGGTGACCGTGGAGGAGGCTACGGGTGACGAAAAAGCGGTCCACGGTATCGGCATTGTTACGAAGATCAGCCGGCAGGGTCAGCATGTAGACCGCGAACGAGAGCAAGGTCAGCGAAACGGCGGGCGGAAGGGCCAGCCAGCGCTTCAAAGGGCACCTCGGGGATGCGTGAACGTCGGTGGTGGTCCGCCTGCCGTCACATTCGTTAGCATTGCCCCACTTATACCCAAGCCGGCTGCCACTGCTTGCCTTCCGCTACGGTTCGTCCTCCCCTACGACGACGCATCTCCGGTCCCGAACTCGTGCGTCGACCGGTCGCTGAGACTCTTGAGAGCTCGGAACCTCCCAGGTGTCTTCGGGTTCCTATAATGACGCGGCGCGAGCCACAGGAGGGGGTGCGGCGGCGGTGTCTCGGCGCCTCGATGGAGGGATGGCCGAGAAGCGTGATCCTGGCACCGTCTGAACGCGCCGCCAAAGCCTTCCCGTCCTTCGCGCGGCCGGTCCTCATCTGGCTCCCGCTGCTGATGCTGCTGGCCGGCGTCGCTATCGTCGTCGCCTACGAGAGCCTTCACCTGACGGGCTTCACGTTCGGCAGTGCCGCCGTCAACGACTATGACGAGGGCGTCTACATGGCCACCGCAGCGCTCATGGCCCATGGGTACCGGTTGTACACCCAGATCTACAATGCGCAGCCTCCGCTCTTCGTCGCCGCTATCTTGGCAGCCTACCGCCTCCTTGGTGAGGGAATCTGGCAGGCGCGACTGGCGGTGCTGATCTTCGCGGTGCTGGCGCTCCTGGGAGCGTTCGGGATAGCAGGACTCGCGAGAGGCACGGTCGCGGCCGGCGGGGCCGCCCTCGTCCTGGCGGTCTCGCCGGAGTTTCTGGTGTATAGCCATGCCGTCGAGGAGGAGGTGCCGATGATGGCACTCTCGGGCCTCAGCATGGCCTTCCTGCTGCTCTGGCTGAGGCAGCGCAAGCTGGGCTGGTCAGCCGCATCCGGGCTCTTCTTCGCTCTCGCGGTGCTCACCAAGTTCTTTGCCTTCGCGCTCCTGGCCCCGCTCGGCGTGACGCTCCTGATAGTGCTGTGGGATGCGCGGGACCGGCGTGATACGGTCATGCCCGTGCTGTCGTCGGCGTTGGCCTTTGTGATTGTCGCGGCCGCTCCATTTGTGGCATCGCTGCTATGGTTCGGACCCCAGGAGTGGTCCCAGATGGTGTCCGATCGCCTCCATGCCAGCAGTCAGTCGGCCGGGCTTCAGTCGGCGTCGAACGTGCACATGGTGCTCAGCTTCCTGTCGCCCGATATCGGTTTGGTGGTGCTCGCGCTGGCCGGTGGACTGCTGCTGCTGGTGTGGGACTGGCGGATGGGACTCATCCTCGACACGTGGGCCCTGGGAACGCTGATCCTCCTAGCGGCGTACCATCCGCTCATGGGCCACCATCCGGCCATCGTGTTGCTCCCGGCGGCCGTCCTCGCCGGCATCGCGGTCGCGTTCGTCTTGCCTGGCCAGCTGGGCAACCCGGCTACGGGCAGCGTCCACACGCCGGACGCCTATCGGCGCTCCGTCTCGCCCTTTCAGTCGCCTCAAGGCGAGCCGGCGTCCGGGGACGCATCACGGCGTCCGGCACTTCCATTAGCCTCGGGCCGACTCCTACGGGTCTTGGCGGTGAGCGCGACGGTTGTCTACCTCCTGCTGCTACCCCGGCTGGTCAGCTCCTACAGCGGCCTTCTGGTGAAACCGGGGATCGATGACCGGAGTCTGGCCGCGGCGGTGATCCGAAGCCGAACGGCGCCCGACCAGATGGTGGCAACCGCCGACCCTCTGATCTGCGTCGAAGCAGACCGACTCTGCGTTCCCGACCTCGTCGACACCTCCTACGTGCGGATGGCGACTGGTAAGTTGAGCGCGACCGAGGCAATCACGGATGTGCGCCGGTACCGGCCGGCGGTCGTCGCCATGTGGCCGCGGTTCCGGTCGGTTGAGATGGCTCCATTCGCCACCTGGGTTCACACCCACTACCGGCTGCTCAAGGCCTACTTCTGTCCCCCCGGTCAGGTCGCATCCTGCGACGCCCTCTACATTCGTCGATGATCCGCCGATTCAGTGACCGGCGACCCGCAAGCAACTTCGATCTCGGGTATGCCCTCCTCGTCCTGGTGGTGGCTCTCGGCTCGGTCCTCCGGTTCTGGATGATCGGCACGGACTTCCACTTCATGGGCGATGAGGGGCGAGAGAGCGCCGCCGAATGGAGCCTCATCCACGGGAAACTGCCGCTGCTCGGTCCCAGCCTTTCCATCGGCCATACTCTGCACCTAGGCCCGCTGTTCTACTACCTGGAAGCGATACCGATGTGGCTGTCGAACGGTTCGCCCGTCGGTCCAACCATCTTGGTGGGGATCTTCGGCGTGGCCGCCACGGTCATGCTCTTTCTGTACCTGAAAGCACCTCTGGGATCACTGCCGGCCGGAGGAGCAGCCCTGGTGATGGCGGCTTCCTTCCTCATGGTCGAGTATTCGAGACGGCCCTGGAACCCCACCATCACCCCCTTCTTCACCCTGGCGCTCCTATGGGCGCTCGTTTCGTGGAAGCGAGGACGAACCGAATCGATTCTGGTCGTGGCCGCATCTCTCGCCTGTCTCGTTCAGCTTCAGCCGGTCAACCTCTTCGTGATTCCGGTCGCTCTGGTCTTCATTCTTTGGGCTCGACCCCCACGGCCCTCGGCCGCACTTCTCTGTGGTGCAGTCATCATCTTCGTCGTGATCTCCTCGCCGTTGCTCATCTACGACGGAACCCACAACCTGGCGAATCTGAAGGCTTGGCTGGCGGTGCTCATCCATGGAAAGAGCAACGCGCCGAGCAGGGGCGCCTCCAGCCTCAAGCTGCTCTTCAACCTCTTCTACCGAGCGCTGTCGGTTCCGAATGTACCCTTGACGGTGGTCTTAACGGTCTGCCTTGGCGCTGCCGGGCTTGCCGTCAGTGGGTTGCGGTCGTTGTCCGGCGAGGCCAACTGGGAAGTGAGGCTGGCCATGCTGCTCCTGGTCGTCGCCGCCGTGGGCTTTGAGATCTATCGCAAGCAGGTGTTCGAGCAGTACATGGTCTGCCTTTTCGTGATTCCGTTTGTGCTCTTGGGGGCGTTGCTCTGGCTGGTCGGCCGGTACCGTGCCGGCAAAGCGGTTGGAGTGATACTTGTGGCGGCCCTTGTTGTAGTGGGCACTCGTCAGACCTGGACCTACAGCTTCGTCACCCCCAAGTCCACCGTGGCCGATGCCGCGATCACCAGAAACGATCTCCAGCCCGACGATACCTACGGCCACGTGCTGCGAGTCGACCGGAAGATCGTGAGCCGGTCCAAGGGGCGCCCCTTCGAGCTGCGCATGGCGTCATATCTCAACTATCCGGCGGGCTACCACTACGTCCTGAGCCGGCTCGGTCATCCGCCGGTCTCGAAGGCGGGAACGGTCTTCCTCATCGTCGAGCCGGGCTCCTGGCCGCGACGGAAATGGCCGAAAGCCACTCAGAAGGTGGTCGCACGGGCCGATCGTTTCCAAACCATCGGACTCATCAAGCTGTACGAGATACCGATTCGACGACAGAAATAGAGCGGCCGTCCTCGTCACCGGTTCAAACTCGATCTGGCTTTACCGGTAGAGGCCGCGCTCGCCGATGTAGTCCTCGACCTCCAGGGGAACCAGGTAGCGAATTGGCGCTCCCTCTCGTACTCGCCGCCGGATCTCGGCCGATGAGATCGCCAGCTGAGGGACGTGCACGATCCGGGTCTGCTCGCGGATGTTGGAGAAGTGAGCGGCCACCTCGTTGAACGCGTCGACCTGCCCATCTCTGCCCTCATCCGCCCGGTCCATCACCACCAGGCCGAACTCCGCCAGAATGGCGTCAGGCTCGTGCCACGTGTGAAGTTCACGCAGAGCATCGATACCGACCATGAAGACGAGATCCACGTCCTCTCCATACCGGCGCCGTAACCCCCTGAGCGTTTCGAGTGAGTAAGAAGGGCCCGCCCGGTCGAGCTCGGCGGTGTCCAGGTCGAAGGTGGGGTTCGAGGCCACCGCCAGCCGCACCATGGCTGTTCGGTCCTCCTCCCTGGTAACGGGGCGATCGAGCTTGTGCGGCGGAATGCGGTTGGGGATGAAGAGCACAATCTCCAGGCCGAGCTGATGGCGAACCTCGTTGGCCGCCGCCAGATGACCCGTGTGGATGGGGTCGAAGGTGCCGCCCAAGACCCCAACTCGCCGCCGCCCGGGCACAACCTCGAAGGTCAACACCCCTGAGGCTCCGGTGGTTGTCGACCAGTGAGGGCCATTGCTGCCTGGCTCACGCAGGTGGAGGACCGATCGTGGCCTCGGGAATGGCCTGTCCAAGCGCCAGGACGACACCGGAAACATTGCCGGTCGGCTTGAGCCAGACATGCAGGGCCCACGTCACGGCTTCCGGCGTTATGGACGTGGTTTCGAGGCGTGGTGAGGGATCGTTGACCACGTCTGGAGCGCCGGCTACCGCCTGGAGCACGCGGCGGCTCACATCATCAGCGTTGAGTGACCGAGGCGCCTCCACCTGTACGCAGGCGGCCTGACTGCCCATCTGAGTAGTATTGACGACCACCTGGGTGAACACCACCTGGTTGGGGATGACGACGCGTTCTCCCTGGTCGGTCCGGAGATAGGTCACCCGCATCTGGATGTCTTCGATGAGCCCCGTGACGCCCTGAACGCTGATGACGTCGCCAATGTGGAACGGCCGCTCGGCCAGCATGTAGATGCCCGCGATGAGGTTCTTCAGCAGGTCTTGCAGGGAAAGGCTAAGGGCCAGGGCTGCTACGCCGACCACCGCGGCGAGGGCGGTGAATGGAACACTGAAGATCGCTAGAATCCAGAGCAGCCCGAGGAGCCATATGGTGAACCGGACCATGCGCGCCAGCAGGACGGAT
>Ga0070739_10002117_pt1 | contig 27478 bp, 27 predicted proteins | sample Coa_R1_7_FD_66445 | JGI IMG/M metagenome (GOLD analysis project Ga0070739, IMG submission 66445) | Surface soil microbial communities from Centralia Pennsylvania, which are recovering from an underground coalmine fire - Coalmine... | ecosystem: Environmental > Terrestrial > Soil > Unclassified ...
GCCGTCTTCTCGGAGGACCGCGCCGCGATCGACACGGCCTCGGAGCGGCTGCGCTACGCGGCCGGCAACTTCTACGTCAACGACAAGCCGACCGGCGCGGTCGTCGGGCAGCAGCCCTTCGGCGGCTCGCGGGCGTCGGGCACGAACGACAAGGCCGGCTCGATGTGGAACCTGATCCGCTGGGTCAGCCCGCGCGCGATCAAGGAGACGTTCACGCCCCCTCGCGACTACCGCTACCCGTTCATGGACGCGGAGCGCGACTCGGCGGGGACCTAGGGTCCGAAGCTCGCGAACCTGGTTCGTCCTCGACGAACCAGGTTCGGTGGGTCTCTCAGCGCACCCTGAACGTCCAGGCGATCGCCGTCCCGGTCGTCTGGGTGCGCCCGTAGGCCACCGCGAGGTGCGTGCCGGGCGCGAGCGGCTTGTCCGGGGCGCCGTAGACGGTGAGGTTCGTCGGCCGCAGGCCGCCGCCCTTCTCGAGCAGCTCGCGCCCGTCCACCCACAGCCCCTCCTCGACGAGGCGGGCGGGCGCGCGCAGCTCGACCGCCACCTGCGGCAGCCGGGCCGCGGTCGTCCCCGGATCGGGCCCGAGAATCGCGATCCGCACGCGGCGGCTCCGGTCGGCCTTCCAGGCACCGCCGACGAGGTGCGCGGCGACGGCCGTGTGCCCGCGCAGGACCACCGCCCACGCGCCGCCCTCGTAGAGCGTCCGCGCGCCGCCGCCGAGCACGCGCGCGGGGCTCGGCGGCGGCTTCGGCGCCGCTGACGCCGTGGTCGTCGCAGCCGCGTGTTTGCCGCCGCCGCAGCCCGCGAGGGCCACCGCCGCACAGCCCACCAGCACGAACCTTCCGACAACTGTTATCGGACGATAACTGTTATCGAACGTCATGCCCGCCCGGCCTTGTGCAGCTGGGCGTAGATCTGCCGCGCCGTCTTCGCGGGCACCCCGGGCACGCCCTCGAGCTCCTCCTGCGACGCGGCCAGCATCCGTTCCGCCGAGCCGAAGTGCCTGAGCAGCGCGCGGCGGCGGGCGGGCCCGACGCCTTCGAGCTGGTCGAACACCGACGAGCGGGCGGCCGCGTCGCGGCGCGTCCGGTGGAACGTGACGGCGAAGCGGTGTGCCTCGTCGCGCAGGCGCTGGAGCAGCTGCAACCCCGCCGAGTGAGGCTCGAGCAGGATCGGCTCCGGCCGTCCCGGCACGAACACCTCCTCGATCCGCTTGGCGAGCGCGATCACCGCGACGCGCGGCAGATCGAGCTCGTGCATCGCCGCGAGCGCCGCGCTCAGCTGACCCTTGCCACCGTCGACGACGACGAGGTTCGGCGTCGCCGCGAACGACTCGTTCCACTCTTCCGACCCGGGATGGGCTCCGAGGCGCGCGAACCGGCGCGAGATCACCTCGCGCATCGCAGCGAAGTCGTCCTGGCCGTCGAGTCCGGCGACGGCGAACTTGCGGTAGTGCGCCTTCTTCGGCAGCCCGTCCTCGAACACGACCATCGAGCCGACGATCTCCTGACCCTGCAGGTTCGAGATGTCGAAGCACTCGATCCGGATCGGGAGCGACTCGAGGTTGAGCGCCTCGCGCAGCTCCTCCAGCGCCTCGACGCGCCGCAGCCGCTTCGTCTCCGAGACGAACGTCTCCGACTGCAGCGCGAGCTCGGCGTTCTGCTGCGCGAGGTCGACCAGGCGCCGTTTCTCCCCCCGCTCGGGCGCGCGCACCTCCACGCGCGCGCCGCGGCGCTCGGAGAGGAATGCCTGCAGCGCAGTCGTGTCGCCCGCTCCGCGTGGCACGAGGATCTGCGGCGGCACCGACGGCGCCGACCCGTAGTACTCGAGACAGAACTGCTCCAGCACCTCGCCGACCTCTTCGCCCGCCGCGTTCTCGAGATGGAACGAGTAGCGGTCGACCATCCGCCCCTCGCGCAGCGGGAAGACCTGCACCGCCGCGCGCTCGGCCGAGACCGCGACCCCGATGACGTCGCTGGTGCCCATCGACCGCCGCTCGACCGCCTGCCGCTCGCTGAGCCGCTCGACGGCGCGGAGCCGGTTGCGATAGCGGGCCGCCTCCTCGAAGCGCTCCTCCGCGGCGGCCTCGCGCATCCGCTCCTCGAGTCGCCGGCGGATCGGCCGGTCGTCGCCGGAGAGGAACTCGACGACGCCGTCGATCACGGTGCGGTACTCCTCCTGCGAGATGTAGCCGACGCACGGCGCGTAGCAGCGCTCGATGTGGTAGTCGAGGCAGGGGATGCCGCTGTGCCGACCGGGCCTGGGGCCCTCGCACGGCCGGTAGCGGAAGACGCGGTTGAGCACGTCGAGCGTCTCGCGCACCTTCTTCGCATTCGCGTACGGGCCGAAGTACACGACGCCGCGCCGGTGCCGTTCGCGCGTGAACATCACGCGCGGGTACTCGTCCTCGACCGTGACCGCGATGTACGGGAACGACTTGTCGTCGCGGAGCCGCACGTTGAACGGCGGCCGGTGCCGCTTGACGAGGTTCTGCTCGAGGTGGAGCGCCTCCACCTCCGTCCGCGTGACGATCGTCTCGACGTCGGCGACGCGCTCGGCCATCTGCCTGATGCCGGGACGCGTGTCGCTCGAGCCCGGCTGGAAGTACGAGCGCACGCGCGGGCGCAGCGACTTCGCCTTGCCGACGTACAGCACCTCGCCCCGCTCGCCACGGAACAGGTAGACGCCCGGCTTCGGCGGGAGCCGCTCGAGCTGGCCCGAGACGCGTTCGGTCGGCATGCGGCCACGGTACCCTCCGTCCAAGTGCGGGGTCTGCTGGTTGCCGTGGTCGTCTTCTTCGCCTGCGCGGCTCCCGCCTGGGCCGGCGGTCCGTTCATGCTCGTCGGCGTCGCCGACGACATCGTCGAGCAGGCGACACCTGCCGCGGCGAAGCTCGAGGTCGACAAGGCGCGGCTCTCCGGCTTCGACGCCATCCGCATCACCGCGACCTGGCGCACCGGCGAGCGCGCCCCCGCCGCCGGTCAGCTCGTGCTGCTCGACAACGCGATCGACGCGGCGCAGTTCGGCGGGCTGCGCGTGATCCTGTCGATCTATCCGTTCGGCTCGAGCGTGACGCCGCTCACCGATCAGGCACGTTCGGACTTCGCGGCGTTCGCGGTCTCGCTCGTGAAGCGCTATCCGCTCGTGCACGACTTCATCGTCGGCAACGAGCCGAACCTCAACCGGTTCTGGATGCCGCAGTTCGGAGCGCTCGGCGAGGATGTCGCCGCGCCCGCGTACGAGCAGCTGCTCGCGACGACGTACGACGCGATCAAGGCGGTACGTCCGCACTCGACGATCTACGGCGGCGCGCTCGCGCCGCGCGGCATCGACCGTCCGGGGAGCGGCCGCGACACGCACTCGCCGACCGCGTTCATCGGCGACCTCGGAGCCGCCTACCGCGCGAGCGGGCGCGCCGTGCCGATCATGGACGCGTTCGCCATCCATCCGTACCCGGAGAACTCGGCGATCGGCCCCGACTTCCCGCATCCGAACTCGACGCCGATCGGCCTCGCCGACTACGACAAGCTGGTCTCCCTCCTCGGCACCGCCTTCGACGGCACGGCGCAGCGCGGCTCGTCGCTGCCGATCCTCTACGACGAGTTCGGGATCGAGACGCAGATCCCGGCGTCGAAGGCGTCGCTCTACACGGGGCACGAGCCGACGACGACGCATCCCGTCGACGAGGCGACGCAGGCGCGGATGTACCAGCAGGCGATGTCGATGGTCTTCTGCCAGAAGACCGTGCTCGGCCTGCTCCTCTTCCACTTCCAGGACGAGCGGTCGCTGCTCGGCTGGCAGTCGGGCGAGTACTACGTCGACGGCACGCCCAAGAGCTCGCTGAGCGCCGTCCGAGCGGGCGCCGAGTCCGTCCACCGCGGCATCGCCGCGAGCTGTCCGGGCATGAAGCTGACCCCGAAGCTGACGCTCGCGCCCGCGACTGCGACTGGCTCGGGTCTCCCCGTGAAGCTCACCTGCTCGCTCGACTGCTCGTACACGGTGCGGCTCGACGCAGGCGGCACGCTCAAGGGCACCGCGGTCGGCTCGACGCCGAAGACGCTGCTGTTCCACGGCCGGATTCCCGCCGGTCGCCACACGCTCACCGGCACGGCGACCGCCGTCATGAACACCGGTCCGCCGGGCACCGCGCGGGTCAGCTTCACACTGCAAGCTCGGTAGCATGGCCTCGTGAGCGGGACGCAGGGGCAGTACGTTGCCTACGGCTTCTATCGCGTCGACCCCGCGTGGCGGCGGCTGCCGGTCGAGGAGCGCGCCGCGGCGAAGGACGCGTTCGCCGAGGTGGTCGAGGAGCACGCGCCGCGCTTCGACGCGCTGCGCGTCTATTCGACGACCGGCGTTCGGCCCGACGTCGACTTCTTCCTCTGGAAGATCACGCCTCGCTACGAGGATCTCGAGGAGCTCGGCGCGGGGCTGAACGCGACGCCGCTCGCCGGCTGGCTCGAAACGCCGTTCTCCTATCTCGCGACCACGAAGGCCTCGCAGTACACACAGGCGCGTCGCGCGCGCAAGATCGTGCCGAAGGGATCGCCCTACCTCGTCGTCTACCCGTTCGTGAAGGTGAGGCCGTGGTACGCACTCCCGGTCGAGCAGCGGCAGCGGGCGATGGACGAGCACATCCGGATCGGGCACGAGTTCGAGACGATCCACAACCACACGACCTACTCGTTCGGGATCGACGACCAGGAGTTCATGACCGCGTTCGAGTGCGACGAGCCCGCCGACTTCATGCACCTGATGCTGACGCTGCGCGAGTCGGAGGCGTCCCGCTACACCGAGCGCGACACGCCGATCTTCGTCGGGCACCACCTGCCGATTCGCGAGGCGCTCGACCGCCTCGACGGCGTACCGGCCGCAACGCACGTCCTTAGTTCACGAAGTGAACTAAGGACGCGGGTCTCTCACGAATAGCGTCGCTGGTCGCGCCAGGTGCGGACGCCGACGTAGACGCAGATCGCTGCGACCGCGATCGAGATCAGCGCGTTCCGGCCCTGCGGCACCTTCACCAGCCACCAGCCGATGTCCACCACGAGCAGTCCGCACGCGCCGTAGAAGACACCCTGCGAGCGGTCGGACCACGTCCCGATCTCGCGGCGGCCGAAGTCGCGCCAGAAGAAGTAGATGACCACCGCCAGAGCGATGAAGAACGCGACGCGTAGCAGCACGGCGGCCGTCGCCAGCGCCGTCTCCGCGTTCAGCGCCACGATGGCGACGGCGATCACGGCGAGGATCGCGAGGTTCCGGAGGAAGGGACTGACTCTCATGCCGTCATGTACGCGCGCACCGCAAGCGCGGCCGCAACCAGGGTAGCGACCGCGAACCAGAGCAGCCGCGCGCGCGGCTCGCTGGGCGCGTAGAGCCACGGCGACAGCACCGCCAGCAGCGCGAACGTGCCGTAGGCGTAGTGCAGGTGGTCGGAGGCGCGCCGGTGGTCGGAGAGCAGCAGGAGGCCGAGCGCGACCTGGGCGACGACGAGCGTCTGCGCCAGCGCGAGGACGTGGGCCACCGCTCCGCCCACCCGCCGGCGGCGCGCCACGAACGCCGTCGCGGACGCGACGACGCAGACGCCGATCACCAGGAAGGCGTTCACGTGGTGCGCCGTCAGCATCGGGAGCGCACCCTAGCGAGCGGCGCGGTCCTCGACCGGTCCGTCAGCGACGCACGAGGCGCGTCGTGTCGACGACCTCGAGCTCGTTCGAGCCGTAGTTCGTGACGAGAAGCCGCTGCCGTCCGGGGACGGAAGCGAGGTCGCGCGGAAACGCGCCTGCCGGAAGCGAGCCGATCAGAGCGTGCTCGTGCGCGAGGGTGGCGCGAGCGTCGACGACGCTGAGCCGTCCCCTCGCCCCGGGGCCGCCGAAGCGGTTCGAGTCGGCGACGACGACGCGTGAGCCCCCTGCGAGGACTGCGAGCCCGACGGGCGCAGCTCCCACGCGCACCGTGGCGAGGAGCGCCGACATGCCGGCGACGAAGCTCGGACGCCGAGAATGCGAGGAGGCTGTCGCTCCCGCGCGCGGTCACCCAGACGACCGCTCCGTTCGGCGACACGGCAACGCGCACCGGCGAGCAGCCCGCGAGCGTCGTCGAGACGTCGGAGCGTCGCGGGTCTACCTCGGCACGCCTCACGTCGACCACGGAGAGCGTTCCCTGCTCCGGGTTGGATGCGGCCAGCTCGCTCGTCGCGTACAGCCAGCGTCCGTCGGGCGAGATCGCAAGCCCGACCGGGGTGAGTCCCACGGGGATCGCGCCGACGAACGCCGAGCGCCGGAAGGCGTGCGTCAGCGCATCTCCGAGATCGAAGACCGCGATCTCGTCGGCGTACTCGAGCGAGACGAACGCGAAGCGGCCGTCCGCCGAGACCGCGACCTCCACTGCCGTCGCCGTCTGCGGGTTCGACGCCTGAGGTGCCTGAAGCTGCCCGAGCGCCGCCCCCGGTGCCCCGCGCTCGGCCCGCGCGACGCTGACGACCGCGGCGCCGCTTCCCTCGGCGACCAGCAGGAGCCGGCCGTCGCGGGTCATCGTCTCGCCCGCCGCCATCGCGCCCGGCACGCGCACCTCGTGCACCAGCCGGGGCCGGGAACCGCGATCCGAGAGCACCGCGATCCGACCCGACGACTGCGCGACGAACCACCATCTGCCGTCCTTCGAGCCGACGACGCCGAACGGGCCGTCCGCAACCGGCACCATCGCCGTGCCGACGTGCGCCAGGCGCGGTCCGGCGGCGGTCGCGCGGGAGCAGACCGGCGGCCGGAGTGCGCCCACCCTGCCGGAAGCCGTTGCGAGACCGGTCACCGCCGCCGAGGCGGCGGCCACGAACGAGACGGCCAGGGCGATCCGACGTCCGTCTACGATTCCGGCATGGTCGCAGAGGGCGAGCAGGCGCCGGAGTTCGAGCTGCAGAGCGACGAAGGCGAGACGGTGAAGCTGTCCGACCTGCGCGGCCGCCGCGTCGTCCTCTACTTCTACCCGCGCGACGACACGCCGGGCTGCACGACGCAGGCGTGCGGGATTCGCGATTCGTTCGCCGAGCTCGACGAGACCGGCGCCGTCGTGTTCGGCGTGTCGCCGGACGACGTCGCCTCACACGAACGGTTCCGCCAAAAGTACTCGCTGCCCTTCACGCTCCTCGCCGACCCGGATCACCGGGCCGCCGAGGCCTACGGCGTCTGGGGCGAGAAGAAGTACATGGGGCGCACGTACATGGGCATCGAGCGCAGCACGTTCGTGATCGATGAGGACGGCCGCGTCGCGAAGGTGCTGCGCAGGGTGAAGCCGGCGAAGCACGCCGACGACGTGCTCGCCGCCCTCTCGGCGTAGCTCAGCCTGGATCCACCGAGATGCGTGACCGCGGGGCGTTCGGCTGGGCCGCCGGGACGCGGCGGGCCGGCGACGGAGGGGCCGAGGCCCGGCCGTTGCCGGCACGGCGCGGAGCGCACCGGCCGGGTGCAGGCCCCGCAGGGGCCGAGACCCGGACGGGAAGCGGCCTGGCGAGCCCGCACGGGCGCACCGCCCGCGCAGATCGGTGGATCCAGGCTCAGACGAGCGAGACGGTCTGCTCGGAGCGGCGGCTCTCGTAGCCGTCGCCCAGCTTCTCGCGCAGCGTCGCCTCGAGCTCGCCGCTCTCGGCCAGCTCCTCGACGATGTCGGCGCCGCCGACCAGCTCGCCCTTGACGAACACCTGCGGGATGGTCGGCCAGCCCGAGATCGCGCTCAGGTCCTCGCGGATCCGGGGGTCGGCGAGGATGTCGACCGCGGTGACCGGAGCTCCCGCCCGGCGGAGCGCCTGCAGCGCCCGATCAGAGTTCCCGCACATGACCAGGCCCGGCGTTCCCTTCATGAACAGGGCGACGTCCGCCTCGTCGATGACCTGCCTGATGTTGTCCGAGTACGTCACGTCGCCCCTTTCGTCCTGATCCGCAGCTCGTGAATGGTGCCATCCGCCAGCAGGGCGGCGAGCGCCTGGTAGACGCGCCGGTGCTGCTCGACGAGCGACAGCCCGTGGAGCGACGGCGCCGTCACCACCACCTGGAAGTGGTCGCCGCCGCCCGTCCGGTCGATCACGTCCAGCTCCGTCGCGTCCGGGAAGGCCGACGCCAGCAACGCGCGCAACGGTTCCGTGCCCACGCGCTCGATCGTAGCCAGGCCGGACGCGCCGACGCGCGCGGCTACAATCCGCGGCTCGCGGATGTGGCGGAATTGGTAGACGCGCACGGTTCAGGTCCGTGTGCCCGTAAGGGCGTGGAGGTTCAAGTCCTCTCATCCGCATCCGTGACGCCGACGCTCCTCGTGCGCCGCTGATCCGGCTCGCGACGCTGTGCGTGGCGGCGGCGACGGCCGCCGTCTGCCTGTCCGGGGACGGTCTCGGCGCGCCTTCGCGCGGCCCGCTGACCGAGGTCGTCGTGACGCTCCAGCCGCCGGCGATGGCCAGCTTCGGCCGCTCGCTGCTCTCGGCGTCGCACGCCGACTACGAACGGCGGCTGCTCTCGGCGCAGGCCGCGACGGCCCGCACCGTCATGGCGGACGTACCGGACGCGACCGTGCGGTGGCGCTACCACCTCGTGCTGGACGGCTTCTCGGTCGTGCTGCCGCGCGGCGAGGCGCCGGCGCTCGCGCACGTCCCGGGCGTGGAGCGGGTCTGGCCGAACCTCCGCTACCACGCGCTTCGCACGACGGACGGACCGGGCCAGATCGGCGCACCCCAGCTCTGGGGCCCGAACCTGGCGACCGCCGGGCAGGGCATGAAGATCGGGATCATCGACGACGGCGTCGACGCGAACCATCCCTACTTCGATCCCGCCGGCTTCCGCTACCCGCCCGGGTTCCCGAAGGGCCAGGTGCAGTACGCCACGCCGAAGGTGATCGTGCAGCGCGCGTTTCCCGCACCCGGCCAGACGTGGAAGTACGCCGACGCGCCGTTCGATCCCGTCAACTCCTACCACGCCACCCACGTCGCCGGGATCGCGGCCGGCGACCACGGCGTCAAGGCGCGCACGAGCGTCGTCTCCGGCGTCGCGCCGGACGCCTGGATTGGCAACTACAAGGCGCTGACCGTGCCCACGGCGGAGTTCGGCCTCGACGGCAACAGCGCCGAGATCGCGGCTGCGATCGAGGCGGCGGTCGGGGACGGGATGAACGTGATCAACCTCTCGCTCGGCGAGCCGGAGGTCGACCCGTCGCGCGACCTGGTCGTGCAGGCCCTGGACAACGCGGCCCGCGCGGGCGTCGTGCCCGTCGTCGCCGCCGGCAACGACTTCGGCGACTTCGGCTACGGCTCCGTCACGTCGCCCGCGAACGCGCCGGACGCGATCGCGGTCGCGGCGGCGGATGCGAGCGATACCGTCGCGCCGTTCTCGTCGGCCGGCCCGACGCCCGTGTCGCTGCAGCTGAAGCCCGACGTGACCGCGCCGGGCGTCACGATCCTCTCGTCGCTGCCGGCCAGCGAAGGCACCTGGGGGGACCTGAGCGGGACGAGCATGGCGACGCCGCACGTCGCCGGCGCCGCCGCGTTGCTGAAGCAGCGGCATCCCACGTGGACGGTCGCCCAGATCAAGTCCGCGCTCGTCCAGACGGGCGACCCCGTCCGCGGCGAGTCGGGCGCCGAGACGCCCGCCACGCGCGAGGGCGGCGGGATGATCGACTTGCCGAAGGCCGACAACCCGCTGCTCTTCGCCGCGCCGACCTCGCTCTCGTTCGCGTTCCTCGCCCCGGGCGCAAGCTCCACGCGGACGGTCACGCTCACGGACGCCGGCGGCGGCGCCGGCACGTGGGCGGCGACCGTGGCGGTTCAGCTCGGCTCCGGCAGCGTCGCCGTCCCGGAGAGCGTGACCGTCCCCGGCACGCTCTCCGTCACCGCGACCGCGGGCGCTGCAGCAGGCGACGTGACCGGCTTCGTCGTCCTCACGCACGGCGCCGACATGCGCCGCATCCCGTTCTGGTTCGACGTCTCCGCGCCCCGCCTGGCAAGCGAGCCGCGCCCGCTCCTGACGCGGCCGGGCGTCGTGCACGGGACGACGGCCGGCGGACGCTCGCTCGTCAGCCGCTACCGCTACCCGACCGGCGGCGACGTGACGTACCCCGGCCCCGAGCGCGCCTACCGCGTGCGCGTGACGGGAGCTCCCGCGAACCTCGGCGTCGTCGTCCTCTCCGGCCGCGTGACGCCCCACGTCACGTTCGACGGCGAGGAGGATCACCTCACCGGCTACCCCGGCCTACCGGTCGACATCAACCCCTACCGCAAGACCTTCGGGAACCGCGTCGCGGTCGCGGGCGCGGTGCTGCCCGGCCCCGGCGTCTACGACCTCGTCTTCGACACGCGCTCGCGCGCGGCGGCCGGTCCGTTCACGTTCCGCTGGTGGGTCGGCGACACGACGCCGCCGCGGCTCCGGGTCGTCTCCACGCACGGCGAGATCGTCGCGTCCGCCACCGATGCGGGCTCGGGCGTCGACCCGTCCTCGATCGCCGCCACCGTCGACGGCCGCCCGGCGTCCACCGTCTGGCGCGCCGGCAGGATCGCGATCCACGCGTCGCACGGGCTCCACCGGCTCGTGCTGCGGGTCGCCGACTACCAGGAGACGAAGAACATGGAGGACGTGGCGCCGGTCCTCCCGAACACGGCGACGCTGCGCGCGACCGTGCGCGTGCGGTAGCTCAGCGAATCTCGAAGCCGGCGGCGCCCTCGGGCTCCTCGTCGTGCACGTCGACGCCGTCGACTCGCGCCGCGCGCGGTCCGTCGAAACACCAGCGCACGAGCCCGCCGACGATCTCCTCCGGCCCCTCGAATGCCGCCTCGACCGTGCCGTCCGGCCGGTTCCGAACCCAGCCGGCCGCGCCGCGCGAGCGGGCGGCCTGCGCGAGCGCCATGCGGAAGCCCACGCCTTGCACCGCGCCGCGCACGACGACCCGCCGCCGGATCACGTGGGTTGCGTCAGCGCCGCTTGTCGGCGTCGCGCGGGTCGATCGTGGGGAGCGCGGCGAGGTCGCGCTGCACAGAGCGGGCGAACTCGTCGGACTCGTCGGGCGGGGTGCGGATGACGCGCAGCCGCGCCTTGCGCCGGGCGCGCCTGCGGGTGGCGAAGGCGTCTGCGCCCAGACGTGCGGCCAGGCGCGGCCACTCCGCCGCCGCGAGCAGCACGACGGCGGCTGCGAGGAGGACGAGCGCGAACACGCTCACGCCGAACAGGATAGAGGCGGTCCGCAAGCGCCGGGGGCGACCCGTCGGGCACCCCCGGCAGACTGTCCGCCGTGCGCCGGATCACGCTCGTACTGTTCGTGCTCCTGCTGGCCGCGGGGTGCGGATCGACCCGTTCCGGCGGCCCGACGGCCCCCACGACCACCGCGCCGCCGCCTGCAAGCACGTCCCTCCCGCCCACGAGGCTGACGATCTTCCGCGTCGCGGGCGGCGACTTGCGTGCGGAGAGCGTCTCCGTGCCGCACACGACCTCCGTCGCCGGCGCGTCGCTCCGCGCGCTCGGCCTGGACGCTTCCGTCACGATCGCCGGCGGCACGGCGTCCGTCACCCTCCCCCACGCCACGCCCGCGCAGGTCGCCGAAATCGTCTACACGTTGACGCAGTATCCGACCGTGCGGCGCGTGAACGTCGGCGGCCGCACCGGGCTGACGCGGGCCGACGTGGAGTCGTTCGCGCCTGCGATCCTGATCGAGTCGCCGGCGGCGGGAGCGGCCGTGCCCGGCACGTTCCGGGTCAGCGGCTCCGCCAGCGTCTTCGAGGCGACGTTCGTGCTCGAGCTCGTCGTCGGCGGCAAGGTGGAGACGCGACAGACGGTCACCGCCTCGACGGGAGCGCCGGAGCGCGGCGGCTTCGACGCGACGGTGCGATCGCATGCCATAGGCCCCGCATCGCTCGTCGCGTTCGCCCCCTCGGCGGAGGACGGCGCGCCGCAGCACCGGGTCGAGGTGCCGGTGACGATCAGGCCTTGAGCTGCTGCGCCAGCACCCAGAGGCCGGCCAGCGTGTAGAGCACCATCAGCCCGACGAGCGGCGCCTGCGCGACGAGCGCGCGGACGCGCGTCGAGCCGCGTAGCGCCAGCCGGTGGGCGGCGATCACCGCGGCCACGTGCCCCCAGACGATCACGACGATCTGCGTCCACCACGTCACCGCCGGCGGCGCGATCCCCTTCCAGAAGTTGTACTCGCCGAGGCCCCAGGGATTCCAGCTGTGGCCGAACGGGTCGACGAGGACGCCGAGCGTCCCCTGGCCGTCGATCAGGAAGTACGCGAAGTAGTGCGCGGTGAAGTAGACGGCCGCGATCGGGATCAGCGTCGGCGCGACGACGCGCGCGTGACGCCGCGTCACGAGGAGGTACGCGGCGACGAAGACGACGACGACCGCCAGCATCGACAGCGTCCGCAGCACCTGCGGGTGGTGCAGCAGGAACGTCCAGCGCGCCCAGAACCAGTGCTGCACGGACGCGAACCGCGTCGTCTGCGACCAACCGTCGTAGACCACGGTCGCCAGCGTCGCCAGCACGAACGCGCCGCCGCCCGCGGGCAGGCGGGGATCGGTGCGCAGCCCGGCGCCGTAGAGGCGGAACCTGACGGAGCGGTCGTCCGCCGGGGTGCTCGCCCATTCCTCCGGCGCGAACGGCCGCAGCTCGAGCGGCGAGAAGCGCGAGAGCGTGCGCGCGAAGACGCTGAAGACCTCGACGTTGCCGAGCCATGCCCCGGCGCCGAAGAGGGCGCTGCCGGCGAGCGTGGCGACGACGTAGCCGACGAGGATCAGCGCGAGCGTCCGCGGCTCCTTCGCGTTCGGCCACACGAGCTCCATCCACGACCAGACGAGGAGCAGCGCGACCGCCGGCCACTGCCCGAGGCGCTCGGGGTACGCGAACGGCTCGACGCTGGCGCGCGCCAGTGCGCGGTCGATCGCCCGCGCCGCGCCGTTCACCGGCGAGACGTGCTCCCACGCGTCGCCGATCAGCCACGAGACGATCCCGAGCCCCACCCAGAAGTCGACCCACGTGACCGTCGTGATCGGGTTCTCGAGGAACTCGTGGCTCTGGTCGGTCGTCGAGAAGAGCCCGCCGATCAGCGACCATGCGAAGACGACGCCGACGACGGTCGTCGCGACCGGGCCGACGCGCAGCCGGCGCAGGGCCGGGTAGATGTTCCCGGAGCGCGGCTCTCGCGTCGGCTCGCCGCTGACGGCGAGCGCGGCCGCGGGCGCCGACAAGAGCACCGCGGCGCCGCCAGCGACGACGTACATCCAGATCGGGAGGGGAAACTTGTACGTGAACGGCGCCGCGTGCGCGATCAGCGTGAGCACGACCGGCACCGTAGCGGCGGCGCGCGCGCAGACGTCTCGCCGTTTATCCTGATCGCATGACGGCGCCGACGGCGAGCAGCGAGCTCGATCCACCGAGGAACATCGACCTCGACGAGGTGATCGCGGCCGCCGACCTCCGCGCGGCGTTACGCAGGTTCCTGCGCGAGAGCGAGCGGGTCGCGCAGCGGGCCGGCCTCACGCCGCAGCGGTACCTCCTGCTCCTGATGATCAAGGGCGCGCCCGACCGGAGCGAGCAGACGACCGTCACCGAGCTCGCGGAGCGGCTCCAGCTCGCCCAGAGCACGGTCACCGAGCTGGTCACGCGCGCGATCGAGCAGGACCAGGTCGCCCGCACGCAGGCGGCGCACGACCGCCGCATCGGCTACCTCCGGCTGACGCCGGAGGGCGAGCGCCTCCTGCGCCGCTCCTTCACCGCGCTCGAGGTGGAGCGCCGGCGGCTCGGCGAGCTCCTCGTTCACCTCAGGTAATTCGTTTCAGCGCCGTCGCGCGGGCTAGGACCGCCGGCGTGCCGGTGGATTCGACCCGGGTCTTCCTGCGCCCGATCGCGAATCCGTTCGCGCTCGGCTTCGTCGGCCTCGCCGGCTCGAGCGTCACCGTCGCCGGTCTCGAGGTCGGCTGGGTGGGCGCGTCGCAGCAGCACCAGGTCGGGCTGATCGTCCTCGTCTTCGGCGCCGGCCTGCAGGCGATCGGCTGCGTGTTCGGCTTCCTCGCCCGCGACGCGGTCGCGGCGACGGGGCTCGGGCTGCTGGCCGGCACCTGGGCGTCGATCGGGCTCGTCCTGCTGACGACGCCGCCGGGATCGACGAGCGGCGCGCTCGGGACGCTCCTCCTGTTCGCCGCGACGGCCTGTCTGATCGCGGTCTCGCTCGCGGCGCAGCGGATGCTCGTGCCGGCGCTCGTGCTGCTCGCGACCGCGGCCCGCTACCTGATCACGGGCATCTACGAGCTGGGCGGCGGGAGCGGCTGGACCTCGGCCGCCGGCTACGCCGGGCTCGTGCTCGGCTTCCTCGCGCTCTACGGCGCCGCGAGCCTCGAGCTCGAGGACGAGCGCCACCGTCCGGTGCTGCCGACCCTCCGCCACGGACGAGGCAGGGACGCGCTCGACCCGTCGCTGCCGAAGCAGGTGCAGGAGGTCGCGGCCGAAGCGGGCGTACGGCAGCAGCTCTGAGTTGGGTCAGGTGCGGAGCGCCGCGACCGCAGCGGCGCCGGCGGCGGTCACGAGCCCGGCGGCTCCCGCGAGTGCGCGGCGACGCTTTGCCGCCCAGAGCACGGCGCTGTGCGCATGCGCCTGCTCGTCGAAGTCCCCGTGCGCGCCCGGATCCTGCTCAACCGGCTCGAACAGGTTGCCCTCGCGCGGCGCGTCGACCGGCTCGTTCGTGAGCTGCGAGCCGACGCCGCTCTTCGCCATGTACCAGTCCCCCAGCCACGGCGCGAGCCGCTCGCCGACCACCGTGTACCAGGTCGGCGCCCCGACGAAGACCTGGCGCCGGCGCCGGTCGTGGGCGGCGAGGTGGACGGCCTCCGCGGCGAGCTCCGGCTGGTAGATCGGAGGAACGGGCATCGGCTTGCGGTCCAGCTTCGAACGGCAGTGGTCGAACTGTGGCGTATTCAGGCCGGGCAGCTGCACCATCGGCATGTGGATGTTCGCGCCCTGGTGCTTCAGCTCCGTGCGCACCGACTCCCAGAACCCCTTGATGCCGTGCTTCGCGCCGCAGTACGGGGACTGCAGCGGGATGCCGCGATAGGCCATTGCCGAGCCGACCTGGACGATCGTACCGCGGTCGCGGGGCAGCATCCGGTCGAGCGCCGCCTTGGTGCCCCAGACGGCGCCCAGGTAGGTGACCTCGGTGGCCCGGCGGAACTCGTCCGGCTGGATGTCGGCGAAGAACCCGAAGACGGTCGTCATCGCGTCGTTCACCCAGACGTCGATCTCGCCCAGGGCCTCCTCGGTCGCAGATGCCGCCGCGTCGACGGCGTCGAAGTCCGCCACGTCGGTCGGCAGCGGGAGGGCGCGGCCGCCCAGCCGCTCCACCTCCTTCGCCGTCCCGGCGAGCGCCGTCCGCCCCCGGGCGAGCAGCGCGATCCGCGCTCCGTCGCGCGCGAAGCGCTCGACGATCGCGCGGCCCACGCCCTTCGTCGCGCCCGTGACGACTACGACCTCCGGCTTGCCGTTGCTCATGCTCCACTCCTCGTCTCGTCGCCGTTTGCCATCGCGACCGCGGCGTTGATCAGCGACAGGTGCGTCAACGCCTGCGGAAAGTTGCCGAGGAGCTCGTGCGAGTCCGGGTCGATCTCCTCGGAGAAGAGGCCGACGTCGTTCGCGAGCGGCAGCAGCTCCTCCATCAGGGTCCGCGCCTCGTCGCCCCGCCCGGCGCGCGCCAGCGCCTCGACCAGCCAGAACGAGCACGCGAGGAAGGCTCCTTCCTCTCCCCGCATGCCGGTGTAGCGGAAGACGAGCGGGCCGGACGCGCGCTGCTCGCGCAGGAGCGCGTCGATCGTCCCGTCGAACCGGTCGTCGCCCGGGTCCAGGTAGCCGAGCCGCGCGCCGAGGAGCACGGCGCAGTCGAGCGCGTCCGTGTCGGCGTAGAACGTGTAGCTGCGCTTCGCCTCCGACCAGCAGCGCTCCTCGACGAACTGGCGAATCGCCTCGGCCGTCTCCAGCCAGCGGCCGCGCTCGTCGCCCGGCAGCTGACCCTGCTCCGCCAGGTCGGCCGCGCGCGTCAGCGCCGACCAGCAGGCCATCTTCGAGATCGTGTAGTGGCGCTGCTGGTCGAGCTCCCAGAGCCCGCTGTCCTCGTTCTCCCAGATCTCGCAGAGGAAGCTCGCGACCTCGGCGAGGCGGCGGCCGCTGGTCGGGTCGAGTGCGTTGCCGTGGCCGACGTAGTGCCAGACGGTGCCGAAGAGGTCGCCGTAGCTTCCGAGCTGGCGCTGCGTCGCCGCGCCGTTGCCGCGCCGCACCGGCTGCGAGCCGCGGTAGCCGTTGAGCCGCAGCGACTCCTGCGAGCGCGGCACGCTCCCGTCGAGCGCGTAGAGCGGCTGCATCCGCGGGTGGGTCGGGCCGGTGACGTCGAGCAGCCACGAAAGCGACTCGTGCACCTGATCCCGGTAGCCGAGCGTCGAGAGCGCGTCGAGCGCCAGGGCGCTGTCGCGGATCCAGGAGAACCGGTAGTCGTAGTTGCGGCTGCCGCCGATTCGCTCGGGCAGCGCCGTCGTCGCGGCCGCAGCCATCGCGCCGGACGGCGCGTATACGAGCAGCCTCAGCGCGAGCACGCTCCGCTCGACCTGCTTCTTCCACGGTGTGTCGGAGGTCCGGTGGCCGAGCCACCGCTTCCAGGCGGCTCCCGTCGCGTCCAGTCTCGCCTCGACCTCGTCGCGCTCGGGGAACGGGATCGGCTCGTCGTCCGTGGCGACGCAGACCAGCAGGCCCCGGTCGCCCTCTTCGAGCTGCGCGACACCCCCCACGCTCGCCGTCGAGTGCTGCGGCTCTCCCAGGCCCCAGGCGAGCGTGGCGAGGCGCAGGCGCCGCCCGACCGCCACCGGCACGCCGCGGATCCTCTCGATCGTGGTCTCCTCCGTCCCGTAGCCGAAGCGAGGCTCGACCTGCCAGCGCACGCGCACCGTCCCGGCCGTGCACTCGACGCGGCGGGCGAGCTCCACCCACGGCAGCAGCCGCCCGTCGTCCCGGTTGAGGCTGTCGGTGACGCGCAGCGTGCCCGTCTCCGACTTGAACGTCGTCTCGAGCACGTTCGTGTGCGGCAGGTAGCGGCGACGAACGCCGTACTCGCCCTCGGGTGCCAGGCGGAGGCAGCCCCCCTTCTCCGGATCGAGGACGGCGGCGAACGCCGCCTCCTGGTCCAGCGTCGGCAGCGGCAGCCAGTCGACGGCGCCGTCCCGCGCGATCAGCGCCACGGTCCGGCCGTCGCCGATCGCCGCGTAGTCGCCGATGGGCACGTACCCGTCGACGCGCGCCACCCGACCAACGCCCACCGCTCCTCCGTCCCCGGCCCGTGTCCGTTCAAACGCCGGCGGGACGCTGCAGCAAGCAAGCTTCGCCGGCGCAGCGACCGGTCGGTGCTCGCGCTCGTCGATCTGCGCAGGGCGCCTGCACGTGGCAGGCACGGACGCGCATCGACGCGATCCGCGACCTCGTCCCGTGACGACATTCACAGCGAAGAGGTAGCTCCCCGGGTTGGACTCGAACCAACAACCCTCCGGTTAACAGCCGGATGCTCTGCCAATTGAGCTACCGGGGATCGCTCGGCGGGCAGTGTAGCCGGGGCTACGTCAGCGTTCCGACGCGCTCGAGCACCCGCGCCAGCTCTCCCTGCAGCTCCTTCAGGTCAGCCGGCTCCGCGTGCAGCAGCTTGCGCCGCAGCTTGCGCTCGCGCAGCCGCCACAGCAGCTCGACGGCGGTTCGCTCGTCGATCGCCTCGGCGTCCGCGCGCGCATCGAGCTCCGCGAGCAGCTGCGTTCCCCCGTCGTCGAGCTGCACGCCGTCCACGATGTGGGCGCGCAGCGCACGATGCTGCGGGTGGTCGAAGTCGTCGGGCTCGAGCTCGGACAGCAGTGACCGGACACCGGTGTGGCGCAAGGCTCCGGCCAGCGCGCTTCGCTCGAGCTTCGCGCCCGCGTCGACCACTCGCTGCGTCGGCGGCGCCGTCGCCCTCGCGGTCGACGCGCCGCGCGAGAGCTGCACCGTCATGCCGAGCCGGTCGTTCGCGAACCGCCACGCGTCCTGGCGCTCCGGCGAGTCGGGCGCGCCGTCCAGGAGCGCCTTCACCGTCCGGAACGCGTCCTCGCGATCCTCGGCCCGCTCGAGCTCGACCCGCACGCGGTAGAGCAGGTACGGCTCCGCCTGCGCGAGCCGCTCGCGGAAACCGTCCGGATCGTCGGCCGGATCGATCCCGGCCGGGAGCGCGACGACCTTCACGTCGAACCCGCGCTCCACCGCCAGCTCCATGCCGCGCAGCGTCGCCGCCTCGCCGGCAGCGTCTCCGTCGAAGGCGAGCCAGAGCCGCTTCGTCACCCAGCCGAGCTCGCGGAGCTGCTGCTCGGTGAGCGCCGTGCCCATGCTCGCGACGACCGGCTCGAAGCCCGACTGACGGAGTGCGATCACGTCCGTGTTCCCCTCGACGACGCAGGCGCGGCCGTCGCGTGCGATCGCGGCGCGCGCCAGGTCGAGGCCGTAGACAACGGCGCTCTTGTGGAACAGCTCGGACTCCTGCGTGTTCACGTACTTGCCGCGGAGGGGGTCGTCCTCGTACAGCTTCCGCGCCTGGAACCCCACGACGCGGCCGCGCGTGTCGGCGAGCGGGAAGAGCAGCCGGCGCTGGAAGTAGTCGTCGCCGCGGCGGCGCGTCAGGCCGGCGGCCGCGAGCTCGGCTCGCGTGAATCCCTTCGCGAGCGCCTTCCGCGTCAGCGAGTCGCCGCCCAGCGCGAACCCGAGCCGGAACTCGCGGCAGACGTCCTCTCCGAGCCCGCGTCCCTTGAGGTAGTCGCGCGCGAGCGAGCCGACCTCGCTCTCCCAGAGCGTGCGCGCGTAGTAGCTCGCCGCCTGGTCGAGGAGCGCGTGCAGGCGCGCGTTGCGTGCGCGCCGCGCCTCCTGCTCCGGCGAGGCCTGCTCGTACTCGAGCGGGATGCGAAACCGGTCCGCGAGCCACTCGATCGCGCCGACGAAGTCGAGCCCCTGCGTCTCGCGGACGAACGTGATCATGTCGCCGCCCTTGTGGCAGCCGAAGCAGTGGAAGAGCTTGTCGACGGGGTTGACGGAGAAGCTCGGGGTGCGCTCCTCGTGGAACGGGCAGCGACCGACCAGCCGCGCTCCCTGCTTGCGCAGCTGCGTGCGCTCCTCGACGACGGCCACGAAGTCCGCGCCCGCTCGCACCGCCTCGACCGAGCTGTCCGCAATCCTCGCCACTACTCGAGCCCGGCCGCGTAGGAGAGCGCGAAACGGTCGGTCATGCCGGCGACGAACGAGACGATCTCGTCGGGGTCGTCGCCTCGGTGCTCGAGGTGCTCGTAGATCCGGCGCACGGCCGCACGCGCCCGCTCGTGCTCGGGCGCCGTCGACGGGCCGAGGTACACGCGCTCGAACATGAACTCACGGAGCGACAGCATCGCCTCGCCGATCTCGTCGCTCTGCAGGATGTCGCCGGCCGCCTCGGAGGTCTCGACGAGGTCGTGCACCAGCGTGTCGATGCGCGCGGCGCCCGTCGCACCGAGCACGTCGATCTCGACCCGGGGCAGGTCGCTCTCGACGAGCAACCCGTAGCGAATCGCGTCGTCGATGTCGTGGTTGATGTACGCGACGCGGTCGACGATCCGCACGATCTTTCCCTCGAGCGTCTCGGGCTCGACGTCACCGGTGTGGGTGAGGATCCCGTCGACGACCTCGTGCGTCAGGTTCAGCTCACGCGCAAGTCGTGCGGAGTTCTCGTTGTGGCGGAAGCCCTCCAGGCCGCGCTCACGCTGCAGCTCGTCGAGGGCCGCCTCGCCCGAGTGGCCGAACGGCGGGTGCCCGATGTCATGACCGAGCCCGATCGCCTCCGCCAGGTCCTCGTTCAGGCGCAGCCCGCGCGCGACGACGCGCGCGATCCCGGTCGTCTCGAGCGTGTGGGTCATGCGCGTCCGGTAGTGGTCGCCCGCCGGGTCGATGAAGACCTGGGTCTTGCCCTTCAGGCGCCGGAACGGCTTCGAATGGAGGATGCGGTCGCGGTCGCGCTGGAACGGCGTCCGCAGCCCGCACTCCTCCTCGGGCCGATCGCGTCCACGCGTCTCGTAGGAGCGAACCGCGAGCGCCGACAGCGACGTCTCCTCGAGCTCGCGCGTACGCGTCTCGAAGGCGTCGGAAACGCTCCCTGCCACGTCGGGCACCTTGCAAGGGTAGTCGGCGGTGCCGTCGGCCCTTGCGGACGGTTAGACCGCGACCGGCACGCGCTCGAGCCAGGGGATCGCGCGGAGCTCCGCGAATGTGGAGCGCGCTTCGTCGAGCAGCGGCTCGGCGTCTGCCTGCCGATCCTGACGGAGCAGCCATTCGGCGTGCTCGAGCTGCGCTACCGCGAGCCAGAAGACGAGGTCGTGCTCCCGGTACAGGCGCTCGGCGCTCGCGAACAGTCGGTCGACGCTGGCGGTCTCGCCGCGCGAAACCTGCAGGCGCGCCCGCAGCCGCAGGCGATGCGCCTCGAGCGACGGGTTGCGCCGGCCGGGCGCGAGCGCGTCCACGAGCCCGAGCAGCTCCTCCGCCTTCGCGTCGTCGTCGAGTGCGAACGCCGCCTCGACGGCCGTCGCGAACGCGTAGGGCATGAACGGCTGGAGCCAACCGAGCTCCTCGTGCATTGCGAGAGCGCTCTCGGCGCTCTCCAGCGCCGTGCCCGCGTCGCCCTGCGCCAGCTGCACGGCGGCGCGGACGACCGCGTACAGCGCACGCACCTGCGTGTCCTCCGACGATCCCACCCCGGCCCAGGCGTCGACGAGCGCTCGCGCGCTGTCGACCTCACCCCGCTCGACGAGGATCCTCGTCACCACCAGCGCCTCGTCGATGCGCGCGTCCTCCCGGTAGATGCCGAGCTCCTCGGCGAGCGCGAGCGCCTGGTCCCAACGTCCGAGGGTCGTCAGCTCCGTCGTCATCCCCGCGCTGAGCAGTTCTTCCCACATCCGCTCGCCCACGCGGCGGGCGAGCGCGATGCCGCGCTCCTGTGTCTCGAGCGCCTCCACGTGACGATCGAGTGCCGCGAGGAGCTGCGAGACGTTGTTGTAGGCGCGGATCGCCGCGGCAGGCAGGTCGTGCTCGAGCGCGAGGCGCAGGGCGTACTGCTGCAGCGCGATCCCCTCGTGGACGCGGCTGCGGAAGAGCAGAACGGTCCCCTTCGTGTTCAGCGCCTCGGCCAGCACCTCCGGCAGGCCGCGCGCCTCGGCGATCTCGATCGCCGTCTCGACCCGGTCGGCGGCCGCGTCGAGCGAGCCGTACAGCGCATGGGCACGTGCGAGCTCGTGCGCGAGGGCCGCCAGGCTCTCGTCCGGCTCGTCGGCGAGCGCCGCGAAGGCGCGCTCCATTCGCTCGATCGCCTCCGTGTGCCGGTTCTCTCCGACCTCGACCTGGCCGATCCGGCCGGTCACGCGCGCGGCGGAGCGGAGGTCGCCCTCCTGCTCGAGCAGCTCGACGGCGCGCTCGAAGCGCGCCCGCGCGTCGGCAGCCCGTCCCGCGCGCCACGCCATCACGCCCGCCTGCTCGAGCAGCTCCGCCTCGGCCAGGGGGCCGGCCGCGAGCGCCGCCGCCTGGTCGAAGTAGCGCAGGGCCTCGGGCGCGGCGCCCAGCGAGGCGGAGCGATGCGCGGCCTCGGCCAGCAGGCTGCTCGCGCGCTCGCGCAGAACCGCAGCGTCGTCGGCGTCGGGGTCCGCCTCGTAGGCCGCGAGGTGATGCGAGGCGACCACCTCGACCACCTCCTGCTCGGCGCCGCCGAACATCCGCTCGAGGTGCACCGCCGCGGCGAGATGACGCGCCTTGCGCTCCCGCTTCGGCAGCGTGTCGTAGGCGACCTGGCGCAGCAGGTCCTGCAGGAAGCCGTACTGGCCGCGCTCGGGCGAGCGCGGGTCGAGCTGGAGCGAGAGCACCTCCTTGCGCACGAGCGCCTGCAGGAGCTCGTCGACGCCGTCGTCGCCGCCGGCGAGCGCGGCCACCGCGTCACGGCTGAACATCTTGCCCAGGACCGATGCGTCCTGGAGCAGCCGACGCTCCGCGGGCGCGAGCCCGTCGAGACGCGCGGCGACGAGCGCGTGCAGGGTCTCCGGGACGTCGAGCGCGTCGATGGCCCCGGTCGGGCGGTAGACGCCGCCGACCTCCTCGAGCAGCCCGCGGTCGAGCAGCATCCGCACCGTCTCGACGGCGTAGAGCGGAACGCCCTCCGCGCGGCGCATGATCCGCGTGCGCAGCTCAGCCGGCAGCCCGGGAACGAACGCGCTCAGCATCTGCTCCATCGCGCTCTCCGACAGCGGTTCGAGGAAGAGCGCACTGAAGTTGCGCCGTCCGGCGCCCCAGCTCGGCGCGCGGTCCGTCAGGTCCGGGCGCGCGAGCGTGAGCACGAAGATCGGATACGCGCGCGACCAGTCGAGCAGGTGCTCGATGAACTCGAGCAGCGAAGCGTCCGCCCACTGCAGGTCTTCGAAAACGAGCACGAGCGGCTCGTGCTCGGACATCCGCTCGAAGTAGAGCCGCCACGCCCCGAAGAGATCCTGGCGCTCGTAGGCCGCGTCGGCCTCGAGGCCGAGCAGGTGTGCGAGCCGCGGCTCGATCCAGGCGAGCTCCTCGGCGTCGTCGATGTACGGCTCGATGCCCGCGCGCAGCTTCCGCCGCGCCGACTGCGGCTCCTCGCCCTCGACGATGTCGGCGCGCGTGCGGACCATCTCGGCGAGCGCCCAGTACGCGACGCCTTCGCCGTAGGCGAGGCAGCGTCCGCGCCACCAGAACATCGTGTCGGCCAGGCCGTCGAGGTACTTCTCGAACTCCCAGGCGAGCCGCGACTTGCCGATGCCGGCGATGCCGACGACGGAGACGAGGTGCGCCGTCCGCTCGGCGGCGGTCGCGTGGAAGAGCTCCTTGACCAGGCGGAGCTCGCGGTCGCGCCCGACGAACGGCGGCTCCAGACCGACCGACTTCAGGGCGCCGCCCCGCGCGGCAGTGACTCGCAGCGCGCGCCAGAGCGGCGCCGGCTCGGTCTTCCCCTTCAGCTCGAACGTCCCGGCGCTCTCGTAGGCGATCGCCGCCTCGGTCGAGCGCTTCGTCGTCTCGCCGACGAGCACGGCCCCCGGCTCGGCGGCCGACTGGACCCGCGAGGCGGTGTTCACGAGGTCGCCGGCGACCATGCCCTGCCCCTGCGCGCCCAGCGTGACCGCCGCTTCGCCCGTGAGCACGCCGACCCGCGCGCGCAAGCCCGGCGCGTCGAGCTCCTCGCCGAGCGCGTCTACGGCTGCCACGAGGTCGAGCGCCGTCCGTACCGCGCGCTCGGCGTCGTCCTCCTGGGCAACGGGCGCGCCCCACAGCGCCATCACCGCGTCGCCGATGAACTTCTCGACGGTGCCGCCGTACAGCGAGACGAGGCGCTCACAGGTCTCGAAGTAGCGCGACAGCAGCGCGCGCGTGTCCTCGGCATCGCGCGACTCGGAGAGCGAGGTGAAGCCGACGAGATCGGCGAACAGCACCGAGACGAGCCGCCGCTCGACCGCGGGCGTGTCGCGGGCGGCTGGTGCGGCGGCGTCGCCGAGCGCGGCTCCGCACTCGCCGCAGAACTTGTGCCCCGGCGGGTTCGCGCTGCCGCAGACGGCGCACGCGCGTGCGAGCGGCGACCCGCACTCGCCGCAGAACTTCTGTCCCGGCTCGGCCTCGGTCCCGCAGTCGGCGCAGCGCAACACCCGCTCCCTAGCGTAGTACGGCGCTTCGGGCGCGTCGATCAGACGATGATCGGGACGGTGCCGCCGTCTGCGCTCCAGGCGGCGCCGGTCACGTAGGAGGCGCGGTCCGAGCAGAGGAAGACGACCACGGCGGCGATCTCGTCGGGCTCCGCGAGCCGGCCGAGCGGCCGTCCCGCCGCCACCTTGGCGAGCACCTGCTCGCGATCCCCCTGCTGGTCGGCCAGGCCTCCCTCGCCCAGCCACGTCCGAGTCGCGGTCGGGCCGGGCGTGACGGCGTTGCAGCGGATGCCGTCGGCCGCGTACAGGTCGGCGACGAGCCGCGAGAACGAGAGCAGCGCGGCCTTCATCACCGAGTAGTCGGGCATCGACGTCGAGGGTCGCTTGGCGGCAGTCGACGAGACGTTGACGATCGTCCCGGCGCCCTGCTCGCGCATAGCCGGCAGCGCCGCCCGGGTGGCGCGGACGGCGCTCATCAGGTTCAGCTCGAACGACGCCTGCCAGTCGTCGTCGGTGAGGTCGGCGAGCTTGCGGATGTCCGTGCCGCCGACGTTGTTGACGAGCACGTCGAGCCTCCCGAAGCGTTCGAGGGTCTCGGCGATCAGCCGCTCGGGACCGCCCCGCGCGGCGAGGTCGACGCTCACGTGACGGTCGCCGGGGCCCTGCTCGCTGCGGCCGGAGCTGACGGCGTGCGCCCCTTCGGCGCGTAGCAGCTCGACGACGCGCTCGCCGATGCCGCCGGTGGAGCCGGTGACGGTGCAGACGCGATCGCTCAGGCCCAGGTCCACGGCTCGCTACGTTAGCGAGGTGACGGCGATCCTCCTCGCACGCCACGGCGAGACGGACTGGAACCGCGAAGGCCGCTTCCAGGGCTGGGCCGACCCGCCGTTGAACGACACGGGCCGCGCGCAGGCGCGGGCGCTCGCCGAGCGCCTACGCAGCACTGCGTTCGACGCCGTCTACTCGAGCGACCTGCGCCGCGCGCACGAGACGGCGGAGATCGTCGCCGCCCCCCACGCCGTGCCCGTCGTCACCGATCCGCAGCTGCGCGAGATCGACGTCGGCTCCTGGTCCGGGTTGACCCGGCCCGAGATCGAGCAACGCTTCGGCGGCGAACGGCTCGACGGCGAGACGCGCGAGCAGCACGCGGCACGGGTGGTCGCGGCGGTGGAGCGGATCGCGCGCCGGCATCCCGGCCAGCGGATCCTGATCGTCACGCACGGCGGCACGATGCGAGCGCTCCACTCGCACGCCGTGCAGACACCGTGGGAGCCCATCGACAACTGCGGCGTCGTCGAGCTCCGGTTTCGTGACGATCGGCTCGTGCGCGCGATCTAGTAGGTTGCCCGAGGGAGGCGTGGAGGACTACACGAACAAGTACAAGGGCGAGCAGGTCGAGATCGCCCTGTTCGGCGGCGAGTACCAGGACGGCGTCCTCACCGCCTACTGCTACGTCGAGGACGTCGCCCACGTGGAGCTGAACGGCCACATCCTCATCCCGCTGCAGAACGTCGCGTCGCTCCATTGCTCGAGCCGCTGCGACGCTCCCGAGCCCGACTGGCCCCCGCACGGGCTGGCCGACGAGGACGCGCCGGACGCCGACGACGAGCCATAGGGGCTGCGTCGTGCCGCGCCTGCTCGTCCTCCGGAACGTCCTGAAGGCGTGGGCCTGCGTCGTCGTGCTCGCGCTGCTGCTGGGCGCGCTCGGCTGGGAGCTCGGCGGATACCGGCTCGGCGTGCTGTTCTTCGCGTCGGCGGTGCTGCTCTGCGCCGCGATCTATTGGTACGCGGACCGGATCGTGATGGGGATGGTCGGCGCGCGCGAGCTCCTGCCCGGCGAGGCGCCGGCCGTTCACTCGACGGTAGAGCGACTGTCGATTCGCGCAGGCGTCGTGAAGCCGAAGCTGTACGTGCTCGTCGACAGCTACCCGCGCGCGCTCTCGGGTGGCCGCGGCGCCGGCGGCGGCGCGGGGCTGGCGGTGTCGCTGGGGCTGATCGGAGTCGCGTCGCCGGCCGAGCTGGAAGGGCTGCTCGCGCACGAGATCGCCCATCTCCGCCACCGCGACGTGCTGGTGCAGACGATCGCCGTCGTCCTCGCAACGGCGCTGGTCGAGCTGTCGCGCGTGGGCGGCTTCCTGCAGCGCGCGCTCCTGTTCCTGCTGGGGCCGATCGCCGCCGCGTTCGTCCATCTGCTGCTCTCGCCGAAGCGGGAGCACGAGGCCGACCGGCTCGCCGCCGAGCTCTGCCACTCGCCGCACGGTCTCGCCGACGCGCTGGTGCGCCTCGAGCAGGCGATGGAGCTCGTGGCGTTCGAGGCGAGCCCGGCGACGGAGCCGCTCTACACGACGAACCCGTTCGCGGAGGAGGGGCTGGCCGCGCTGTTCGCGACGCATCCGCCCGTCGCCGAGCGCGTGAGGCGCTTGCGGGAGCTCGACCCCGACTGGCGCCAGAAGCTGCGGGCCGCCTAACCGACGTCCACCGTCGCGGTTCGCCGCAGCGTTCGCGGATCGAAGCGGAGGAGGGTCGAGGGCGCGACGCCGACCCAGACGCCGTCGGCTGTCGGGACGACCGCGTCGGCGATGCCCGGCAGCGGTGCGACACCGTCGATCCGCCCGGTCACGAGGCTGCGTCTGACGAGAAACGACCGATAGCGCGTGTCCTGCTGCAGCAGCCAGAGCCCGCCGTCGCCCACGGCGAGATCGTGCTGAAAGCCCCCGAGCCGGAGCGCGCTCGTGCGGAACGTCCGTGCGCCGCCGGTTCGCTCGTCGATGCGTAGCAGCGAGCGCGCAAGCGGAAGCCAGACGGCGCCCCCGCCGGTGGCGACGTCGCCCATGCGGGCGCGCAGCACGCGGTGCAGGACGCCGCGCGCGTCGACATGCAGGAGCGTTCCGTCCCCGCGGGAGATCCAGCAGCCGCTGGCGTCCGCGGCCAGGCGTCCGGCGTACGGGACGTTCCACGTCCGCGCGACCCGGCCGTTCGGCCGGACGAGCGCCAGCCTGCCGTCACCGAGCAGGGCGTAGATCCCGCCGGCGCCGGCTGCCACGTACTCGACCACGGCGTGCATGACCACGCGCTGGCGCCCGGTGCGCAGGTCGATGCGGGTCAGCTCGCCGGCGGTGTAGCCGTTCTGGACGCTCGCCACCCAGGCCGCGCCGCCGGCGACGGCCACGCTGGTCGGATACGCCGCGCCGTTCAGTCGGGGGGCCGCGAGGATGCGGCCGTTCCGCGCGTCGACCTCCCGGACGCCGAACTCGCCCACGAACCACAGGTGGTTCCCCTGACGTGCAAGGTCGACGAAGGAACCGCCGGCGTAGGCGGGGGACGCGAGGACGAGCGCAAGGGCGACGAGGGCGAGTGCACGGCGCACGGCTCTCGCTGTACGAGCCGGAGCGGTGGCCGGGTCCAGACAAAGGGCCCCTCGCGGGGCCCTGAGGAAATGGGCGGCGACCTACTCTCCCGGGAGGTTGCCCTCCGAGTACCATCGGCGCGAGCGGGCTTAACTTCTCTGTTCGGAATGGGAAGAGGTGTTTCCCCGCCGCTATGACCGCCCAACTTGTGAGGTCGAGCGCGGAGTCCGCGCACCCTCAAAACTCCATAGCAGCTTCGATGTGTTCGAAATCAAGACCTCGAGCCATTAGTACGGATCCGCTGAACACATTGCTGTGCGTGCACGTTCCGCCTATCGACGTGGTGGTCTCCCACGGCTCTTACTCTCTCGAGGAGATGGGAGGCCTCATCTCGAGGTGGGCTTCC
>Ga0070739_10002118_pt1 | contig 27470 bp, 22 predicted proteins | sample Coa_R1_7_FD_66445 | JGI IMG/M metagenome (GOLD analysis project Ga0070739, IMG submission 66445) | Surface soil microbial communities from Centralia Pennsylvania, which are recovering from an underground coalmine fire - Coalmine... | ecosystem: Environmental > Terrestrial > Soil > Unclassified ...
CTGACGCTGACTTTGCTCGCCCTCGGCTGGGAACCGCATCGGACGTATCTGACCCGCGTGGTGCCGACGCAGAGCATCTGGATCGGCGGCCCGTTCAACGTATCGATTGCCGGGGTGCTGACCCGCCTGCTGATCGCGAACCCGTTCACGACGCCGATCGTCGATAGCGGCCGGATCGGCCAGGCCGTGATCGTCGTCGTCACCCTGCTGGTCCTGGCGGTCACCGCCTCTGCGACCTGGCGGGCGCCGGCTGGCCGGCGCGGCGAGAACACGGCTTTCGCCCTGGTGGTGACCACCAGCCTGCTCGTGTCGCCGATCAACGGCAACTACAACCTGATCATCCTGATCCTGCCGCTGCTCGCGGCCGCGGCGCGGGTGCAGGAGGCCTGGCCGCGCCACCTGCGCTGGCTGCTGCTCGCCGCGCTCCTGCTGGGCCTGCCGGTCGAGTACTACGACATCTGGCCCATCGATCCGATGCCCTGGCGGATCGGCTGGGGCAACCTGCTCACGTCCGGGCCGTTCTTCGGCCTGCTGACCCTCTGGGCGCTGATGGTGCGGCTCTGTCTGGAGCGCGACGAGGCGAGATGACAGTCGCGTCGAATGCGCCGATGGCCGACGAAGGATGCGCCAGCGGCGACCAGCGGCATCGGCCGCCGGCGCCTCCCGCGCCCGCGAGTACGCCGCGGTCCGCCGCCGCTGTTCGGCCCTCGGCGCTGCTGAGCCTCGACGCCGTCTGGCTGGCCGCCACCCTCGCCTTCGCCTTCCTCGTCGGCACGCTGCTGCAAGCCGACCAGACCGACTACTGGTGGACGGTCAAGCTGGGGCAGGAGCTGCTCGCCAGCGGCCACCTGCCGACCGCCGACCCGCTCTCTTTCACCGCCACGCGCCAGCCGTACGTCGAGCAGCAGTGGCTGGCCCAGCTCATTCTGGGCGCAACGCACCAGCTCGGCGGGCTGGAGGCGGCGCTGCTGCTGCGCGGCGTTTTGCTGGTCCTCAGCGTCGGGCTGCTCTACCACCTCTGCCGCGTCCGCGGCGCGCCGGCGAGCGCGGCCTGCGCCGCCTGCGGTCTGGCGCTGCTGTCGGTGGTCGGCGGGGCCGCCATCCGACCGCAGTTGCTGGCCATTCCCCTGTTCATGATTTTCCTCGCCGGCACGACGGTCTGGCTGCGGCACCGTTGGGTCCTCGCCGTGCTGCCGCTGACGATGGTGGCCTGGGCCAACCTGCACGGCTCCTTCCCCCTCGGCATCGCCCTTATTGGGGCGGCGCTCGTCGGCACGGCTATCACCACATTCCAGCGCCAGGGCCAGGACGGCGAGCGGCAGGAAGCGCCTGCTTCCGACGCTCAATCGCTCGGCGGCCTCCCCGCCCTCCGTCGGCTAGGGCTCCTGCTCCTACTGTGCGGGCTGGCGCCGCTGGCCAACCCCTACGGCCTGGGCATCCTGCCCTGGCTGGCCGACTACCTGACCTTCAACACCGGCGGCACCGGGCTCAGCACCCTGTCTATAGAGTGGCTGCCGACGAGCATCGGCACGGCGCACGGCGTGCTGTTCTTCGCCAGCGTCCTGCTGCTGGTGGCCGTGCTCCTCCGCGTCGGCCCGCCCAGCCCGGCCGACTGCCTCCGCCTGCTCGGCTTCGCCCTGTTAGCGCTGCAGGCCGTACGCAGCACGGTCTGGTGGGCGCTCGCCGCCGCTCCCGTGCTCGCCTGGGCGCTGGCGAACCTGCGGGTAGGCGGCGCACGACCGGCGACCGCGGCGGCCGCGCGAGACGCCCCAAGCCCCGTCGCCAGCGCCAGCCGCGCCGGCATCCCTACGATCAACGCGGCGCTGATCGCCGCCTTCGTCCTCACCGCCGCGCTGAGCCTGCCCTGGCTGCGGCCGCTGGGCCTGCTCTACCCGCCCGCGCGCTGGCCGGTGGCGGACCCGCGACTGCCGACCGGCGCGGCCGATTTCGCGGCCACGCTGCCCGCTACCCGCCTGTACAACACGATGGACTGGGGCGGCTACCTGGCCTGGCGCCTGGCGCCGCGGCAGCGGATCTTCGTCGACGGGCGGTTCCAGCTCTACCAGCCGGAGCTGTACCGCGACTACTTCGCGATTGCCCACGCCGAACTCGGCTGGGCCGACAAGCTGGCGGCGTACGGGGTCGAGGCGCTCCTGGTGAGCCGCCAGGCCCAGCGCGAGCTGCTGCGCGCCGCGGAGGCGGATGGAAGCTGGCAAGCAGTGTACTGCGACGCCGACGCCGCCGTCTACCTGCCGCGCGCGCAAGCGGCGGGCCGCACGGTCGCCTGTGGGCCGGCGTCCGACGAGCGGCGTGGGTCCTGAGCGCTCGGCCGTGACCACGTCGACGATCGCTCCCCCCACGCCGCACCGCTCGCGGCGCCTCGCCTGCTCGATCGACGCCGTGTGGCTAGCGATCGTCGCCGCCTTCCCGTTCATCGTCCTCTGCTTCTCGGCGCTGCCCGTGGACGACGGCGATCTCTGGTGGACGCTGGATCTGGGCCGCGCCACCTGGCTGGCCGGCGCCTTGCCGGCGAGCGATCCGCTCGCCTACACGCCGACGCCGCAACCTTACGTCTACGCGCAGTGGCTAGCCGGCGTCCTGCTGTACGGCGCCTACCGCCTTGGCGGCTACGAGCTGCTGATCGCGCTGCGCGCGGCGATCGTCGCTGCGATCTTCGCCGTCCTCTACCGCGGCTGCCGCCGCGGCGGCGCGGCCCCCCCCCTGGCCGGGCTGTGCACCATCCTGGCGCTGCCGCTGGTCAACGTCGGCCTGACGCTGCGGCCGCAGATCCTGGCCCTGCTGCCGTTCGTCCTCTACCTGGAGGCCACGCGCTGGCCGGCGCCTGCCGAGTCCGGGCGAGCGCGGCTGCGCGCCTGGCTGCCGCTGGTAATGGTGTTCTGGGCCAACCTCCACGGCTCGTTCCTGTTCGGCCTGGGCCTGGTCGGGATCGCGCTCGTCGGCCGGGGCTGGGACCTGGCGCGGGCCGGCGCCACGGTAGGGCCGTCGACCGAGCGCGCCGCGTCGCTACCGCCAGATCGGGACCGCGCCGAGCCGCCCGCCCGTTCGCGAGAGGCGCCGGGCGAGCGCGGGCGCTGGGCGGCGCTGGCGAGCGAGCCGGAGCTGCGTAGCCTCTCGCGGCTGCTCGTCCTCAGCGCCCTGGCGCCGCTGGTGAACCCCTACGGCCTGGGCTTTCTGGCCTACCTGCGCGACTACCTGGCGGTGAACCCCGGCCACGGCGAGCTGGTCGGCATGCTCACCGAGTGGCTGCCCACACGCCTCGATACGCCAGGTGGGCCGGCCTTCTTCGCGTCCGTGCTGGCGCTCGGGGCGGCCCTGCTGGCGGCGGGCCTCCGCTCTCGCCGCCGCCCCCTGGCGACCGACGAAGCGCTGCGCTTGCTGACCTTCGGCCTGCTGGCGCTGCGCTGGATCCGCGGCATCGTCTGGTGGGGCCTGGTGGCCCCCGCGCCGCTAGCGGGAGCGGTCCAGCAAGCGCTCGGCGGCGCCTCGGCCCAGGCCGTCGCCCGCCGCAGCCAGGCCAACGCCGTCGTCGTCGCGCTAATCGTGGGCGTGGCCGCGGCGAGCCTGCCCTGGTGGCGCAGCGCGGCGCTCGGCGACGCGGGCGCGGCCGTGGAGCCGTCGGCCGTGATCGACGCGGTCGACGCCGTCCTGGCCGATCCGCCCGGCGGTCGCCCGTTCGCCTACGTCGCCTGGGGGCCCTATCTGGCCTGGCGCGCCGGGCCCGCCACGCGACTGTTCGTCGACGGCCGCTACGAAGCCTACCAGCCCGCAGTGTTTCGGGAATACGAGCGGCTGAGCCGCGGCGAGCCGGGCTGGGAGAGCACGCTCGCGGACTACGGCGTCGGCTACTTGGTTCTGAGCCGCGGCGGCCAGGCCGGCCTGGTCGCTGCGGCCGCGGCCTCGGCGGACTGGCGGCAGACCTTCGCCGCCGGCGACGCCGTCGTCTTCCGTCGCCTGACGGGCGGCCAGACCGCTCGCGCGGGCGCGTCGTGATGGCCAGCCATCCCGCGCCCTCGACCGAGCCACCGGGCGCTCCAGCGGGCGCCGGCGGAATCCCCATCGTAGAACAGGGCGTTAGCTCGTCCGGCGCGGCCGCAGCAGGGCCCGCCGACGCCGGCGTGCGCTGGCTGGCGTGGGCGACGCTCGACCGTGTCTGGCTGATCGCCGTGCTGGCGCTGACCTTCGCGGCGGCCAACGGCTTTCCGGTCGATCAGACCGATTACTGGTGGACGGTGAAGCTCGGCCAGGGCCTGTGGGCCAGCGGCCACCTGCCGAGCGCCGATCCGCTCGCCTTCACCTCCACGCGCCTGCCGTACGTCGAGCAGCAGTGGCTCGCCCAGCTCGTCCTGGCCGGCGTGTACCAGGTCGGCGGCCTGGGCGCCACGCTGCTCCTGCGCGCCGGCCTGCTCGTGGCGACGATGGCGCTGGTGTTCGCGGCCTGCCGCCGCGCCGGGGGCAGCGCGGCCGCCGCGGCGCTGGCGACGGCCATCGCGCTCGTGGTGGCGCTGCCCGGCGCCGCGACGCGGCCGCAGTTGCTCGCCATTCCCCTATTCGCCCTGTTCCTGCTTGGCACCGGCGAGCCTCTGCCCCGCTGGTCCGTCGCCGCGCTGCCACTAGCGATGGTGGTCTGGGTGAACCTGCACGGCTCGTTTCCCCTGGGGCTCGTGCTGGTCGGGATGGCGCTGGCGGGCCGCGGCTGGATGCGCCTTGCCGCGACGGGCGCCCTGCGCGACTCCAAAGCCCTCGTCCGCGGCTTGCTCCGCGACGGCCCCCTGCGGCGGCTCGCGCTGCTCCTGCTGCTCTGCTGTCTGGCGGCGCTGGCCAATCCCTACGGCCTGGGCCTCGTCCCCTGGCTCGCCGACTTCCTGATACTGCACACCGGCGGCCAGGACGCGGCCGTGATCGCCACGGAGTGGGCCCGCACCAGCCTCGCCGAGCGCGCCGGCGCCTACTACTTCGCCAGCCTGGCCATCGCCGTCGTCGCGCTGGTCCGCGCCGGTCCGCCCCGCCCTGCCAGCGGCCTGCGCCTGCTGACCTTCGGCCTGCTGGCCCTCAGCGCCGTACGCAACACGCTCTGGTGGGGCCTCGTCCAGGCGCCGGCCCTGGCCTGGGCGCTGAGCGCCGGCCCGAGAGCGAAGGAGCCGGCCGCCGACCGCGGCCGAGCGGTCGGCGAGGAGCCCAGCTCACGGTCAGCGCCGGCGCCCGGCGCGGCGACCCTCAATCTGCTGCTGATCGCGGCCTGCCTCGGCGCCGCGGCGCTGAGCCTGCGGCCGCTGCACGCCGACCTGCTCGGCGGCGAGGAGATGCTCGCCGATCCGAGCCAGCCTCGCGCCGCCGCCGACTACCTCGCCAGCCTCCACCGGCCGGGGCGGCTGTTCAACTACCTGGACTGGGGCGGCTACCTCGCCTACCGCCTGGCGCCGCGCGGGCAGATCTTCGTCGACGGGCGCTTCGGCATCTACCCAGCCACGGTCTACCGCGACTACTTCACGATCAGCGAGGCCGAGCCGGGCTGGGAGCAGCGGCTGGCCGCCTACGGGGTGGACGCGCTGGTCCTGGACCGCCAGGCGCAGCGCCCGCTAATCCGCGGCCTGGCCACGAGCGCGGACTGGCTGCCCGTCTACTGCGACGCGCGGGCCGTCGTCTACTGGCCCGCCGGCTCGGGCGCGGCGCCGGTCGCTTGCCCCGCCCAGTAACGACGTACCGCAGCATTTGGCCCCGGGCAGCTAGACGTTCTGAAGGCCGGACCAGGAGCCCGGTGTCGGGTCGGTCCTTCAGGGCGGCGGGGTGATTGTGAAGCGGGCTCTAAGCTGGCGCTACCGCCCGCAGCGCGGCGACCAGGGCGTCGGTGTGCTCGGGCTTGCCGACGGTGATCCGCAGCCCCTGGACGATGCGCGGCGGCCCGCCGAAGTGGCGCACGGCCACGCCGTGCTCGGCGAGCTGGCGGGTGATGGTCGCGGCGTCGCCGCGGGTGACCTCGACGTAGAGGAAGTTGCCTTCCGAGGGGTAGACCTTCAGGAAGTCGAGCCGGCTGAGCGCCGCCGCCATCCGCGCGCGCTCGGCAACGACCTTCCGCACGCAGTCGCGCAGGTACTCGACGTCGGTCAACGACTCGCGCACGGCCATGCCGGCCGCGCTGTTGAGGTTGAAGGGGCTCTTGATCTTCCAGAGGTTGGCCAGCACGCTCTCCTGAGCCACCACCACGCCAGCGCGCAGCCCCGCCAGCCCGGCCCACTTGCTAAAGGTCCGCAGGACGATCAGGTTGGCGTGCTCGCCTATGTCGGGCACCATCGTCTGGCTGGCGAACTCGGCGTACGCCTCGTCCACGACGACGATCCGCCCCGTCTCGAGCAGGCGCAGGATCACCTCGCGCGACGTGGGCGTGCCGGTAGGGTTGTTCGGCGTGGCGACGAAGATTATCTTCGTCCGGTCGGTCACGGCGCGTAGGCCCGCCTCGACGTCGATCTGGAAGTCGGCGTCGCGGGGCACCCAGACCATCTTCGCGTTCATCAGCCCGGAATAGATCGGGTACATCGCGAAGCTCGGCGCGAAGTCGATCACCTCGTCGCCGGGGTCGATGTAGACCATCGTCAGCAGGTGGATCCACTCGTCGGAGCCGGCGCCGAGCAGCACCCACTCCGGCGGCACGCCGAGATAGGTGGCGACGGCGCGGCGCGTCGCCACCTGCTCCGGATCCGGGTAGATGTGGTAGCGAGCGTACTGCCCGAGCGCCGCCTGGACGCGGGGAGAGGGCCCGTAGACGTTCTCGTTCGCGTCGAGCTTGACTAGCTTCTCAACCGGCCAGCCCAGCCGCTCCGCGAGCAGCTCCGGGTTCTCGGCCGGCACGTAGGGCTGAATGCCGGCGATGACAGGGCGAACCAGATCGAGCCTGGCCCGTGGTTCGACGCTCATGACAGCCCCCTTCCTCGTCTCCAATACAGTCTTACATCGCGTCGAGGCGCAGGCGGATCGCCTGGGCGTGTGCCTCGAGGCCCTCGGCCTGGGCCAGGGCAATGGCGGGCGGGCCGAGCGCGGCCAGGTCGTCGGGCCCGAAGGCAAACACCGAGGTCACCTTCACGAAGTCGTCGATGCCGACCGGCGAGGCGAAGCGGGCCGCGCCGTTGGTCGGCATGATGTGGCTCGGGCCGGCGGTGTAGTCGCCCAGCGCCTCCACCGACCGCTCCCCGACGAACACTCCGCCGGCGTGGCGGACGAGCCCGACGTAGCTCCAGGGCTCGCGGACGCACAGACAGAGGTGCTCGGGGGCGTACTCGTTGGCGAAGGCGAGCGCCTCCTGGACGGTGTCCACCAGCACCACCGCGCCGCGCGTGGCGAACGACTCGGCGGCCACGTCGCGCCGCGGCGCCGCGGCCAGCAGCGCCTCGAGCTCGGCGAGCACGCGCTCGGCCCAGGCCCGCGACGTACACAGCAGCAGCGACTGGGCGAGTGGATCGTGCTCGGCCTGGGCGAGCAGGTCGGCGGCGAGGTGGCGCGGCTCGGCGGACTCGTCGGCAACCACGACGGTCTCCGTGGGCCCCGGCAGCCCGTCGGTGCCGACCACTCCGTACACCGCGCGCTTGGCCAGGACGACGAACAGGTTGCCCGGCCCGATGATCTTGTCCACGCGGGGGATCTGGGCGGTGCCGTAGGCCAGGGCGGCGATCGCCTGCGCGCCGCCGACGCGGTAGACGGCGTCGGCGCCGGCGATCCGCGCGGCGAGGAGGATGCTCGGGGTCACGCTGCCGTCGATCCGCGGCGGCGTGGCGACGACGACCTCGCGCACGCCGGCCACGCGCGCCGGCACGACGGCCATGACCACCGAGCTGGGGTAGGCCGCGCGCCCGCCGGGCGCGTACACGCCCACCCGGTCGAGCGGCTGGATGAGCTGGCCCAGCGCGCCCTCGCCGCGAAACTCGAGCCAGGACTGCCGCCGCGCGCGCTCGTGGTACGCGGTTACCTGACGAGCGGCGACCTTCAGGGCGTCGGCCAGCGCCGGCGGCGCCTCGGCGACCGCCGCCTCGATCTCCACCTCGTCGACCCGCGCGGCCTCGACCCGCACGCCGTCGAACGCCTCGCCGTAGCGCCGCACGGCCGCGTCGCCCTCGGCGCGCACGTCGGCCACGACCCGCGCCACCACCTGCTCGGCGGACAGGTCCTCGCCGAACACGGCCCGGATCCGCGCCCGCACCGCCGCGGGCAACGGCGCCTCGCCGAACCGCCGGCTAGCCAGGATCGCGGCCCGTGCCGCGGGCAGGCCGTCGTAGATGCGTAGCACTAGAACTCTCCTACCGGGGATCGACCCACCAGCAACTCCTCCGGGCCGGGCGTCTGACCGCCGCGCACGCGGACGCCGAGCTGCCGGCGGAGCGCCGCGAACGCGCTGGAGCGGTGCTCGAACACGTAGTGGACGTCGACGACCGATACCTCGGCGGCGCCGGCCTTGCGCAGGTGCTCGACGGCGGCGAGCAGCGCGTCGCGGTGGACGACGACGGTGACCGAGAACCAGTCGCGCTCGCCGCCGGCCTTCGGATAGACGCGGGCGATGGTCGGGCCACGCAGGCCGGCGATCGCCTCGTGGGCCGTGATCCGCCGCGCCACGACCTCTTCCGATTCGCCGCGGACGTTGGCGGTCAGGCTCAGGTAGTCGCGACCACGCAGGTAGGCCTCGATCAGCTCGAGGATGGCGAGAGTGGCCCGGAGCTTCGTCTCGCTCGCGGCGAGCTGGCGGCGGTTCCCGATCAGGCAGGCTTCGGAGCTGAGGATCGTGCCGCCGGCGATCGTCTTCAGGCGATTCTCCCGTAGGGTCACGCCGCTGGTCATCAGGTCGGCCACGACATCCCCGTAGCCCATCGTCGGCGCGGCCTCCAGGGCGCCCTGGCTGGAGACGATGCTGAAGTGGTTGATGCCGTGGCGGTAGAGGAACTCCCGCGCCAGGTTGGCGTACTTCGTCGCCACCCGCAGCTCGCCGCCCTTGTTCCACAGGCTCGTCGCCACCTCGGCGAGGTCGGCGATCGTCGCCACGTCGAGCCAGCCGTCCGGCACGGCGAGGACCAGGGCGCAGCGCCCGTAGCCCAGCTCGCGGTAGAGGACCGCGACGTCGTCGTCCTCGCGCTGGTGCTCGGCAACGATGTCGTAGCCGGTGATCCCGAGGTCGACGCTGCCCTCGTCGACCTTGTCGAAGATGTCTGCCGCCCGCTGGAACAACACGGCCACGCCGGGCGGGTTGCGCAGCGTGGCGCGGTACTGGCGCGGGTTGCTGCGGTCGACGCTCAGGCCGCAGGCCGCCAGGAAGCGCAACGTCTCGTCCTCCATGCCCTTGCTGGGCAGGGCGAGGCGCAGCTCCTCGGCAGGTTGGCGGCCGGCCGGCCTAGGCATGGCGCCCGTCTCCGGCGCCGTCGGCCAGCGCGCGCAGCGCCGCCGCCGGCAGCTCGTCGAGCGATACCGTAGCCTGCTCGCCCGCCTCCAGGCGCCGCAGCACGGCGCTGCCAGCGGCCCGCTCCTGCTCCCCGACGAGCACCGCCAGCGGCACGTCCTCGCGCGCCGCGTGGCGCAGCGCCACGCGCGGCCCGCGCCCGCGCAGGTCCAGCTCGACGCGCAGCCCGTGGGCGCGCAGCGCCTGCGCCGCGGCCACGGCGGCCGCCCGGTCGGCGGCCTCCACCGGCACGACGAGCACCTGGACTGGCCGCGCCGGCGGCGGCACGGCACCGTGGCGATCGAGGGCCAGCTTGGCCCGCTCGAGCCCGATCGAGAACCCGCAGGCCGGCACCGCGTCGCGGCCGCCGAGGGCGCGCACCAGATCGTCGTAGCGGCCGCCGCCACAGAGCTGCAGCCGGCCGTCGGGGCCGTCGTCGTAGATCTCGAAGACCAGTCCGGTGTAGTAGCGCAGGCCGCGGGCGAGGCTGAGGTCGACTACCACCTCGCCGGGCCGCGCGCCGTAGGCCGCGAACAGTGAGAGAGCCGCTTCGATCTCTTCCAGCGGCGCCGGGTCCAGCCGGTAGGCGCGGAGCAGCGCGTCGAGTCGCGCCAGCGCCGCCGCCGGCGGCCCAGCCAGGCCGTGGAGCTGCTGGAGGAACTCGATCGCCGTGCGGACCTGGGGCGTGGGGTCCGGCCGCGCCGCCTTGGCTAGCAGCCGTTGCACGATCTCGGCCGGCGAGCGCACGCTGCCCTCAAGCGGCAGGCTGGCGTGGGCGAGGAGCTCGGTCGCGAGCCGCTCGGCGGTCTCCGGTCCGACACGGGCCAGCAGCTCACCGAGCGCGCCGTCGGGAGCCTCGTCGTCGCCCTCGGCAGCGGCGGCGCCGAGCAAGAGGGCGATGCGCTCGACGACGGCGTCTGGATCGGCCTGCTTGCGCGCCAGCGGCTCGAGCTGGCCGACGATGAGCGCTTGCCCCCGCTCGTCGATGCCGAGCTGGCCCAGCAGCTCGAGCGCCACCCCCAGGTGCCCCACGGTCAGGCGGTAGTCGCGCACGCCCACGCTCTCGAGAGCCCCGCAGGCGACGGCGAGCACCTCGGCGTCCGCGGCCGGCCCGGCCGCCCCGATCAGCTCCCCGCCCACCTCGGTAAACTGGCGGTAGCGTCCGCGCTGGGGCTTCTCGTAGCGGAAGGTCGGGCCGCTGTACGCCAGGCGCAACGGCAGTGGTCGGTCTTGCAAGTGCTGCAGGTAGGCGCGGATCACCGAGGCGGTGAACTCGGGGCGCAGGCACAGACGCCGGTTCCAGTGCATGAAGCTGTACATGCGGGTGGCGATCTCTTCGCCGGACTTGCGCAGGAAGAGGTCGGTCGTCTCGAGCACGGGCGTGGCGATCGGCGCATACGCGTAGAGCGCCAGGACGGCGTGCATCGCTTGCTCGAGCGAGCGGAGCAGCGCGGCGTCCGGCGGCAGGAAGTCGACAGTACCGCGGACGCGCGACAGCTCGGGCGTGTGCAGCACGGTATCCGGCTCTCCCTTAGCGCGCCCTACGGAACTCGGCCTACTTCGATATCAGCCCGCGACTCGTACCCGGTATGCGTGAGACGCTTCTACGCGTGGCCGCCACAGGCCATACCCGCTCTTAATGTTAGGGAGTCCGCGGCGGCCCGCGCCAGCCGGGTGGCACGTGCGATGCGAGAACCCAAGACCAGCAGACGTAGCAGCGATCGGACGGTGGGAGGGGGAATGCTATACTTCGACCGGATTCCGGAGAGGTCGCGATGGAACGGGCCGAGAGCGAGCCCTCCGCTCCCCTGATCGCGCAGCTCGCAGCCACCGAGGACCAGCTTCGGACCTGCGAGTGGCTCTGCCAGCAGTTGCGCGAAGAAAGCGAGCGACGGGCCCCCACCGCCGTGCGCGCCGACGGCACTGCCGCCGACCCTGGTCGGCGTGCGCCCGCCGTCGGCCCGAGCCCGGCCGCGGCCGACGTGCACGAGCTGGTGGCACAGCTTCACCGGCTGGCCGACTGCCTGGAGCGCGAGGCGGGGCGGCTGACCGACCCGACCGGGCAGTGCGCGGGCTCCGACGGCACCGCGGTCTCCGATCGCCTGCAGCTTCGAGCCATCGAGGCCGAGCGGGCGCGGCTCGCCCGCGAGCTACACGACGGGCCAGCCCAGTACTTCGCGAACGCGGTATTCCAGACCGAGTACCTTGAGCGCCTGCTGGTGCACGACCCGGCGGCAGTGGCGAGTGGCCTCGCGCTGCTGCGAGACGGCCTGCGCCACGGCGTCGCCGAGATCCGGCGCTGCATTTTCGACTTGCGGCTGCCGGCGATCGACGAGCTGGGGCTCGTGGCCTGGATGACCGGTTACCTCGCCGACTACGAGCGCCAGTTCGGGGTCATCGTCGAAGCGTCGCTGCCCAGCGAGGAGCCGCGGCTGAACGGCGATCAGACCGTGACGGTGTTTCGGGTCCTGCAGGAGGCGCTGACGAACGCACGCAAGCACGCGGCGGCGCGACACATCCGGGTCGTCCTGCGCTGCCGCCGGCAGGAGCTTCTCTTGCTCGTGGAGGACGATGGCCGCGGCTTCGATCCCGACGTGCCCCAGCCCGGCCAGTACGGGCTGCTCGGGATGCGCGAGCGGGCACAGCTCGTCGGGGGCCGCCTGGAGGTGGCGGGGCGGCCCGGCCAGGGAGCCCGCATCGTCCTGCACCTACCGCTACGCAGGGAGACGGTGAGCCAGTGGAACGGACGCGCGTCCTGATCGTGGACGACCACCCCCTGTTCCGCCAGGGCCTGTGCTGGGCGCTGCGCACGGAGCGGGACTTCGAGGTCGTGGGCGAGGCCGGCTCCGGGCAGGAGGCGCTGCGGCTCGCCCGCGAGCTATCGCCGGACATGGTGCTTTGCGACGTGCGCCTGCCCGACGTGACAGGCATGGACGTGGCGCGGCGGCTCAAGCTGCAGCGGCCGAACCTGCCGGTGGTCCTGATGTCGGCCTACGACGACGAGGAGCAGCTCTTCGAGGCGGCGCGGGTTGGGGCCGCCGGGTATTTCCTGAAGGACACCATGCCGGCGCCGCTGCTGGATGGCTTGCGGCGCGCGGCGCGCGGCGAGTCGCTGATGGAGGACAGCGCGCTCGAGCAGCCGGTGCTCGCCTCGCGGGTGCTCCACCAGTTCCGCCAGGTGCACGGCGAGGCCGGCGAGATCGAGCCGCTATTCGTGCCCCTTTCGGCGCGCGAGACCGAGATTCTCGAGCTGATCGCCCGCGGCAACAGCAACAAGCAGATCGGGCGTACCCTCAGCATCAGCGACCAGACGGTCAAGAACCACATTACGTCGATCCTGCGCAAGCTCGCGGTCAACGACCGCACCCAGGCGGTCGTGTTCGCGCTACGCCAGGGCTGGATTCGCGTCGGTAACGCTTGAGCCCCTGGTCACCGAGCAACCGGCCGCGTTGGTTACGCCGGCGCATCCGCCCACGCAAAACAGTCAACGGAGTAATGGGTGGCGACGTTAGACGAGGCCCTCCAAGCCCAGCTTCAGGAAGCCTGGCAGCTCCTCGAGCGCCAGCAGGCGGACCTCGCGCTGCTCATCGAGCAGACGCGCCTCGACCTCGATCGCGAGCGGGCCAGCTACGAGCGCGTGCGAGGCAAGCTGCAGGCGCTGGAGCGCGACCTGGACCGCTACTCGCGCGAGGAGCTCCGCGACCTGTTCACGGCGGCCAAGGTCAAGGAGCTGCGCCTGGCCCACCTCGAGGCCCAGCACAGCGGGCTCGAGTACAAGCGCAACGTGCTCGCCGAGGAGGCCCGGTCGCTGACCCGCTTTGGCGCGCTGCTGAACGGCGACGTCGCGGCCGCGCCCACTGTCCTGCCGGACGGCGGGACCAGCGGCGGGACGACGGACCTCGGCGCGCTGCTGATGGCCCAAGAGGCGGAGCACGAGCGCCTGGCGCAGAAGCTCCACGATGAGGTCGTCCAGCCGCTGCACGAGGTCGTCCTCCGGATCGAGCTGCTCAAGCAACTGATCGCTTCCGATCCGGCCAGCGCCAGTGCCCAGCTCGAGGCGATCCCGCCGTTCGCCACGCAGATCCTGCGCGCCACCCGGCGCGCCATCTTCGATCTGCGGCCGATGTCCCTCGACGACCTGGGGCTCCTCCCGACCCTCGAGCAGTATGCGCAGGTACGGGCTGAACAGGACGGGCTGGCCGTGCACCTGCACACGGAGGGGCGGCCGCGCGAGCTGCCCGCGCCGGTCGCCACCGCAGTCTTCCGCATCGTCGAGGCCGCCCTCGACAACGTCCTGCGCCACGCCGAGGTGAAGGATGCCTCGGTCGCGCTCAACTTCGGGGAGCGCGAGCTGGTGGTGGTCGTCTCCGACGCCGGCAAGGGCTGCCACCTGCGCTTGGTCGAGGCCACGGCCCACGGCGGCACCGGCCTGCTCGGCATGCGCGAGCGGGCGCGCCAGATCGGCGGCACCGTAGAGGTCGACTCCGCGCCCGGCCACGGCATGATCGTGCGCCTCAGCGTGCCGCTGGTCGGGCCGATGGCCATCGCCGGCGGCGCGCGACGCCGCGCCAGCGCACGACCCTGACCTCCGCTGGCCCCCGCCCCCCGCACGGCCGCGACCGCTGCCGCACCACGCCTGGGCGCGTCCCTCTCGCGCGGCTGCCTACGCGGCCCCCCTTGCCGCCGCCAACACCGGCCGCCCGGTGGTACTACGGTCCCACGATTGTCGGTACTTTCGGCGCCGCGGACGACTATTGACAGATATTTTTGACCCTGCCATACTGAACTCGCCTGGTAGGCGCGGCGATGCTCAGGAGCCCCAAAATCGCCGACAAAGGCAACGAAAGGAGGTGAAGGCAGGGGGTAAGTAAGCCGCGAGGAGGGGATGGGTCGTCTTGTCTCAGATTATCTTCGAACGTATCCTTCCGGTTGCACCTTCCGTCCTCAGCGTAGCGGCAGTGTCGTGGGCCACCCCCGCCCTCATGTACTTCATGGCACCCGACTAGCAAACTACGCTTCAGTTGAGGCGGAAGGAGCGCAACAAGATGATGATGCTGATGGCGCTGCTCACGAGCCTGCAGGCGCGGCTCGAGCAGCGCGAGCGTGGCCAGGGCATGGTCGAGTACGGCCTGATCATCGCCGCCGTGGCGATCGCCGTGATCGTCGCCCTGTTCGCCCTGGGCCCGAAGATCGGCTCGATGTTCAGCTCGACCGCCGCCAGCCTCAAGTAGCTCGACCGCTGGCAGCCCGAGGGGACCCCGCTCCGTGCGGAGCGGGGTCCCCTCATCTTCACGGCCGGCGCCAGTTCGGTCGCTCAGTCTCGTCACAGCCGAGGCAGGCGAGCGGCGAACCCGCCCGCCAGGCCGGCGCGGCGAGTTACGCCAGGCGGCAGCACGATGGACAATGATTTGGCGGCTCGCCGCAACACTTCTTAACCGATAATGTCTGGTGCCTATAATGAGCGTCCCGTATAATCAAGGCCGGGAGCCCAGCCCCGTCTCTCGGTAGTAGTGAGGAGACCATGAATAAGAAACAAGCGGGGTCCCTGCTTATCGGAGTCGGCGTGCTGCTGGCCTTAATCGTCGGCGGTCTGGTCTATTTTCAGCTCAAGTCTGCCGAGGAGCAGGTCGGGAAGATAGCGTCCGAGCGGGTCGTGGTCGCCAGCCGCGATATCCCGGAGCAAGGGCGCATCGAGGCCAGCGCGGTAACATTGGCCAGCATCTCCCGCGAAGCGCTGCCGGCCCGGCCGATCCTGAAGATCGAAGATGCCGTCGGCAAGTTCGCGCGGCAAAAGATCTACCGCGGCGACATCCTCAACGACGAGCGGGTGGTTAGCCTCGATCAGATCCGGCGCGAGGTCGCCGCCGGTCGGCCCGCTCCGGCCCCCTCGCTGGTGCTCGACAAAGACCAGGTCATGTTCGTGCTTCCCTCGCGCATGACCGGGTCCTTCGCCGGCCAGAGCCCGAATCTCCTGACCGCCGTCGACGCGATCCGCCCGGGCGACTACGTGGACGTGCTGGTGACGACGCTCGAGCTGCCCGACAGCATGACGCCCGAGCAGCGTGAGGAGGCCAAGGCGCAGCGGCCGTGGGACTACCTGCGCACGCGCGTGGTCTTCCAGAACCTGCGCGTGCACAACGTCGGCCCCTTCGTCGGTCCCGATGCCAAGGAGCAGCCCAAGACCGGCGACACCTACCTGACATTCATCGTCGATCGCGACACGGCGCTCCAACTGAAGTGGCTCAAGGACATCGTCGCTTTGGGCCAGGCGAACGTGGACTTCGTCCTTCGCTCGCCGAGCAACCCGGATACGCTGCCGTCCGAGCCCATGACCGTCCAGGATATTCGCCAGCGCTACGGAATCTACGCGCGACAGTAGCGCCATGCCGCGCTGTCGCCTTGCGGCGCCCGCCGCGCGGTGGCCGTTCGAGTGCCCCGGGCGGCAGGTCGCATCAGGTCGCTCGTCAGGAACACGAACCGGCTCCGTCGCTCGGCTGTTAGCGAGGTAGTGTGTCGAACAAGATTCGCGTCCTCGTGGTGGACGATTTCGCGGAGGCGCGCAACAGCGTCGCCAAGCTGCTTCAGTTCGAGGACGACATTGAGATGGTGGGGGGCGCGCAGGACGGACCCGCCGCCCTGCAGATGGCCAAGGAGGTCGCGCCCGACATCATCCTCATGGACATCAACATGCCCGGCATGGACGGCATCCGGGCGACCGAGGCGATCGCGTCGGAAGTACCGATGGCCCAGGTCATCATGATGTCGGTCCAGGGCGAGACGGACTATCTCCGCCGCGCGATGCTGGCCGGCGCGCGCGACTTCCTCGTCAAGCCGTTCGGTGCGGACGAGTTGGCAAACACCATCCGGCGCGTGTACGAGCTCGACGCCGACCGCCGCGCGCGCATCGCCGCCCTCACCCGCCTGCCGGGGCAAGAGGCGCCCGCCCGCAAGGGGCGGATCATCACCATGTTCAGCCCCAAGGGGGGCGTCGGGCGGACCGTCATCGGCGTGAATTTGGCCGAGGCGATCCGCATGCTCACCGGCGCGCGTGTCGCCATCGCCGACTGCAACCTGCAATTCGGCGACGTGGGGATCATGCTGAACCTCGCCGCGAACAAGACGATCCAGGACGTGCTGCACCGCGAGGCGGACGAATTGACGCCCGAGGTGATGTCGAGCGTCATGGTGACCCACAGCACCGGCGTGCGGGTCATGCTGGCTCCGGCGCGCCCGGAAGTGGCCGAGCTGTTCACGGCCGACCACATCAAGGCGATCTTGCAGGCGCTCCAGCGCGACTTCGACTACATCCTCGTCGACACCTGGACGACGTTCCAGGACCTCATGCTCACCATCTTCGACATGTCCGACCGCATCGTCCTCCTGACCACCCTCGACATTCCGGCGGTGAAGAACATCCGGATGTTCCTCGAGGTGTGCGAGGCGCTCGGCTACGGCCGCGACAAGGTGATGCTGGTGCTCAACCGCGCCGACAGCACGGGGGGCATCAACGTCGAGGACATCGAGGAGAGCCTGCGCCACCAGGTCGCCGCACGCCTGGTCAGCGCGGGCCCGCTCGTGACGGCATCGATCAACAGCGGCGTCCCATTCGTGGTCAGCCAGCCGGACGCGATGATCTCTCGCAACGTGTTCCACGTCGCCCGCCAGGTGCTAACCGAGGCCGACGCCCAGCGCCTCGACCCGGAGGAACGTCCCGCCGTGGTCGCGCCGCGGGCCGGTTTCGGTCTGCGCGGGCTGCGACTGTTTCCTCGGAAAGGAGGGGAATAAATGGGCCTGCTGCGACGTATCGAAGGGGGCAGCAACCCGGCGCCGGCGCCCGTCGCGCCGCCCCCGCCGCCCCCGGTGCAACCCACCGAGCCGCCGCCATTCGTCGCCGGGCTCGGCAACGGCAGCAACGGCACGGCCCTGCCGCCCACGGCGCCGGAGCGACCGCGCGGTGGGCTAGGCGCCACGATCGCCCCTCCGCCGGCCGGCGAGCGCCCCCGCGTGGGCCTTAGCGTGGGCGGTACCGATCGCACGATCAAGATGTCGCGCGAGCTGAAGGCGCGCGTCAAGAACCGCCTGATCGCCGAGCTCGATCCGGATATGGACCTGAGCAAGACCGCGGAGGTCAAGCAGCGGATCAAGACCCTGTTCGACCTCGTGGTCGAGGGCGAGAACATCGTCCTCACGCGCGTAGAGCGCGAGCGGCTGTTCGAGGAGGTCACGGCGGACATCATCGGGTTCGGCCCCATCGAGCCGCTGCTGCAAGACTCCACGATCAGCGAGGTCATGGTCAACGGACCGAACCAGATCTACGTCGAGCAGAAGGGCAAGCTGCGCCTGACCGACGTCGCCTTCGACGACGACGAGCACGTGCGGCGGATCATCGACCGCATCGTCTCGCCGCTCGGGCGCCACGTCGACGAGTCGTCGCCGATCTGCGACGCGCGCCTGCCCGATGGCTCCCGCGTCAACATCGTCATCCCACCGATCTCGCTCGTCGGGCCGACGATCACCATCCGAAAGTTCTCGAAAACGCCGCTGGGTATCGACGACCTGATCCGCTTCGGCAGCCTCTCCCCGGAGACGGCGGAGTTCCTGCGCGCCTGCGTGCTGGCGCGCCTCAACATCGTCGTGTCGGGCGGCACCGGCTCGGGTAAGACGACCCTGCTCAACGTGCTCTCGTCGTTCATCCCGGACGACGAGCGGATCATCACCGTCGAAGATGCCGCCGAGCTGCAGTTGCGGCAGGAGCACGTCGTGCGGCTGGAGGCGCGCCCGCCGAACATCGAGGGCAAGGGCGCGATCACCATCCGCGACCTGGTCATCAATTGCCTGCGCATGCGGCCCGAGCGCATCGTCGTCGGCGAGTGCCGCGGCCGCGAAGCGCTGGACATGCTCCAGGCGATGAACACCGGCCACGATGGCTCGCTCACCACCGGCCACGCCAACTCGCCTCGCGATATGCTCTCCCGCCTCGAGACGATGGTGCTGATGGCGGGCATGGACCTGCCGGTCCGCGCCATCCGCGAGCAGATCGCCTCGGCAGTCGATCTGATCGTCCAGCAGTCGCGCCTGCGCGACGGCTCGCGCAAGATCGTGGCGATCACGGAAGTGCAGGGCATGGAAGGCGAGATGATCACCCTGCAGGACATCTTCACCTTCGAGCAGGAAGCTTTCGAGGGCGGCAAGGTCATCGGGCGCATCAAGCCGACCGGCGTGCGGCCCAAGTTCATGCCCAAGCTCGAGGACGCGGGCATCCGGCTGCCACCGACGGTGTTCGGCCTGTCGGATCGCTTCTTCTAGAGGAATCGACGCGTGCCGGGTGTAAACCTGCGGCTCACACCCGGCACGCGGGCTTCGCAAGCGCCTAGCAGCGCTCAAGCAGGTCGGCCCCCGGCTGCCCTCCGGTATTCGGGGTTTCATCCGACGCGCTTGGTGGCGTGGCGTCAGGCGAGGGAGGTGCGAGATGGCGGTGGCGCTAGCCGGCTCGATCGGCCTGGCGATGGTCCTGATCTTCATGGGCCTCGAGCGCGTCATGCGCACCGATGATCCCGCGTTCGAGAATCGCCTGCGGCGCTACGCGACGCGGCGCCCGGGCGAGGCCGACTTCGTCGAGGAGCAGCGCCAGAGCGCGATGACGGCGGCCATGACCGACCGGGTCGGCCGTGCGATCGCCGGCCGCTCCTTTGCCGCCAACCTCCAGGCCGACCTGGCCCGGGCCGATCTCAAGCTGACCGCGGCGGAGTTCATCGTGATGCAGGGCATCATCACGGTCGTCCTCGCCCTCGTCGGCTTCGCGATCGTGGCCCTCCTGTTCGGGCAGAACATCCTCGCCTTCCCGATCTTCGGCCTCATTGGCTTCCTGCTGCCGAAGATCTGGGTGGCCCGCCGCCAGGCGGCGCGGCTGAAGGCCTTCAACGAGCAGCTCGGCGACACGATCACTCTGATGTCGAACTCGCTGCGCTCGGGCATGAGCCTGCTCCAGTCGATGGACATGGTGGCGCGCGAGGGCAGTCCGCCCATCTCCGAGGAGTTCTCGCGCGTGACCCGCGAGGTCGGGCTGGGCGTGTCGCCACAGGATGCTTTGCTGCACCTCGTGCGGCGGATCAACAGCGAGGACCTGGACCTGATGGTCACGGCGATCATGGTCCAGCACGAGGTCGGCGGCAACCTGTCGCGGATCCTGGACGGCATCGCCAACACCATCCGCGAGCGGGTGAAGCTGAAGGGCGAGATCCGGACGCTGACGAGCCAGATGCGCATGTCGGGTTACATCCTGGCCGGGCTGCCGGTCGCCGTCTCCGGCATCCTGCTCCTCGCCAGCCCCCGGTACATGGTGCCGCTGTTTAGCTGGCCCTACTTGCTGCTGCCGATCGCCGGGACCATCAGCGTAATGATCGGCTTCTTCGTGATCAAGCAGATCGTCAACATCGAGGTGTGACGTGGCGGCCATCCTGCTGACTTTCCTCCTGCTCGTGGCCTTCGGCCTGATCTTGCTGGGTCTGATGGTGCCGCGCATGGGCCGTGACGTGGTGGCAGTGCGCCTATCACAGTTCGCCCAGGCACCGCGCTCCCTGGAGGAGATGGAGCTCGAGCAGCCGTTCAGCGAGCGCGTGCTCCGACCGATCATCCAGCGACTCGCCGCCTACGGCGAGCGCTTCACGCGCAAGAAGAACCAGTCGCCCCACCAGAAGGAGTCGGGCCTGGAGAAGACGCGGCGGCGCCTGACGCTGGCCGGCAACCCGAACCGCTGGACCACCTCCGACTGGCTGGGCGTGAAGTTGTTCGTCGCGCTGATCGGGGCGGGCGTCGGTGGGCTGATCCTGATGTTCGTGGACATCGCCTTCCTGATGGTCGGGATCATCATCGGCGGCGTGCTTGGCTTCATCCTGCCGGAGCTGTGGCTGTCGCGGCAGATCGCCGCGCGCCAGAAGGCGATCGTGAAGGCGCTGCCGGACGCGCTCGACCTGCTGGTCATCAGCGTCGGGGCCGGGCTCGGCTTCGACGCCGCCCTGGCCCGCGTCGTCGCGAAGTCGGACAACCCGCTAACGCGGGAGCTGAACCGCGTCATGCAGGAGATGCGCGTCGGCCGCGCGCGCCGCGACGCGCTCAGGGACCTCGTCACCCGCACGGACGTGCCCGATCTGTCCAACTTCATCTCGGCGCTGATCCAGGCCGAGCAGCTCGGCGTCAGCGTGACCCAGGTCCTCACGGTGCAGGCGGACCAGATGCGCGTGCTGCGCCGCCAGCGCGCCGAGGAGCAAGCGCAGCAGGCGCCGCTCAAGATGCTCTTCCCGATGATGGGCTTCATCTTCCCGGCCCTGTGCATCATGATTCTCGGCCCGCTCTGGCCGGCGCTCTCGAACATGAACAAGTAGCATCCGGCCGGCGCGACCAGCACCTCGTCACAGGCGGATGAGCCGGGTGTTGGCTGCAGCCAACACCCGGCTCATCCGCCTGGACAGACCACCAAGACCAAAGAGGCGACGCGGGGCCAGGGTGCGACAGGTACGCGTGCTCAACCTCGACACGGGCCAGGAGCTGGCCGCTCAGGCCGGCGTGGCCGACAACCTCTGGACGCGGGGTCGCGGTCTGCTCGGGCGGCGCGGCCTTTCCGAAGGCGAGGGGCTGGTCATCGAGCACTGCAAGCAGGTGCACATGTTCTTCATGGCCTTTCCCCTCGACGTCATCCACGTCAAGCGCCTCTCGAAGGAGGAAGGGCGCGTCACGCGCGTCGTACCCGACCTCCGCCCCTACCGCCTCGGTCCGCTGGTCTGGCAGTCCGACTACGTCCTCGAGCTGCCCGTGGGCACCGCCGCGCGCAGCGGCACGGAAGTGGGCCACCGCGTGCGTCTGAGCCCACTGGCGGCGCGGTGAGCGTGCCGTCGGCGGCCGCGGCGCCCGACGCGCTCCCCGCGCATCCGGCCGCCGCTCTCGCGACGCCCCGCCTCGGGCAGGTCTCGGCTGCGGAGTGGCGCTGGCTGGGCGGTATCGGCCTCCTGCTGCTCGCCCTCCTGACCCTGCCCTACCTCGTCTGGCTGCTGTGGGGGCCGGCCGACCTCGTCCACGTCGGCAGCTTCTGGTACCCGCGCGACTTCACCGTCTACCTCGCGGCCATGCAGCAGGGCGCGCAATCGTCGTCCTGGCTCATCTACGACCGCTTCACCCCCGAGCCGCACGATCCGGTGTTCATGTTCCCGGTCTACGTGGCGATCGGGAAGATCGCCGCCGTCGTCGGCGCCACGCCGTTGGCCGTGTACTACGCCGGCGAGGTGCTCGCCCGCGTCGGCCTGCTGGCCGCGCTGTACGCCTTTGCCGCCGCGGTGCTGCCGACGATCGGCCAGCGGCGGCTGGCGCTGGCGCTGATGCTGCTCGGCACGAACCTCGGCCTGTGGGCGGCGGTGCTCGTCGAGCCGCTGGCGCGGCTGACCGGCCAGACCGAGGGGCTGCCGCTCGGCGCCGAGCTGGAGGTGATGACGCTGGGCGTCTTCCTCGCCCCACTGCACCTGATGCTCGGCCTGACCTTCACCCTGCTCTGCGTGGTCGCCTTCGCGGCGGCCGTCGCGCCTACGGCCGGCTGGCGGACGCGGTTGGCGCTGGCGGGGACCGTGCTCGGCCTGTCGCTCGTGCACCCGTTCAACCTGCCGGTCGTCGGCGGCGTCTTCGGTGTCTACACGGCGTTGCAACTCGCCCGGACGCGCCGCTGGCCCGGCGCCGCCGTGGTGGCGACGGTCCTGGCCGGCCTCGTCGCGCTGCCGTTCCTGGCCTACAACTACTACACCTTCCGCATCGAGCCGTTCTGGAGCGTCGTCTACGGGCAGCAGAACACAGTGCCCAGCCCCTCGCCGCTGCGCCTGTTCATGGATTACGGCCTGGTGCTGGCCCTGGCGCCAGCCGCGCTCAAGGCCTGGCGCCGTCCCTGGAGCGACCGGCAGTGGCTGTACCTGCTCTGGGCCGCGCTGCTGCTGCTGGCGCTGTACTCGCCTGTGCCCTTCCAGCGCCGCCTGGCCTTCGGCTTGCAGCCCGGACTGGCCGTGCTCGCGGCGGCAGCCCTGACCTGGTGGGCCAGTCGGCTCAGCGCGCGCGGCCGCCGCTGGCTGGGCTGGGGCGTTGCCCTCGCCGCCCTGCCCACGGCGGCGTTCCTCTACGCCGGCATGGTCCTCTCGGCGGCCACCAACGCCCCGGTCGAGGTCTACGTCGCCCACCGCGCCGAGTGGGAGGCGGGCGAGTGGCTGGCCCGCCAGATAGCCGCCTCGGACGTGGTGCTCGCCAGCGAGGACAGCGGCTTCTGGCTCGCGGCGCTGATACCCGGCCGCGTCTGGCTGGGTCACAAGGGGATCACCTACGACGTGCCGACAAAGCGAGCCGTCGTGGCGGATGTCCTGGCCGGGCCACCCGACCGCGCCGCCCAGCTCCTCAGGGAGCACAGGATCACCTACCTCTACTACGGACCGCGGGAGCGCGAGCAGGGCGCCCTGCAGGAGGGGCCCGGCCTGCGTCGCGTCTACGCCTCCCCCGAGGTGGAGATCTTTCGCCCCGAGCCCGCGAGTAGCCCCTGAGGCGGGTGAGACGCGACAGCGGCCGACGGCGAGGGGCTCACGTGGCCCAGCGCGGCAGAGATGCGCTGAGTGGCGGCGAGGAGCGCCGGGGCCCAGCGCAGGGCGCGGGCCGGGGTGAAGCGGAAGCTGGGGCCGGAGATGCTCAGCGCGGCGCACACCTCGCCGGAGCGGTCGAGGATCGGGGCGGACACCGAGGACCCGCCGGGGATCCGCTCCGACAGGCTGAACGAGTATCCTAGCCCGCGGGTGTCTTCCAGCTCCTGCTCGCTCGGCCCGGCGTAGTCATCGGTGCGCGTCGCGGCCAACACGGCACGCGCCCGCTCCGGGGCCATGGCGGCGAGGATCGCCTTCGCGGTGGCCCCGCGCAGCAGCGGTGTGTGCTGCCCGAGCGGCAGGATGCGGCGGATCTCCTGAGGACTCTCGCACTGCTCGACGACGACGTGGGTCGTCCCCTGGACGAGGTGGAGGGTGACCGTCTCCTCCGACTGGTCGCGCAGGGCCAGCATCTCCGGCAGGGCGAGCTGGCGCAGGTCCGTCGGCGCCCAGCCCTCGCGCGACAGCTCCCGCACCCGCGGACCCAGCCGGTAGCGTCGGTAGTGGCCGTCCCGCTCGACGGCGACGACGCCGAGCCCCTCCAGCGTGCCGAGCAGGCGGTGAACCGTGCTCTTGCTGCAGCCCACCTCACGAGCGAGCTGCTCGAGGCTCCGGCCGCGGTCGTTGCCGGCGAGGCAGAACAACAGCTCCACGGCCCGTTCCACCGCGCGGACCGGGGCGGCCGGCTGCGTTCCGTTCCGCGGGACGTTGCTGGCTTCAGACGCCGCTCTCGCCATCGAATACCACCCACCTCGGAGCCGTCTTTCGTCGAATCGTACACCGGCGATCGGCGTGAGAACAAGACCTTGACAGGCTCGAGCGCGGCCGGTATGGTGATACTATCCGCAAGACGGGAAATCGTTCCGCGGTGTGGAACGCCGGCCAGGCGCTCGGGCCCGCGGAGAGGAGGTCCGTTGGCCACGACCACGCCCGGGGACACGGCGGCGATGCTCGGCGAGCACCGCGCGGAGACGCGCACGATCGGGGGCGTCCAGCTCGAGGTGCTGAGCGGGGGCCGCGGCGAGCCGCTAGTCGTCCTGCACGACTACGAGTACTTCAACGAGTGGCAGCCGTTCGAGGCCGCGCTCAGCGCGTCCCACTCGGTCATCGTTCCCTCCCACCCTGGGTTCGGCGCCTCGGAGCTGCCCGCCCACTTCGACTCGATCGACGACCTGGCCTACGTCTACCTCGACCTGCTGCGCGAGCTCGGCTCGCGCCAGGTGAGCCTGCTGGGCCTGGGCATCGGCGGCTGGATCGCCGCCGAAGTGGCAGTGCGCTGCACCCATTACCTGCGCCGTCTGGTGCTGGTCGACGCGGTGGGCATCAAGGTCGGCGGAATCACCGACCGGGACATCACGGACACGTTCGTCATCGGCCCGAAGGACTTCCTGCAGGTGGCCTGGCACGATCCGGCAGCCGGCGCCGAGCGGATGAAGCTGGCCGGCCTCACCCAGCTCGACGAGCCCCAGCTCACCACAGTGCTGCGCAACCGTCAGACCACCGCGATCCTGACCTGGAAGCCGTTCATGCACAATCCCAAGCTGCGGCGCCGCCTGGCCCGCGTGGATGTGCCGACCCTGGTGCTATGGGGTGAGAGCGACCGCATCGTCACGACGGATTACGGGCGGGCCTACGCGGCGGCGATCCCGGGCGCTGGGTTCGAGACGATCCCCGCGGCGGGGCACTATCCGTACCTCGAGCAGCCCGAGGCGTTCGTCGCGGCAGTGTCCGCTTTCCTGCGCGCGGAGTAGTAGGCCGTAGCTTTGACCAAGCCAGAGTAGGGAGGAAGCGCCGATGCTCGCCTATCACTTCACCGAGATGCCCTACCCCTACGTGCCCGAGGAGGTGGAGCAAAGCTACGGCACCTCGCGCGTGACGCTGCCGCGCAGCTACTGCGACCCGAAGATCGCTGCCGACCTGTACAACCGCTACCTCGACGAGTACGAGTACGCCGATGACCTGGGCCTCGAGATCATGCTCAACGAGCACCACCAGACGATGACCTGCATGGACGCGGTGGTGCCGATCTCGGCCGGCGCGCTCGCCCGCCGCACCAAGCGCGCGAAGATCGCTATCGTCGGCAGCCCGCTGCCGCACCGCGACAACCCGGTCCGCGTCGCCGAAGAGATCGCCATGCTCGACTGCATCTCGCGCGGCCGGATCATCTCCGGCTTCGTGCGCGGCGTGGGCACCGAGATCCACCCGGCGAACACCGTCCCCGCCTACACCCGCCAGCGCTTCGAGGAGGCGCACGACCTGATCATCAAAGCCTGGACGACGCCCGAGCCGTTCAACTGGGAAGGCCGCTTCTGGCACTACCGCTACGTGAACGTCTGGCCGCGCACCTACCAGCAGCCGCACCCGCCGATCTGGATCACCGGCTCGAGCCTGGAGAACGTGCCCTGGGTGGCCGACCATCAGTACACGTTCGCCTGCTTCCTCACGCCCTACGAGTGGACCGAGCAGCTCACGAACGCCTACCGCCAGCGCTGCGCCGAGAAGGGCCTGCCCGAGCCCACGCCCGACAAGTTCGCCTACCTGGCCCTCACCTACACGGGCGAGACGGACGAGGAGGCCGAGCGCGACGGCCAGGGGCTGCTCTGGTACCTGTACCGCGTGCGCCACCCGTACTTCAACCTGCCGCCCGGCTACGTGTCGCCCCAGGCGCAAGCCAAGGCGATGCTCGGCGGGGGCGGCAAGCCCTATCGCGACAGCTTCGAGATGCTGCAGCAGAAGGGCATCGTGATCGCCGGCAGCCCGGATACGGTGATCGAGAAGATCCGCTACCTGCACGAGCGCTGCGGCATCGGCCACCTGCTGATGATGAACCAGGCCGGCTTCATGCCTGCCGACAAAGTGCGCAAGAGCATGAAGCTGTTCGCCGAGGAGGTCTACCCGGCGATCAAGGAGCTGGGCGTGAAGACGCCGGCGCTCCAGGGAGCCTGACCCGATGGCCGCACAGCCACCTACTCCAGCCCCGCCGAAGCTGCCGCCAGGCGTCGCCAGCCGCTACGTGATGGTCGGCGACATCCGCACGCACTACCTCGAGGCGGGCGAGGGCGAGCCGCTGATCCTGGTCCACAGCGCCGAGTTCGGCGGGCGGGCCGAGTTTAGCTGGCGCTATAACATCGCCGCGCTCGCCGAGCGCTACCACGTCTACGCGCCGGACATCGTTGGCTTCGGCCGCTCGAGCATGATCTACAACTGGTCCAACCCGAGCGGCTACCGCATCGACCACCTGCGGCGCTTCATGGAGACGCTCTGCATCCCCAGCGCCCACTTCATCGGCAACTCGTTCGGCGGCTCGCTGACCCTCACCGTGGCCAGCCTCGACCCCGTTCCCTGGAACATCCGCTCGATCATCGCCGTCAGCGGCGGCGGCCACGCGCCGGACAACGACGCGCGCAAGGTGCTCACGAACTACGATGGCTCCCGCGAGGGGATGCGGGAGATCCTGAAGGTGTTGTTCTGGAACGAGCGCTGGTGGGCCGACGATATCGTCGACGAGCGCTGGCAGGCCAGCATCGAGCCGGGCGCGTGGGAGGCCTGCGCCGCGCCGCGCTTTGCGCCCGCCGGCCGCGTGCGCAGCTTCGGCTCGGAGCGCGGCGACCCGTCGAAGATCCGCGTGCCGGTCCTGGTGATCGCCGGCGAGCACGACCTGCTGCGCGAGCCCGGCTACTGGCGTGGGCTACGGGACGCGATCCCGCGCGCCGAGGCCTACGTCTTCGAGGAAGCGCGCCACTGCGCGCACATCGAGCATGCCGAGCGGTTCAATGAGCTGGCGCTAGACTTCCTGGCTCGCGCCGGCTGAGGGTATTTGTCAATCCTGGTGGTGAGCCGTTGGCTCACCACCAGGATTGCCGGCTTTGTGAGGCATTCTTTCCGTCGGGCGCTCGAGGGACCACGACGCGGCGCGCGAGGCAGTTTGTGAGAGGGGTGGACGCCGCCGATGAGGGACCACCCGCCGAGCGCCAGCGGGGCGCCCGCGGACGGCGCGCCTGGCGGGCGCTGCTGGCGGCGATCTTCCCCGCTCGCTGCGTCGGCTGCGACCGGCGCGCCGGCGCATTCTGCGCGGCTTGCTGGGCCACGCTGCCGCGCCTGCGGCCGCCGCTCTGCCCGCGCTGCAGCCGCCCCGAGCGGAGCGGCACGCGTTGTCGCTCCTGTCGTGGGGCCGCTCCCGCCCTCCAGGCGGTGCGCGCCGCCTGTGGCTACGCCGGCGCCGTCCGCATCGCTGTGCAGCGCCTCAAGTACAGCCAGGAGCGGCACATCGCGACGCCGCTGGCGACCCTGCTCCTCGAGTGCCTGGCCAGTCGTCCGCTGGCAGCGGACGGCATCCTCGCCGTGCCGCTCGACGCCGGGCGCGGCCGCGAGCGGGGGTACAACCA
>Ga0070739_10002122_pt1 | contig 27423 bp, 28 predicted proteins | sample Coa_R1_7_FD_66445 | JGI IMG/M metagenome (GOLD analysis project Ga0070739, IMG submission 66445) | Surface soil microbial communities from Centralia Pennsylvania, which are recovering from an underground coalmine fire - Coalmine... | ecosystem: Environmental > Terrestrial > Soil > Unclassified ...
TTCCGAATAATGGGGATGAGACAATCTCGGTGATCGATGTGAAGACGCAGGAAGTGGCCACGACACTGCAAGGCGGATCGGGGATGACCGGCGTTAATTTCGCGCAGGGAGGAAAGAAGGTTTATGTGATCAGCGGAAAAGAGGGTGCCGAGTTTGTTTATGATATGGGCAGTTTTAAAAAAGTAAACCGCATAAAATTTGGAACCAATTTATCTCTGGAGACGGGTGCAACGACGGTTGATGGGCAAAAGATCTATGTCGCCTCCTCAACCGATGATTCGGTGTATGTGATCGATTCAACCACAAACCAAGTAAAGCGGATTGCCAATGTCGGCCGCTTCCCCTGGGGGGTCACTATCCTGGGAGCAGCCAGCCCGAATTACTGTCATTAAAAAATTATTCTGAGGCTAGATACACCTAAAGATCGGGGCCCTCTTCTCAGAAATGTGAAGGGTGGTGGGAGTCGGAAAAATTCCCCATTCTTCTATAAGGTATAGAGTCCGCACTATGGAAGTATAAGGCATTTGAAGACCTGCCGGAAAGAGAGACATTCTGCCGGAAGCATGAAGCTTTTATCCCTCCTGAAAATTTTTGAACCAGCGGTACAACTCGTCTCCCGGAATCGGCCGGCTGAAATAGTAGCCCTGAGCGGCATCGCAGCCGAGGGAGGCGAGTACTTCTAAAATTTCCTTGCTCTCCACCCCCTCTGCCACCACCTTCCGCCCCAAATTGTGCGCCAGGTCGATCGTCGAGCGGACGATCAGGGCGTCGTCCTCATCCTTAGCCAAACCTTTGACAAATGACTTGTCGATTTTAATGACGGCGGCGGGAAGTCTTTTCAAGTAACCGAGGGAAGAGTAGCCGGTACCGAAATCGTCGATCGCGAGATGAACCCCTTTCCCGTTCAATTCTGAGAGAATCTCCATCGCGCGCACCGGATCGGCCATTAAGACACTTTCAGTGATCTCCAATTCCAAAAGGTCCGCTGGCAGATCGTGAGCTTCCAGCAGCCAGGCGACCTCCTGACAAAGATGGGGATCTTGCAGATTGCGGGCTGAGAGGTTAACCGCCACCCGGACCTCCAGTCCCTCCTCCCGCCAAACCCGGCATTGCCGGAGCGCGGCATCAAGCACCCAGAGGGTCAGCGGCTTGATCAACCCGGTCTGCTCCGCAAGCGGGATGAACTGATCGGGCGCCACCGGACCAAGATCCGGGTGCTGCCAGCGCGCCAACGCCTCCACACCGAGAGGGCGACCGGTGCACAGATCGATCTTCGGTTGATAAAGCAGATAGAGCTGATTCTGCTCAATCGCCTGGCGCAAACCGGACAAGAGCGCCAGTCGCCGCGTCGTGTGGGGGTCCCGCTCGGAGGCGTAAACGGCATGGCCGCTTCCCGATTGCTTGGCGGCATACATTGCAACCTCGGCATGCTGGATGAGCAGATCGGTCTCGCTGCCGTGCTCGGGAAAGAGTGCAATGCCAATGCTCGCACCGACATCGACGGTCTGGCCTTCCAGAGAAAAAGGGCGCTCAAGGGCCTTTAAAATCTTTTCTGAGACTACGATTGCTCCCTCTGCCCGCGCGCTGGGAAGAAGAACGGCGAATTCGTCACCGCCGAGCCGCGCCACTGTAGCGGTCGTCCTCAGGATCTCCTTTAAACGGGGTCCGATCTGCTTTAATAGAAGATCACCGTAGTGATGTCCCAGGGTATCGTTCACTTCCCTGAAACGGTTGAGGTCCATGATCAACAGGGCGAGCGGATTCCCCTCGCGCTGGCCCGCCAAGATCGCCTGTTGCAGCCGATCACGAAGGAGGATCCGGTTGGGAAGATCAGTTAATGCGTCGTGTAGCGCATGATGTTCCTTCAGATCCGCTTCCCTCTTGCGGTCGGTAATGTCCAGCACAATCCCCTGGATACACTGAGGCTGGCCGGCTTCGTCCCGGATCAACACCGCTTCCGCATGCACCCAGATCAGACCCCCGTCGGCTGTCCGCATCCGATAGTCCGATCTGAACGGCTCGCCGTCTGCCAGGAATCGTTGCAGCTCGGAGATGACCCGCTCCTGGTCGAGCGGATCAACCTGCTTGATCCAGTATCTCGGCTCCGACATCCAGACGGATGCCGGGATGTTGAACATCCGCTCAATTTGGGGACTCACGTAAAGGGTCCTTTCGTCGAGCGTGGTTAAAAACGTTCCGGCCGGGATATGTTCGACCAAGGCGCGGTAGCGCGCCTCAAGGGCATCAAATTCGCGAAGGATGAGCCGGTCTCCACCGATCCATACCGCCGCCAGCGCCATCAAACCAGCGAATCCAATCCAGAGGAGATTCCGGGTCAGGATCCGATCGGCATCGGCGAAGGCGGCTTCTTTCGGGACCGCGACGCTGATATAGAATTCTCCTTCCGTTCCGGTCAGGCGGGTGATCCCGAAGAGGTGCGGAATGCCCGCGGGCCCCGGCGCTTCACCCCGGCCTCCCTGAGAGAGGATGGCCCGAATGCTGTGCGACTCCGGCGCCGGCCGGCCGATCCACTTATCCGAGTCGGGGTAGCGGACCAGGACGATCCCATTGCGGTCGGTCATCGTTAGGGTCGCTCTGGAAGGCAACTCGGCTGCTTTCGCGATTCCATTGAGCCAGGAGAGGTCAAGCGCGGCAACGGCCACCCCCCGGATCTCTCCGGCGTCGTCGAAAACGGGGTATCCGAAATTGACTGAGGGTCTTCCGCTGACGCGGCCGATTTGATAGTCACCGACGGCAAGGCTGCGTGTTTGAAGAGCGCGCTGGAAGTAGTTACGGTCGGCCACATTGAGGGGACGTGAGAAGGAAGTGGAACTGCAGAAGATGTTTCCATCGGCAAGGACGACCCCGAAGCCCGCATACAACGAATACGCCTTCACAAGGTTAGCGAAGAATCGGCTACAAGTCGCCGCGTCGCCGCGCTGGACTTCGGGAACTCGGGAGAGGGCCACGAGGAGTTGATGCGACGCCGCAAACGACTGTTTCTGATTGCTTGCGGCGAGTCGCGCCAGTCTCAGCGAATTATCTTGAGCCTCAATCACTGCGAGCCGCCGCTGCTCCGAAGCCGTATAGAGGGCAACGGCCAGGGCAGGAATAACGGCCAGAGACATCAGTAGCAAAAGCCGGGCCCGAAGTGTTGAAGGAAAAAGTGAACGCATTCTGCCCTTCCTCAAAAAGAGGGGGATCTTTTCCGCTTGCCGATCTCAAGCAACGCCATCACCCTCTCCCGCTAGCGCGTCCGGGTAGTTGGTTTGGGAAACCTTTAGGCGGAGCCAGTACGGGTGATTATTTTGCGAAGAAGTCGTTTTTCAAGCCGCCGCCAGAGAGCATTCTCGTGAAAAAGACTTTTTGAAATTATACCATAAAAAGGGTAAGAACATTAGGGGGATTTTATACCTAGTTACATTATCATGGTAATCCCTGACCCATCGTCAATTGGTGGCATGGCCGGTTAGTTTCAGATGCTCTTGTTTTTCCAATTAGCATATACTAAATTATAACCAAGTACAGTGCTCCACGGTGCTTCGTGATGAAACCACTCGACCAGTAGAAGAGATTGGCTTTTGCAAACCCTGAATGGCTATTTGAAGATACGTTTCGAAAACTGGGAACTCCGGAGATCGACCCATGTGGGCCATGCTGATTCTGACGACATCGATTGCGCTTCAGTTTGTCGCGGCGTGCCTCGCCCTAAGACTTATCCAGATTACCAGAAGACGAACCGGTTGGACAATGATTGCCGCCGCTGTCTCTTTGATGGGCCTTCCGACGATGTATTACCTTGTTCGGCTTCCTTTTTGGGAATCGGGTGTCGGCTCCAGACCCGTTGACCGAGTGGATTGCTCTGATCATCTCGGTTCTGGTGGCTGTCGGCATCGCGTCATCTGGCCCGATGGCAGCGTCCACTGGATTGTGGGCCAGGGGAACCCTTCTTTGGCGACGCGGGAAAGCCTTTGCGGATGATTGGCGTGGTTAGAGACATCACGGAACAACGGTTGACCGAGGCGGAAATTAATCGGTTCAACCAAGATTTGGAGCGGCGGGTCGCTGAGCGGACCGTTCAGCTCGAAGCGGTCAACAAGGAGATCGAATCGTTCAGCTACTCTGTCTCGCACGACCTGCGCGCGCCGCTTCGCGCGATGAACGGCTTCAGCCGGGTTCTCCTGGCCCGATATGCCGACCAGCTCGATCCCCAGGGGAAAGATTTTCTCCAACGGATCGATGCGGCTGGCCAACGGATGGCCAGTCTGATCGAAGATCTCCTCAACCTCTCCCGCATTACCCGACGCGACATGCGGAAGGAGCCGCTGGACCTGACCGCCCTGGCCCGGTCAATCGCGGAGGATTTCCAGAGATCGGAGCCGAAACGGAAAACGACCTTCCTGATTCAGGACCACCTGAAGGCAGACGGAGACCCGGGCCTTCTGAAGATCGTCCTGGAAAACCTGCTCGGGAATGCTTGGAAGTTCACCTCCAATCATCCGACAGCGATCATCGAATTCGGCCGGATCGAGCAAGAGGGAAAGCCCCTTTACTTCGTCCGGGATAACGGCGCAGGATTCGATATGGCCTACGCCGATAAATTGTTCGGCGCATTTCAGCGCCTCCATAGCGCCAGCGAATTCGAGGGGACCGGAATCGGTTTGGCCACTGTTCAACGGATCATCCATCGACACGGCGGAAAAATCTGGGCCGAAGTAGAGGTGGAAAAAGGGGCGACTTTTTATTTCAAAATTTGAGTACAGAGGGAAATCTTTGCCGAGCGACCTTTGCCCTACCCGAGACAACCGATCGTTATTGACGGCAGATCCTCCTCCCATAGTCTCTAGGACGGGTTATTAGAAAAATCGCCGTTTTCGAAGTTGGACATAAAGGTGGCTCCAATTCTTTCCTCTTTTCTAGTTTCTATGGCTCTAGACTAGCAGAAACGTGCTAAAGCCTAGAAATTTCAATAATAACAAGCCAATATCGAAGTACAACCGAAAAAAATATTACGGTGCTTCTGCCTCGATCTGACGGCGATTCAGACGGCAAAGCTGCTGAAGATCAACCGCAATAACGATCAACAAATATTACAACGACTATCGCAGTAGAATTTATCAGCATCAAATGAACCAGCTCAAACAATTTAAAGGGGAAGTGGAGGTGAATGAGAGTTACTTCGGCCCCCGCCGCATGCGAGGAATGGCCACCAAAAGAGGCCGTGGTATACACCGTCAGCCGGTCTTCGGTATCTACGAGCGCCCAGGTCGAGTATATACCGAAATCATCCCTGCTGTGAGCGAAAGACCTTGCACCGCATCATTTCTGAAAAAGTGGCGCTCTCTCCACCATTTACTCCGACTGCTGGAGCGGCTATGATGGACTGGTGGATGTGGGGTATTATCGGTATGTTCGGCTCAAGCACCATCGGAATGAATTCTCAAGAAGACGGGGCGCACACGTCAACGGGATTGAAGCCTTCTGGTCATTCTGCAAGAGGCGTCTGACCAAGTTCAACGGGGTGAAGAAAAACTTCCTACTCCACCTCAAAGAATGTGAATGGCGCTGGAAGAAAACTAGTCTAGAGCCTTAGTAATTCAATTGGCACAGCTAATTTGGAAAGTGAACAATAATTACAATCTGTTGAAAGTTGAATCAAACCTTTCGGCAAGAACATATCGAGAACATATACAGAGGAGAATGTGAGCGGCCTCCGATTTCGCTTTCGGTTGCAGGGAACGGTCACTTATGCCGCTAGATCCCGCTTTCGCTCCTCGAATTCCTCCTTGTTAATCTCGCCCCGGGCATAGCGTTCCCTAAGAATCTCTATGGCCCGGTCAGAAGTTGCTCCTCTTCCGGTTAAATCGCGGCGGCGCACAGATCCTTGGATCATCCAAATTCCCCCGATGATCACAAGGATCAAGAAAAAGAACCAGATCAACCCCCCCAAGAACATCCCCGGCCCCATCATTCCCTCGCACCAAGGGCATCCATACGGCATGAGCGCCTCCTCCCTTAAACTTTAGGACCCTACTTTTTGAACAATAACAGGTTGGGTTTATCATCATCAATGCCACTTTTGGGGGATTGTCCTTACATTTGTATTGCCGGAAAATGGATCTGTAGGAGGGGTCTGTTCAAATCGATTCCAATGACTGGCACAAACAAAATAGGGAGGACACAATGAAAAAATCGATTACCTCAATTTTATGTCTGTCCCTCTTCATTTTTATCGCGGTCCCACTGACTTCCTTCTCCGAAATGCAAGGCGGCGGAGAGGGAAAAGGGGGAATGATGGGGGAGGGGATGATGGGCGGAGGGATGCCCGGAATGCCGATGATGCAGAAAATGATGGGGATGCATGGCATGGATGCCGGGATGATGGACATGATGATGCAGGCCATGCCCAACCTCAATCTCAGCCCCGATCAAAAGAAGAAAGTCGAAGCGCTCAAGCTCAAACATCAGAAAGAAGCAATCCCGCTCCTCTCGAAAACCGAGATGGCCAATGTCGAAATCAAGGAGCTGACCCTTTCCGATCCGATTGATTTAGAGAAGGTCAAAGCGAAGGTGAAGGAGAAATACACCGCGATGGCCGATCTGGAGGTCAGCCATCTTGCGCTGGCGCAGCAGATGAAAGGAATTCTCACCCCCGAGCAGCGGCAGAAGATGGAATCGATGATGGTGGAGATGGGACCGATGATGGGCATGGGGATGATGGGGTCTCCAGCCGGAAAAGGCAAGGCAGAGGAAGGGACCCAAGCGGCTCCGAAAACATCCCGCAAGGGAGCGGAAGAAACGCCTGCAGAGGGGGCTGATCCCCATGGCCATTAAGCAAGTAAGGTAAGGAGGACGATCATACCAACCGATCCGGTCTGCGGAATGAAGGTGGATGAGAAGAGCGCGGAGGGAAAGGCGATCTATAAAGGGGCGGTTCTATCTATTCGGTGCGATGAGTCTCGGTGAATCCTGATCTCAAAGCCTTCCCAATGTGAGCCACGCTTTACCGCTGTTTGGATTGATTGAAATGCCTTGCAGCATCACTGGTCATACGATCTGTACACCAACGAGCGTAAAGGGCACCGAACATTTTACCGAGCCAACGCGCAGGCAGCGTATGGGGGAGAGCATAGTCGATAAAGACCCGGAGTGCCGAGAAATTACCTTGAGGTGTGATCTCATAACCCATCCTGTAATGACCGATCACCAGAAGTCGCGGCGCTCCTTTTGTTTCCCATACCTTTCGCAGAGGAGGTGTTCTCTCCGTGACTGCCTCCTCCACCCAAATCGGTATACTGAGCACGCTTCCGCTTAGACGGATTTTTGAACCCACAGAGCGCCCCTCAGCGGCGTCCAGTTCGATTACCATGCGCGATCCTGCCATCATCCATGATGATTTACTCATGTGAGCGGACAAGCATCTGGGGTCATCTAAGACTAAGAAAACAGCATCAGCGGAAGCATTTACTTCAACTTTGCTTTCGAAGTGGAATGGAAAAATCATCGTCTTACACCCGATACAAGGCTTTCTAAGAATTATAATACATCGGTCTAAGGCTTGTTAGGAAGTCAAAAGGCGAAGGTCCCTCAATCGTCGTTTGTGTTTGTATTCGCCCTAATCATTTTTGTCCCTGTCTTGGTTTGAAGAGAGCATTAATGACAAAAGGCAGCCTGTTTTCTTATTTTTATTTTCACCGGGAGTTGAGAGGCCTCGATCGACCCGGAAATTTTAAATGCTCCTTGTAATTCGATCTGCAATTGACACTGTTTCAATAACTAAGCTAAGATTCAGACATGACGCATCATTCTATCCTGTCAAATCGAACAACGATCTGTCTCCTTGTCCTGCTCTGGTTTGTGATCTGGGGCATCTGTCCCTGGAACAGCTCATCATCTGTGGCCCAGGCAGGCGAGGCAACGCACGGCGAGCATGGCCACCATGGGGATGTAGACGACACCCACCATGCCTCGAAAGGGACAGAGCACTCTTGTTCAGGATCGATCCCCTATAGCAGCAAGGTACAACAAAAGGAACGCCCTCAAGAGCAGACCTTTTCGGTTTATCAACACCCTTCCCTATTCACCGATCCTTCGATCCATTTACGTCAAGCTCATGGTTATCAAAAACCTCTTGTTGAAAAAAGTAACCTTCCAAAATTACTAACCGAGTATTATCAGCTTTACTCGATCTACAGAATTTAATCCTTCCTGTCATTTCCGCTCTTCCAATTCCAGAGTCAATGGGATGCGTCTACCTTCTTTCTATTTTTTGCAGGAGGCGATGTTTTATCTCATTCACCGTCTATTTCGATTTGATGAAGGCCTGCGCCGAAGCCTGCCGCTGTTGTGCGGCTTCTTGCAATCGGATGTCCCGAGCGAAGGGCAAGGCTGCATAAAAATTTCTAAGAGCCTCTCGCGGGGTATGCGGCGGTCTGTTACCTTCTTCACAGGCCGCCGCATATGCCGAGGTGAGAGAAGAGAAAAAATCTTCAATAACCACGGAGGGGACCCTGCCCCGGATCGTTCGTCTTTACACCCAAAGAGAGTAAAGAGGAGGAATAAAATGGAGACAATGTTTCCCGGGATGGCGGCCCTTCAAAATAACATCCATCCTTTGCTGATTCATTTTCCAATCGCCTTCTTTTTGGGAGCGCTGGCGATGGAAGGGTTGGCCGTTTTGCGCGATGAAAAGTTTCACCCCGTCGCCACCTGGATGCTCTACTTAGGAACCCTTTCGGCGTTGATTGCCCTTCCGACCGGATTCATCGCCGCCAACCTGGTTGCGGCGACCGACCCGCGCGGCCACAACGCCCCCGGCCACGATTTCATCCACATTCACCGAAATTGGATGGTGGCGACTACCACCATAGGAGTCCTTCTCACGGGCTATCTCATCTGGATCAATAAAAAAGGGAGATGGGCCTCCCATCGTTGGGGATTCCTGCTGGGGTTGGTGGTCTTGTCAACGCTGGTGGCGCTGGGGGCCGATCGGGGTGGCCGGCTCGTCTTTGAATTCGGAACCGGGGTGAACCCTGCCGTGATCAAAGAGGCCTCCAAAGAATCAGGGGAAGATCATGGGAATGAACATTGATCGGACGGCAGACGACCGGTCCGACGACAGAGGCAGCTTCTGATCGTTTTCCTTAAATACAGATTGTCTATTGTAGGAGAAGCTTTTGAGAATTAACAAGGAGGAACAAAATGAAGAGCGATCCTATCTCCCGGCGTCAACTGCTAAAGAGCGCCGGTGTATTCGGGATGTTAGCGGTATTGGAACGTCTCGCGCCCTCCTATGCCTCGGCGAGCACGGCGAAAGCCGCCCAACCTGAGCAACTGACGGGTAAGATTATCGATCTAACCATCTCAGAGACCCCATTTCCCATCGATCATCGAACCGCGACGGCGATGACAATCAACGGTACGGTACCAGGTCCTCTGGTTCGTTTGCGCGAAGGCGAAGAGGTCACACTGAACGTCACGAACCGCTTGAAGGAGATCGCCTCGATTCACTGGCACGGGCTGCTCGTCCCGCCCGAGATGGACGGGGTGCCCGGGGTCAGCTTCGGAGGGATCCAGCCGGGGACGACTTTCCGTTACCGCTTTCCCCTCAAACAGAGCGGGACCTACTGGTTTCACAGCCATTCTGGCGGACAGGAACAGGTGGGCGTCTACGCGCCAATGATCATCGATCCGATCGAGACTGATCCGGTCGAGTACGATCGCGATTACGTCGTGATGCTTTCGGATTGGAGCTTTGAGCCGCCCGAAAAAATAATCGGCAAACTCAAGAAGCAGGCGGGCTACTTCAATTTCCAGAAGCGGACGATGCGCGCGTTTCTCTCGGAGGCGAAGAAAAACGGCTGGCGCGTGACATTTGAAGACTATCGGATGTGGGCGCAGATGCGGATGGACCCGACCGATCTCGCCGACGTGACCGGACACACCTATCTCTATCTGATGAACGGACTTGCGCCGGATGCCAACTGGACGGCGCTCTTTCGTCCCGGCGAGCGGATCCGCCTGCGCTTCATTGACGCGGGGGCGATGTCCATCTTCGACGTGCGTATTCCCGGTCTGAAGATGACGGTGGTCCAGGCGGACGGCCAGAACGTGCAGCCGATTGAGGTGGACGAGTTTCGCATCTCGGCGGGGGAGACGTACGATGTGATCGTGGAGCCGAAGGAAGATCTCGCCTATACCATTTTTGCCGAGCCGATCGATCGGAGCGGTTTTGCGCGCGGGACGCTCGCCCCTCGGCCGGGCATGACCGCAGCCATCCCCCCGCGCCGCCCGCGCCCGCTCCGCACGATGGAGGATATGGGGATGAGCATGGAAGGGATGGACCACGGAAAGATGCAGATGCCGGGAATGGAGTCTTCAGGCGGCAAGCAGGAGATGCAGGGAATGCAGTATGGCGATGAAATGGAAGGGATGCCGAAAAAAGAGGAAGAGCATAATATGCAAGATATGCAGAACATGCCGGGCATGGGGAAGAACGATCCACGTTCGGAAATTCCCGGCAGGACCCCCGTCAAGCACGGTCCTGATACGCATGGCGCCGGCAACCAGATGGTCCCCGACACCACCAAGAGCCGTCTGGACGAACCCGGCGCCGGCTTGGGGAACGACGGCCGGCGGGTGCTGGTCTACACCGACCTGAAGAGCCTGCATCCGCGCCCGGATCGACGTGAGCCGGAGCGGGAGATCGAAATTCATGTCACCGGGCATATGGAGCGCTTCATCTGGTCGTTTGACGGCAAGAAGTATTCGGAAGCGAAAGAGCCGATCCACTTCCGATACGGTGAGCGGCTGCGCTGGACCTTCGTCAACGACACGATGATGGAGCATCCGCTGCACCTGCACGGCATGTTCATGGAATTGGAAAACGGCGCGGGCCAACGCCTGCCGCGCAAGCATACGATCAACGTCAAGCCGGCCGAGCGGGTCTCGGTGGCCATTACCGCCGACGCGCCGGGACGCTGGGCGTTTCACTGCCATCTGCTCTTTCACATGGAAGCGGGAATGTTCCGCGTTGTCGAGGTCTCGGGCAGACAGCCGGAGGTGAGGCAATGAAGACTTCTCCGGGAGGGGCGATGCGAATTGTTTTCTCCATTCTGCTGGGTGCGACAACCGCCTTCGCGCAAACCGCCCAGGACAGATCGGGCGAACAGGAGCACACACAGTCGAGGCTGTCGAAGCAAGCGGACTGGCCCAGTCCGGTCAATGACATGGAGCGGTTCACCTTCATTCTCGCCGACGTGCTCGAATACCGCCCGAAGGGGGATGAGAGCGACTTTCGGTGGGACATCGAGGGTTGGCATGGCGGCGATTACAACCGCCTCTGGTTTAAGAGCGAGGGGGAGCGCAACACCGCGTTCAAGGCCGACTACGATATTGATTTCCAATTGCTTTACGGTCGCTTCATCTGGAAGTACTACGATTTTCAGGTCGGCGCCCGGGCCGAGACACAGACCTTCAGAGGAAGCAGCGTAACGCGCGCGCACGCCGTGGTGGGGTTAGAGGGCCTCCTCCCCTACCGTTTTGAGATGAAGTCTGCGCTCTTCATCAGTCAGAAGGGGAACGTGTCGGCCCGTTTCACGATTGAGAAAAATTATCTTGTGACCCAACGGCTGGTTCTCCAGCCGCGGTTTGAGACGAATGCCGCAGTTCAGAGAGTCGAAAAGTTCACGACCGGAAGAGGAGTCAACAACATCGAGTTTGGAATCCGCCTGCGCTACGAAATTCGCCGTGAGTTCGCTCCCTACATCGGCGTCTCGTTTGACCGGAGCTTCTCCGACACCGCCGACCTTGTGCGGCAGGAAGGGGGCGACCCCAGACAGGTTCGCTTCGTGGCGGGCGCGCGGATGTGGTTCTGATGTCCGTTCATACGTTGTATGCGGCGGTAGGTGAGAATACAGAGGGGAGTCGATGATGTTCCCATATCAAAAAAACATGGCCTGGAGGGTCAGCCACTCTGGCAGCCGCATCTATGAAAATGCCCCCTTTGGGGGGTTGTATGGTCCATTGTATAAATGCAAAATAGGGTCATGATACGGGTGTGGGGGTCCAAGTGGCTCCACTTCCGTGTTTGACCAAGGATCGGCCAATCTCATTCAGGAAACAAGTGAGGTCTTCGAGTTGTCTTATCGCAAAGCGAGCATATTCCTCACATTGATCGTCTGGTTTTGGATCTGGGGGATCTGTCCCTGGGATGTCTCTTCCGAGGCGGCCCACGCCGGACAGGCCGCCCATGCGGCCCACGGCCATCACGAGGCCGACGATACCCACCATGCCTCCAAAGGGATCGAGCATTCCTGCGCCGGCGCGGGCGTCTACAACAGCAATCAGAATCTCCTGAAGATCGGCTGGCTTCAATTCCACGCTCTGTTCTCTGAGGATCTCACCCTTCAGGCGAGTCCTATTGTCCGGTCCCTTCAAGCCGACGGCTTTTTGGCCTCCCTCCTCGAACGAACCGTCCTTCCAAAACTCCTGAGCGACTACTATCGGCTCTATTCCGTCTATCGAATCTGATCTCCCTCCCGACCAAAGAAGGATGTTTCGTAACCATCTTTGAATGGGGAGGGGACCGTGTTCCATCGATTTGTTGATCATCCAATTTTCACTCAATTCGGCAGAACCGATCGACTGAACCTCCGTTGCCGGGATCGTTCAATATTTCCGGGCGACCACCGCTGTAAAGGTGCGTGTTGCTTCCGCGCCGACGAGAGCTCCCCGGAGAGGATGCCGGAGGGAAGACAACCCGGCGGTAGGGTGAGGCGATGACTCGATTCAGGCTTTTTTCTCTCTTTATCGCCATTGGTTTCTTGCCGCTCAACGGCTGCATGGTGGGAATGCACGGCATGGGGGATGATTCGATGCGGCAAGAGCGCGCGGATCGAGCCAAGACAGTGATCAAAGAATTTCATGAGAAGGGTTTGGCCGTTTCAGTTGAAATCCCAGGTCTTCTCAAGGGTCGGGAATTGACATTCACGATCCAGGTCCGGGAGTTCGCAAGCGAAGCGCCGGTCGCCGGCGCAAAGGTCGCCGTTCTCTTTCGGCAGGTCGGCCGGCCGGTGGGGGAAGAGGGGGTGCTTGTGGAGCGCCAGGCGAGAGAGATCCACGAGAGAGGGCTCTACCAATTGAGGCAGACGTTTGAAGAAGCCGGCACCTACGAGATCACGATCAACGTATGGTCCGGGGAGGAACAGACGGGGCCGCCGCTGACCTTCTCCACCGTGGAGGAGGTAGCGCCTCCCGTCGCGATGCGGCACAGACCATCGATGACCTCCCTCTATGTGGCGGGGGGCGCGGCGATGGTTGTCATGATGGTTCTGTTGATGGCGCTCTGATCGTAAAATAAAGAAGACATTCTCAGGGAGGGGACGAAAATGAACACGCAAACGATGGGGAAGGATAGGGACCGAAGGAGTCGGGTGAACTGGAGCATCGTCGGGCCGGGGCTGGTGCTGGTCGCGGTGCTCTTCATCGTGGCCTCCTATCTCTACGACCAGAAATTCCACCGGACGGTTCTGGAGCACGAGCCGGAGCGGCCGGATATTCCCGGAGGGAATCTCGCCAGCTCGACACTAACCGCTTCCGATGAAGGGAAAGACTTTCTCCGACTTTGGGAGAGCAAGACCCGGAGACTGAAGGGGGCACAGTATGACATGGAAATTGTTTTGAACGACATCGAATTCTTCAAGGCCCTCTCCAAATTCGAAGGACGGGGGGAGCAGGAGGAAGAAAAGCTCTACAAGGCTTATCGCAGAGAGTATGAGTTCGATCAGAGACCGGTTTTCACCGTGACGATGCACTCCGCGACGGGACGGCTCTTTGATCTGAAACCGAATGAGTGGATGACGCTCCGCGTGAAGGGGGGAGAACATCCGCCCTATCACTGGACTGAATCGAAGCGCTCCATTGATTATCACCGCCAGGCGGTGTTGACGTTTGAAGGAAGACATGGACACCCGATTGTTTCTCCGGAGCTGAAAGAGGTCGATCTGATCGTGAGAGATCCGGCCGGGAAATCAGAAGAGGTTCTTCAGTGGGGATTCGGTCAATAAACCTGAGAGCGCATCCCGGATGCAGATGAAGGGGTGGGAGACGACGAGGAGGAGCGGAGAGATGTATTGGATCAAACGTAAAGGGCTGGTTTTTGGGGCGGCGTTCCTGGTCATGGTCGCGCCGCTCCAATTGGGCGCTCATGATATTTCCTCGAAGGTTCCCAAAGAGGCCAGGGAGCGGAAGAATCCGCTACCGCATGAGGAGACCGTGATTAAAAAGGGAAAGGAGCTTTATACCGATCGCTGCCTCACCTGCCATGGTTCCTCCGGAAAGGGGGATGGCCCGGCGGCGGCCTCCCTGGGGCACCGTCTCCCCGATCTGACCCGCGTCCTGGCAGGACAGACCGACGGCGCGCTCCTCTGGAAGATCAGCATCGGCGGTGGCGCGATGCCCTCCTATGAGAAGACCCTCACGGAAAAGGAACGCTGGCAGATGATCCACTACCTTCGCACGCTGGAAGGGAAAGAGAAAGGAAGAGGGCGATGAAGAAAACGTTTTACATCGCGTCCTTTGTGCTGGTTCTGTTTGGCCTCGCGGTGTTTTCGATTGCAGAGGGCAGCGGCGCGGAAGGGGCCAAAGCGCCTTCCGCGCCTTCTTCCTCAGGAGAGCTGGAATTCGGGGAGGCGCCCATTCCGGAGGAGAATATCGTGAAGGTGGAGAGGTCGGAGGGCGCGGGCCGGATGTGGGGGTGGGTTCTCCTCTCGATGGGGGCGATCGTGGGGGGCGTTGCCGGAATCTCCTGGATGACGATCCGACGGTTCGGTAACCGCGTGTGCCTTCCCCTTACCGTCGCAGACCTTCCCGGAAGCGCCCGGGTGATGTTCACCCTGGTTCTCCTGATCTTCGGCCTGGTTCATCTCTTCGGGATGACAACCGCCTACATCCTGTCGCAGGTCGTCAACGCTTCGACGGCGGAGTACTTCTTTTACATGAAGATCGGAAAGCTGACCGGGATGACCCATGCCCACCTTTTCGGGATGACGGTGATGCACCTGGTCGTGGCAATGGCGTTTCTCCTGACGACCGTCCGGGAGCCGCTCAAGGTGGTTCTGATCACCGCCACCATCGCCGGAAGCCCGGTCGACATCGCCTCCTGGTGGCTGATCAAATATGTCTCCCCCCTCTTTGAGGCGCTTGCCTTTCTCGGAGAGACGACATCGGAAATCGGATATCTCACCATGATGGTGATCACCCTCTATCAACTCTGGCGGGTCGGACGCCTCGATGAAAAGGAGGAAGCGAAATGAAAGAAAACAGGATTATCGTTCTGGTTCTTCTTGCCCTCTCTTTCTGGTGGCCGCCCCATTTCTTAGGCTATCTGGGAGGGATGGCCCTCGCGCAACCACCCCAGGAGGAAAAAGAGGCCGCAGCCGAGGAAGGGCTTCAGTTGGAATCCCCGACGCTCGCTCCGGTCCCGCCCCCCTCTTCCGGGCCGAGCCTGGGTCCGTTCACCAACATCAACATCGGAGGGACGCTGGACTACCGGTTCCTGATCCCGACCAACGGCGATGCCCCTTCCCTCGGCATTCATGTCAATGAACTCTTTCTGACCACCAACATCGGCGACAACATCACGATCCTTGCCGAGCAGCTTCTGCTGACCTCCGATCTGGAGACGGTGGTCGGGCAGGACCACGGCTTTGTCTATGCGATCTTCACCAACCTTCCCGGTCTCCCCTCCGATCTCGCGATCAAGGTCGGGCGGATTCGATTTAGGTACGGCATCGACGCCGTCTCCGACGCCCCCGCCAACCCGGCCCGGAACCTGGTCTACAAGAACCTGGGGTTCATCTCCGATAAGGGAATCGAGTTCGCGGGCTACTATGGAGGCTTCGATTACTCGGCGGCGGTCCTGATGGGGCCCGATTTTATCACCAAAGAGGTCTTAGGGCCGGGCGGGGTGGTCGCCGGCGAGATCAAAACCAATGCGGAGAACAACAACCGGCCGGTGGCGGTCCGTGTGGGGTACGAGTCGCCGTGGGAGGTGAAAGGGGGACTCTCCTTCTTCTGGGGAAAGGCCTACCGGTTCGTCAATGCCCCGGTCTTTGACATGGACGACATGCTGACCAACGGCTTTCTCGACCGAAGCCTCTTGGTGCTGAAGCGCCGCGCCTCGGCCGATCTGCGGTATGCGATCGGGCGGTGGGACTTCATGGGGGAGTTCACGGTCGGCGATGAGAAGGAGGCGGGGGAGCGGATTGATCTGCGCGGCTACTATGTTCGCGCAGACTACGCGGTGATTCCGCAGAAGGTCAAGCTGCTGCTGCAATACGATCTCTGGCGGGACGGCCTTTCGCAGACGCGGGATGACGGGGTGATCACCGGCGGGGTCACCTACAATCCGCTCGACCAGGTGACCCTTCGACTCCTCGCCTTTGTGAGCGATGCTGTTTTCTCCGACGAAGAGAATGTCATGGACACGATGATGACCGGACAGATCTTACTCACCTTCTAGCGAAGGAGCCCCCGCCTGCGGACATAGCGGGGACGGGGAAACATAAAGGAGACAGCGATGAGACGTTTATATCTCGGCACCTTGATCATGATCATCATAATACCGCTAATTCGTCCAATCGCCTTTGCTCATCAAAAAGGCTGGCCGGGGAAGCGCTTGAGTCAGACTTATCCCGAAGCGGCGAAATTCACCTCCCGACAAGCAGGCCTCTCGGCCGAGCAGATCGGCCGGATCGAGCAGGCGCTCGGCGAGCGGATCGAGGCCGAAAGCCGTGCGCCGACCTTCTATCCCGCTTTCAACAAGGCGGGTGAAAAAATCGGGTTTGTTCTCTTCGCCGATCAGTCCGGCGAGAATGGCCCGATCGAGATGGGGGTCGCCGTCGATTCTCAGGGGAAGGTTCGTCATGTGGTAATTTTTTCGAGCCGTGAGGACAAGAAGGTCAGCCAGCCGGCCTTTCTCGATCAATTCAACGGAAAGAGCGTGAAGGACCCGCTGAAGGTCGGAGCAGACATGACCCCCGTTTCAGGAGCGGAGAAGGCCTCGCAAGCGGTGGCCAATGGGGTCCGGAAGGTGTTGATGATCAAGCAGGAGGTGTTCGGTGAGCAGACGCCATGACCGATATCGGAACGATCTCTGTAGGGGCGAATCTCGTATTCGCCCCGGACGAGGGCTTTTTGGGGTGCGATCGCCCCTACTGCTGGCCGGCCTGATCCTGTTCATCTGGGCGGCTCAGGCATGGGCCCTCCCCTCCTCGCGCCGGCTCTTCGAGGCGAAGTACGGCTACAAAACGACCTGCAGTCTCTGCCACGAAAAAGGGGGAGGGTCGGCCAGCAACGACTACGGCAAGACCTTCCTGAGGGCTGGCGCGAACTTTCCGGCGTTCGCGAAGATTGAAAAGAAAGATTCAGACGGAGATGGGATTTCCAACATCGATGAGATTCAGGCGAAATCGAACCCGGGCGATCCCCGCAGCACCCCCAACAAGCCGGGTGACTGGCTCGCCGAGGCCGGGAAGGTCCCTGTCCCGGAAAAGCCGCTCAAGGAAGTTTTCAAAGAGGCCGAAGCCTTTGCCGCCGTCGAGGGGAGCCTCAACGAATCGCAGGTCGCCTTTGTCCGGGAAAATACAAAAACGGCCCTGACGGAAGACGACCGGGTCCCGACCTTCTACTTCGCCATCGTGGGGGGAAAGCGGGTCGGCGTGGCCCAGTTCATCCGTGTGGAAGGGAGCAAACAGCCGATGTCGGTTGGGGTCGCGATCGATACCAAGGGACAGATCGCCGCGATCAGGGTCCTTAAGTCCGAAGAAGACAAGCGGTTCGGGGAGGAGGCCTTTCTCAGGCAGTTCGTCGGAAAGAGCTTTAAGGATCCATTGAAGATCGGAGCTGACCTGACCGCCGTCCCTGCTCAAGAGACGCTCTCTCAGACCTTCGCCGATGGGATCCGAAAGTCACTGTGGATTGTCCAGGCGGTCTTTGCGAAGCGGTAGGTCTTGAACGATTTTCATTAAGGCAGAGAACACCAACTGGAAGGAAGGATGATAATGCGACTGGGAGATCCGCAAAGGGGGCGGTTGTGGGAAATCGTCTTGGCGGCGGGCGAGGCAAATCGGGTGAGGCCATTCATCCGGTCTCATTATGGCCTTCGCTCCCCGAAGCAGTACGTCGCGTTTACCGGAAAACGGTCGATGCTGCAGCACACTCTGCATCGCGTGGAGCGGCGGATTCCGCGCGAGAGAATCCTCACGGTGGTCAGCCCGAATCACATCTTCGAGGTGGAAGTGCAACTCTCCGACCGGCGGCCTCAGACGGTGATCTTCAGCCGTGCAACCGGGAGACCGCCCCCGGCGTTCTGCTCCCGCTGATCCATATTCTAGAGAGGGATCCGGAGGCCTGTGTTGCGATCTTCCCCTCCGACCATTTCATTCTGGAGGAGGATCGGTTCATGGACTACATCAACTTGGCGGACCGGGCGGTTCAGGAAAATCCGGAGCAGCCGGTTCTCCTCGGCATCCGGGCAGAGGATCCCGAAGTCGAATACGGCTGGATCGAACCGGCTGAATTGATCGCCCCACACCCCGGCATTGAGGTCCGGCGGGTACGGTGCTTTCTGGAAAAGCCTGATTATAGCTCCGCCTGCGCAGAAAGGGGTATCTCTGGGACACCTTCGCCACGGTTGCAAAAGCTAAAACACTGGTCGAGATGACGAAGAACTCGATTCATAAGATCTGGAGACGCTTTGAGCGGATGCGGGGGCGATCGGCACCGAGCCCGTATGTGTGAAAGAAGGAATGGAGATGGACCGTTTAAGCCTGATAAATTTTAGACCTCGGCGGGTCATCGCGCTTAGCGACCCTTCGAGCATTATTTAACACTCTGGGGCGCATGAGATATTCCGATCATCTTCTCAATCCCAATGGAGTCTGGTCGCCTCTTTCTCTGGGAGAGTGCAGCCTTTTCTGATTTGAGGCTCTTCAAAAACAACCAGTGTTTTTTGAGCAGCCACCCGAGAAAGACAAATACAAGAGCCCAGATGGGCCAGAGCAGAATGAGAGAGACGAGGAGATATTCAAAGAACGTTTTTGTCGTCATGGTTGCTCCTCCATCATTTTAGAACCCCGATTTTTAAGGATTATGACGCTTTTTAACAGAATGAGTTTTAGGACAATTTCATTCTGACCTGGTCTTCGGTTGGGGACAATACCACGAAAGGAGTGTTTTTGGACCCGTAAACAGAAGGCGAGGATATATCTTCGACAGGATCCAGGACTTTGACTGGTGACGGATCTACGAAGTCCATTTTTATCACAAGAGGAAACTCAAACCGTTATTCAAAGGAGGAGGCTATCATGTCAGAAAAAGACAAAAAGAAGAGCACACTCAAGGTTGTATCCACCGAACCCGTTGTTAACGATCAAGCAATCTACGAAGTGATTGCCAAGAAAGCATATGAGCTGTACGAAACGGGGAGGACAACACGGTCACGACCTGGAAGACTGGCTCGAGGCGGAACGTTTGGTTTTATCCAACGAGAAACCGGCCGGATCGGCTTAGCCTCTCTGGCCTGATAAAGAAAGGCTCTACTTCATCTGTGGAGATAGAAACCGGGCGTGAATATAAACACCTCTTTCGGGGTATTGTCCCGGGTTCCTCTATTGGGGCAACATGGGACTATAAATTATAAGGAGAAAGGACCTTGTGGTTCGGAACTTCTAAAATATTTCTCCTGCTTATTGTCTGGTTTTGGGTCTGGGGAATCTGTCCTTGGGACAGCTCCTCTGCCGCGACTTGGATGATGCCAGATGGCCATGTTCAACATGATCATCAGGAAGCCGGTGAGACTCACCACGCCTCGAAAGGGGATGAGCATTCCTGTGCGAACCCCACTCTCTACAGCAGTTCCCAGTTCCAAAGGGACCGGCTGCCCCCTCTTGTGAATGGATTTTCCTTCTTCGCAGCCTTTCTCGGGAGTCCGGCATTTTCGGCTAGTACATCCGATGATCTACCAGCTCCTTTCCGACCACATGCCTTCCTCCCAAAGTTACTGACCGAATATTATCAGCTTTACTCGAACTATCGCATTTAAGTTCTTCTTTCTTCATAGGGCATGCTGCGCTGTTTGATCTGGAGACCCGTCGGCTCCCTTTGCTGCAGCAGGTTGAAGAAGCGCTTATCGCCGAGCAGCGACAGAAATGGAATCAATAATGACAGATAAACGGAGGCCCTCCGGAAACAGCAAGGCGGAGGAAACCCGCCGCAGGTTGGCGCCTCCCAAGGGCATTAAGGAAAGGAGTAGGGCCATGGAAATCGATCCGGTATGCGGGATGACCGTGGACGAAAAATCGGCGGCGGGGAAATTCATTCACGAGAGGACAACTTATTACTTCTGCTCCCCGGATTGCCTCCGAAAGTTTAAAGCAAACCCCTCGGATTTCGTCCGCCCGGACAAGCGTCGGGTTGAGGAGAAGAAGCCGATGAAGGAGCCCGGAGCCGCCGGCGCGCCGCAAACCAAAGAAATGGTCAAGGACCTGATCTGCGGGATGATGGTTGATAAAGCGACGGCGCTCCAAACGGAACGGGGAGGACGTACTTATTATTTCTGCAGCCCGGCCTGTCAGCGGACGTTCGAATCCCCGGAGACCGAGCTGAAATCGATGCGCCGCCGCGTGACGATCGCGCTGACCGGGGTCCTTTTTCTGGCGATTCTCCGCGCCGCCGCGTTTATCGCCTTGGCGGCCGGTGCGACGATCTTGACCTGGGCGCCGATCCCGCAGCTCCCCTGGTTCACCTGGGGAATGTGGCTCTTCATCCTGGTGACGCCGGTCCAGTTCATCGGAGGCTGGTCGTTCTACGTCGGCTCCTGGAACGCGATCAAGACACGAACGATCAATATGGATTTCCTGATCGCGCTGGGAACGACGGTGGCCTATGTCTACAGTGTCGCGGTGATCTTCTTCCCCTGGGTTCTGCCGGTGAAGGTCGAAGAGCGCGCCGTCTACTTCGAGGTCTCCGCGGTGATCATCGCCTTTGTGCTGTTGGGCAAGTACATGGAGGAGATCATCAAAAAGCGCTCCTCGGCGGCGGTCCGCAAATTGATGGATTTAAAACCGGCGACGGCCCGGGTGATCCGGGAGGGGATCGTGATGGAGGTGCCGGCCGAGTCGGTGATGGTCGATGAGATCGTGATCGTCCGGCCCGGCGAGAAGATCGCGACCGACGGTGTGGTTGTAGAGGGGAGCTCGGCCGTGGACGAATCGATGCTGACCGGCGAGTCGATGCCGGTGGAGAAGAAGCCGGGGACCTCGGTGATCGGCGGAACGCTCAACCGGACCGGGCTCTTCCAGTTCAAAGCGACGCGGGTCGGGTCGGAGACCGCTTTAGCACAGATCATCAAGATGGTGGAAGAAGCCCAGGCAAGCAGCGCTCCGATCCAGCGGCTCGCCGATCAGGTGACCGCCAAGTTCGTCCCGGCCGTCGTGTCGGTGGCTTTTCTTGCCTTTGCCGGCTGGTGGCTGGCGGGCAATTTTCCGCAGGGGCTGCTTGCTTTCATCGCCGTCCTGATCATCGCCTGCCCTTGTGCTTTGGGAATCGCGACCCCGGCGGCGCTGATGGTCGGCGTCGGGAAGGGGGCCGAGGCGGGAATCCTCATCCGCGGCGGGGAGGTGTTGGAGCGGGCCGAGAAGCTGACGGCCGTCCTCTTCGACAAGACCGGGACGCTGACCCGCGGGGAACCGAACGTGACCGACATCCTCTCCTTCGGCGTTCATACCGAGATGGAAACCTTGCGGATGGCGGCGGCGGTCGAGGCCGGCTCCGAGCACCCGCTCGGAGAGGCGATCGTCCGAGCGGCGAAGCATCGGAACCTGGAGCTCTCCAAAGTGACGCAGTTTGAGGCGATTCCCGGCCACGGGATTCGAGGCGCCATCGACGGCCGAACGATTCTACTTGGCAACCGGCGTCTCTTCAAGCGAGAGGGGATCGATCCCGCCCTGGCGGAAGAGGCGATGACCCGCCTGGAGTCGGAGGGGAAGACCGCCATGCTGGTCGGCTGCGAAGAGAGGCTCGCTGGGATCGTCGCGGTGGCCGACACGCTGAAGCCGGAGGCGAAAGAGGCGGTCGCCGCCCTTCAGAAAGAACAGGTCGAGGTGGTTCTCCTGACGGGCGATAACCAGCGGACCGCCAGGGCCATTGCAAAGGAGGTCGGGATTCAGGAGGTGATCGCCGAAGTTCTTCCGGGCGACAAAGCGCGGGTGGTGCAGGAGCTTCAGAAAAAGGGAAAGGTGGTAGCGATGGTCGGGGATGGCGTAAATGATGCTCCGGCGCTGGCGGCTGCCGATATCGGGATCGCCATCGGCTCCGGCTCCGATGTGGCGAAGGAGACCGGCGGGATCATCCTGGTCAAAAGCGATGTCCGGGATGTGGTTGCGGGGATTCGGATCTCGCGCGCCACCATGCGGAAGATCAAGCAGAATCTTTTCTGGGCCTTTATCTATAACACAATCGGAATCCCGGTGGCGGCGCTCGGATATCTGAATCCGATCATCGCCGCGGCGGCGATGGCGCTCAGTTCGTTGTCGGTGATTGTGAATTCGGCGCTCCTGAAACGGATGAAGCTTTCCGTGGATTGAAAGGTCCTTATAATGAGGAGGAGAGCGATGGAGACTCAACAACATTCGCAAAGTAATAAGAACACTCGATTCAATCTAGCGCTGATCGGCTTTCTTTTGATCGCCGCTTTCTTTCTCTTCAGCGAGCACCGGGCACACTTCTTTGGGATCCTTCCATACTTGTTGTTACTTGCCTGCCCCTTCCTTCACATGTATATGCACGGAGGTCACGGAGGGGGAAGCGGCACAGGGGGAGGGTCCAGCGCAGACGAAAACGATCCGATCCATTCGATAAGGAGATGAGCCATGAACGAATCATCCGCATACGGCCTCTGGCCGCTGGTGATCATCAACTCGCTGATCTTTATCATTTTTGCCTTCAGCTTTACGCATCCGAGAACGACGCGGGATTGGAGGTCTTTCGGCGCCTTCTCGGCGTTTATCGTCGCGCTCTTTACCGAGATGTACGGTTTCCCCTTGACGATCTATCTCCTTTCAGGTTGGCTTCAGAGCCGCTACCCCGGCGTGAACTGGCTCTCGCACGATTCAGGACACCTGTTGGAGATCCTCTTCGGCTGGCGCGCTAACCCCCATTTCGGACCGTTCCACCTGCTCAGTAATCTTCTGATCTTCGGCGGGTTTATTCTCCTCTCCTCCGCCTGGAAGGTCCTCTATCAGGCGCAAAGCAACCACACGCTGGCGACATCGGGTCCCTACGCGAAGATTCGCCATCCGCAATACGCTGCGTTTGTCCTGATCCTGCTCGGATTCTTGCTCCAGTGGCGGACCGTTCTGACGCTGTTGATGTTCCCGATTCTGGTCTTCATGTATGTTCGTCTTGCGCGGCGGGAGGAGCGGGAGGTCCTGGCAGAGTTCGGCGAGGCATATGTCCGTTATATGGCAAACACACCGGCCTTCTTCCCGCGCCTTTCTCATGACGTTCAGGAGCAACCGGATAAGACTCATAAAGGGGCGGATGAACAATCGGGTCCGAAGGATCACTCTTTCCAAGGAGGTTTCCATGCGTAACTGGGCTTGGCTCTGCCCTTATATGATGATCGGGTTGGCGACGTGGGTCCTGGTTCTCTTCGGCCTGACCCTCTGGAGCTCTTTTCTGGTCGCCTTATTACTGGTCTGCCCGGCAGTGATGGTCTGGGGGGCATGGCAGATCAGACGTCCACCCCATAAAAGGATTTGAAGGCGAAATCCAATGGTGCTTCGACCTTACAAGATGAGATTCGCCAACCTGAACCGTCTGCGCAAGATTCTCGTCATCGTCGTCGAATCGGGCGGAGGGAGGTTCATCGACCGCTCCGGTATCTACTTCCGCTTCGATATCGAATTGCGCATCTCTTCAGAGGGAAGGTCCATCGAAGAACACCCGAGGCGGATCCCCCGCGCGTCTGAAGGCCACAGGCCACCAAAAGGAAGGAGGAGCTTGCTATGGCGATGGATGAGTTCGCACAACTATACGGCAAGGTACGGGCGGCGACCTTGGCGCGCCACTTTGCCGTCAACGAGCGTTTCCGCGCCAATTTCCTACTAAGTTCGAGCGGCCTCGAGACCGACCTCAGTCGGATGGAGCTGCTCAACATCCCGCCTGAGCAACAACAGCGCGAGCGCTGGCGGGCGGGGTCTCGCGGCGGGGATAATCCGCTGATGGCGAGCGGCAAGTTGATGACTTGCCTGGCGGTTGAGTACCATCTGGGACGACAAGAGGCCCTCCCCCTCCTCCGCGCCCTGCTGGAGACCATCGGCTCCCTCTACAAATTCAGCGACGACCATTTCGCCGGTTACATTCTGCGCTGGGATCCGGTGCTGGCCTACCAGGGGTGGGTGGAAGACGCGCAGCGGCGGTACAATGCCACCTTCTACCTTCATCAGGACCTGACCTACAACTATTGCACCCCGCTCCATGACCCCCGCTCGCGGCAGCCGACCGATTGGGATTGGAACGACCGCTTCCGGCGATGGGAGCCCTCCATGGACGAGCTGGTGGGGCTGGTGATGGGCTACGACATGATCTTTAACCTGGTCGATGTGGCTGATGTGAAATCCGAGGTCCGTCGCCAGGTGAACAACCTTGGAGACTACCTGGCTGAGCATGGCTACTATCTTGTCCGACCCGGAGGCGGCTTCACCGCTCGGGGCGCAGCCGGGATCCTCGTCGCTCTGGAGTATCCTTTCAGCTGCGTCTTCCAGCGGATCACCGGCGATCCCTACTATATACGGAACGGCTTTCAGGCGGTCATGGAGAAGGCCGACGTCTGGAAGGGGCTGGAAGCCCCTTTTTACAAGTGGGCTGCGGTCGGTTTTGCCGTGGCCCCCCTGTTGGTCCCGTTCATGAATGAGGTAATGGCGCCGATGGGACTCGGTTTCCTTATCGGCGTGACCGGACCGCTCACCGGAGCGCAATTGGGGGAGATCTTTGCCATCTGGGCCCACAGGGACCTGTTCGACGTCTGGAGAGGGGCGGAGGAGTTCGCAATGGCCTACGCCCTGTCGTTGCTGAGCCTGCGGCGGCGCTTCGATGACTATGCGAATGGGGCTCAGGGTGCCGCGCGGGGGAACCCCGCCGTTTCCTTCCTCCCCTACCTGGGAGTCACCGGCCTGCGCCACCCGAACGACACGCAATGGGAGCCGAACATCCGCCAGGCTTACCTCAACTGGCTTCCGGCGCGCCGGAGTGCGGGTCTGCCGGAGGTCCCCGAGATGCGGTGTGTCGGCTTCCCCTTCGACCCCGATATCGATATCGATACTTTCTCGACCGCGGTGGCCGTCGCACTGGACGCCGGAGAGGCCGAAGATCAGAGGCTCGTCGGGTTGCTCCGGCGGCTGCGCGACGCCTACCCCGACCCGGCGCTCCGCGTGAAATATCCCGACCTGCCATTGTTCGACAACACATTGAACCCCGCCCGCGACTGCCAGCCTCGGCCTGAGGTAACCCGGGATCAGATTGAAACGTATGAGGTGGACGGCCTCAGTTATATGACCTCCCTGGCGCTGGCATGGCTGCACCGTAAACGGAGGCAAGATGCGGGCAGTCGTGTGACGACCCCGGGTTTTCCCGCCTTGCCGGACTGGAATGACCGGCAGAGTCCCTGGCCGCTCGCCGCCGTGCCGCCGGAGGTGCTCCGTGAGGCGCGCGCGGGAACCCTCGCCCTTCCTCTCAACGCCATCCAGCGGAGCACACCCCTTCACTTGACGCCAGAGGGGGCAGCGGATCTCTTCTACGACGATCCGCCCGTCCCCAGATCTCCCATTCCCCCCGTGTTGCTCCCCGATCCTCCCCGGACGCTTGCCCTCTCGGAGGAGTTCACCGTTCCCGAAAGTGCGCGAGACGTGCAAACGGGGATCGTTTTGCGGATGGGGGACGCGTTCGAAATCGAGGCGAGCGGGCGCATTTGGGCCGGTGTATTCCTAACCGGTGAGAACGGCCCAAACGGTTGGGAGGACCGCATCGAATACGACCGCAAGTTTCCGCTCACCGGCCGTCCCAACGGACACCCCTTCTCGCTGATCGGGAAACTGGGGGGAGGGGGCGCCTACTTCTTCATCGGTGAACACCGGCCGCGCGAGCGCTATCTCGGCGAAGAGGATCGCGAGCTCTTCCTGCGGATCAACGACGATTCGCCCGGCAACGGCAGTGGCGCCTTCACCTGTCGGGTCCGCGTATGGGGCGCCCCCCTGAAGATCGGTTCGCAGATTTCCTGTATCACGCGTGACCGCAACGATCCGGACCGCCGGATCGACGCGCTGGGGGGTGTGCATGAGGACGGCACACGCTGGTCGCTCCCTCTTGACCAGGCCATCGCTTTGGTGGAGGAGGGGCATCATTTCTTTGTTGAGCGTCCCGAAGGGGACCATGTGAGAATCATCGCGGCCACGCGCCGCGGGAAGAAGTACCTGAAGACAGTCGCCGACGGCGACGAGCCGAACAACTTGCTGGCGCTGCCGGAGTGTCCGTAGGAGAAGCGGGTGAGAGGGTTCCAGAATTGAGCACCAGAACGGCTGAACCGACAGGCCATTCATCATCAAGGAAGAAGCCATGATTCGGAAACATGCTGACCGGTTCAGCGGATCGCCCGCACGTCCGGCAGGAGATTTTATGAAGAATCGACTCGGTTTGATCAAAAGGTTCTTCTGGAAAGTCTTTATCTGGGGACGCTGGCTCTTGAGCGCTTCCCGAAAGAAGGGGGCGGAGGTCGGGGCGCGGCCTCCCGACTTTACGCTGCTGGATCTCTCCGGGCAATCACTCACCCTCTCGGAAGTCTTTCCGGAGAAGGCCGCGGTCCTCTGGCTCACCAATCTCTGTTCGAGCTGCGAGGAGCGAATTCAACTGCTCCAGCGGGTTTATGAAGCGAACCGGGACCGGCTGGAGATCTTCGCGATCTCCACGCTGGGGGAGGACCGCACGACACCGGAGCGGATGCTTCGGACCCATCGGATAACCTTTCCGCTCCTTTTAGACCCTGGCGACTGGGTGGGAAAGGTGTTGGGCCTTCCCCATCCCGTGGGGGCCTGCCCGCTCTACAATCTCCTGGTCCTCGACACCGCGGGCGTCATCCGGTTTAAAAGCCATCTCTCGGCGATCGGTGATGAGGCATTGCTCGACGCTTTGCACGTGACGGCACTCTCAGATCCCGGCGGGATCACAATGACGCAATCCGGATCACACGATGTCATTAACTTCAAGGAACTGGCGGCTCGCTACGATGCCTGGTACGAAACACCGCTCGGTTCGCTCGCCCATGCCTTAGAGCAAGAGGCGATCTTCCGCCTTGCCGAGACAAAACCG
>Ga0070739_10002124_pt1 | contig 27419 bp, 25 predicted proteins | sample Coa_R1_7_FD_66445 | JGI IMG/M metagenome (GOLD analysis project Ga0070739, IMG submission 66445) | Surface soil microbial communities from Centralia Pennsylvania, which are recovering from an underground coalmine fire - Coalmine... | ecosystem: Environmental > Terrestrial > Soil > Unclassified ...
CTCGCCTACGAGGCGGCCGAGCGGTACGGCTATCCGGCCGGCTTCCTCGCGCGCTACTTCGAGAAGCTCCGCTACCGGTTCGGCCCGCGCGAGCGGGCCGGCCTCTACACGTTCCTCGAGCTCGCCCGAGACGCCGGCCTGCTCGAGACGGTGCCCGAGCTGCGCTTCGTCCAGACGGCGGGTGCCGCCGTTGCGTGAGATCCTCGACAAGGCGGTCGAGGGCGAGCGCATCACCGACGAAGACGCGATCCAGCTCCTCCGCTCGCGCGACCTCGTCGCCGTCGGACGCGCCGCGAACGAGATCCGGAACCGGCTCCACGATCCGGAGCGGGTCACGTTCATCATCGACCGCAACCTCAACTACACGAACGTCTGCGTCACCGACTGCGACTTCTGCGCCTTCTACCGCAGGCCGGGCGACCGCCGCGAGGGCTACCTCCTCCCGAAGCCGGTCATCTTCAAGAAGATCGAGGAGACGCTCGCGCTCGGCGGCACCGGCCTCCTCATGCAGGGCGGCCACCATCCCGACCTCGGCGTCGACTACTACGAGGATCTGTTCTCCTCGATCAAGGCGCGCTACCCGATCCACCTCCACGCGCTCTCGCCGTCGGAGATCGTGCACGCGGCGCGCCGCTCGAAGCTGACCGTGCCCGAGACGCTCGCGCGGCTGCGCGACGCCGGCCTCGACTCGATTCCCGGCGGCGGCGCCGAGATCCTCGTCGACCGCGTGCGCGAGATCATCGCCCCGAAGAAGGTGAAGACGAAGGAATGGCTCGGAGTCATGCGCGACGCCCACCGGCTGGGGATCTCGACGACGGCGACGATGATGTACGGCCACGTCGAGACCGTCGAGGAGCGCGTCGAGCACCTGCGCCGGATCCGCGAGCTGCAGGACGAGACGGGCGGCTTCCGCGCGTTCTTCTCGTGGACGTTCCAGGACGACGGCAACCGGCTCGTCTCGCTCGTGCCGGTCGAGGCGCGTCCGACCTCCTTCGACTACCTACTGACCCAGGCCGTCACGCGGATCTACCTCGACAACGTCCCGCACATCGGCTCGTCGTGGGTGACGCAGGGGAAGAAGATCGGCCAGGTCGCGCTCGGCTTCGGGGCGGACGACCTCGGTTCCGTCATGATCGAGGAGAACGTCGTCTCGGCTGCGGGGACGACCCACCGAACGAGCGCGGAGGAGCTCGTCCATCTCATCCGCTCGCTCGGGAAGACCGCAGTCCAGCGCGACACGCTGTACCGGCCGGTCAAGGTCTGGGCCTAGGCGAGCACGGTACTAGCGACCGCTTCTTCGAGCTCGCGCGGCACCTCGACGCCCAAACGACGTTCGGTAGCGCCCCGCGCCTCCCGGTAGACGGCCACCGCCTCCACCACCGAGTCGGGACGGGTGGTCGCGCCGAGCGGAGTGAGCAAGTACTCGAAGAGCTTCTCGAGCTCGGCGGCCACGAACTCGCGCTTCCCGGACTCTTGCTTGCTCCGCAGCCAGAGCACCCAGTCCCAGAAGTGGCGGTCCACGTCCGCGAGGTTCTCCCGGGTCGGCGCCCTGGGCGGCTCGAGCTCGTGCGGCTCGTCCGGGAAGATCACGTCGACCTTCGCCGGGCCTGCGAGCATGAGCATCCAGCACTGCTCTGGGCTGAGCGGGTCCCACTGCGCCGCGAGGGGAGCGAGCGGCGCGCACAGCAAAGGCAGGTCGCGGGCGAGTGCGGGGAAGTCGTCCGTCGTTACGAGGAAGTCCCAGTCCGAGAACGCCGTCGCTCGTCCTTCGGCTCGTGAGCCTGCGAGATCGATGGTGCGAACCGCCGGATGACCGCCGACGGCTGACAGGACCTGCTGGTCGAGCGAGGGCTTCATCCGGGCCACGCTAACCTGCCGGGGGGTCGTGCTCGCCATTCGGAAGATCATGGTCGCCGCCATGCCGGCGGCGCTCCTAGCGGCAATCGTCGTCTCGGCGGCGACCGGCTCGCCGCGTCGACCGAGACAGGAGTCTGTCTCGACGTCCGTCCTCATGCCCGGCGTGACCTACACGCGCGAGGTCGACTTCACCTCGCGCGGTCCGATCGTCCTCGACGTCGTGACCGCGCCGAAGCCCGACGGCGAGGTCTACTCGCTCGCCCCGGCGCTGTCGAACAACGTTCTCACCGGAACGGAGCCGCTCACGCGCCTCGACACCCGGATCGCCGGCGCCGCGACGTCCGTGGCGATCGACGGGGACTACTTCGACCGCACGACCGGTGCCCCGAGCGGGCTCCTCATGCAGAACGGTGTGCTCGAGAGCGCGCCGGCCGCCGGCCGCTCGAGTCTCGGCATCGGCGCTGACGGATCGCTGGCGACGGCTCACGTGTCCTTCGCCGGAATCTGGCAAGGGAACGGCCAGCGCAGGCCGTTGCTCCTGAACACGCCTGCCTCGGGGAAGTTCACGCTGTACACGCCGGCCTACGGGTCGGCGACTCCGCGGGAGTCGGGGGTCGTCGAGGCGGTGATCGGCTCGTTTCCGCCTGCGACGCTGGACGGGCCGCTCGACGGCACCGTGACCCAGGTCGCGAATGCCGGGCCGACGCCGATCCCGCCGGGCGGGGCCGTCCTTGTCGGGCGCGGCGCGGTGTCGAAGGCCGAGCTGGCGGCGGAAGCCCCGGTCGGGCAGCAGATCGAGGCCATCCTCTCGCTCTCGCCCGACTGGAACGGCTTCGTGGGCGCGATCGGCGGCGGCCCGCAGCTCGTGCGGGACGGCAAGCCGATCTTCCGCGCGAGCCAATCGTCCGGCTACCCCCAGCTGAACAGCCGCCGGCCGCGCGGCGCGGTCGGCCAGCTCGCAGACGGCCGCATCGTCCTCGTCGGGGCCGAGGGGACGAAGGCGGCGTACAGCATCGGCATGTCGAACTACGAGCTCGCGGTCGAGCTCTCCCGGCTCGGGGCCGTCACCGCCTACGCCCTCGGCTCCGGGTCCCCTGCCGGAATCGCGTTCGACGGCTCGCTCCTCACGCGACCCTCCAGCGGCACCGTTCCGAAGGTCTCCGACGCCCTCGTCCTCACGTACACCGGCGTCTACGCGCCGCCCCCGTCGACCCCGGTGCTCTCGCCCAACGGCGACGGGGTGGGGGACAGCGAGACGCTGTCCTACCGGCTGGCCCGCGCCTCGCAGGTCGTCGCCACAATCACGGGTCCCGGCGGCTCGAAGATCACCCTCGCGAACGCGGCGGAGCAGCCCGGAGTGCACACCTTTGCCTGGAACGGCAGCGAAGCCGGCTCGCTCGCGCCCGAGGGGGAATGGACGTTCGCCGTCACCGCGACCGACGATCGCAGCGTCACGACGAGCGCGCAGCGCACGTTCTCCCTCGACGACACGCTCTCGTCCCTATCGGTCGGCCTCGGTTCGCGTGGCCTGCCGACTGCGAGCTTCCGGCTGACGCGGCCGGCGACGGTCCTCGTCCAGGTCGAGCGCCCGACCGGCGTGCCGGTGGCGACTCTCCTCTCGCGCGCTCTGCCGGCAGGCCCGGAGCAGTTGACGTGGAGCGGCCGAAGCGACGGGCGCTGGGCCTCGGGGGGCCGCTACCAGGTGGTCGTGCAGGCGACGAGCTCCGTCGGGACGAGCTCGCTCGCGGCGCCCTTCTCATTCCACGCTCACAAGCGTCACTAGACTCGCCCGAGTGCTCCTCGCGAGCGTCTCGGCCAGCTTCACCTCGCAAGTCGCCCACCACGGCGTCTACGCCGTGTTCGGCCTGCTTGCGCTCGGGGCGGTCTTCCCCGCGGGAAGCGAGCTCGTCGCGCTTGTGGGCGGGGCCGTCGCCGCCGGCGTCTTCTCAGGTGCCACAGGCGTCTCGGTCTTCGGCTCCCACGTCGGCGTCGGTGCGGGGGCGTACGTGGCTGTCGCAATCGCGGCCACGATCGGCTATCTCGCCGGCGGCCTCGTCGGTTGGCTCGTCGGGCGCTTCGGCGGCCGGGAGCTGCTCGAGCATCGGGGTCGCTGGTTGCACGTGACGCCGGACCGGCTCGACCGGGCCGACGCCTGGTTCGAGCGCTGGGACCGGCCCGGAGTGCTCTTCGGGACGATGATCCCCGTGCTCCGCTCGTTCGTCGCGATTCCGGCCGGCATCTTCGAGATGCCGCTTGCGCCGTTCCTGGGCCTGACCCTGGTCGGGTCTGCTCTCTGGTCCTTCGCCTTCGTCGGGATCGGCTACGCCCTCGGGACGAGCTACAAGCGGTTCGAGCACGACTTTCGCTACGTCGAGTACGCGATCGGGGCAGGCATCGTCGCGGCGCTCGCGTATTTGATCTACCGACGGATGGCCGCCGCTAGAGTGACGCCGCGTGCAGACGATTCCACTCGTTGACGTCGGAGCCGAGTACAAGCCGCTGATTTCGCGGCTCGAGGCCGCTTTCCGCGAGGTCCTCGAGCAGGGCGACTTCATCCGGGGCGCGAACTACTGGGCGTTCCAGGAGGAGGCGGCCGCCTACCTCGGCGTGAAGCATGCGATCGGCGTGGCCAACGGAACCGACGCGCTGGTGCTCGCCCTCGACGCGCTCGGCGTGGGCCCCGGTGACGAGGTCATCTGTCCGGCATTCACGTTCTACGCAACGGCCGAGTCGGTCGTGCGCCGGGGGGCGACGCCGGTGTTCGCGGACATCGACCCGGTGACGCTCAACCTCGATCTCGAGGACGCCGCCGCGAAGGTGACCCCCCGGACGCGGGCCATCATTCCCGTCCACCTCTTCGGCCGAATGCTGGACGTCCGGCCGCTCGTCGACCTGGGCGTTGCCGTGCTCGAGGACGCGGCGCAGGCGTTCGGCGCGCCCGGCGTTGCGCAGCAAGGCGCGATCTCCACCTTCAGCTTCTATCCGACCAAGAATCTCTTCTGCCTCGGCGACGGAGGTCTCGTGACGGCGAACGACGACGAGCTCGCAGAGCGCGTCAAGCTCCTCTCCTTCCACGGCTCGCGCGACAAGACGGCCTTCGATCTCGTCGGCTACAACTCGCGCCTCGACGAGCTCCAGGCGGCGTTTCTGCGTGTCTTCCTGTCCGAGCTCGCCGGCTGGAACGAGGCGCGCCGGGCAGCCGCGGCCCGCTACGCCGAGCTCGGTCTCGACGAGCTCGTGGAGATCCCGCAGGACGACCCGGGCCACGTGTACCACCTCTTCGTCTGTCGCTCGCGCGAGCGCGACGCGATCCGCACCGCGCTGTCCGAGGCCGGCATCGGCTCGGCGACGTACTACACGACGCCGCTCCACCTGCAGCCCTCGCTCCGCTACCTCGGCTACGAGGCGGGCTCGCTGCCCGCGACCGAGCAGGCCGGCACCGAGAACTTCTCGCTGCCGCTGTGGCCGGGGATCCCGGTCGAGGCGCAGGAGCGCGTGGTCGACGTCGTGCGCTCGGCCGTCCCGAGCCGGGTGTGAGCCCGATGCGCCAGCTGCTCTCGCCGCACCGGCTCTGGCAGCTGATCGTCGACGCGGCGATCGTCGCGGCGTCGTGGTGGCTGGCCTTCCAGCTCCGCTTCGACCACGGCCCGAACCTCATCTACTCGCGCCTGCTCGACCGGACCATCCTGCTCGTCGTCGGGATCAAGCTTCTCGTCTTCATCGCCTTCGGCTTCTACAACCGCTGGTGGCGCTACGTCTCTATCCGCGACATGTGGGCGGCCGCGCGCGGCGTGGTCGTCGCCTGCCTCGTGGCCGACGTGACCGTCTACCTCGCTGCGCCGTACCACACCCTGCGTCTGCCGAGGTCGATCGCCGCGATCGATCTGCTCCTCACGCTCGCCCTCGTCGCGGGCTCGCGCCTACTCGCGCGCACGGTCATGGAGCGGCCCCTGGCCATGGTGGCGCGCGGGAAGGAGGTCATCGTCGTCGGAGCGGGCGACGCGGGCCGCCTGATCGTGCAGGAGATGCAGCGCTCGCGGATGATCGACTACACGCCGATCGGCTTCGTCGACGACGATCCGCGGAAGCGCCACACGCGGATCCTGGGCGTCCGGGTGCTCGGCACGCTCGACGAGCTGCAACACATCCTGCGCGAGCACCGGCCGGACGAGGTGCTGATCGCGATGCCGTCTGTCTCCGGCGAGGTACGCCGCCGGATCTTCGAGATCGCGCAGCAGCTGCGGATCGTGGTCAAGACGCTGCCGGGGCTCTACGAGCTCATCTCGGGCGATCTCAATCTCGCGGGCCAGATCCGCCCCGTGCAGGTGGAGGACGTGCTCGGCCGCGAGCAGGTCGAGGTCGACTTCCACGAGGTCGCCGCGTACCTCGAGGGACACACCGTCCTCGTGACGGGCGCCGGCGGCTCGATCGGCTCGGAGCTCTGTCGCCAGATCGCCCGCGTCAGGCCGTCCCGACTGATCCTCGTCGACAACGCCGAGGGCCCCCTCTTCGAGATCGAGCGCGAGCTCGTGACCGAGCGCGACTTCACAGCCGCGCTGCCGAAGCTGATCGACGTCAAGGACCGGAAGGCGCTCCGGCGCGAGGTGTTCGAGAAGTACCAGCCGACGGTGGTGTTCCACGCGGCCGCGTACAAGCACGTGGCCATGCTCGAGACCCACCCGCTCGAGTCCGTGCGCAACAACGTGGTGGGCACGCGCATCCTCGTCGAGCTCGCGGCGGAGTTCGCGGTCGAGCGGTTCGTCTTCATCTCCACGGACAAGGCCGTCAACCCGAAGACGGTGATGGGACAGTCGAAGGCGCTCTGCGAATGGATCGTCGAGTCGTTCGGCCATCGCCGGGACGTGGCGACCCGCTTCGTGGCCGTGCGCTTCGGCAACGTCCTCAACTCCTCGGGCAGCGTCATCCCGATCTTCCGCAAGCAGATCGAGCGCGGCGGGCCGGTGACCGTGACCCATCCGGAGATGACGCGGTACTTCATGACGATCCCGGAAGCGGTGTCGCTCGTCGTGCAGGCGGGTGCGATCGGAGGCCGTGGCCAGGTCTTCGTGCTCGACATGGGCGAGCCGGTGCGGATCGTCGATCTCGCACAGAACATGATCCGCCTCTCGGGCAAGGAGCCGCGGCTTCCCGACGACCCCACCTCGGGCCCGCGGGACGTTCGCATCGCGTTCGTCGGCTCTCGGCCCGGCGAGAAGATCCACGAGGAGCTCTGGAGCGACGACGACTCCGTCGGAGCGACGGCGCACCCGAAGATCATGCGGCTGAGCCGTCCTCCGGTCGATCCCGACTGGCTCGAGGGCGAGCTCGCCGAGCTCGAGCGCCTCGCCGACGAGGGCGACACGCTCGAGGTGGTGGGGAAACTCCGGAACGTCGTGCAAAAGCCGCGTCGGCTCACCGCGCCGACGCCGCGCACTGCCGTCGATCCGCCGCCGGAGCTCGAGATCGAGCCCCGCCTGACGCGCGACACGAACTTCTGAAGCTTCGGTCACGGTAGTCGGCCGGTCGCGCCAGTAGCGTCCGCCCTCTGGACGCCGCGACGATCCTCGCAGGCCTGAATCCCGAGCAGCGCGCGGCGGCGGAGACCACGCGGGGTCCGCTGTGCATCCTCGCCGGAGCCGGCACGGGGAAGACGACCACGATCACCCGGCGGATTGCCTGGCAGGTCGCGAGCGGCGCGTTCCCCGCGGAGCAGATCGTCGCCGTCACGTTCACGGACAAGGCAGCCGGCGAGCTGCGTTCGCGTCTGCGTGGCCTCGGGGTCGAAGGCGTGCGCGCATCGACGTTCCACTCGGCCGCGCTCGCCCTGCTGTGTCGCTTCAACGGGGACCCCGTCCGCATCCTCGCCTCGAAAGCGGTCCTCCTCCGCCGCATCGGCAACGGGCTGCCGGGCGCGTATCGCTTCCGCCCGGCCGGCGACCTGGCGACCGAGGTCGAGTGGGCGAAGAACCGGCGTCTGACGCCCGAGACCTACTTCGACGGGCTGGGCGACCACGAGCCGCCGATCCCGCCCGATCTCATGCGGCGCGTCTTCCGCGAGTACGAGCGGCGGAAGCAGACGGAGGAGCTGCTCGACTTCGAGGACCTGCTCGGGAGGACGGTGCAGCTGCTCGAGGAGGACGAGCACGCGCGCGCATCGGTGCACGAGCGCTGGCGCGCCTTCACCGTCGACGAGTACCAGGACGTCAATCTCCTGCAGCAGGCGCTCCTCGACCTCTGGCTCGGCGAGCGGGACGAGCTCTGCGCCGTCGGCGACGACTACCAAGCCATCTACGGCTTCACCGGGGCGAGCGCCGACTGGCTGCTCGCGCTGCCGCGGCGGTTCCCACACGCTCGGGTGGTGCGGCTCGAGCGGAGCTACCGGTCGACGCCGCAGGTGCTCGAGCTCGCGAACCGGCTCGTGCCGCGGCTCGGGGGCTCGGCGAAGACGCTCGCGCCGACGCTTCCGGCCGGGCCGGAACCGATCATCGGCCCCGGGCTGGACGTGGTCGCGCACGTCCGGCAGCTGCACGCCGCCGGGCTTCCGCTCGAAGAGATGGCGGTACTCGTTCGGACGAACGCGCGGACGACCGAGTTCGAGGAGGCGTTCCACGACGCGTCGCTCCCGTTCCAGGGCGCCTCGCTGCTCGCGCGGGACGGCGCGCGCCAGTTGCTCAAGGGGCTTCGCGGGCGCCGCGGTTCGGCCGGGGTCGTCGTGCGCGAGCTCGCAGCGCGCCAGGGACTACTCGCGGAGGTTCCGGACAAGCTCGGCGAGCGCGAGCACACACGGCAGGCGGACCTGGCGCGGCTCGTGCGGCTCGCGGAGGAGTTCGACGGAGAGGTGGACGGCTTCGTCGCGTCGCTCCACGAACGCTTCGGGGAGAGCGCCGGCCGCGGCGTCCATCTGCTGACGCTCCACCGGGCGAAGGGGCTCGAGTGGGAGGCCGTCTTCCTGCCGCATGTGGCGGAGGGTGAGCTACCGATTCGCCGCGGCGACGTGGAGGAGGAGCGGCGCCTCTTCTACGTGGGGTTGACGCGCGCGAAGCGGCATCTGCTCGTGACGTGGGAAGGGCGGCCGAGCCGCTTCCTCGACGAGCTCGGCGTGCGTGCCGCCGCGCCTGCGCTCCCGAAGCGCGAGCGGCCGAAGCTCGAGCAGACTCCCGCGGTGCAGGCGCTCAGGGAGTGGCGCCTCTCGCGGGCGCGCGCCGACGAGGTGCCCGCGTTCGTCGTCTTCAACGACCGGACGTTGGCGGAGCTGGCCGCGCGGACGCCGAGGACGCTCGCCGAGCTGGCGGCTGTGCCGGGGATCGGCCCGGCGAAGCTCGAGCGGTATGGAGCCGAGCTGCTCGCTCGGATCGCTGAGCTCGCAGCTTAGGCATCTAGAGCCGACAGCAGCAGCCGCAGCATCTCCGCTGGGTCGCGGCGGACCCGCGTCGCCGCCGCCTCGTCGCGCTTCGTCAGCTCGAGCGCGCGCGGGTCGGTGAGCGGCTTGAGCCGGCCCTCCCGGATCAGCTCTTCATCGACGCCTCCGAGTCGTCCGCCGTACGTCGTGTAGACCGGCACCCCGAGCGCCGCCGCCTCGCGGTTCATCGTGCCGCCCGCCGAGACGACGAGGTCGGCGAGCGCGATGAGGCTCTGCGCATCGACCGCGTCCTCGGGGAGGATCACCGACGGCAAGGCGAGCCCGCTCACGTACGCGCGTTGCTCCTCCGTCCGCGGCAGCACGATCGCGTGCACGTCGGCCGAGCGGCCGAGGTGCTCGAGCGTCTGCGGGAAGAGCGGGTTGGAGTGGCGGTGATAGAGGGAGACGTCGGGCGGCGGCCGCAGGACGACCAGCACCCGCTCCGGGTCGACGCCGAACCGCTCGAGCAGCGACCGGTCGGGCTCGAAGTCGGCGAGGTAGTACTCCTCTTTGAGGCCGGGGTACTGGACGAGCTTCGGCGGCTGCACGCCGTACGGCCGGAGCCGCTCAGGTGGAATCGCGGCGGGCACGACGACCCGGGTGGCCGCGCGGCAGCCGAGCTGGTGCTGGAGGGTGGCGAACTCGTAGTCGAACGTCGTCGTGCTCGGGATCCCCAGCCGTCGTGCCGAGATCGTGAGCTCGTGCGACCCGTGGGCGAGCGCGACGTCGAAGTCGCGCGAGCGAGCCCACCGGCGCAGCGCTCCGAGCCGGTGCGTCATCTGGCGCGCCTTCTGCAGCCGCGACCGGCCGCCGTGCCGCCCGACCACCTCGTCGGCCTCCAGCCCGTGCAGCTCGAGCAGCTGGAGCGTCTGCGCGTAGTCGCGCGCGGTGATCGCGACCTCGTCACCGCGGCCGCGCATGATCTCGACGAGCGGCCGAAAGACGAGCACATGCGCAGGCGCCGTGATGTCGATCCAGACTTTCACGCTGCCAGGGCCTCCATCCGCGCCGACTCGAGCCGCGGCGGCTCCTGCTCGACGTGGCGTTCGTACCAGAGGGTGAACGCGAGCAGGCCCCAGAGCTGGCGGCTCCAGTCCTCCCGGCCCGCGACGTGCTCGTCCATCAGCCGCGTCACCGGCTCCGGCTGGAAGAAGCCCTGGCGGCGCAAGCTCTCCGCCGCCAGCGTCTCGCGTGCGAACGGCTCCAGCTCGCCGCGAAGCCACGCGGCGGCGGGGATCGAGAAGCCGCGCTTGCGCCCGTGCACGACTTCGGCCGGCAGCAGCGGCTCGACCGCCTTGCGCAGCAACACCTTCTTCGCCAGGCCGTGCACCTTCAGGCGGGTCGGCAGCGCGAAGGCGAGGTTCGTCACCAGCGGATCGAGCAACGGGACGCGAGCCTCGAGCGAGTGCGCCATCGAGGCGCGGTCGGTCTTCACGAGCAGGTCGTCGACGAGGTAGACCCCGAAGTCGACGTCTTGCAGCCGCGCGAGCTGCGGCGAGCCCGCGGTCTCCTCGTACCGGGCGCGGTAGACGTCGAGCGGATCGAACGCGGTGCGGCGGCCCGTCAGCTCGGCGCGTGCGTCAGGGGAGAAGATCTCCTTCCAGCCGTGGTGCCGCTCGAGCGGCGGCAGGTGGGCAGCGCGGACGAAGCGCTTCGCCTTGTAGTCGAGGCTCGCCTTGCGGCTCGAGGCCGGCAGCGCCTCGACGAGCGGGCGCACGGCTCTCGCGAGCGGCGCCAGCCGGTCGGCCACGAGGTCGGCGGCATACGTGTAGTAGCCGCCGAACAGCTCGTCCCCGCCTTCGCCCGAGAGCGCGACCTTGACGTGCTCGGCCGCGAGCTGCGAGACGAGGTAGGTGGGCAGGGCCGACGAATCGGCGAACGGCTCGTCGAACGCTTCCGCAAGGGCCCGCAGCAGCAGCTCGGGCTCGGGCCGGACGAGGAGCTCGTGGTGGTCGGTGCCGTAGCGCTCGGCCACGAGTCGCGCGTCGGCGCGCTCATCGAAGCTCCGCTCCGCGAAGCCGATCGTGAACGTGTGCACGGGCTCCGGCGTCTCCTGCGCTGCGAGCGCGGCGAGCGCGGCCGAGTCGACGCCGCCGGAGAGCAGGACGCCGACCGGCACGTCGGAGAGGAGATGAGCCCGCACCGAGTCGCGGAGCCGGGCGCGCAGCTCCTCCACGAGCTCCGCCTCGTCTCCTGTCCGCAGCTCGGCCTCGCTCACGGGGCCCGGCCGCGCGTAGCGCTCGAGCGAGATCGTGCCGTTTTCCCAGACGAGGACGTGTCCTGCCGGCAGCTTCCGGACCTCGCGGAAGATCGAGTACGGCGCCGGGATCGAGTTGAACGCGAGGAATGCCTCGAGCGCGTCGACGTCGATCCCGCCGCGTGGGAGCGCCCGGAGCTCCGAGGCGAAGCGCAGCTCGTCGTCGCGGTGCCGGTAGTAGAGCGGCTTGATCCCGTAGCGGTCGCGCGCGAGGACGAGTCGGCGCCGGCCCGCGTCCCAGATCGCGACGGCGAACATTCCGCGCAGCCGCTCGGCGAAGGCGGTGCCGTGCTCCTCGTAGAGATGGACGAGCGCCTCCGTGTCGCAGCGCGTGCGCAGCTCGTGCCCCGCGCTCTCGAGCTCAGCGCGCAGCTCCGGATAGTTGTAGATCTCCCCGTTCTGGACGACGAGGCAGCTTCCGTCCTCGTTCGCGATCGGCTGGTCGCCGTGCTCGAGGTCGAGGATCGAGAGGCGCCGCGCGGCCAGCGCGAGGCCGCCGTCGACGTGCTCGCCGTGGCTGTCGGGGCCTCGATGCGCCAGCAGGTCGCTCATCGCGCGCAGCGCCTCGACGTCCGCGAGGCCGTGCGTGGTCGCGATCCCGCAGATGCCGCACACGGCCCTACCTTAGGCGTGCCTGCCGGTCAGTCCTCCGACTGACTGCTTGAGCACGCGCCAGGCGGTGGCGACCACGGTGCGCAGATAGAGGCGCACCGACCGGTCGGCGATCCACTCGAGATCGTGGGCGAGCTTCTCGCCCATCGAAGTCTCGTAGCCGCGCCGTACCTGCGCGAAGCCCGTCAGCCCCGGCCGCACGACGAGCCGTTGCCAGTACGAGGGCAGCTCGTGCGCGAGCTCGTCGAAGAAGACGGGACGGATCGGCCGCGGCCCGACGAGGCTCATGTCTCCGCGCAGCACGTTCACGAACTGCGGGATCTCGTCGAGCTGGGTCGCCTTGAGCCAGCGCCCCACCGGCGTGAACTCGGCCTGCGTGCGCTGCACGAGCTCCTCCCCGAGATACGGCCCCAGCCGCGTCTCCGCGCCGCGACGGAGCGTGCGGAACTTGTACATCGTGAAGACATGCGCGCCGCGGCCGACGCGCTCGCCGCGGTAGAGGATTGGTGTCCCGCTCGTCACGAGCACGAGCGCGGCGATCGCGAGCGAGACCGGCAGCGAGAGCAGGAGGAACAGCGATGAGAGCAGGACGTCCAGGACGCGGAGGACCACGTCGCGCGGCCGCGACGGCGTCTCGAGCGCGAGCCGGCGATAGCCGCGGATGAGCGTGTCCTCGATCCGCGTCGAGTCTGGCACGCGCTCGATCGTAAAGCGCGGACGAGCTTCCGGGGAGCAAAGTCAGCTATAAGGTGGACTTATGGACACGAAGCAGCTCGCGGCCTTTTGCGCGGTCGTGCAGCACCGCAGCTTCTCGCAGGCCGCCGATCAGCTCGGCGTTACCCAGCCCGCGGTCAGCCTGCAGATCCGGTCGCTCGAGCAGCGAATCGGTCAGCAGCTTCTCGATCGCTCGGGCCGACGGGTCGAGCCGACCGAGGCCGGGCTGCGGCTCTACCGCGGAGCGCAGCGGCTCCTCGCGCTCGAGGAGCAGGTGCTTGCGGATCTCGGCGAGGAGGCTGAGGGTGAGCTCAAGGGCCGGCTCGAGATCGGCGCCTCCACCGGTCCCGGCGGAAGCGTCCTTCCCGGCCTGCTCGGCGAGTTCCAGCAGCTCCATCCGCAGGTTCACGTCGCGCTGACCGTGTCCGACACGCACACGGTCGTCGAGCAAGTAGGGCGTCGCGAGCTCGAGCTCGGCGTCGTCGGAGCCGGCGGCCGCCACCGCGGCGTCTCGTTCGAGCCCTTCTACCGCGACGAGGTCGTCTTGGCGGTCCCAGCCGGCCACAAGCGCGCCGGCAAGAGCCTGACGCTCGAGGAGCTGAAGGCCGAGCCCCTCGTGCTCATGCAGGAAGGAGCCGGGATTCGGCAGATGGTCGAGGAGGAGCTGCGCGAGCTCGGTCTTCGGCTGCGCGACCTGAACGTGAAGCTCGAGCTCGGGCTGCAGGAGTCGGCACGCGCCGCCGTCCTCGGCGGCTTCGGGGCGACGTTCATCTCGCGCATTGCGATCGAGGGGGATCTCGCCGCGGGAGCGCTGGCCGTTGCGCGAGTCCAGGGGCTCGAGCCGGCGCGCGACGTCCAGCTCGCGCGGGCGGCCGGCCGCGCGGAGACCCGCGTCGCGCAGGAGTTCGTCTACTTCGCGCGCGAGCGGTTGGCGTGATCGTTCGCTGGGGGCTCGCCTCGCTGCCAGAAGCCTGTGCGGAAGCCGGCGTCTCGTCGCCGTTCCTCGTCGCGAGCGCGCGCTGGGAATCGCTCGAGCTCCCGGTCGAGCCGGCGTCGCGGTGGCAGGAGGTTCCCTCGGACCGCCTCGCGGAGGCCGTCGCTGCTGCACGGGGCGCGGACGGCGTGCTCGCCGTCGGCGGCGGAAGCGCGATCGACCTCGGCAAGGCGATCTCCGCCGCTACAGGTGTGCCGCTCGTCTCGGTGCCGACCACCTACGTCGGCGCCGAGTGGACGGGCTACTTCGGCGTCCGCGATCCCGAGCGGCGGATGCGGGGAGGGGGTGGCGGCGCTCATCCCACCGCGATCGTCTACGAGCCGGAGCTGACGCTAGGGCTGCCCGCGGAGACCAGCGTGGGCACCGCGATGAACGCGCTCGCCCATTGCGCCGAAGCCTTGTACGTGCAAGGGCACGACCCCGCGGCCGACGAGCACGCCCTGGCCGGGGCCCGCCTCATCTCGGACTGGTTGCCCCGCGTCGTCGCTGCGCCGCAAGATCTCGAGGCGCGGACGGAACTCCTCCGAGGCGCCTGTGAGGGCGGGGCCGCGCTCGCCGGCTCGATGCTCGCGCTCGCGCATGCGATGGCGCAGGCGATCGGTGGGCGCTACGGGCTTCCGCATGGAACGCTCAACGGGATCTGCCTGCCGCCGGTCCTCCGCTTCAACGCCGCCTTCGCCCCCGCAGCGGTGGCCCGCTTCGGCGAGGCGGTCGGCGCACCGGACGATCCCGCCGGGCGCGCCGAGGAGCTCAGTGCGCTCGCGGGGCCGACCCGGCTCGGCGAGCTCGGCGTACCCGAGGCCGATCTCCCCGGGCTCGCAGCCTCGGCGGCCGAGCGAGGCGGGAACCTCGCCAACCCCAAGCCTGCGAGCCCGGCGGAGATCGAGCAGCTCTTGCGGGACGTCTACTAGGACCACTCAGCCCGAGCCGACGAGGGTGGTCACGCCACGAGAGGTCCGCTTCACGTCCTCATGGTGCGAGGTGTGGATCACGATCCACGGGATCGTCGTCGGGCAGGCGAAGCCGGCCGAGGCACGGTTCGTGAAATACGTGTAGCCGGGCCCGACACCACCGCCGATCAGCGCGCCCGCGCGCCAGCTGACTCCGCAGAGCGTGCCGGATGCCGTCGTGGTCGAGGTGCGGTAGGTGATGTGGCTGCCGAAGACCGCGCACCAGTACGTCGTGTCGGTGATGCGCTGCTGGTACGGCCAGATTCCCCATTGGCTCCAGGCGGCGCTGGCCCAGCACACCGGCCTGGTCGCCGAGATGATGTTGCCCTCGTACAGCGGCGCGAGGCCGACGGCAGCGTATGCCGAGACGCCAGGCTCGATCGAGGTCACGGCGCCGGGGAGGGTGGACGCGTTGAGTGCCGTCTGCCCGTCGACGTACGAGGTCGAAGAGCCGTACGGGACGTCGGCGCCCGCGGCCGCGAAAGCCTGGGCCTGGTCGGGCGGAAGTGGTGGAGGGATCTCGGTCAGCGCGAGCGCCGGTGGCGCCGAGCCGAGGATCCCCGCCAGGGCTGCGAGGAGCATCGCGAGAAGTGCTGTGCGTCGTACGGACATCGTGACCTCCTGTCGTTCACTGGGCGGATGCGGGGGCCACGCTAGCGTTGCCAGATTTGACAATCAAGATGGCTCTTTGAGGCAGGTCCGGAGTCGCCAGCAGCGCCACGAGATAAGCGATCGCTATGCGAACGATTAGGTAAGATCCCGTTGATGCCGGGCTTTGAAGACGGATTCCTCGGAGTGCCCACGCGGCCGGGCAAGCCGCGCAGCACCGGGCTCACGCACGTCATGGACAAGGGCCTGAACCTGCGTGAGATCGAGGGCCTCTTCGACACGGCCGGCGCCTTCGTCGACATCGTCAAGCTCGGCTGGGGAACCGGTTACGTCACGAACAATCTCGAGAAGAAGATTGCGCTCTATCGGCACTTCGAGACCCCCGTCGTCTGCGGCGGCACACTGTTCGAGGCGGTCTACGCACGCGAACGGCTGGACGAGTTCAAGGCGTGGCTGACCGAGTACCGCTTCTCGCACGTCGAGATCTCCGACGGCACGATCGAGATCCCGCGCGAGCGGAAGCTCGAGCTCATCGCCGACTTCTCCCGCGACTTCACCGTCCTCTCGGAGGTCGGATCGAAGGACGCCGAGGTGAACATCGCACCGTACCTCTGGGTGCAGTGGATGCAAGAGGAACTCGACGCAGGCGCCTGGCGGGTCATCGCCGAGGGCCGCGAGGGCGGGACGGCCGGGATCTACCGCCCGAGCGGCGAGCTCCGCACCGGCCTCGTCGACGAGATCGAGCACTCCGTGCCGTTCGAGTCCCTGATCTGGGAGGCGCCGAGCCGCGAGAGCCAGGCCTGGTTCATCAGGCACTTCGGCACGAACGTCAACCTCGGAAACATCCCGCCCGACGAGGTGATCGCGCTCGAGACGCTCCGCCTCGGCCTGCGCAGCGACACGTTGAAGGAGGTGCTGCTCGGTGGCGAGCCTGCAGCTGCCGGCTGACGTCGAGTCGTGGCCGGCGGAGAAGATCGTCGAGCTTCTGCTCGAGGAGTTCCCCGGCCGCGTGGCGCTGGCGTGCTCCTTCCAGAAGGAGGAGTCGGTGCTGCTCGACATGCTGTTCGAGCTCGAGCCGAAGGCGCGCGTCTTCGCGCTCGACACGCACCACCTCTTCCCGGAGACGTACGAGCTTTGGCGCGAGCTCGAGCGCCGCTACGGGACGACGATCGAGCGGTTCGAGGGCGCGCCGGTCGAGGACGGCCTCTGGGACACGAACCCCGACCTCTACCTCTCGATCGCCAAGATCGAGCCGCTCACCCGGGCGCTGCTCGACCTCGACGCCTGGATCACCGGGATCCGCCGCGACCAGTCGCCAACACGCACCGACGCCCCGAAGCTCGGGTGGGACGAGCGTCATGAGCTCTGGAAGGCGAATCCGCTCGCCGACTGGACGGACGACGACTGCTGGGCGTACATCCGCGAGCGCGGGTTGCCCTACAACCCGCTGCACGACCGGGGCTACGAGTCGATCGGCGACACGCATTCCACGCAGCCCGGCAAGGGGCGCGAGGGGCGCTGGGCCGGAACGGAGCGGACCGAATGCGGGCTCCACACATGAGTGGATTCGTGCTCTGGTTCACGGGGCTCTCCGGAGCGGGCAAGACGACGATCGCGAACAACGTCGAGCCGGAGCTCGAGCGCCGCGGCTTCGTCGTCGACCACCTCGACGGCGACATCGTCCGTACCCACCTCTCGAAAGGGCTCGGTTTCTCGAAGGAGGACCGCGACACGAACATCGCCCGCATCGGCTGGGTCGCCTCCCGTCTCGCTCGCGCCGGCGCGGTCGTGATCGTCTCGGCCATCTCGCCCTACGAGGAGATGCGGCGCCATGCGCGCGGCCTCGTCGAGCAGCACGCGCCGTTCGTGGAGATCCACGTCGCGACGCCGCTGGAGGAGTGCGCGCGCCGCGATCCGAAGGGGCTCTACGCGGCAGCGTTCGCCGGCGAGATCGAGGAGTTCACGGGCGTCTCGGCGCCGTACGAAGAGCCGCTCGAGCCGGAGCTGCGGCTCGAGACGACCGGCCGGACGCCCTCGGAGACGGCCGCGACGGTGCTCGAGCGGCTCGAGGAGCTCAATCTCCTTCCCGAGCGCGTTGAGTCCGAGTTGTGAGCACCTCCCGCGCGATTCCGACGCTCACGCACCTCGACGAGCTCGAGTCGGAGGCCGTTCACATCTTTCGCGAGGTCGCGGCCGAGCGGGAGCGGCCGGTGCTGCTCTTCTCCGGCGGCAAGGACTCGATCGTCCTCCTGCGGCTCGCCGAGAAAGCGTTCAGGCCGGGCAAGTTCCCGTTCCCGATCATGCACGTCGACACGGGGCACAACTTCCCCGAGGCGATCGAGTACCGCGACCGCCGCGTCGCGGAGCTCGGGGAGCGGCTCGTCGTCGCGTCGGTGCAGGAGTCGATCGACAAGGGGCGCGTCGTCGAGGAGACCGGCCCGCGCGCCTCGCGCAACCGCCTGCAGACGACGACGCTGCTCGACGCGATCGAGGAGCACGGCTTCGACGCCGCAATCGGCGGCGCGCGCCGCGACGAGGAGCGGAGCCGGGCGAAGGAGCGGATCTTCTCCTTCCGCGACGACTTCGGCCAGTGGAACCCCCGCGCGCAGCGGCCCGAGCTGTGGAACCTCTACAACACGCGAGTCCGCAAGGGCGAGCACGTGCGCGTCTTCCCGATCTCGAACTGGACCGAGCTCGACGTCTGGCAGTACGTCGCGCGGGAGCAGCTCGAGCTGCCGCCGATCTATTTCGCGCACGAGCGCGAGGTCTTCCGCCGCGACGGGATGCTCTATGCGGCCTCGCCGTACGTCGAGCGCATGGAGGGCGAGGATCCGTTCGTCACCTCCGTCCGCTTCCGCACGGTCGGCGACATGACGTGCACCGGAGGCGTCGAGTCTCGGGCAGCGACGATCGAGGAGGTCGTGGAGGAGATCGCGGCAACGCGCGTGACCGAGCGCGGGGAGACCAGAGCCGACGACCGCTTCTCCGAAGCAGCAATGGAAGATCGGAAGCGCGTTGGCTACTTCTGAAGCGGCCCAGAGCACAGAGCTGCTGCGCCTCGTCACGTGCGGCTCGGTCGACGACGGCAAGTCGACTCTCATCGGCCGGCTGCTCTACGACACGAAGCAGATCTTCGTCGACCAGCTCGAGCACATCGAGGACGTCTCGCGCCGGCGGGGCAACGAGTACGTCGACCTCGCGCTCCTCACCGACGGCCTGCGCGCCGAGCGCGAGCAGGGGATCACGATCGACGTCGCCTACCGCTCGTTCGTCACGCCGAGGCGCCGCTTCCAGCTCGCCGACGCACCCGGACACGTCCAGTACACGCGCAACATGGTGACGGGCGCCTCGACGGCCGAGCTCGGGATCGTGCTGGTCGACGCCCGGCAAGGCGTGGTCGAGCAGACCCGCCGCCACGCGTACATCCTCTCGATCCTCCGCGTGCCGCACGCCGTCGTCGCGGTCAACAAGATGGACCTCGTCGACTGGTCGCAGGACCGGTTCCACGAGATCGCCGCGGAGCTGACGGAGCTCGGGCTCCCGGACCTGTGCGTGATCCCGATCTCCGCGCTGCAGGGCGACAACGTCGTCGAGCCCTCGACCAACATGCCCTGGTACGAGGGGCCGCTGCTGCTGAAGCATCTCGAGACCGTGGAGATCGCCTCCGACCGCGATCTCGACAGCCGGCGCTTTCCCGTGCAGTGGGTGATCAGGCCCATGTCGAGCGAGCATCACGACTACCGGGGCTACGGCGGCCAGGTCGCCGGCGGCGTGTGGAGCGCGGGCGACGAGGTCGTCGTCCTGCCGGCCGGACTGAGGACCCAGGTCGACGCGGTGGAGACGATCGACGGGCCGCTCGAGGCGGCGGTCCCGCCGATGTCGGCGACGATCCGGCTCGCCGACGACCTGGACGTCTCGCGCGGGGACATGCTCGCCGATCCCGACGATCCGCCCATTGTGGCGCGCGAGCTCGTGGCCCGTGTCTGCTGGATGAGCGAGCGGCCGCTCGAGCCGCGCGCGCGGCTCGCGGTGAAGCAGACGACGCGCTCGGTGCGCGCGGTCGCCGACGAGCTCGTCTCGCGCATCGACGTCCACACGCTCGACGACGTAGCTGGACCGGAGCGGCTCGAGCTGAACGACATCGGCGTCGTGCGGCTGCGGCTCGCCGAGCCGCTGTGCGTCGACCCCTACGAGGAGAACCGCGCGACCGGCGCCTTCGTGCTCATCGACGAGGCGACGAACGAGACGGTCGGCGCCGGGATGATCGTCAGCGCTTCATGACCTGGCAGTTCACGCTCACCGGCCTCGGCCTCGGCCTGATCGTCGGGCTGACCGGAGTCGGTGGCGGATCGCTCATGACGCCGATCCTGATCATCGTCTTCGGCTTCAAGCCGACGTATGCCGTCGGGACGGACATCTTCCACGGCGCGATCTTCAAGTCGTTCGGCGCGATCCGGCATCGCCGTCTCAGCACGGTGCACGGCCACCTCGCGTTCTGGCTCTTCCTCGGCTCGGGGCCGCTGGCGATCGCAGGCGTCGCGGTCTCCTACGTGCTCCGGAACGAGATCTCGAACGCGCAGTCGATCCTGGGCTACGCGATCGGCGCCGCGCTCGTCGGCGGCGGCAGCGGCTTCCTCGCCAAGTCGCTCGTGAAGCGTGGCGTGCAGCCGAGCGACCGTCCGTTCATCATGAGCAGCCGCGACAGGGCGATCGCGCTGGCCACGGGCGCGGTCTTCGGCTTCATCGTGGGCCTGACGTCCGTCGGCAGCGGCACGTACTTCGGGCTCATGATGGTGCTCGTCTATCCGCTGACGATGCCGAGGATCGTCGGCACGGACATCTTCCACGCCGCAGCGCTCCTCTGGGTCGCCGGCGTCGGCCACCTCATCATCGGTGACGTCGACCTCCACGCGACGGCGTGGCTCCTCCTCGGCTCGGTGCCGGGGATCTTGATCTCGAGCCGTTACACGCTCACCCTCCCGGATCTGACGATCCGCGGCGGCCTCGGCGGGATCCTGATCATCAGCGGGCTCAAGCTGCTCAACGTGCCGGAGGCGAACTGGGTGCTCGGCTTCGGCCTCGGCCTGCTCTTCGTCGTGCTCGCGATCTACACCGCCTCCGTCATGCTGGGCGCACCCCGGGGCAGCGAGCCGCGCGCGACACCCGAGCGAGCCTGAAACTTCGTTAACGACGGGCCCGTAGAATCGGCGGGCTTTGCAGCGGGTTCTCACGACGGTCACCCTCCTGGGCCTGCTGGTGGCCACCGCTGCTGCCTTTGCGATCACCGAGCACCTCAAGCTGATGAAGAGCGAGATCTTGGGGATCCAGATTCCGACGAAGGTCTTCTCACCGGTCTGCCACTGCGCGACGGGCGCAGCCGTGGTCAGCCTCAAGCTTCGCCGCGCAGACCACGTGACCGTCACCATCGTCGATGCCTCCGGCCATGCGGTGCGGACCATCGCCTCGGGGGTGTTCGTGCAGGCTCGCCTTCCGACGCAGTTCGAGTGGGACGGGCGGACCGATGCCGGCGGCCTGGCACCGGACGGGGTCTACCACCCGTGGGTCCATCTTCCGCGCAAGACGTTTCCCTTCGCCACCAACATCATCCTCGACACGCAGGCGCCGAGAGTGCTCTCCGCGAGCGTCGCGAAGCCCGTCCTCCTCGGCGGGCCGGGCCGCTCGGTCGCGATCCACTACGCCTTCAGCGAGCCGGCACACGCGGTCGTGTACCTCGGCGGCCGCCGCATCATCGTGGGCCGCCGGACGCAGCCGCACAACAAGGTCAAGTGGGCGGGGACGCGCGGCGGCCTGTCGCTGCGCGTCGGTACGTACGCCCTCTCGGTCGGTGCGCAGGATCTCGCCGGGAACGAGACTCCGGCCGGTGCCCGCAAGCAGGTCACGGTCACCGTCCGCTACGTCGAGCTCTCGCCGGGACGGCTCACATTGCCGAGCGGCCGCAGGTTCGCCGTGCACGTCGCGACCGGGACGAAGCGCTACACGTGGCGCCTCGGACTACGGCACGGCGCAGGGCGCGGGAAGCTCCTGCGGTTGCGCGCGCCGACGACGCCGGGCACGTACCGGCTCGTCGTGCAGGCGAACGGCCACGCCGGGACCGCGGTGGTGCGGGTGCGGGGCAAGTGATCGGCCTCGCCGAGATCGCAGGCCCGATCGCCTGCATCGGCCTCGCCGTCCTGCTCCTGGCGCGGACCCGCCGCAATCGCATCGCCGGCCTCGGTTACGCCGGCGTGGGCACGATCCTGCTCGTCGCATCGCTCAAGCCGGCGAGCGCGGCCGAGCTCGGTGCCGCACTCGCTGGAGCGATCGTGCTCGCTCCGCTCCTCGCCTCGCTCTTCCGCCGCGAGCCCTGGCTCGTCGCGTTCGCGACGCTCGCGTTCGTCCCGTTCCGCGTCGGCTTCCTCGGCCACTCGCTCCTCGTGCCGCTGTACGCGATCGCGCTCGGGGCCGCGGGGCTCCTGCTCTGGCAGCTCGTGGAGGGCGACGAGAGGACGCGCGAGCTCGGCATCGTGTCGTGGCCGCTCGCGCTCTACTTGATCTGGATCGGCCTCTCGGTCGGCTGGAGCGTCGACGTGCACACGGCCGCGATCGACCTGCTCGCCTTCTACGTGCCGTTCACGATCGTCGCCGTGTCGATCGCACGGCTGCCGTGGCAGGGCTCGCGGGCCCGGATCCTCTACGGCGAGCTCGTGGCCATGGCGCTCGTCTTCGCGGCCGTCGGCTTCTACCAGTACGAGACCAAGACCATCTTCGAGAACCCGAAGCTGAACCAGAGCAACATCACGGAAGCCCTCTTCCGGGTCAACTCGGTCTTCTTCGATCCGTCGATCTACGGCCGCTTTCTCGTGATCGCGCTGATCGCGACGGCGGTGCTGATCGTCTTCGGCCGACCGTCTCTGCGGGTCGGCCTGGCCGCGCTGGCGTTCATCGCGGTCGTGTGGCTCGGGCTCCTGATCTCGTTCTCGCAGTCGAGCTTCGCGGCGCTCCTCCTGGCCGTGTTCGCGCTGGCCGCCATCGTCTGGCGCTGGAAGTCGCTGCTGGCGCTCGCGGCCGTCCTCGTCGTCGCAGGCGGGATCGCCGTGACGCAGCCGAAGCTGATGCACGCCCTGCGCCATCACACGGTCTCAGGCCTCAACAAGGCCACCGGGGGGCGCGCGAGCTTGATCGCGGTGGGGATCAAGATCGCCAAGGCGCACCCGTCGCACGGGGTCGGCCTCGGCGGCTTCGAGCGCGCCTACTCGAAGCGGACCCACCGCACGCCCAAGCAGAGCGCCTCGCACGACACGCCCGTCACCGTCGCCGCGGAGGAGGGCGGCCCCGGCCTTCTCATCTACTTCTGGCTCGTCGGGTCGGTGCTCCTCGCCGCCTACCGGCGGATCCGCCACGGTGTCTACGGAGGGATGGCCCTCGCGGCCGGCCTCGCGCTCCTCGCGATCTTCGTCCACTCGCTCGCGTACGCGGACTTCTTCGAGGATCCCACGACGTGGGGGCTGATCGGTTTGATCGCGCTCGTTTCGCCGATCCGGGTGCCCGCTCGAGCCCCGCGACCCGTCGAGACGCCCGAGCCCGTGCCTGAGATGATCGCCCAGTGATGGTGAGACAGTGATCGAGCTGTGGCGGAAGGCGCTCGTGCTGGCGCCCCACACCGACGACGGCGAGTTCGGCTGCGGCGGGACGATGTCGCGGCTCGTCGAGGCGGGCTGCGACGTCCGGTACGTCGCCTTCTCGATCGCGACACGGTCGCTGCCGCCTGGCTTTCCACCCGACACGCTCGCCCGAGAGGTGACCGAGGCGACGGCCGAGCTCGGGATTCCCGCCGAGTCGCTGACCGTCCACGACTTCGACGTCCGCACCTTTCCCGAACGGCGCCAGGACATCCTCGAGCTGCTCGTCGCGACCTGGGAGGAATGGAAGCCGGACGTCGTGTTCCAACCGAGCCTCCACGACATCCACCAGGACCACCGCACCATCGCCGAGGAGGGTCTGCGCGCCTTCAAGCGGACGACGATCCTCGGCTACGAGATCCCGTGGAACAACTTCGACTTCGAGTACCAGTGGTACGTGGCGCTCGAGGAGCGGCACGTCGAGCGCAAGATCGCGGCACTCGAGCGCTACGCGTCGCAGCACCACCGCCGCTACGCGAACGCCGAGTACGTCCGGAATCTCGCCCGCATGCACGGCGTCAACGTGAACCGCGAGTACGCCGAGGTCTTCCAGGTGTACCGCGTCGTGGCTTGAGGTTCGGTTCGTTGCGGCCGATATCCCCGGAATGCCTCGTGTCCTGGGCATTCCCGCTCTCCTCATCGCCGTCTTCATAGGCCTCTACCTGGCGACGAAGGACTTGCAGTCGAACGGCCCCACCTCGCCGGCCGGCCAGCAGGCGATCTCGCAGGCGAACGCAGTGGCGGCCGGGTCGGACTTCAATCAGGCCCTGCCGGCGCTGCAGGCCTTCTACGACCAGAACCACACCTACGCCGGTGCCACGCTGCCGCCCGGCAGCGGCGTTGTCCTCGCCCGCGCCGACGCGACCTCGTACTGCCTTCAGTCGGGAAGCGAGCACGAGGACGGGCCCGGCGGGCAGCCGCAGCCCGGCCCCTGCTAGCGCAGACCGTCAGCCGAGCACGGGATGCGAGCGCCGCCAGAGCGGCGAGCGCTGGTACGCCGCGGCGGTCAGGTTCCAGCTGCGGCTGAGCGCGGCGAAGCGCGCGAGCTCTAGCCGGCCGCGCGGCGTCGGATAGCCGGCGCCCGGCTCGAGCAGCTCGTAGCCGGCACCTCGCAGGACGTCGCCGGCGACCTGCTCGAACGCGAGCGCGTTCTCGGGGCTCATCTGGCTGCGCCAGTCGCGAAGGCCGGGCGTCGGCGGCTGCGCGAGGTTCTTGTGCTCGGGCATCTGTGCCGCCTCGCTGGGGCGGGTGTGATCGAGCATCGCAGGCTCCCACGTCAGCTCGGCGTGCTCGCAGACGCGACGCAGCTGGCGCTCGGGCTGGACGACGAGATCCTCGTAGCGAAGCTCGAGGTAACGATTCCCCACGTGCGCACCGAGCCTCCGCGCCGCGAGGATCTCCGTCCGCCAGCGCGCCGCGAACTGGGCAGGGGTGCGAGGCAGGGCCCATGTCTTCCCCGAGAATCCCTCCGGGAGCTCGAGGAACGAGAGCGCAGCGTCGCGGCCGTCGCGGACGAGGTGCACCCAGACGGCATCCGGGAAGAGGCGCTCGAGTGTCGGCAGGTGCTGCATGTACAGCGGCGTCTTGTCGCCCCAGCGCGGCTTTCCCTCGTGCTCCGCGTACACCTCGAACACCGCGGCGATCGCCTCGCCGGTCGTCATCCCGTCGCGCAGGCGCGGCCGAACCTCCTCCGGGAAGATGCCCCACTCGTACAGCTGGTAGAAGCGCCCGAGGTCGTCGAGGAAGTCGTCGAGGTTCGGCCGGCTGCCATGGCGGTGGGCGAGCGGCGTGACGAAGAACGACTCGTACGGGATCGCGATCTGGCTGCTCCGGTCGAGCATCACGCGCAGGAGCGTCGTGCCCGACCGGCCGACGCCGAGGACGATCACGGGCGGAGCCATCGCGAGCGAGCCTAGAGCAACAGCTCGGCAAGCGTTCGCAGCGCCTCGGGCTGCGTCGTGCCGAGGACGAGCGTCGTGACGGGAGTCTCGCGCCACGCCTCGAGCCTCTCTGCGATGCGCTCCTTCGGGCCGACGAGGGAGACGGCGTCGACGAGCTCGTCGGGCACCGCCGCGATCGCCTCGCGCTGCTTGCCGGCCAGGTAGAGCTCCTGGATCCGCTCCGCCTCGGCCTCCCAGCCGTAGCGGCGCACGAGCGCGTTGTAGAAGTTGCGGCCCTTGGCGCCCATGCCGCCGACGTAGAGGGCGACGTGCGGCCGCAGCGCATCGCGGAGCGCGGCAACGTCGTCGCCGACGAGGACGCTCGCCGTCGCCGCGATCTCGAAGCCCCGCGGAGCCGCCGCGAGGCTCGGGCCGAACGCCTGCTCGAAGCGCTCGGGAGCGACGAAGATCGGCAACCAGCCGTCGGCGATCTCGGCGGCGAGCGCGACGTTCTTCGGCCCGAGCGCGGCGAGGTAGACGGGGATCTCGGCGCGCAGCGGCCGCAGCATCAGCTTCAGGGGCTTGCCGAGGCCGGTCGCCCCCGGCCCGCTCCACGGGATCCGGTAGTGCTCGCCCTCGTGCTCGACGACCTCGCGTCGCAGCGCCGCACGCACGATCTCGACGTACTCGCGCGTCCTCACGAGCGGCTTCCCCCACGGCTGCCCGTGCCAGCCCTCCACCACCTGCGGCCCGGAGGTGCCGAGGCCGAGCAGGAAGCGGCCGCCGGAGAGGAGGTCGAGCGTCGCGGCCGTCATCGCCGCATTCGCGGGCGTGCGGCCGGGGATCTGCATGATCGCCGAGCCGAGCTTGATCCGCTCGGTGCGCGCGGCGAGCCAGCCGAGCACGCTGACCGCGTCCGTTCCCCAGGCCTCGGCGACCCAGACCGAGTCGAAGCCGAGCCGCTCCGCCTCGGCCACGAGGGGGAAGAGGTCGGCCGGATTCGTGCCCGGCGGCGCATACCCGAGGCTGAGGCCGAGTTTCATTGCGCCGCCAAGCCTACGTCGGTACCTTCGGTCGGCCATGGCCCACCCCGAGCTTCGTGCCGAGCAGGCCTACGTCGACCGCGCCTACGAGCAGCTCGATCGCATGCGGTCGACGCTGGCGCGCACCCAGAACGCGATGGCGACCGAGGACGCCGCGCTCGCGATGGAGGCATGGGCCAAGCGGCGGATGCGCACCTTCGAGGACGCCGAGCGAGGGCTCGTCTTCGGACGCCTCACGCTCGACGGCACGCCGCGGCCGCTCTACGTCGGCCGCCGCTGGGTGCACGACGACGAGCACGAGTCGCTCGTCGTCAACTGGCAGGCGCCCGCGGCGCGGCCCTTCTACACCGCCACGCCGCAGGAGCCGCACGGCGTCCAGCAGCGGCGCCGCTTCCGCGCCGAGGGCAGGCGCCTGCTCGACATCTCCGACGAGTCGCTCGACGGCAGCGCGGTCGAGGGCGCGAGCGTCTCCGACTTCCTGCTCGAGGAGCTCGAGCGCCGGCGCGACGTGCGCATGCGCGACATCGTCGCGACGATCCAGTCCGACCAGTACCGCCTGATCACGGCCGAGCCAGAGGGCGCGCTCGTCGTCCAGGGTGGCCCGGGGACGGGAAAGACGGCCGTCGGCCTGCATCGGGCGTCCTGGCTCCTCTACACGCACCGCGAGCGCCTGCGTCGCGTGCTCGTCGTGGGGCCGAACCCCACGTTCATGGACTACGTCTCGCACGTGCTGCCGACGCTCGGCGAGGAGGCGGTCGAGCAGCGGGCGGTGACGGAGCTGCTCGACGGGATCGAGGTCGCCCGCGACGAGGATCCCGAGGTGGGACGCCTGAAGGGCGACCCGCGGCTACGCGAGGTCGTGGCGCGCGCGGTCGAGATCGCGGTCGTGCCTGCGCCGGAGGAGCTCGTGACCCTCGTGGACGGGATCTACGTGCGCGTGCGCGAGCGCGACGTCGCCGCGTTGCTCGAGGAGGCGCTCGAGACGGACGCGCCGCTCGGGCTCGCGCGCGAACGCTTCCGGATGGCCGTGCTGCGGCGTTTCTACGAGCGCTACGGCGAGCTACTCGGCCCGCGCGCGCTGCGGAGCTTCGAGGAGCTCGAGCGAGCGCTGCGCCGGGGCGGCTTCCTCACGCGCTGGCTCGAGCGTGTCCTGCCGCTGCCGCAGCCCGACAAGCTCGTGGCGCGGCTGCTCACCTCGCCCGCGGCGCTCGAGGCCGCCTCCGAGGGCGTGCTCGACGGCAACGAGCGCAAGCTCCTCCTGCGCGACCGCCCGCGCCGCCAGGCCGACCTCCGCTGGAGCGACCAGGACGTGCCGCTGCTCGACGAGGCGCGGACGCTCCTCGCCGGCGCGCCGCGGTCGTACGGCCACGTGATCGTCGACGAGGCGCAGGATCTCTCGCCGATGCAGCTGCTCGCCATCTCGCG
>Ga0070739_10002126_pt1 | contig 27398 bp, 27 predicted proteins | sample Coa_R1_7_FD_66445 | JGI IMG/M metagenome (GOLD analysis project Ga0070739, IMG submission 66445) | Surface soil microbial communities from Centralia Pennsylvania, which are recovering from an underground coalmine fire - Coalmine... | ecosystem: Environmental > Terrestrial > Soil > Unclassified ...
GGACGTGCCCGCCCGCGTCGTGGATCACCTCGGCACCGCGGCAGCCGTCCTGACCCATTCCCGTCAGCACCGCGGCGAGCACGTGCGCGCCGTACACCGCGGCGCACGACCGGAACAGCACGTCGACCGCGGGACGGCACGAGTTCTCGGGCGGGTCCTGGTTCAGCGCGATCCGCGCCGCGCCCGCGCCGCCGGTAACGACCATGTGGAAGTCGCCCGGCGCGACGTACACGTGGCCCGGCTCGAGAGCGTCACCGTCGGCGGCCTCGCGCACGTGCACTGCACAGCTCCCGTCGAGCCGGTCGGCGAGCAGCTTCGTGAAGATCGGCGGCATGTGCTGCACGACGACGACGGGGACGGGCAGCGACGCGGGGAGCGCGGGCAGCACCTCGGCCAGGGCCTTCGGCCCGCCGGTCGACACGCCGATCGCGACGACGTCGACGCGCGCGCTCGCGAGACGCGGCCGTGACCGCGGAACGCCGCGCGGTGCTGCGACCGTCGTCGGTGATGCCGCCACGCCGCCCAGCGTCTTGACCTTCGGCACGAGCTGCGACCGGATCGCCTCGATCGAGGCCTGGACCGACCCGAGGTTGGCGGGCTTCGCGACGTAGTCCGCGGCCCCGAGCGCCAGCGCGTCGAGCGTCGCCGCGCCGCCGCGCGTGGTCAGCGTCGAGAACATGATGACGGGCAGCCGCGGGTGCGACGCGCGGATCTCGGGGAGCGCCTCGAGCCCGGTCATCTCCGGCATCTCGACGTCCATGACGACGACGTCGGGCTGCAGCTGCGTGAGCCGCGCGATCGCGAGCCGGCCGTTGCTCGCGGTCCCGACGACCTCGATCGCGGGGTCGCTCGACAGGATCTCCGTGAGCATCCGCCGGATGACCACCGAGTCGTCGACGACGAGAACCCGCACCGTCTTCATGCTGCGCCGCCGTTATGGGCGCGACGCGCGCATGAGGTCGATCTTCTCGCGCAGCGCGTCGGCGGTGAACGGCTTCATCACGTACTCGTCCGCGCCGGCGACGAGCGCTTCGGTGATGCGCGCCGGTTCGGTCTCCGTCGTGACCATCATGAGCATCGACGCGTCGAACGTGTCGTCCTTGCGCACGCGCGTGACGAACTCGATGCCGGTCATCTCGGGCATGTTCCAGTCGACGAGCACGAGGTCGGGCGCGCCGTTCTTGCGCAGCTGCACCAGCGCCTGGACGCCGTTCTCCGCCTCGGTCACGTCCTCGAAGCCGCACTCGACGACGATCTTGCGGAGGATCGTGCGCATCGCCTTGCTGTCGTCGACGATCAACGCTCGCATCTGAGTTCCCTTCGCCCTGCTCGACGCACCGTGGACGAACGGCCGGCCCCCCGGACCGGGCCGGCCGCCCCTGTCCCCGGTTGCGTCAGCCCGCGAATGCGGGCTCGCGCGATTCGTCGGTCGAGATGTCGACCTCGAGCACCTTGTCGACGTCGAGGACGAGCAGCAGCCGACCCTCGAGCTTGCACACGCCGATCAACAGCGCGCGCGTCGTCGCGTCGATCGTCTCCGGCGGCGCCTCGAACGTGTCCGGATCGACGAGCAGCACGTCACCGATCTGGTCGACGAGCAGGCTCACCGCGCCGTCGTCGAGGCGTACCACGATGTTCATCGGCCGCTGGTCGGCCGGGCGCTCCGGCAGCGACAGTCGCCGGCGCAGCTCGACCGCGGTGACGATCTGGCCGCGCAGGTTGATGAGGCCGGTCACCTCGGCCGGCGCGAGCGGCACGGACGTCATGTCCTGGTACCGCAGCACCTCCTGGACCTTCTCCACCTCGACGCCGAAGAACCCGTCGCCCAGCGTGAACGTGCAGAACTGCCGCTCGTTGCTGCTCATGACACCCTCTCGTAGCTCTCGAACCGGCTGTCGTTCAGCAGCGCGGGATCGACCGCGGCGACGACCGCACGCATGTCGAGCACGTCGGTGACGCGGTCGTCGATGACGACCGAGCCGACGATGCCGGGGTTCGTGGACGTCGCGCGACCCAGCTCGACGTCATCGACGATGTCGAGGATCGCGGCGACGTGCAGACCGACCTGGCGGTCGCCCTGCCACACGACGACGACCTCGAGGAGGTCACCCGGCTCCGGCTCGCCGTAGCCGAGGAGACCACCGACCGACACGACGGGGAGCAGCTCACCCGTGTACTGCACGACGCGCTGGCTGCCGGCCCACTCCAGCTTCGACGCCTCGAACTGCTCGAGCCGCGCGACCGCGCCGAGCGGCACGGCGACGCGCCGGCCGTGCGCGGCGTCGACGAGCAGCATCGTCTGGCCGTCCTTGCGCCGCGCCGCCTCGGCCTCCGCGCCGGCGCGCGACTTGTCGTGCAGCTCCGTCAGGACCTTGGCGCGTTGCGCGATGCCCATCACGTCGAGGATCAGCGCGACGCGGCCGTCACCCATGATCGTCGCGCCGGCGAAGATCGGGATGCCCTTGAGCTGCTTGCCGAGCGGCTTGACGACGATCTCCGCGGTGTCCTCGACACGCTCGACGACGAGCCCGAACTGCTGCTCGTCCGCCTGGAGCACGACGATGTTCACCGCCGCGTTCTCGTCGATCTCGGCGTCGCGGTCGTCGAGCGCGTCGCGCAGGTACACGAGTGGAAGGAGCTTCCCGCGCAACCGGTACACGGGGGAGCCCTGGATGCGCTCGATGCTCGTGCGGGCCTGCTCGGCCTCGAGGCGCACGAGCTCGAGCAGGCTGACCTGCGGGATCGCGTAGCGGGCGTCCCCGTTGCAGACGACGAGCGCGGGGATGATCGCGAGCGTCAGCGGGATCTTGATCCGCAGGGTCGTGCCCTCGCCGACGCGGCTCTGGACGTCGACCGTGCCGCCGATCTTCTCGATGTTCGTCTTCACGACGTCCATGCCGACGCCGCGACCCGAGACGTTCGTGACCTTCTCGGCCGTCGAGAACCCGGGCTGGAAGATGAGGTTCATCACCTCGCGGTCGCCCATGCGCGCGGCCTGGTCCACGGCGACGACGCCGCGCTCGACGGCCTTCGCGCGCACCTTCTCGACGTCGATGCCCGACCCGTCGTCGGTGATCTCGATGTTGACGAGGCCGCTCTCGTGGAACGCGCGCAGCAGCAGCGTGCCCTCCGCGGGCTTGCCCGCGGCGATGCGCTCCTCCGCGGTCTCGATGCCGTGGTCGACCGAGTTGCGCACGAGGTGCGTCAGCGGGTCCTTGATCGCCTCGAGCACCGTCTTGTCGAGCTCGGTGTCGCGGCCCTCCATCTCGAGGCGCACCTGCTTGCCGCACGTCTGCGCGAGGTCGCGCACGACGCGCGGGAGCTTGTTCCACACGTTGCCGATGGGCTGCATGCGCGTCTTCATGACGCCTTCCTGCAGCTCCGTGGTGATGAGGTTGAGCCGCTGCGAGTTCGCGAGGAACGCGGAGTCGTTCATGGTCGTCGCGTACTGCAGGACCTGGTTGCGCGCGAGGACGAGCTCACCGACGAGGTTCATGAGCTTGTCGAGGAGCGCGACGTCGACGCGGATGCTCGTGTCGGCGATGCTCGACCCGGCCTTCTCGGCCTGCGCGTGCAGCGCCTCGAGCACCTGGCCCGGCTCGACCGCACCCTTCTCGACGAGGATCTCGCCGACGCGCCGGGGATCGCCCTCGTCCTGCTCGACGACCGCTTCGACGACCCGCTCCTCGGACGTCGTGCCCGCCTCGACGAGGACCTCGCCGAGCAGCGGCGGGTCCGGCTCCGGCTCGGGGTCGGGCTCCGGCTCGGGCGCGGCGGGGACGGCGGCGACGGCGTTGAGCTCGGTGAGCAGGTCGATGATCGCCTCGTACTCGAACTCGCCGTCATGGCCGTCGGCCTCGATGCTCGCCAGCATCGCCCGGACCGCGTCGACCATCGCGAGCAGCGCGGTCGTGCTCTCCGCGCTCAGGCGCAGCTCGCCGTCGCGGAGCCGGCTGAGCAGGTTCTCGCCGACGTGGGTGAGCGCCTCGAGCTTCGTGAACCCGAGGAAGCCCGACGTGCCCTTGATCGTGTGGATCGTGCGGAAGACGCTGGCGAGGACGTCGCGGTCGTCGGGGTCCCGCTCGAGCGCGACGAACTCCTGGTCCATGCGGTCCAGGTTCTCGTGGCTCTCCACGAGGAACTCCTCGATGACCTCGCGCATCTCGTCGTCCATCGACTCCTCGTTTCGACGTCTCGGCCCCGAACCTGAACCGGGCCGCGAGCGGCCACGGCGAGCGGACGGGTCCGCCGCTGTCACCTTCGTCGTCCTCTGGTGGCTCGACTTGAGCGGGGAATCGGCACCACGCTCCGTGGCCGGGACGTCCGTCACATGGCCGCCGCCGGGCGCACGTGACGGCGGGGCGCGGGCGGTGCAACATCGCGTCGCGGTCTCGGGATCCGAACGGCGGCGACGGGGGTGCGGTCGTGAGGAACGCGCGCTGGTGGGTGCCGGTCGTCGTGGTGGCGCTGTGCACCGCGGGGTGCAGCCGCTCGGGCAGCAGCAAGGCGAACGGCTCCGGGTCGACGAGCTCGACGGCACGCGGGAGCGGGCTGACGGCACCGACCCCGAGCGGCGTGTTCGGCGATGCCGGTCAGGTGTGCGGGCCCGGCAGCGCGAAGGGCGCGACCGACCAGGGCGTGAGCGACACGACGATCCGCGTCGGCACGATGGCCGATCCCGGAGCGCAGGTGCAGCCCGGTCTCGACCAGGAGCTGTTCGACACCGCGGACGCGTTCGTCGGCTGGTGCAACGCGTCGGGCGGGATCAACGGGCGCAAGATCGAGCTCGACAGGTGGGACTCGAAGCTCACGGAGGTCGCGGCGCGCATGATCCAGGCGTGCGCGTCCGACTTCATGCTCGTCGGCAACGGCGAGGCGTTCGACTCGGCCGGTGTCGACCAGCGCCTGAAGTGCAAGCTCCCCGAGATCCCCGCGTACGACGTGTCGACCCAGGCCGCCGGCGCACCGCTCACGATCCAGCCGATCCCGGCGTCGGGTCACCAGAGCGCGGTGGGCGGCGCGCTGCGCATCGTGAAGCAGGCCGACCCGGAGGCGGCGCGCCACCTCGGGCAGCTCAGCAGCCAGCTCCAGTCCGTGAAGGACGCCGGCGACCGTGACCGCGCCGCGGCGAAAGCGCTCGGGTACACGTCCGTCTACTACGACGAGGCCCCGATCCTCGTCGACGACTACCGCACGTACGCGCAGAACCTGCAGAGCAAGGGTGTGCAGGTGTTCATGTTCGAGAACGCTCCCGACAACCTCGCCGCGCTGTACCGCGCGCTCGCGGAGCTGCGGTACGTGCCGAAGTACGGGATCTACGGGGCGAACATGTACGACCCGAAGCTCGTCAAGAACGCGGGCACCGCGCTCCAGGGCAACGTGCTGATCGTCACGAACGCCGTGCCGTTCGAGCTCGCGAGCACGCACCCGGCGACGAAGCAGTACATCGACATCCTCGCCCAGTACGCCAACGGCGCGCAGCCCAAGGCGCTCGGCATCAACTCGTGGTCGGCGTGGCTGCTGTGGGCGAAGTCCGTCAAGGAGTGCGGATCGAACCTCACGCGCGCGTGCGTGATGGACAAGGCCGGTGCGGTGACCGGGTGGACCGCCGGCGGTCTGCACGCGCCGACGCACCCGGGGAACTCGAGTCAGACGGCGTCGCCGTGCTTCGTGTTCGTCCGCGCGACCCCGAGCGGGTTCCACGTCGACGAGCAGATGACGCACCCGACCCGCGACATCTTCAACTGCGACCCGAAGAACATCGTCAACGTCCCCTAGCAAAGATGCGGCATCTTCGTACCGGTCAGCCGATCCAGAGGCCGGCGTTGACGTCGAGGACCGCGCCCGTGATCCCCGCGGCGCGATCCGAAGCGAGGAACAGAACCGCTTCCGCGACGTCGTCGGGCGACGGGATGCGCCCGAGCGCCGTGAGCCCCTCCGCCTCGGCGACGACCTGCTCGGTCGTCCAGCCCCGATGCTCCGCGATGCGCGCGAACAGCCCGTCGAGATGGGGACCCGTCACGTAGCCGGGGACGACCACGTTCACCCGCACGCCGTCGCGTCCGACCTCGCGCGCCATCACCTGTGACGCCGCGACGAGCGCCTGCTTCGTCGACGCGTACGGCGCCTGCTTCGCGGGCACGGAGCGCATCGCGGTACTGCTGATCTGGACGATCGCACCGCCACCGTCGCGCGCCGCCATGTGACGGGCCGCGGCGCGACTCACGGCCAGGGTCCCGAGCACGTTGACCTCGAACACGCGGCGGAAGACGTCCCAGTCGGTGTCGACGACCTCCGTGTGGTCGTCGCTCAGCGCGGCGACGTTCACGACTGCGTCGACACGCCCGAGCTCCTCGACGGTCCGATCGACCAGGCGCGCGCACTGGGCCTCGTCCGCGATGTCGGTCGGGACCGCGAGCGCGCGCCGGCCGAGCACCTCGACCTCGTGCGCGACGCGCTCGAGCTGCTCCGTCCGACGGGCGCCGAGCGCGACGTCGGCGCCGTCGCGCGCGAACGCAAGCGCGCACGAGCGCCCGATGCCCTCGCCGGCCCCCGAGACGATCGCCACCCGCCCGGCCAGCGAGCGGTCGCTCACGACGTCGTCTCCCGTGCGAGCGCGGGCGCGACCCGTGTGAGCAGCAGCTCCAAGTGCCGGTCGACGAGGTCGTCGTCCATCCCGGCGATGCTCGCCCAGCAGTAGACGTGGTGCACGGGCAGCCCCTCGATGCGCTCCCGGAGCACGTCGAGCGCGGTGTCGGGATCGACGACGGCGAGGCCGGGCATCACGCCGCGTGCGTCGGCACCCGCCCGCAGCTTCTCCACGGTGACGTCCTTCGGCGGGGGACGGCCGGTTCCCGCGACTGCGGCGCGCCGGTAGGTGTTCAGCTGGTGCGCGTAGTGCGGGAGGATCCGCTCGCGTGCCGCGTCGGGGTCGTCGGCGACGACGACGTCGACCACGCCCGCGACGCGCGCGGTCGCGGGATCGTGACCGCCCTCGCGCAGGCCTTCGACGTACGGCTCGAGCAGCGCGCGGTCGAGACGGAGCAACCCGACACCCAGCCGGCCGGCGCGGCGCGCGCCCTTCGGGCCCTGGTAGCCGAGCCAGAGCGGGAAGGGCCGCTGGACGGGCGGTGGCGTGACGCCGTCGTGATCGAGCGCGTCGCGCACGTCGACGATCATCTGGTCGGTCCGCGTGTACCGCTGCGCGAACGGCGCGCCGAACGCGTCGAACTCCGGGACGCTGTAGCCCGCGCCGAGCCCGAGCTCGAGCCGCCCGTCCGAGACGACGTCCACGACCGCGGCCTCCTCGGCGACGTGCCGCGCGTCGCGCAACGGCGCGAGCACGACGGCCGTGCCGATGCGGATCTCGCGCGTGCGCGCCGCAACGGCGGCCGCGAACGTGAGGGGCTGCGGGAGGTACCCGTCGTCGAAGCCGTGGTGCTCGCTGAGCCACACCGAGCCGGCGCCGAGCGCCTCGGCCTCCGAGATCAGCTCGAGCGTGCGCTCGTAGTGTCCCGCCCACGGCCGCCGCCACGGCGCCGGGTTGCGAAGGTCGACGTAGATCCCGACCACGCTTCTGGGAAGGCTGACGGACGTCGGGTGTCCGTCACGCTTCACGGAACGGGGCGGGTGAGCGGTCACGGGTGGTCGGGCAGCTCGGGCGCCCACGCGGCGCCGTTGATGTGCGAGCCGCCGTCGACGAACAGGGTGTTGCCCGTGAGATAGCGAGCGTCCTCGCTCGCGAGGAACAGGGCGACGGGCGCGATGTCGCGCTCGGGGTCGCCGAGGCGACCCATCGGGTTCGCGGCGTCGGCCGCGGCCTCCAGCTCGGGATGCTGCTGGAACACCGCGCGCGACGCGGCCGTCTTCGCGCCCGGGCAGATCACGTTCGCGACGATCCCGTACGGCGCCCACTCGCGCGCCGCGGTACGTGTCAGGGCGCGCAAGGCCTCCTTCGCGCTGTTGTACTCGGCCGTCCCCATGTGCGCGTTCACACCGTTCAGCGAGCAGAGGTTGACGATGCGCCCGTACCCCTTCTCCTTCATGAGCGGGAACGCGGCCTGCATCGCCCAGAACGGGCCGTAGAACCCGACGTGGAACCCGTGGTCGAACAGCTCGTCGGTCTTGTGCTCGACGCGGCTCAACCGGCCGCCGCCCCACGCGTTGTTCACGAGCACGTCGACACCGCCCCACGTGTCGCGCGCGCACTCGATCATCGCGAGCACGTCGTCCTTGTTCGCGACGTCGGTGTCGATGCTGCGCGCGTCCGCGCCGAAGTCGCGTTGGAGCTCCTCCGCGACCGACGCGCCCTTCGGCCCGTCGATCTCCGCGACGAGCACCTTCGCCCCCTCGGCCGCGAACCGGCGTGCGATCCCGTGCCCGATGCCGTCCCCCGCGCCGGTCACGACCGCGACGCGCCCGTCCAACCGTCCGGTCATCCTCTGGTCGCGCTCGCGAAGCTCGCCGCTCCTGCGAGCTCGCTGCGCACCCTTCGGGCTGCTCCGCTCGCCGCCTCCTCGAACGCTCATTGCGGGTTCCTCCAGAAGTTCTGCCAGGTCTCCCAACCGTGCGGGAGGGTGCCTCGGCCGTCGTGGTGCTCGGGCCAGTGCGCGGGCGGGAGGCCGAGCGGGTTCACGCCCACCTCCGCGCCGTAGAACAGCTCGTGGACCCGGCGCACGAACAGCCACGCTCCGTCGCGGCGCTCGTAGGTGTCGCGGTAGACGATCGCCTGGTGGATCCAGCGGTCGCCGTCCTGGATCTCACCGTGGCAGTACACCGTGCCGGTCGCGTGGTCGTCGTCGGTGAGCTCGATCACGTGCGTGCCGACGTTCAGGATCGACACACCGATCGCGCGCAACGACGCGTCGAACGACGCCCGCAACGCGTCGCGACCGCGCGCCGAGCGACCGACCTGCACGTCGTCGACGAACAGCGCCACGAGCGCGTCGAGGTCACGCGAGTCGACCGCGACGGCGTAGCGCGACGCGAGCTGCCGGATCTCCTCGTGCGCGAGCAGCCGATCGACGGGGTTCACGCGCGCCCGAGCAGCAGCGCGCTCGTCGGCACGCCGGTGCCCGCGGTCACGAGCACGTGCTCGACGTCGTCGACCTGGTTGACGGAAGTGCCCCGCACCTGGCGCACGCCCTCGGCGATGCCGTTCATCCCGTGCAGGTACGCCTCGCCCAGCTGGCCGCCGTGCGTGTTGATCGGCAGCCGGCCGCCGAGCTCGATGTTGCCGTCCGCGATGAAGTCCTTCGCCTCACCGCGCTCGCAGAACCCGAACTCCTCGAGCTGCGGCAGCACGAACGGCGTGAAGTGGTCGTAGATCACGGCGGTCTGGACGTCGTCGGGCCCGAGCCCCGACGTCTCCCAGAGCTGGCGCGCACACACGCCCATCTCGGGCAGGCCCACGATCGAGTCCCGGAAGAACGACCGCATCATCTGCTGGTCGTCGGCCATGCCCTGTGCGGCGGCCTCGATGACGACCGGCGCCTGCCGCAGGTGACGCGCCCGCTCCAGCGACGTCACCAGCAACGCCTGCCCGCCGTCGGTCTCCTGGCAACAGTCGAGCAGGTGCAGCGGCTCGACGATCCACCGGCTCTCCTGGTGGTCCTGCAAGGTGATCGGCGCGCCGTAGAAGTGCGCGGCCGGGTTCTTCGCCGCGTGCTTGCGGTCCGCGACCGCGACCCGGCCGAAGTCCTCGCTCGTCACGCCGTACTCGTGCATGATCCGCGTCGCGAACATCGCGACCCACGACGCCGGTGTGAGCAACCCGTACGGCGACGTCCACGCGAACTGGGCCTCCTCGGCGGTCGCGCCCGCGGGCCGGTCCTGCACGCCCGCGCCGAACCGTCGCCCGCTGCGCTCGTTGAACGCGCGGTAGCAGAGCACGTAGTCGGCGACGCCCTCGTTGACGGCCATCGCGGCGTACTGGACCGTGCCGCACGGCGCGCCGCCCCCGAAGTGGATGCGGCTGAAGTGCGTCAGCTCGCGGATGCCGAGGCTGCGCATGACGTCGTTCTCGGGGTTCGTCTCCATCGTGAACGTCGACAGCCCGTTCACGTCGCGCGCGTCGACACCGGCGTCGTCGAGGGCGGCGACGCACGCTTCGAGCGCGAGCTGCAGCTCGCTGCGACCGGAGTCCTTGGAGAACTCGGTCGCGCCGATCCCGACGATCGCGGTCTTCCGGGCAAACGCGTGCGCAGTCACCGCAATGCCTCCGCGTATCCGGACCCACCCGGCACGACCAGCTCCGCGGTACCGGACACGTGGTCACCCAGCGAGTTCGTGCCCCGGAACCCGACGGTGACCTCGCCCGTCGCCGCGTCGACGGCGGCGACGGACCCCGTCATCGTCATCGTGTCGTACGGGTAGTTCGGCGCACCGAGGCGCACGCGCAGCGCGCGCCACACGGCCTCGGGCCCGACCCAGTCCGTCACGTACCGCTCGCACAGCCCGAGCGTCGTGTGGATGTTCATGAACACGTCCTTCGACCCGCGCCGGACGGCCATGTCGCGGTCGTGGTGCGCGTCGAAGTAGTCGAGCGTCGCGAGCGCGCCGCCGACGATCAGCGTCGTCGTCAACGGGATCGGGCACAGCGGCAGCTCGTCGCCCGCCGACACCTCGGACGCGCGCAACGTCGTCTCACGACGTGCCGGTCGCGCGGGACGGAACTGCGGCAACGACACCGCGCCGCGCGCGTCGGTCGCACCCTCGACCTGCGCCGGGTGGCTGTCCAGCCAGCACAGCTCGAGCGGCATGCCCACGCGCAGCTGCTCGCGTGTGCAGCCGACGACGTTCGACACGAGCCGGGTGCCCTCCTCGAGCTCGACGAGCCCGACGAGCACCGGGTACCGGAACCCGTCGACCTGCGGGTAGTGCGGCACCGCGTAGCTGTAGAGCGTGGCGCGCCCGGATGCGACGACGTAGCCGAGGTCGAAGCTGCCGCAGCTCCAACAGCGCGGCGTGGGCGGGAAGAAGAGCTCGCCGCACGCGCGGCAGCGCTGGATCCGCAGCTCGTGCTCGCGCGCGCCGTTCCAGAAGTACTCGTTGTCACGGTTGATCGCGGGTCGCGGGCGGCGCGACGGATCGGGATCCGGCGCGCGCCGCGCGCCCTCCGCCGGCGCCGCGGCCTGCTTCCCCGTCCCGGGCCGGAACTTCAACACGCGGAACAGCACCGACCCGACCGTCTCGTCACCCACGAGGTACGTGAGGCGGCTCGTCACGAAGTGCCCGACGCCGAGACCGGTCTGCTTCTCCGGCGACACGTCCTCCAGCGTGAGCGTCGAGTGCACCATCTCACCCGGCCGCAGGTAGCGCGCGATCTCGAGCTCGGAGTTCACCGCGACCGTCGAGGTGAACCCGTGCTCCTCGAGCACGGTGAGCGCCGCGCTCTGCGGGTTGTCGGGGTCACGGCGCAGGTGGAGGCCGGGCTTGTCCCACACGTCGAGCATCGCGGGCGGCGCGACGATCCCGCCGAACGCCGAGCGCGACGCGACCTCCGCGTCGGTGTAGACGGGATTCCGCTCGTCGACGATGTCGCACCAGTGGCGGATCATCGCCTCGTTCACCGGGTCGCGCGCCGCGTTGAACGGCGCGCTCCGACCGACGAGCGCGTGCAACCGCTCGTCGAGCGACGCCGGCGGGTTGGTCGTTGCGGTCACGCCGTCGTTCCTCCCTCTCGTCACTCCGGTCGTGCCGACAGACGGTCGACGAGCTCACCCAGCGCGGCAGCGATGTCGCGCCGACGGCGCGCCGGCAGCCCGTCGAGCGCGTCCGCGAGTTGCGTGTGCATGTACTCGAGGAGCCGCTTGCGCTCCTTGCGACCCTTCGACGTGATCGCGTAGATCGCGACCCGCCCGTCGCCGCTGTGCGGTCGCCGCGTCACGTATCCCTCGTCCTCGAGGGTGCGCAGCGAGCGGCTCGCGGTCGGCTGGCTGACGTCGAGCGCGTCCGCGAGGCTCGACACCGACGACGCACCGCCGTCGTCGAGCCGGCCGAGGAACCGAAGCTCCGTGCGCGAGAGCGACAGGCCGACGGCGCGCATGCGACCATCGTGGACACGGCGCGATCCCGACAGCCGGATGAGCTCGCCCAGTGCGTGCTCGATGCGGGCGAGGTCGGCGTCCGGGGTCACGGCGAGATCCTAAGAAAGTTGTATTCGCTATGCAACAAGAACGTGACGGAGGCGAGCGGCCGGTCGCGTTCGTGACCGGCGCGAGCCGCGGGATCGGGCGCGCCACCGCGATCGAGCTCGCCGAGGCCGGCTACGACGTCGCGGTGTCGGCGCGGACGATGACCGACGGCGCCGCGCACCTCGAGGACGACCCGAGCGTCGTCGTTCCCGGCGGCCTCGACACGACGGTCGCGTCGATCGAGCGCGCGGGCGGCGCCGGTCTCGCCGTCCCCATGGACCTGCTCGACCGCTCGGCGCTCACGGCCGCGGTGTCGGCCGTCCTCGACCGGTTCGGACGCGTCGACGTCCTCGTCAACAACGCGATCTACCAGGGTCCGGGAGTGCTCTCGCTGTTCGCCGACGTCACCGAGGACCAATTGCGGACCGTCCTCGAGGGCAACGTCTTCGCGCAGGTCACGCTGATCCGGATGGTGCTCCCCGGGATGCTCGAGCGCGGCGGCGGGACGATCGTGAACATGGTGTCCGGAGCCGGCTACACCGATCCGCCCGCCAAGCTCGGCGAGGGCGGGTGGAGCCTCGCCTACGCGATGAGCAAGGCCGCCTTCGCGCGCGTCGCACCGCTCCTGCACGTGGAGCACGGCGACGACGGCTTGCGCATCTTCAGCGTCGACCCCGGCTTCGTGCTGACCGAGCGGATGGAGGCCGCGGGCCGCGGCGCGCAATATGCGCAGCACTTCGTGCCCGCGACACCGGCCGTCATCGGACGTGGCATCCGCTGGCTGGTGACGAGCCCCGACGCCGACGCGCTCCGCGGGCAGCTCGTCCTCGCACAGCGAGAGGTCGCGAAGCGAGGGCTCCTCCCGGGCTGGCCGCCAGAACAGCGCGGGCCGCTCCCAGGCGGGCCGCCAGAACAGCGCGGGCCGCTCCCAGGCGGGCCGCCAGAACAGCGCGGGCCGCTCCCAGGCGGGCCGCCAGAACAGGACATGTGAAGGTCTACGCGGGCATGGACCCGCGCATGCCGCTCTCCGACGTCGCGCACTACGCGCGCCGTGTCGAACGGCTCGGCTACGACGGGCTCCACGTCGCGGAGACGGTGCACGACTCGCTCGCGGTCGCGCTGCTCGCGGTCGAGCACACCGAGCGGATCACCGTGCGGACGAGCGTCACGCTCGCCTTCGTCCGCAGTCCGACGCTCGTCGCGTACGCAGCGTGGGACCTCGCCCGCTTCTCGGGCGGCCGGTTCGACCTCGGGCTCGGTACGCAGATCCGTCAGAACATCGAGGACCGCTACGGCATGCCGTGGTCCGAACCGGTTGCGCGGATGCGCGAGTACCTCGACGTGTTGCGCGCGCTCTTCAGCTCGTTCCGCACCGGTGACGCGCCGCGCGTCGAAGGTGACCACTACCGCGTGACCCGGTTGCAGCCGTACTTCAATCCGGGACCGGACGCCACGACGTCCGCGCCGCGCGTCTACCTCGGCGGCGTGAACGCCGGCATGTGCCGGCTCGCGGGCGAGCGAGCCGACGGGTTCATCACGCATCCGACGAACTCGAACCCGCGCTACCTCGACACGATCTGCATCCCGAACCTGCGTGACGGCGCGGGACGGGTCGGACGCGACCTCGGCGCGGGCTTCGAGCTCGTGTGCGGGACGCCGGTCGTGACGGGCGCGACGCGCGCAGACGTCGACGCCGAGCGTGAGCGCCAGCGGCGGCTGTTCGCGTTCCTGTACTCGACACCCGCCTACCGGCGGACCTTGGAGCTGTACGGCTGGGAGGACCTCGCGGGCCGGCTGCAGGCGATGATCCGCGCCGACCGGTGGGACTCGCTGCACACCGTCGTCACCGACGACATCCTCGCCACGCTCGTGCCGACCGCGACGTTCGACGACCTCCCCGCGCTGCTGACCGCGCGCTTCGGCGCGCGCTGTGATGCCGTCGTGGTCTCGCCGCCGCCCGATCCCGCGCACGACACCGCGTTCGCCCAGGTCGTCGGCGCGCTGCGCGGCGCGCCTCCTTGACTCCCTCGGGCCGGGCCGTCCCGCGCTCCGCGCACGGCCCGACTTCGTCCGTACCTGCCTTGACTCCGCGCGCCGGTCCGGCGACGCTGGAACGCGTTCCAATACCGGACCTCGGAGGTTCCTCGTGGACAAGCGCGACGTGCTCTTCATCGGTGGCGAGTGGGTGGCGCCCGCGAGCAGCAGGACGATCGAGGTCGTCTCGCCCGCGACGGAAGAGGTGATCGCCGTCGTCCCCGAGGGCACCGAGGCCGACATGGACCGCGCGGTCGCCGCGGCCCGGCAGGCGTTCGACGAGGGCCCGTGGCCGCAGACGAGCCCGAAAGAGCGCGCCGACATGATCCGCGCGCTGTCGCAGGGCATCCAGGCCCGCTCGCAGGAGCTCGCCGAGACGATCACGAACGAGAACGGGTCACCGGCGTCGTTCTCGCTGATGGGCCAGGTGTTCGCGGCGACGATGGTCCTCGACGGCTTCGCGGACATCGCCGAGTCGTACGCCTTCGACGAGGAGCGCCCCGGGATGATGGGCAGCTGCATCGTCCACAAGGCACCCGTCGGCGTGGCGGCCGGCATCATCCCGTGGAACGTCCCGCAGTTCATCACCGCGATGAAGCTCGGCGCGTGCCTCGCGTCCGGCTCGACGATGGTCCTGAAGCCTGCGCCCGAGACGCCGCTCGACAGCTACACGCTCGCCGACATCCTCCAGGAGATCGGCCTGCCGCCCGGCGTCGTGAACATCGTCGCTGCGGGGCGCGAGGTCGGCGAGTACCTCGTCCGCCACCCCGGCATCGACAAGGTGTCGTTCACCGGCAGCACCGCGGCGGGCCGCAAGGTGGGCGCGATCTGCGGCGAGCAGCTCAAGCGCTGCACGCTCGAGCTCGGTGGCAAGTCCGCGTCGCTGATCCTCGACGACGCCGACCTGTCGACGGCCATCCCCGGGGTGCTCCCCGCCGCGCTGATGAACAACGGGCAGGCGTGCGTGGCGCAGACCCGCATCCTCGCCCCGCGCAGCCGGTACGGCGAGGTCGTCGACGCGCTCGCGCAGGCGGTGCGCGACCAGAAGGTCGGCGACCCGACCCAGGCCGACACCGCAGTGGGCCCGCTCGTCGCGGAGCGCCAGCGCGACCGCGTGGAGGGCTACCTCGACGCCGGCCGCAAGGAGGGCGCACGCGTGGTCGTCGGCGGGGGCCGTCCGAAGGACCTCGACCGGGGCTGGTACGTCGAGCCGACCGTCTTCGCGGACGTCGACAACGGCATGAAGATCGCGCAGGAGGAGATCTTCGGGCCGGTGCTGTCCGTCATCCCGTTCGACGACGACGACGACGCCGTGCGCATCGCGAACGACAGCGACTACGGCCTGTCGGGCTCGGTGTGGACCGCTGATCGGGACCGCGGCGTCGGGGTGGCGAAGCGCGTCCGCACGGGCACGTACGCGGTGAACTCCGGCATGACGATCGACCTGAAGAACCCGTTCGGCGGGTTCAAGTCCTCCGGGATCGGCCGTGAGATCGGCCCCGAGGGCCTCGAGGAGTACCTCGAGATCCAGACGATCGTCCTCGGCTGAGCCTGACCGAGACCGTTCTGTGAATCGTCATGCACAGGATGTGTGTCTGACGCTTCACAGAAGCGGGCGGTGGTAGGTCGCGCTCGCGCTTGACGCCGCGCGACCTAATGCGCGACATTAGAACCCTCACCGTCCGTCGCTCGCCGACGTCTCGCGCCCGGAGGTCATCCCATGGAGTTCGGTGTGTTCCTGAACGGCTACCTGCCGGGTCCCGCGTCGCGGGACACGAACTGCGAGCACACGATGATCCTGCGCGAGATGGAGTACGTGATCCACGCGGACAAGCACAACTGGAAGTACGCGTGGTTCGGCGAGCACCACTCGCTCACCGAGTACAGCCATCTCTCCTCGCCCGAGGTGATGATGGGCTACATCGCGGCGCGCACCGACCGCATCCACCTCTCGACGGGCATCAACAACCTCTCGCCGCGCGTCAACCACCCCGTCCGCAACGCGGAGCGGGCCGCGTTCCTCGACCACGTCACCGGCAACCGCTTCGAGTGGGGAACGGGTCGCGGCGCGGGCAGTCACGAGATCGCGACGTTCAACATCCTCGACAAGGACTCGACGAAGTCCGAGTGGGACGAGGTGATCCGCGAGATCCCGCGCATGTGGGAGCAGCGCGACTACACGTTCAGCGGCGAGCACTTCACGGTCCCGTATCCGCACAACGTGCTGCCGAAGCCGTCCGGCATCGGCCACCCGCCGATCTGGGTCGCGTGCGGCAACCCGGGCACGTTCGCCAAGGCCGGTGAGCTCGGCATCGGCGCGATCGCGTTCAACTTCGAGCCGATCTACGCGCTCAAGGGCCGGATCGAGGCCTACAAGCAGGCGATCGTCGACTGCACCGACCCCGTCGGCCAGTTCAAGAACGACAACGTGATGATGACGAACGCCGTCGTCTGCCTGAGCGACCGCGAGAAGGCGCGCACCATCGCGAAGACGCGTGGCCGCGGCTACCTGTACTCGCTCGTGTGCCTCTACCACGACACGATGCCGAAGCCGGAGTACGCGCCGGTGTGGCCGCAGCCGCCGCTCGACCCGCCCGCGACCGACGAGATGCTCGACGAGCTCATCGCGGGGGGCTGGCTGCTGTGCGGGACGCCCGACGAGGTCTGCGAGCAGGTCGACAAGTACCAGTCCGTCGGCTGCGACCAGGTCGTGTTCGGGCTCCCGAACGACGGCATGGCCCACGAGGACGTCCTCGAGATGCTCGAGCTGTTCGGCACGAAGGTGATCCCCGAGTTCGACAAGGACCCGGTTCACTCCACGACGCACTACCGCAAGACCGCCAAGCGGAAGTACCCGGAGGTCGCGGGGTCGGTGCCCGACATCTCGGTCGAGGTGCTGCCGTCGAACGCGCTGATCAAGTAACCGGGCGTGCCGCGTGACGCGACGCAGACGCGCGCGCGTCTGCTGCGCGAGGCGGAGCGGCAGTTCGCGCGTCACGGCGTCTACCAGGCGACGCTGCGCGACATCACCGAGGCGGCCGGGCAGCGCAACGTCTCCGCGCTGAACTACCACTTCGGCTCGCGCGACGGCATCGTCGTCGAGATCCTCCGCCGGCACGGCGACCCGCTCGACGTCGCCCGCGGTGCGCTGGTCGACGAGCCGATCGAGGCGATGGCGACGGCCGCACTCGTGCGGGCGCTGCTCGTCCCGCTGTCGGGCGAGCTGCGCCGCGCCGACGGCCGCGACTACCTGCGGATCGTCGCCCAGCTCGCGTCGCGGTTCCCCGCGTGGCGAATGGACGACCCGCTGACGCCGTCGAACCTGCAGCGCATCCTCGAGGTGCTCGAGTCGCGCGCCAACAGCCGGGATCCGGCGGTGCGGCGCGACCGCGTCGTCAACGTGATCATGCTCATGATGGCGGCCATGGCCGAGCGGGCCCGTCTCATCGACCGGCGCCGCTCCCCCGAGCTCGACGACGACGCCTTCGTCGCCAACCTGACCGACATGATCGTCGGCGCTCTCGAAGCCCCCAGCTTCCGTGAAGCCTGACGGCCACGGAGTTGCCGTTTCGCTTAAAGAACCACGGCGGGCGGTTGTATGCGTACGCATGGATCGGTACGCTCGAAAGCATGACGGAGACGATCACGATCCGCAGGCCGACCGCGGCGGCCGGCGAAGACGTCAGCGCGCCCACGTTCACGGTCGACGGGCCGCTCGAGGGGCTCCGCGTCGGGTTGCGCACCGACCTGGCGTGGCGGTCGTGGCAGCTCATCGCGGACATCTGGGCCGACTACCTCCGGCGTGACGGGGCCCATCCCGTCACCGTCGAGACCAGCGCCCAGGTCGGCGACACCGCGTCGCAGGATCGCAGCCACATCGAGCAGCTCGCAGAGGACGTCGACTGCGCGATCGTCGGGCTCGGCACGTGCGGGTCGTGCACGTCGTTCGCGATTGCGGACGCCGTCATCGTCGAGAAGCACCGCAAGCCGTCGATCGCGGTCGTGGCCGAGGAGTTCGCGACGCACGGCCACAACATGGCCCGTCATCTCGGGCACGGCGACCTCAAGATCCTCGTCCTGCCGTACCCGCTCGAGGCGCGACCCGAGCACGAGCTGCGCGAGATCGCGGACACCTACTACCCGACCGCGCTCAAGCTGCTGGGCGTACGACCGTGACGGCCGGGTCGCTCACCGCCGAGACGATCGAGCTCGACGCCGACCCCCGCGCGCTCTACGAGCTCTCGCTCGAGGAGCGCTGGGGCGACGGCGTCCCGCTTCTGCCGCCGACCGACGACGTGATCGAGTCGCTGCTCGTGACGACGCCGTACCCGCCGGAGCACGTGCTGTGCGCCCTCCCGCCGCGCTACGGCGTCGCGACCGTCGAGCTCGTCGCGATCAACGCCGCGATGGCGGGGTGCACGCCGGCCGCGTTCCCGTACGTGATCGCGGCGCTCGATGCGATCACGGTCCCCGAGTGGAACGCGTTCGGCCTGACGACGACGACGTCGAGCGTGTTCCCGATGCTGATCGTCAACGGCCCGTCGCGTGACGACGTCGGCATCGACTACCGCGCCGGATGCATGGGAGGTGCGGCCGGACGGGGATCGATGACGATCGGGCGCGCGGTGTCGCTGTGCCTCCGGAACATCGGCGGCCAGCGCGCGGGTGACACCTCGCGCAGCGTCTTCGGGCAGCCGGCGCGCTTCGGGATGTGCTTCGGCGAGTGGGAGGAGCGGTCGCCGTGGCCGTCGCTCGCGCGGCGGCGCGGGTTCGACGAGACGGACGACGTCATGACAGTCCACGGCGGGAAGGGCACGTTCCCGCTCGCCGACATCAACAACGACGATCCGCGCGACCTGCTGTACCTGCTCGCGAAGAGCATCGCCTTCCCGCTCAGCAACATGTACCTCGGCCATGCCGAGAACGGTCAGGTCGTCCTCGCGATCAACCCCATGTGGGCGGAGCGCTTCGCGGCGCCGTTCCCCGACGTCGAGGAGATGCAGGCGTTCCTGTGGGAGCACGCGTGGCAGCCGGTCGAGCTGTGGCCCGCGCCGAACCAGGAGATCCTGCGCAAGAAAGAGCGCGTGCGCGACGACGGTCGCGTGCACCTCGTCGAACGGCCCGACCAGATCGTCCCGATCGTGTGCGGCGGCCTCGGCAGCCTGCACGCGATCGCGTTGCCGAGCTTCGGCGAGAGCGAGATGCAGAGCGTCGCGGTGGTGCGGGCATGATGGACGACCGCGACGTCGCGGCCGCGGTCGACGAGGTGGGCGCGCTGCTGCGGGCCGACGGCGCGGACCTCCTCCTGCTGGACGCCGATCCGAAGACGGCTCGCATCCGGCTCCGGCTCGTGCTCGAGGGCGCGAGCTGCGAGGAGTGCGTGCTGCCGCCCGACATGCTGCGCGACGTGATCGACGACTCGCTGCGCCGTCGCGTGCACGACGAGTTCGAGCTCGTCATCGACGACCCTCGACGCGACGCTTGACCGCACGTCCGGAGAACCACGCGCCCGCGATCCCGGCCACGTCGGCCGACGAGGCGCGGCGGACCTGGAGCGCGCTCGTCACCGTGTACCAGACGGTGCTGCGCGACGTCGTCGCGCGGCTCGAGGACGAGACGCCACTGGACTCGGCCACCTTCTCGGCGCTCGCGTACCTCGAGCGCGCCGACCCGCCCGGCCGGCTCCGCCTCGGCGAGCTCCACCGGTGCATGCGCGTCCGCTACAGCCAGCCCGGCGTCAGCCGCCTGGTCCAGCGCATGGAGGCGGACGGGCTCGTCGAACGGCGCGCCGACCCCGACGACCGCCGTGCGACGCTGCTCGTGGTCACCCGGCTGGGCCGTGCCCGGTACCGGCGGGCGGATGCCGTCTACGCCGCGGCGGTCGCGGAGCACTTCTCGCGGCACGTCTCCGACGGCGAGGCGGCGCTGCTCGCGGCCGCCCTCGAGGACCTCGCGACCCGCCTCGCACCGCCGCCGTCCCCGCCCGTCTGACCGGGAAGAACGCGTCGCGACGCCGCCGGAGCACCCGCCAGCCCCTATGCTGGGGGCGGTTCTGCTGCGGCCCGGTTGGTGCGTCCGGGCGCGGCGCCGGCCTCCGAGGCGCCCGGCCTCCGGGGTGAGCGTGCCGCCCCGTGCACGAGCCACCGATCTGGGCGCGACCCACCGGATCCGGGCGGTCGACCGCGCTCCGGCCGCAGTGCCCACCGTTGTCCGCCGACGTCGGGGAGCAGCCATGGCGACGAAGAGGCCCACGTTCGAGAAGCGCCAGCGCGAGCGCGACAAGCAGGCGAAGGCCGCGGCGAAGCGCGAGCGCCGGCAGTCCTCGGCGCACGCCGACGAGACGCCCGAGCCGGCACCGGCCAACGTGGTGCGCGACGTGGACGTGCCGAGCGTCCTGGCCCGGGTCGACGAGCTGCACCGCCGCTTCGAGGAGGGCTCGATCGACTTCGACGACTTCGACGAGCAGAAGCGGGCACTCCTGGCGACGCTGCCGGTCGACTGAACGAAGGCGACAGGCGTCACCACAGGGCCGCCGCGCCGGTAGGCTGCACGTCGTCACGGCCGCCGGCGCGCGGGGAGGCATCGTGAGCGAGGGCATCGTGAGCGAGAGCATCGTGAGCGAGACTTCGAAGCTGCGGCCCCTCGAGCGCCGCATCCTGCGCATGGTCGACGAGGGCATGAGCACCGACGACATCGCCCGGCGCCTCCGCCGCAGCCCTGCCGCGGTCGAGCGCTTCATCACGTTGAGCCGCCTTCCCGGTCGCGACGCGCAGGCCGGACGGGCGGGCTCGCTGCGCCCGCTCGAGCGACGCGTCCTGCGTTGGCGCGATCGGGGCGCCGGCTACGACGACATCGGGGCCCGTCTGCGCCACAGCCCCGACTTCGTCGAGCGCGTCGAGGCGCTCGCCAACTACAAGCTCACCTCCGCCTGACTCGGCCACGCGGCCGGCCGTGTCGAGCGGCACACGATCCTTCGCGCGTCGTCTCTCGTAGTCCACGACGACACCCGCAACGGCGCGGGTGCGCAACGAGAGGCGAAACCATGAAGGCACGACTGATACCCGCCGCCGTCGCGATCGTCGGTGCAGTCGCATTCGCGGCGTGCGGCTCGTCGGGAAGCTCGACGGGTGCAACGAAGCAGCCGTCGTCGAGCCGTCCCGCCGCGAGCGCGACCGGACCGACCGTCCAGGTCGCGGCGAACGCGAAGTTCGGCAACATCCTCGTCGACTCGAAGGGGATGACGCTCTACACGTTCACGAACGGCGGAATGCCCGTCCCGTGCACGGGTGCGTGCGCGGCCGCGTGGCCGCCCCTGTTCGCGCCGAACGGCGGGCACGCGACCGGGGACACCGGTGTGACCGGCATCGGGACCACGCCGGGCAACGGCGCAACGCTCGTCACCGACAACGGTCTCCCGCTGTACCGGTTCTCGGGTGACGCGGCGCCCGGCGACGCGAACGGCGACGGCCTCAACAGCTTCGGCGGCATCTGGCGGGTCGTGAAGACGTCCGCCCCGGTGTCGGCGGGTGCGAGCGGCGCCGCGACGACGCCGACGACCGCGAGCTCGTCGAGCTCGAGCAACAGCAGCGGCAGCGGGTACAGCGGCTACTGATCGGAGGACCCGGGCTGCGGGAGGGCGCGTGCGCGCTCCCGCAGCTCGCCCTTCGCGATCTTCCCGCCCGACGCGCGCGGAAGCCAGTCCAGCACCTCGAGCCGCTCGGGGAGATTCTCCGGCGACGTGCCGCGCGCGCGGAGGTGCGCGACGAGCTCGTCGAGCGTGAGCGACGTTCCCGGACGCAGCTCGACGAACGCGCACACCCGCTCGCCGAACACGGGATCCGGCATCGCGACGGCGGCGGCGAGCGCGACGGCCGGATGTGACGAGACCTCGTCCTCCACGACCTTCGCGCTGATGTTCTTGCCGCCGCGGATCACGAAGTCGGACGTGCGGCCCACGACCCGCAGGTACCCGTCGGCGTCGACGGTGGCGACGTCGCCCATGCGCATCCACCCGTCGTGCGTGAACAGCTCGGCGTTCCCGGCGGGATCGTCGTAGTACCCGGGGCTGGTCGCCGGACCGCGACAGCACGGCTGGCCCGGTTCGCCGGCCGGAACGTCGCGGCCGTCCGCGTCGAGGACGCGCACGTGCATCTCCGGGATGACGCGACCGGCGGTCGTGAGCCGGTGCACGCGGTCGTCGCCGAGCGTCGTGCGGCTGAGCGCGCCCGTCTCGTTCGAGCCGTAGAACTGGAGCACGCGCGCGCCGGTCGCGTCCTCGAACGCGGCTGCGCGCGCCTCGGGAACCGCCTCGCCGCCCGTGAACAGGACGCGCAGCGACGAGAGGTCCACGCGCTCGATCGCGGGCGACTCGAGCATCATGACGAACTGGGTGCTGACGCAGGCGAGGACGGTGACCCGCTCGCGCTCCGCGAGTTGCAGCGCGAGATCGGGCGAGAAGCGCGGCATGAGGACCACCGGCGCGCCGAGGATCGTCGGCGTGAAGTGCGCGGTCCACAGCCCGAAGCCGAACGGCGCGGGGATCGCGGAGAGGAACACGTCGTTCGGGGTCAGCGCGCCGGCGTCGACCGCGAGCCCGTGGAAGTAGCGCCACCTGCGCTGGGTCTGGATCACGCACTTGGGCAGGCCCGTCGTCCCGGACGTCGAGTTCAGCAGGAACATGTCGTCGGGGCGGACGCGGCGGGCGTCGATGTCGGCGTCGGTGAGCGGCTCCGTGTCCCGTGCGCACGACGCGACGCCGCGGTCGTCCACGACGACGTGGTGCAGGTCGCGGCCGGTCACGCGTCGGAGTCGGTCGACGAGGTCGACGGCCGGCGTCTCGCGATACGTCTCGTGCGTCACGACCGCGACCGCGCCCGTACGTTCGACGAGATGCGCGATCTCCCGCTCGCCGGCGCGCGCGCCGATGCCGACCGTCACGATCCCGGCCTGCTCACCGGCCAGGAACGCGACGTGCACGGCCGCGCCGTCGGGCAGCAGGACCGCGACACGCGAACCACGCTCGAACCCGCACGCGACGTACGCACCGGCCAACCCCGCCGCCCGCTCCCGGTACTCGCGCCACGAGCACCGGGCGTCGGGCGTGACGAAGGCGGCAGCCTCGGGCCGCGCCCGCGCATGCGCGCGGACGAGATCCGTCAGCGTCTCGTCCATGTGTTCGTCAGAACGCGTCCGGGTCGGCCTGCACCGCGGCCGGGATCGGATGGCGGTAGAGCTCGGACGCGTTCTGCCACGTGATGCGGCGCACGTCGTCCTCAGGAAGACCAGCGAGCTGCTCGGCGAGCTTCTGCTGGGTGTGCGGCCATGTCGAGTCGCAGTGCGGGTAGTCCGCCTCGACGAGGATGTTGCCGACGCCGATCCGGTCGCGCTGCGCGAACGACGACTGGTCCTCGATCGCGCAGAACCAGAAGTTGCGCTGCAACACCTCGGCCGGCGTGAGCTCGATGCCGGTCCACGTCCCGTACATCTCGTGGTAGCTCAGCATGTGGTCGAGCCGGTCGAGCAGCCCCGCGACCCAGCCGATGCCGCCTTCCGACATGCAGATGCGGATCGACGGGTAGCGGACGGGGATCAGGGAGTAGAGCCAGTCGACCGCGGCGAACATCGCGTAGCCGAAGAAGAGCACGCCGATCACGTCGGGAGGCGCGTCGTCGGACGTGGACGGCGACGTGCCCGACGAGCCGATGTGCAGGTTCACGACCGTGCCGCTCTCCGCGCACGCGCGCATGATCGGGTCCCAGTGGCCGGTGTGCAGCGACGGCAGGCCGAGCGTCGCGGGCGACTCGGTGAAGCTGACGGCCTTGAAGCCGCGCTCGGCGTTGCGGCGGATCTCCGCGGCGCCGATCTCCGGATCGAGCAGGAACGGGATCTGGCACGGGATGATGCGGTCGGGGTGGGGGCCCGCCCACGCCTCGATGTGCCAGTCGTTCCACGCGCGCACCGCGGCGAGCGCGAGGTCGCGGTCGTTCGTCGAGAGCTGGAGGCGTTGCCCCGCGAATCCGGGCAGGAACGACGGGAAGTTCACCGACGCGTAGATCCCGTTCACGTCCATGTCCGCGATGCGCGCGTCGATGTCCCACGCGCCGCGCCTCATCTCGTCGAAGCGCGCCGGTTCGAAGCTGTACTCGCTCACGGGCCGGCCGACCACCGCGTTGAAGCCGACGTTCGGGAACCGCTGCCCGTCGTAGATCCACACCTCGGTGCCGTCGTCCTCCTCGACGACGTGCGGCGCGCGCTCGGCGAAGCGCGCGGGCACGCGCCCGGCGAACGTGTCGGGCGGTTCGACGATGTGGTCGTCGGCGGAGACGACCGTGAACCGCCGGGGCTGACGCGGCGGTTCGGGGAGGAACGTTGCGCCACCGGTGCGGGCCTTGCCGCCGGTGGTGAACTCCATGCGTTGCAGGTCGTCGATGTCGACCATCACTCCAGGACCTCCGGCTGCTCGCGCAGCAGCATGCGCACCGCGCCGGCCCAGAACACGTCCGTGCCCCGCTCCAACAGCGACGCCTTCATCGCGGGACGGATCTCGGCGTCGACCGTCGTGTACGGGCGCTCCAGCGCCAACGTGTCGTACATCAGCCGGCACGCGCGCTCGAAGCTCACCGCGCGATACGTCGCCTCCTCGACCGTCGGTGCCGTGACGATCACGCCGTGGTTCGCGAGCAGGACGACGGATGCGTCGCCGATGCGTTCCGCGAGCTCGGCACCGAGCGCGCCGGAATCGATCTCGCCCGTGTACTCGCGCACGAAGCGCAGGTCGCCGTCGAGCATGCACGCCGTCTGGTGGAGCGTGTCCGGCAGCACGCCGACTGCGGCGAGGACGGTCGCGTAGTAGGGATGGTTGTGCACGACGACACGCGCGTCGGCACGCCGGCGGTGCAGCTCGGTGTGGATGTGGATCGCGGGCGTGACGTCCCACTTGCCCTCGAGCACCCGGCCCTCGGTGCTCACGAGGCAGACGTCCGACGCGCGCACCTCGTCCCACCACAGGCCCCACGGGTTGACCCACATGCCGCCCGTCTCCGAGTCCGCGCACGTGATGTGGCCGGCGATGTTCTCGCTGAACCCGGTGCGGGCGAGGATGCGGAACGCGCACGCGAGCTTCTGGCGGACGTCGAGGTCGACGCCGACGGGCGGCGTCACACGAGGCGTCCACGCGGCCGCACCCCCACGCGCGCGCGGCGCGGTGTCCGTCATCGCCGTACCCGTACGAGGGACGCGTAGTAGTCGAGCACCTCGGGGTTGGCGAGCGAACCGCTCGACGCCGCGGTCGCGATGGGGGTTCCGGTCAGGATGCGCTTCACCGGCACCTCGAGCTTCTTGCCGGACAGCGTGCGCGGCACGCCCGGTGCCTGTTCGATGCGATCGGGGACGTGCCGAGGCGAGAGGTCGGTGCGCAGCGCCTTCGCGATGCGCGCGCGCAGGTCGTCGTCGAGCGTCGCGCCGGGCGCGAGCGCGACGAACAGCACGAGCTCGCCGGTGCCGTCGCCGGCGTCGTCGAGGTGGACGACGAGGCTGTCGGCGACGTCGGGGAGCGACTCGACGACCGCGTAGAAGTCGCTCGTCCCGAGGCGCACGCCGCCACGGTTGAGGGTCGCGTCCGATCGGCCGCTGATGACGCACGCGCCGTCGTCGAGGAACGTGATCCAGTCGCCGTGGCGCCACACGCCCGGGTAGTCGGCGAAGTACGCGCTGCGGTACCGCTCGCCGCTCGGGTCGTTCCAGAACCCGACCGGCATCGACGGCATCGGCGACGTGATGACGAGCTCGCCCTGTACACCGGGCGGGCACTCGGTCCCCGACTCGTCGAACGCGCGCACGTCGCAACCGAGGAGACGGCACGAGATCTCGCCTGCACGCACCGGAAGGATCGGGACCATGCCGACGAACGCCGTGCACACGTCCGTGCCGCCGCTCATCGACGCGACCTGCACGTGCTCGCCCACCGCGTCGCGCACCCAACGGAACCCGTCGGGCGGCAGCGGCGCGCCGGTCGAGCCGACCTGGCGCATGCCACTGAGGTCGCCGACGTCGCGCGGCCGCACACCCGCCTTTCGGCACGCCATCAGGAACGGCGCGCTGACGCCGAGGACGTCGAGCCGCTCCTCTGCCGCGAGCCGCCACAACGTCGACAGGTCGGGCGCGCTCGGATCACCGTCGAAGAGCACGATCGTCGCGCCGACGAGCAACCCGGACACGACGTAGTTCCACATCATCCAGCCGGTCGTCGTGAACCAGCTGAACCGGCTGCCGGCACCGAGGTCGTGGTGCAGCGCGAGGGTCTTCGTGTGCTCGACCGCGATGCCGCCGTGCGCGTGCACGATCGCCTTCGGGAGCCCTGTCGTCCCTGACGAGTACAGGACGTAGAGCGGGTGCTCGGCCGGGACGGCGTCGAACGTGAGCGGCGCGCCGTCGCCGCTGGCGAGGAACGGCGTCCACTCGTCGTCACCGGTTCCGAGGTACCGGATGCTGACCGTGTGCCGCAGCGACGGGAGCGCGGCACGGACGGCGTCGACCTCCGCCCTGCGGTCGACGACGCGCTCGCCGTAGCGGTAGCCGTCGACGGCGAACAGTACGACGGGCTCGATCTGCGAGAACCGGTCGACGACGGAGCGCGTCCCGAACTCGGGTGGGCACGACGACCACGTGGCACCGAGTGACGCGGCCGCGAGGAACGCGACGAGGGTCTCGGCGATGTTCGGCGCGTACGCGACGACGCGGTCGCCGGCGCGCACGCCGAGCCGCTCGAGCGCGGCCCGGCAGCGCGCGACGTCGCGGGCGAGCTCGTTCCACGTGGTCTCCGTGCGATCGCGGGTCTGCGAGCGCGCGATCACCGCGACGCCGTCGGGGTCGCGCTCGGCGTGCGCGAGCGCCAGCTGCCCGTAGTTGAGCCTCGCGCCGGTGAACCAGCGGGCACCGGGCATGGTGCGGTTTCCCCCCGCGAGGACGGCGGCCGGCGGGGTCGACCACGCGACGCCGGCCCACGTCGTGAACGCGTCCCAGAAGCCTTCGAGGTCGTCCACCGACCACTGCCAGAGCGCGGCATAGTCCGCGACGTCGCGACCGCGCTCGTCGCGCAACCAGCGCAGGAACGCGCCGACGCGAGTTCGGTCGAGCGCGTCGGGCGGAGGCCGCCAGACGATCTCGCCGCGCGTGGTCATCGCGCTCCGAACGCGGGCAGCGCGCCCGCCGCCGCGACGCGGCTCGGGAGCG
>Ga0070739_10002128_pt1 | contig 27361 bp, 27 predicted proteins | sample Coa_R1_7_FD_66445 | JGI IMG/M metagenome (GOLD analysis project Ga0070739, IMG submission 66445) | Surface soil microbial communities from Centralia Pennsylvania, which are recovering from an underground coalmine fire - Coalmine... | ecosystem: Environmental > Terrestrial > Soil > Unclassified ...
CCCAATGGGGGGAGAGGGAGTTTTTCAGTGCGATGAGGTGAGGTGCGTCGAGCCGCATCACACGCCCTCGCGCCGGAAGATCGTGCGGCCGTCGACGACGGTCTCGACCACCTGGCCCCTGACGGGGCGGCCGTCGAAGGGGGCGTTCTTCGATTTCGAGCGGAAATCCTCGGTGCGCACTCGCCAGGCGCGGTCGGGTTCGAACAGGACGAGGTCGGCGGGCGCAGCGGGCGCGAGGCGACCGACGTCTAGGCCGAGGATGCGGCTCGGGTTCAGGGTCAGCCGGCGCAATACCTCGATCAGGCTCATATGGCCGTTGTGGTACAGCTCCAGCGACAGCGGCAGCAGCGTTTCCAGCCCGACGATGCCGTAGGTCGCGGAACTGAACGGCAGCCGCTTCGAGTCCTGGTCCCACGGCGCGTGGTCGCTGGCGATGGCGTCGATCGTGCCGTCGCGCAGGCCCTCGACGACGGCGCGGCGGTCCGGCTCGGCGCGCAGCGGCGGCGACAGCTTCGCGAAGGTGCGGTAGTCGCCGACGGCGGTCTCGTTGAGCGCGAAATAGGGCGGCGCGGTGTCGCAGGTGACCGGGAGTCCCTCCCGTTTGGCGCGGCGGATCGCGGCGACGGCCTCCGCCGTGGAGACGTGCGCGGCGTGGTAGCGGGTGCCGGTGATCTCGACGAGGCGCAGGTCGCGCTCGATCATGATGATCTCCGCTGCCGGGCTGATCCCGGCGAGGCCGAGGCGGGTGGCGGCCTCGCCCTCGTTGACTTCGCCGGCGCCGCCGAGGCTCGGCTCCTCGGGGTGCTGCAGCACGAGCAGCCCGAAGCTGCGGGCGTAAGACAGGATGCGCCGCATCACGAGCGCATCGGCGACCGCCTTGACCCCGTCGGTGAAGCCGAGCGCGCCGTTGGCGGCGAGGAGGCCCATCTCGGTCAGCTCGCGCCCGGCGAGCCGCTTGGTCGCGGCGGCGTAGGTGTGGATCTTGGCGAGCCGCACCTCGCGCGCCCGGCGGGCGAGGAATTCGACGACCGACACGTCGTCCACCGGCGGGTCGGTGTTGGGGAGGGCGACCATCGTCGTGACGCCGCCGGCGGCCGCCGCCTGCCCGCCGCTCTCGATCGATTCCATGTGCTCGGCGCCCGGCTCGCGCAGCTGCACCCGCATATCGACGAGGCCGGGGGCGAGGCACAGCCCATTCGCGTCGGTGATCTCCGCGCCGTCAGCTCCGAGGCTGCCGCCGATCGCGGCGATGCGGTCGCCCTCGACGAGCAAATCGCCGATCTCGTCGCGCCCGCTCTCCGGGTCGAGCAGCCGCGCCCCGCGAAACAGCCGCCGCCCGGTCATCGAAGGAGGCCCCCACCCCGGGCCTCCCCCGCACGCGGGGGAGGGAGTTTGCCTCGACTCGGGTCTCCCTCCCCCGCAAGCGGGGGAGGGTCGGGGTGGGGGCCTTGTCGCGCTCTGTATCTCATTGCACCGGCGGCGTGTTGGCGAGGTTGCGGCCGAGGAGTTCGAGGCAGGCCATGCGCACGGCGACTCCCATCTCGACCTGCTGGCGGATCAGGCTGCGATCGATGTCGTCGGCGACCTCGCTGCCGATTTCGACGCCGCGGTTCATCGGCCCCGGGTGCATGATCAGCGCGTCCGGCTTCGCGAGCTTGAGCTTGCCGTAGTCGAGGCCGAAGAAATGGAAATACTCGCGCGTCGAAGGCACGAACGAGCCATGCATGCGCTCGTTCTGGAGCCGCAGCATCATGACGATGTCGACATCCCGGAGACCGGCGGCCATGTCGTGAAACACCTCGACCCCGAGATGCTCGACCGCCGCCGGCAGCAGGGTCAGCGGCGCCACCACCCGCACCCGCGCCCCCATGACGTTGAGCAGCGCGATGTTGGAGCGGGCGACGCGGCTGTGCAGGATGTCGCCGCAGATCGCGACGGTGAGGCCGCCGAGCCGGCCCTTGCGGCGGCGGATCGTCAGCGCATCGAGCAGCGCCTGGGTCGGGTGCTCGTGGGTGCCGTCGCCGGCGTTGATGACGGCGCAATCGACCTTCTCCGAAAGCAGCTGCACCGCCCCCGATTCGGGATGGCGCACGACCAGCACGTCGGGGTGCATCGCGTTGAGCGTCATCGCGGTGTCGATCAGGGTCTCGCCCTTGCGCATCGAACTCGCCTGCACCGCCATGTTGATGACGTCGCCGCCCAGCCGCTTGCCGGCGACCTCGAACGAGGTGCGGGTGCGGGTCGAATTCTCGAAGAAGCAGTTGATGACGGTGCGGCCGCGCAGCAGCGAGCGCTTCTTCTCCGCCTGCCGGCTCAACTCGACATAGCCGTTGGCGAGGTCGAGGATCTGGTTGATGTCGTCCGGCGTCATCCCCTCGATGCCGAGGAGATGCCGGTGCGGAAAGGCATAGCTCTGCATGAAAAGGGGACTATAGGTCCGCCCCGCCGGGGCAGCAAGGCGAGGCCCGCCGGACGATGAGCGAGAACTGGAAGCCGCAGCGGATCGATGGGGTGCCGGACGGGGTGATCCTGTTCGACGGCGTCTGCGTGCTGTGCTCGCGCTGGGCGCGCGTCGTCATCGATCGCGACGGCGACGCGCGGTTCCGTTTCGTGGCGGTGCAGCAGCCCTACGGAACCGTGCTGGCGCATCGCCTTGGCATCAGCGTGGAGGCGCCGCAGACCAATGCCGTCGTGCTCGGCGGCCGCGCCTACTTCAAGTCGGACGCGGCGATTGCCGTGCTGTCGCGGCTGCCGCGGCTCGCCTGGGTGCGGGTGCTGGCATGGGTGCCGCGCCGGCTGCGCGATTTCGTCTACGACGCGATCGCGCGCAATCGCTACCGCCTGTTCGGCCGCAGCGCAACCTGCCTCGTGCCGACGCCGGAGCTGGCGCGGCACTTCCTGCCCGTCGACTCGCCGCCGGGCTGAGCGTGGCAAAGACGGTCCTCGTCGTCGGCGGCGCCGGGGCGTTCGGCCGACGCCTCGTCGAAGGGCTGGTCGCGACGACGGAGCTGCGCGTCCTCGTTGCCGGCCGCGATCTGCGGCGCGCCGAGGCCGTGGCGGCGGCATGCGATTCGCGGCGGGTCGCGGCACTGCGGCTCGATGCGGCCCGCGCAACCGCCGAGGAGCTGCGCGCGACCGGAGCGTTCGCGCTCGTCGATGCCGCCGGGCCGTTCCAGGGAGCCGACTACCGCCTCGCCCGCGCCGCCATCGCCGCCGGCATGCATTATCTCGACCTCGCGGATGGCCGCGACTTCGTCGCCGGCTTCGGCGCGCTCGACGCTGAGGCGCGCGCCGCCGGGGTGGTGGCGCTGAGCGGCGCCAGTTCGACCCCGGCGCTGTCGCATGCGGCGCTCGATCGGCTGACCGCCGGCTGGCGGCGCATCGACAGCGTGGAGATCGCGGTCTCCCCCGGCAACCGCAACTCGCCGCGCGGTCTCTCGGTATTGCGGGCAATCCTCTCCTATGCCGGCAAGCCGGTGCGCGTCTTCGAAGGCGGCCGGTGGACGACCCGGCCGGGCTGGGGGATGACGGTGCGGCGGGACATGCCGGGTCTCGGGCGGCGATTTCTGTCGCTGTGCGAGACGCCGGACCTCGACCTCGTGCCGCGACGGTTTCGGCCGACGGTTTCGGCGGTGTTCCGCGCCGGCCTGGAGCTGCCCGCGCTGCATCTCGGGCTGTGGCTGGCGAGCCTGCCGGTGCGGCTGCGGCTGCTGCCGTCGCTGGTGCCGTTCGCCCGCCCGTTCCGGTGGCTCGCCGACCGTCTGCGGGACCTCGGCAGCGATCGCGGCGGCATGACGGTGACCGCCGCCGGCATCGCCGCCGACGGCGAGCCGGTGCGTGCGGCGTGGAGCCTCGTCGCCGAGGCGGGCGACGGGCCGGTGATCCCGACGCTGCCGGCCTTGGCCGCTATCCGTGCGCTCGCCGATGGGCGGCTCGCCCGTCCCGGCGCCTCCCCCTGCGTCGGAATTCTCGACCTCGACGAGATCGTGCGCGAATTTGCGCCGTATCGCATCACCACGGCGATCGAGATGAGCCACCCCGCACTGTCGCCGTTCGAGGTGCTCCTGGGCGCTGCTTTCGACAGGCTGCCCGCGCCGGTGCGCCACCTGCACGGGCTGCGCGCCGACATCGCCACCGCCGGCCGCGCCGAGGTCACCGCCGCGGGCGGCTTTCTGCCGTGGCTGATCCGCACCCTGTCGGGGTTGCCGCGTCCGGGCCGCGACGTGCCGGTGACGGTCGCCTTCCACATCGACGGGCGCGGCGGCGAATACTGGCGGCGGCGTTTCGCCGGCCGGCGCTATGCCAGCGGCTTCGCCGCCGGCGCCGGCCGTCACGAGGGGCTGCTGCTGGAGCGGTTCTTTCCGTTCGAGCTTTACCACCGCCTGACGCCGCATGAGGACGGCCTAGCTTGGCGCCTCGTCGAATGGCGGCTGCTCGGCCTCAAACTGCCGGCATGGACGCTGCCCACGGTTAATTGCTTCGAGAGCGGTAACGGCGACCGCTTCGTTTTCGACATCGACGTGGTCTTTCCGATTGCCGGTCCGGTCATCCATTATCGCGGTTGGCTGCTGCCGCAGCGCCGCGAGAACGAGGGGCAGGGATGGGACCGCTGATCGACCCGATCGAGACCGACGCGCAGCCGCCGCCGCGCGCCGACGTCGTCATCATCGGCGGCGGTATCGTCGGGACCAGCGCGGCGCTGTACCTGGCGCAGCGCGGCGTCTCCGTGGCGCTGTGCGAGAAGGGAGAGATCGCCGGCGAACAGTCGAGCCGCAACTGGGGCTGGTGCCGCAAGATGGGCCGCGACCCGCGCGAAGTGCCGCTCATCATCGAGGCGTTGCGGCTGTGGCAAGGGATGAACGAGGCGGTGCAGGCCGAGACCGGCTTCCGCACCTGCGGCATCATGTATCTCGGCAACACCACTGCCGAGCTTGCCGAGCTCGAAGCCTGGGTCGAACACGCCCGGCAGTACCAGCTCGACACCCGGATGATCGACGGCGACGAGGTCGCGCGGCTGATGCCCGGCATGCAGAAGCGGTGGGCCGGGGCGCTGTATACGCCGAGCGACGGCAAGGCCGAGCCGCAGAAGGCGGCGCCCGCGATCGCCGCGGCGGCGCGCCGGCTCGGCGCCGCCGTCGTAACCGGCTGCGCCGTGCGCGGCGTCGAGACGGCGGCCGGCCGCGTCGCGGGCGTGGTGACCGAAAAGGGCCGCATCGCCTGTCAGAGCGTCGTGCTCGCGGGCGGCGCGTGGTCGCGGCTGTTCTGCGGCAACCTCGGCATCGAATTGCCGCAGCTCAAGGTGCTGGCCTCGGTCATGCGGACGGAGCCGCTTGCGGGCGGCCCGGAGATCTCCGCCTCGGGCGATCTGTTCGGTTTCCGCAAGCGCATGGACGGCGGCTATACCGTCGCCACGCTGGGAGTGCGCACGATTGATATCGTGCCCGACAGCTTCCGACTCCTGCCGGAGTACCTGCCGAGCATCCGGCTGCACTGGAAGAAGCTGCGCTTCCGCGTCGGCCGGCGGTTCGCCGGGGAATGGCGCACGCCGCGCCGCTGGGCGCTCGACGGCCCCTCTCCGTTCGAGGCCGTGCGGGTGCTCGACCCGGAGCCGGACCCCTATGTGCTGGAGCGAGCCCGCGAGAGCATGGCAAACGCCTTCCCGGCCTTCCGCAACCTCGCGGTGGCGCAGAGCTGGGGCGGCATGATCGATGTGATGCCGGACGCGATCCCGGTGATCTCGGCGGTGGACAGCATCCCCGGCTTCTTCATCGCGACCGGTTTCTCCGGCCACGGTTTCGGCATCGGCCCGGCCGCGGGCCGGCTCGTCGCCGACATGGTGACCGGCGCGCCGAACCTCGTGGACCCGACCCCGTTCCGCCTGTCGCGCTTCACCGACGGCTCCAACCCCCGCCCCCACCCGCTCGCGAGCTAGCGACGCTCTTGGGCCGCCGCTATAGTGGCCGGCGGCGGGTGTGGCGGAATGGCAGACGCGGCAGACTCAAAATCTGCTGTCCGAAAGGACGTGGGGGTTCAAGTCCCTTCACCCGCACCAGCCGCCTCCGGCCGCAGAATCGTCATCGCCGGTGTGACTAGGGGCGACCCGGCGATCTCAGGGGCGCTCCGAAGATCGCCGGGTCAAGGCCCGGCCATGCCGAAGCAGCGCGTGAGTCATGCCGATCACAAAAAGGATAATGCTCGGACCCAAGCAAGTTCCCCGCTAGACGCACCGGTGCGGCGGCTGGGCGACGGAACCGGTGCAATCTTCGGAAAACTCAGCCGCCCCGGCGAGGATGCGCAGCAGCTTGTACTCGCACTTGTTGAAGCCGGATGCCCCCTCCCCTGCCCTGACGTAGACCGTGAAGGTCTCTCCGACCCAGAGGTCGTCGTCGATCCCGCAGCTTTCGTTGACCGGATCGACCTCGACGGTGATTTCGTCGTCGCTCTCGCGGCTGATCAGGACCGTGTCGCCGCTGCTTTCTGCGCCCCAGGAATGCAGCTGGCCGAATTCGAGCGTCACCGTCTCCGGCGCCGCTCCGGTCGGGGCCGCGCTCGCCAACACGAGGACAAATCCGAGCAGCATCCCCCGCTTCATAAACCTCTCCTCGCAACGGAAACGGGCAGGGTCCCGCAGCGAGACCCTGCCCGGCGACGGCAATGCGCTCCTCTATTTGACCGATGAGAAGCTGGTCGGGGTCAGCAGCGAGTTGACGACCTTGTTGACGATCGGCCCGTTCTTCTCGGTCTCGGCGCGGGCGGAGATCCACGCCGGATCCGCCTGGAAGGCGGTCCATTTCTTGTCGCGGTCGGCGAGCGAGTCCCACTGCAGCATGTAGTAAAGGGCCTGGTTCGATTCGCCGACGAGCACGGTCCAGAAGCCGGCCTGCTTGATACCGTGCTTCTCCCAGATCTTCAGCGTGATCGTGTCGAAGCGCTTCAGCAGGTCGGGCAGCCGGCCGGGCACGGCGTAATAGACGCGCAGTTCGTAGATCATCTCGTTCCTCTCCTCTTGGTCATGACGGAATTGCGGGTGCGTTTCAGGCGAGGCGCGCCTCGACCCAGGCGGCGGCGTCGAACAGCGCCTCGTCCCGGAAGCGCGGGCCGACCAGCTGGATCCCTAGCGGCAGGCCCTTCGGCCCCGTGCCCGCCGGCAGAGTCACGCACGGGGTCCACGCCAAGGTCCACAGCGAATTGAAGCGTGCGTCGCCGGTCGAGCCCAGCCCCTCCGGCGCCTCGCCGACCGCGCTCGGGGTCAGCAGCACATCGACGTCTGAGAAAATGTCGTCGAGGTGCGCGCGGTACGCCTCCGCCGTCTCCAACGCCTCGACATAGGCCGAGAGCGGCAGGGCGCGACCGGGACCAAGCAGGGTCTCGCGCAAGACCGGGCTGACCTTGTCGTAACGATTTTCGTATTCGTAGGCAAGGTTGCGCGCCGCCTCGTAGGAGAAGATGCGGCGGTGGTGCTCGTGGATATTGGCGAATTGCGGCGCGAAGGTGATCTCCCGCACCGCGGTGCCGGCCGCCGACAGGCGCGAAGCGGTGGTTTCGATGAGCGCTTGCGTCGCGGGGTCGGCGGCGTCCCACACGGGGGTGCGGCAGAGGCCGATCCGCGGCACTCGCGGCGACGGGTCGAGCTGGTGCGGCTCGACCGCGAGCAGCGCCGCCCGCAACAGCGGCAGGTCGGCGACGGCGCGGCACAGAATGCCGACCGTATCGAGGTTGGGGCATTGAAGCTTGACGCCGCCGCGGCTGACCTCGCCGAAGCTCGGCTTGTAGCCGACGATGCCGCAGAACGCCGACGGGCGGATAACCGAGCCGCCGGTCTGGGTGCCGAGGCCGGCCGGCACCTGGAAGTCGGCGACCCCTGCGGCCGAGCCGCTCGACGAGCCGCCAGGGGTGTGCGCCGGGTTGTGCGGGTGCACGGTCTCGCCGGGATGGCGGTTGGCGAACTCGGTCGTGACCGTCTTGCCCATGATCACCGCGCCGGCCATGCGCAGCAGCGCAACACAGGCCGCGTCGGCGAAGGGCCGGTTGCCGCGGTAGATCGGCGAGCCGTGCTCGGTCGGCATTTCGGCGGTGTCGATGATGTCCTTGATGCCGACCGGCAGCCCGGCGAGCAGCCCCGGCCGCCCGGCGCGGTCGGCGGCGCGCGCCTGCGTCAGCGCCAGTTCCGGATCGAGCCAGGCCCACGCCTTGACCGACGCCCGCGCCTCGGCGCGATCGAGGCAGTCGCGGACCAGCGTTTCGGCGGTGAGGGAGCCGGCGCGGAGGCGTGTTACCGCCTCGGCCGCGGTCAGTCGGTTGGCGCTTGTCATGCCCGGCCTCCGATGCGGCGTTCGACCCATAGCGCGGTTTCTAGGAGGCGGAGGTCGGCGTGGCGGCGGCCGACGAGCTGGATGCCGACCGGCAGCCCGTCCGGCCCCTCCCCTGCCGGCAAGGTCAGGCACGGCACGTAAAGCATCGTCCACAACGCGTTGAACACGGCCTCGCCGGTATGGCCGAGGCCGCGCGGCGCCTGCCCCGGCGCCGGCAACGTCAGAACCGCGTCGAAATCCTTGAGCCACTCCTGCGCGATCTTCCGCGCCCGCTCGGCGTCGCGCCAGGCGGCATGGAAGTCGGCGAGGCTCAGCCGCTTGCCCTCGGCAATCTTGGCGTCGTTGAGGTCGGGGCTCAGCAGCGCCTCGTGGCGGCGCCGCTCCGGCGCGTGCACCCGCACGCTCTCGAAGGCGCTGAGCCGGCGCTGGATTTCCGCCACGTCGCCGCAGCCTGCCGGCACCTCCGTCTCGACCACTGTCGCGCCGGAAGCCGCCAGCGCCTTCGCCGCCGCCTCCAGCACCGCTTTACCTTCCGGCAGCGCCTTGTCCCAGAACGGCGTCCGGCACAGGCCGAGGCGCGGCGGCCGCTCCGGCATCGCCGGGGCCTCGTAGGGCATTGCCATCAGCGCGGCGCGGAACAGCGCGATGTCGGCGACCGTGCGGGCCATAATCCCGACCGTGTCGAGGCTTTCGGTGTTGGGATGCATGCCGGCGGGCGGGAACAGGCCGTAGCTCGGCTTGTAGCCGACGACGCCGCAATAGGCGGCCGGCCGGATCACCGAGCCGCCAGTCTGCGTCCCGATCGCCAGCGGCACCATGAAATCGGCCACTGCCGCGGCCGAGCCGCTCGACGAGCCGCCGGGCGAAAAGTCGAGATTGTGCGGGTTCCCGGTCGGGCCGGGATGGCGGTTGGCGAACTCGGTCGTCACCGTCTTGCCGAGCAGCACGCCGCCCGCGGCGCGCGGCAGCGAGACGGCGCTGGCGTCGAAGGTCGGACGGCAACCGGTGTAGATCGGCGAGCCGTAGCCGGTCGGCATGTCCACGGTGTCGAAGATGTCCTTCGCCGCGAACGGGATGCCTTTCAGCAGGCTGCTGCGGTCGGCGGCGCGCGCCTGAGCCGGCGCCGCCTCCGCCGCGACGTGGACCCAGGCCCGAACCACCGGCTCGCGCTCGCGGATGCGGTCGAGGCAGCTGCGCACGACCGCCTCGGCGGTGATCTCGCCGCCCTCGATGCGCCGCGCAAGGGCGGTCGCGGTCTGGCGATGCGGTTCGACAGTGGCCATCGGCGGCTCCGGAGCGGCGAGCGACGTGGTATCTAGCCATACCCGCGCGCCGCGCGCATGCCGAAACTGCACGAGCCGCAGCGATGCCTTTCCCGGTCTCGATCAAGGGGGTGCTGCTGGAAAGCGGCCGCGTCGCGCTGCTGGAGAACGAGCGCGGCGAATGGGAATTGCCCGGCGGGCGGCTCGAGGACGACGAGGCTCCGGAGCAGTGCCTTGCGCGCGAGTTCGCCGAGGAACTCGGCATCGCCGTAAGTGTCGTGAGTATCGCCGATTGCTGGGTCTACGAGGTGTTGCCGCGGCGCCGCGTCGTCATCGTGACCTACCGCGTGCAGCGGCACGGCCGCGGCGACTTGCGGGTCAGCGCCGAGCACCGGCGCTGCGGCTGGTTCGGCCTCGCCGACTTGCAGCGCCTGAACATGCCTGAAGGCTACCGCCGCTCGATCCGCGCCTGCGCCGCCGGGCCGCCGCGCTAGGCGATGTCCAACCCGAGGTCGAGGATCGGGGCGCTGTGGGTGATCCAGCCGGATGAGATCAGATCGACGCCGGCGGCGGCGATGGCGGGGGCGGTCTCGCGGGTGATGCGGCCGGAGGCCTCGGTGACGGCGCGGCCGTCCACCATCGCGACGGCGCGGCGCAGCGTCTCCGGGTCCATGTTGTCGAGCAACACGGCATCGACCTTGTGCGCCAGCGCCTCGGCGAGCTGGTCGAGGGTGTCGACCTCCAGCTCGATCTTGACGAGGTGGCCGGCATGGGCGCGCGCCCGCTCCAGCGCCGGGCCGACGCCGCCGGCGAGCGCGACGTGGTTGTCCTTGATCAGCATTGCGTCGTCGACGCCGAAGCGGTGATTGGCGCCGCCGCCGAGCCGCACCGCCTCCTTCTCCAGCGCCCGCAACCCCGGGGTGGTCTTGCGCGTGCACACGATCTTTGCCTTGTAGCCGGCGATGGCGTCGGCCAGTGAGCGGGTGGCGGTGGCGACACCGGACAGGCGGCACAGCAGGTTCAGCGCCGTCCGCTCGGCCGCCAGCACCGGCCGCGCCCGCCCCGCGATCAGCGCGACGCGCTGGCCGCGCTCGATGCGCTCGCCGTCGCCGGCGAGGCGCTCGAATTTGAGCCCGGGATCGAGCAGCTCGAACGCCAGCAGCGCCGCGTCGAGGCCGGCGAGAACGCCGGGCTGGCGCGCCGCGACGACCGCCTCCACCGTCGCGTCTTCGGGCACAGTCGCGTCCGTGGTGATGTCGCCGGCGCGGCCGAGATCTTCGAGCAGCGCCGCCCACACAAGCGGTTCGATCAGCAACCGGAGCATCCCACCACTCCTTTCGTTTCAAAGCACCGCCGCAGCGCGGCTGCGAGCCCCTCTCCCGCAATGCGGGAGACGGAGGGTGAGGGTCTCGCCGCGGCACGGCGCCCCTCACCCTGCCCTCTCCACGCCGCCAGGCGGGGGGAGGAGAAAACGGCGGGGCTTCTTCGCGCAGCGGCGGGAGCGGTTATCCCACCGCCAGCATGCGCTCGACGGCGGCGCGGGCGGGTGCGGCGATGGCGGGATCGACGACGACCTCGTGCGTCATCGTCTCCAGCGAGTGGCGGATTTTCGGCAGCGTGGTGCGCTTCATGTGCGGGCAGAGGTTGCACGGCCGCACGAAATCGAGGTCCGGGTATTGCAGCGCGACGTTGTCGCTCATCGAGCATTCCGTCAGCAGCACGACCCGCGACGGCCGCCGCTTGCCGACGTAATCGGCCATCGCCGCGGTCGAACCGGCAAAGTCGGCCTCCGCGACGACCTCGGGCGGACATTCCGGGTGCGCCAGCACGATGACGCCCGGATGCATCGCCCGCATGTCCCGGATGTCATCCGCGGTAAAGCGTTCATGCACCTCGCAGTGCCCCTTCCAGGCGATGATCTCGACCTTGGTCTGCTTCGCCGTATTCTGCGCCAGGTACTCGTCCGGGAGCATGATGACGCGCGGCGCGCCGAGCGCCTCGATGACCTTGGCGGCATTCGCCGAGGTGCAGCAGATGTCGGATTCCGCCTTCACCGCCGCCGAGGTGTTGACGTAGGTGACGACCGGAACGCCGGGGTAACGCGCCCGCAGCAGCCGCACGTCCTCAGCCGTGATCGACTCGGCGAGCGAGCAGCCGGCTTCGAGGTCCGGGATCAGCACTGTCTTTTCCGGGTTCAGCAGCTTGGCCGTCTCGGCCATGAAATGCACGCCGGCGAGCACGATGACCGACGCGTCGGTGCGCGCGGCCTCGCGCGCCAGCGCGAGGCTGTCGCCGACGATGTCCGCGACGGTGTGGAAAATATCGGGCGTCTGGTAGTTGTGCGCCAGGATCACCGCATTGCGCTCGCGCTTCAGCTTGAGGATCGCGGCAATATCGTCGGCGAGGATGCGCCACTCGAACGGCGGCACGTGACGCTCGACGCGGGCGTAAAGGTCGGGCAGCGGCAGAACGGGCGCGGAAGCAGGCGGGAGCGTTTCAAGCACCAGTTCCTCCTTTATGCTCATTTTGAGCATTTCGAGCCGTCGGAAAAGGCCGAACCCTAGATCAGGTCCGGCCGTGTAATTATGCTGGTATTGAGTATAAGCTCGAATGCAACGTCGTTCAAGGTCCACTCGCGTCTGCGGCTAGCGAGCAGGCGCGGTGCATCAGGCGGCGGGCGCGGTGCAGGCGGGTCGCGATTGTCGCCTTCGGCACGGCCCGCAGGTCCGGCGGTTGCGCGGCTCCCGTCACTGCCGGCCAGAATGCTGCCGCCTCTGCCGGGGAAAGACGCGCAGCGGCTATGTTCACCGCTTCCTTCGCGAAGCATATCCGCTCCGCCCGCGGCGGTTGTCCCAACTGCTCGGCCAGGGCGTCGATCGGAACCCGCGCCGCCGCCAGCGCATCGCTGCGCTTGCGTTCGTCGGCGAAGTTGTGCCGCATGATCGTCACCATCCAGGCCCGCAGATGCGTGCCGGGCGCGAACCGGTCGCGCCGCCGCCACGCCTTCTCGCAGGTATCCTGAAGCAGATCGGCGGCGTGCTCGCGGTCATGGGTCAGCCGCCGCGCGTAAAGACGAAGAAACGGCAGTTGTTCGGTCAGCTCCACCTCAAAGTCGGTTGGCCTATTGCCGGCTGGGGCAACGACTGCTTTCCCGCCGTGCTTTTGCAGGTTTTCCTGAGAATGTTTGACGAGAACTAGTGCGTCATGGTCGTTCTCCTTCGTCTTTCAAATGATGACGCCCGTCGAATGCTCAGCCACGAAAAAAAGCGATGACAGATTTGCGCGCTGACGGGCCTTGACGCCCGCCGGCGGTGCCCCTCGGCGCGATGGCTGATCAGCCGGCGCCGCGACGGCGCGCGCGGCGCAGACCCGGCGCCGGGCGCTCGAGCAGGACCTCGCGCCGAAACCGCACCAGCCGCGCCGGCCGTCCCCCGGTCTCCGTCGTCACCGCGCCAGTCTCCTCGACCAGGCCCTGCTGCTCGACGAGGCGGCGGAAGTTCTGCTTGTGCAGCCGCACGCCCGACAAGGCCTCCACCGTGCGCTGCAATTGCAGCAGCGTGAACACGGGCGGCATCAGCTCGAATACGACCGGCCGGTACTTGATCTTGCCGCGCAGCCGGCCGATCGCAGTGGCGAGAATGCGGCGATGATCGGCGGCGAGCGGCACCCCCGAGGCGGGCGCCCGCGCCGTTGGCCACGGCCGCGAGACATCGCGCGCCGCCTCCTCGACAAGCCCGGCTTCGTAGAGCAGCTCGTAGCGTTCGAGGACTAGGTCCTCGTTCCAGCCGGTGGCGCGGCCGCCGAACGCCATGCGGATGCGCTCCTCGCGCAGCCGCCGCTCGGCCGGCACGCCGGCCGCGATCGCCCACGCGCCGAGGCGGTCCTCCAGATCGGCCGCGGATGAAGGGTGTCCGGCGCGCCAGTCCTCCCAAGGGAAGTACCGATACCAGCTCTGCCATGCCGCCTCGGTGGCGGCAGCCGGCCGCACCTCGCGCACCAGCGCAAGATAGGCCACGGTCAGGGCGCGGGCGCCGCCGGCGTCGCCGCGCGGCAGGCGGTCGCGATCGCCGAAGGTATAAAGCTGCTCGACGTAGCCGAGCTTCTGGCTCGTCTGCCGCTCTACCCAGTTGCGCAAACCGAGTTCCAGCGTGCGGTGCTCGGCCTCCAGCGGACCGGACGGCAGCGCCTCGCCCGCGCCGCCCGGCAGATGAATCGTCAGGACGCGGGGCTGCTCGGCGCTGGCGGCGACGATGACGGCGCCGAGGCCGATCGACAGCGCGGCAGCGGCACCGCTGTCGAGCGGTCCCGTCCGCAAGACAGCCGGCCTCGATTGGCGGCCCTGCATGGTTGTGTCCAGCCCGGTTGCGGCACTGATTGTAGCACGCCCCGCCGCGCGCCGCGGTGCGGGCGCTCAGGCCGCGGTGATCTGGCTGCGGAAGGTCAGCGGGTCGGCGATGCCGACGATTGGCTCGAGGCTGCCGCCGGTGCCGCGCACGATGATCGTGCCGAAGCCGAGCAGGCGGCCCATCAAGGTCTGATCGACATCGACGCTCTCGACCTTGCTGCGGTTCATCTCCAGCGTATGCCGCCGCAGCAGTCCCGCCTTGTAGATGACCCGCCGGTCGGTCACGGCGAGCTCGGTGGTAGCCCGCCGCACCGCGTTGCGGGCCCAGGAGGCGATGGCGAGGAGCGCGAACAGCGCCGCCGCCGCCTGCAGCGCCTTCGCCCAATCGCCGCCGAGGAAGGCGGAGCCGATCAGGAAAGCCACGCACACGGCCAGCAGCAGGATCGCGGGCAGAAAGATCAGCCAATGCAGGTGCGTCGTATAGACGACCGTCTCTCCCGGCTGCAGGACCTTCGTGACGTACTTCATGGCACCCTTATCCCATCGCCTGGCTTGGCCGAGGCGGCGGCGGCGACACGTTGCCGCGTCCGTCGGCCCGGTGCAACCGTGGCGATGGCGACCGCGCAAAGCTTCGCAAGGCTGAGATGGACACCTCGGTTTTGAACGTCACAGCCATGCCGCCCGCCAATTTGCGTTAGGTTGATCAGCGGCGGACGCGGCCTTTGAGCGGGGCGACGAGGACGCGTGCGACGCGGCGGCCGTCCATCTCGACGACCTCGAAGGTGTAGCCGTCGGCGGTGATGCGATCGGCCTTCATCGGCACGCGGTTGAGCCGCGCCATCAGATAGCCGCCGAGGGTGTGGAATTCCGGGTCTTCGTCGGGCAGGCGCGAGATGCCGAGCAGGTGCTTCAGCTCGTCGAGGCTCACCATGCCGTCAATCAGCGAGGTGCCGTCGTCGCGCCGCACGACCCGCGGGTCGGTCTCGCCGGCGCCGGGGATGTCGCCGACGAGCGCCTCGAGGATGTCGTTGAGCGTGACCAGACCCTCGAGGTCGCCGTATTCGTCGACGACGAGGGCCATCGGCTCGCCCGAGGTCTTGAACACGTCGAGGGCGCGCAGCACCGTCACCGTGTTCGGCATGAACAGCGGCGCCCGCATCGCGGCCCGCACGTCGAACGGCTGTCCGCCCAGCGCCGCCGCCAGCAGGTCCTTGACGTGCACCACTCCGGCGACGTTTTGGCTGTCGCCCTTGATGACCGGAAAGCGCGAATAGGCGCTGTCGCGGATGCGCCGCCGCGTCTCCTCCTCCGGGTCTTCGAGGTCGAGCCACTCGATGCGCGTGCGCGGCGTCATGACGGCGCTGACCCGCCGGTCGCCCAGGCGCAGCGCCATCTCGACGATCGCCGTCTCGCCGTAGGGGATGTGCCCGGCCGCCGCTCCCTCGCGCAGCATGAAGCCGATCTCCTCGTCGGTGACCGGCGCCGCCGACTGGCTTGCGACCGGCAAGATGCGCAACAAGGCGTCGGTCGAGGCGCTGAGCAGCCACTCGATCGGCGCCGCGACGCGCGCGAGCGCCCGCATGACCGGCGCAACCCCACCCGCCATCCGCTCCGGATCGATCAGCGCCACTCGCTTCGGCATGAGTTCGCCGAGGATCAACGAGAAATAGGCGATGCCGATGACCACCGCGGCCATGCTGATCGGGTGGGCGTAGCGGGCCCAGAACCCACCCGACTGCTCCAGCGTCCCTTGCAGCTGCTCGCCGAGGGTCGCCTCGCCGAAGCTGCCGAGCAAAACCGCGATGACGGTGATGCCGATCTGCACCGTCGCCAGCATGCGCGAGGGATCGTTCTTCAGCTCCAGCGCCGCCTGCGCCCCGGTCCGCCCTTCCGCCGCGAGCGGCTGCAGCCGCGCCCGCCGCGCCGACACCAGCGCGAGCTCGGCCATCGCGAAAAAGCCGTTGAGCAGGATCAGCAAAAACACGATCAGAAGGTGGAGCGCCAACATCGCCAATGCCTGTCACGAGCGCGCCAGCCGCGCGGCGCGGATCAGTATTGCGAAAACGCCGCGCAGGCGCAAAACGCGACGGTTCGGGGACTTGGAACCTGGCTGGGCGCTGGAAACCCTCTCCGCCACTTTTTAGAGGGAGAAGCCAATGAGCGATGTGAGAGTGCTAGTTTCCAGGTTCTGAAACGTCACTGATCGCCACGCTTTCTTTCGTCGTCCCGGCGCAGGCCGGGACCCACTCTTCCGCCGCCCGGTCATTGGGTACGTGGACGCCGGCCCGAGTTCATCCTCGGACCGGCCTTCGGCCGGACCCGCGGGCCGGCACGATAAGAAAAGCCAGCCGGAATCTTCCGAAATCAGGATCAGGATTCAGAACGCTAGCGGGAATAGAACTCGACGACGAGGTTGGGTTCCATCGTGACCGGATAGGGCACGTCGGCGAGCTTGGGTGCACGGACGAAGCGGCCGCGCATGCGGTCGTGGTCGATCTCGACGTAATCCGGGACGTCCCGCTCGCTCGACCGCGACGCTTCCAGCACGAGGACCATTTCCTTGGCCTTCTGCTTCAGCTCGATCGTGTCGCCGTCCTTGACCTGGTACGACGGGATGTTGACGCGCCGGCCGTTGACGAGGACGTGGCCGTGGTTGACGAGCTGGCGCGCCGCGAACGGGGTCGGCACCAGCTTCATGCGGTAGACGACGGCGTCGAGACGCCGCTCCAGCAGCTCGATGAGGTTCTCGCCGGTGTCGCCGCGCCGCCGCACCGCCTCCTCGTAGAGACGGCGGAACTGGCGCTCGCCGATATTGGCGTAATAGCCCTTCAGCTTCTGCTTGGCCGATAGCTGCGTCCCGAAATCGGACGGCTTCTTGCGCCGCTGGCCATGCTGGCCAGGACCGTATTCGCGCCGGTTGAGCGGACTCTTCGGCCGGCCCCACAGATTGACGGCGAGACGGCGATTGATCTTGTACTTCGATTCCTGACGCTTGCTCATGAGGTCCGGGGCCGGTTCTGGATTGGTTGTTGTCCCAATCAGGCCGCCGAATTTCGCGGCCGGGGCGCATCGCGCCCGCTTCCTTGGGAAGGGCGCGTACTATAGTCGCGCCCGCCCCCAAGTCAATCAAAGCCCGGCTTGTGGCCGACCGCAAAAGCGGCTAATGGGCGGCCCGATGGGGTTCGACAGCGAGCGGCCGATCGCGCCCGACGGGTCTCTCGCCGGCTGGCTGGAGGCCGGGCTCGACGCCGCCGCCTTTCTGTTCCTGCCGATCCTGGTCCTGGCGCCGCGCGGCCTCGCCGCGCTTGCCGCGATCGCCGGAGCCATGGCGGCCGGTCTGGTCCTCGCGCGGCGCTCCGCGGTTTTTCCCTCTCCGCCCGTAAGGGGAGAGAGGGAGGGGCCCATCGCGCAGCGATGGGGGGGTGAGGTGGGTGCCTCAGCCAGCGAGGCCTCTGAAGTCCTCAACCCCGGATCAGGTCCGGGGCAGGCTCTCACCCCAGCCCTCTCCGCCCCCGGGGGCGGAGAGGGAGAAGGATGCGAGGCTTCGGCTCCCTCACATCGTCATTCCCGCGAAAGCGGGAATCCATGCCCGGCGCGCCGTCACCCGGTCTTGGACCCGCGGGGCGCCGGGGAAAGCGCAACTCGACCGGACGCGATTCTCGCCTGCGCCTTTGCGCTGCTCGCCGCGCTGGCGGCGTGGGGACTGGTTTCGGCGCTGTGGTCGGTCGAGCCGTGGCGGAGCGTGTCGCTGGCGCTGCGCCTTTCCGGCATGTTCGCCGCCGCGCTTGCGCTCGCCGCGGCCAGCCGCGCGCTCGCGGCGCCGCGGCGACTGATGCTGTTCTTTCTGCTCGGGCTCGCGCTGGGGGTCGCGCTCGCCGGCATCGAATTCGTCAGCCACGGCGCCTTGATCGCGCCGCTGCTGACCCGCCGCTTCCGACTGCCCGCGCTCAATCACGCGTCTCTTGCATTAGCCTTCCTGCTGCTGCCGGCAGCGGCATCGCTGTCGGGGCAGCGGCGTCCTGCGTTGGCCGCGGTAGTCTCGGCCGCGATCATCGCGACCGTCTTCGCGCTGGTCGGCGCGGCGGCCAAGATCGCCCTCCTCGCAAGCCTGCCGATCGCGGCGCTCGTCTTCGCGCGCCGCCGCGCCGCCTGCCGCATCGCGGCGGGTCTGGCGGCGCTGGTGATCGTCACAGCGCCGCTAACGTTTCCGCGGCTCGCCGGCATTCCGGCGGTCGTCGCGGCGACGGATGCCTGGGGTGGACACCTCGAAGATTCCGGGCTGCACCGCTTGCTGATCTGGTCCTTTTCCGGCGACCGTATCGCCGAGCGCCCGTTCCTCGGCTGGGGCCTCGATTCGTCGCGCAACATTCCCGGCGGCAAGGATGAGATCCGGCCGGCGCAGAACTGGATGCCGCTGCATCCGCACAACGCGGCATTGCAGGCATGGCTGGAGCTGGGCGTTCCCGGCGCGGCGCTGACGGCGCTGCTGGCGGCATTGCTGTGGCTGGGGATCGCCGCGGCGCCGTGGCCGCGCCTCTACGCCGCCGCCGCCGCAGGCAGCTTGTCCAGCGCCTTCGTCGCCTCCCTCGGCACCTACGGGCTGTGGCAGGAATGGTGGCTCGGCACCCTCGCCTTGGCGCTGTTTCTCATCCTCGTTCTGGCCCGCGCCGCCGAACCCGCACCGGCTGCGGAGCGCGCGGCGCGCAGCGCAGTGGAATTCGCCGAGTGACGCTATTCCGCCGCGGCGCGGCTGGCGCGCTTGCGGTCGTTGGGATCGAGCAGCCGCTTGCGCAGCCGGATCGACTCCGGCGTGATCTCGACGAGTTCGTCGTCGGCGATATAGGCGATCGCCTGCTCCAAGGTCATGACCACCGGCGGCGTCAGCCGCACCGCTTCGTCCTTGGCCGTCGTGCGGATGTTGGTCAGCTGCTTGCCCTTGATCGGGTTCACGTCGAGGTCGTTGTCGCGGGTGTGGGCGCCGATGATCATGCCCTCGTAGACCTGCGCGCCCGGCACCACGAACATCGGCCCGCGGTCTTCCAGATTCCACAGCGCGTAGGCGACCGCCTGCCCGTTCGCCGTCGATATCAGAACCCCATTGCGCCGCCCCTCGATCGCCCCCTTGTACGGCGCGTAGCCGTGGAACAGGCGGCTCATGACGCCGGTGCCGCGGGTGTCGGTCAGGAACTCGCCCTGGTAGCCGATCAGCCCGCGCGTCGGCCCGAGAAAGGACAGCCGCAATTTGCCGCCGCCAGACGGGCGCATTTCCTGCATCTCGGCCTTACGCCGGCTCATTTTCTCGACGACGACTCCGGCGAAGTCATCGTCGACATCGACGATGATCTCCTCGATCGGCTCCAGCCGCTGCCCCGTCTCCGGAGCGGTGCGGAACAGAACTCGCGGCCGCGAGATCGACAGCTCGTAGCCCTCGCGGCGCATCGTCTCGATCAGCACGCCGAGCTGCAATTCGCCGCGCCCCGCGACCTCGAGCGCGTCCTTCTGCTCGCTCTGGCGCACCCGGATCGCGACGTTGCCCTCGGCCTCGCGGTAGAGCCGCTCCGCGATCATGCGCGACGTAACCTTCGTGCCTTCGCGGCCGGCGAGCGGCGAGTCGTTGACCGAGAACGTCATCGCCAGGGTCGGCGGGTCGATCGGATCGGCTGCGAGCGCCTCCTTCACCTCCGGAGCGCAGATCGTGTCGGCGACGGTGGTGAGGGTCAGCCCCGCCACCGCGACGATGTCGCCGGCCTCGGCCTCCTCGATCGGGCGCCGCTCCAAGCCGCGGAACGCCTGCAACTTGGTCAGCCGCGCTTCCTCGACGATCCGCCCGTCGCGGCCGAGCGACTTGACCGGCATGTTGAGGCGCGCCACCCCCGAATGGATGCGCCCGGTCAGCACGCGGCCGAGATAGGGGTCGTACTCGAGCGTCGTCGCAAGCATCGCGAAGGGCGCGTCGCGCTCCGCGACCGGCGGCGGCACGTGCGCGAGGATCAGGTTGAACAGCGGCGACAGATCCTTCCGCGGCGCGTCGAGCTCGGCAACGGCCCAGCCGGCCCGCCCCGAGGCGAACAGGGTCGGAAAATCGAGCTGCTCCTCATTCGCGTCGAGCAGCGCGAAGAGGTCGAAAATCTCGTTGTGCACCTGGCCTGGGCGTGCGTCCGGCCGATCCACCTTGTTGATGACCACGATCGGCCGCAGCCCTTGGGCGAGCGCCTTGCCGACGACGAACTTGGTCTGCGGCATCGGCCCTTCCGCCGCATCGACCAGCACCAGCACGCCATCGACCATGCCGAGGATGCGTTCGACCTCGCCGCCGAAATCGGCGTGGCCCGGCGTATCGACGATGTTGATGCGCACGTCCTTCCAGACGACCGACGTGCACTTCGCCAGGATCGTGATGCCGCGCTCGCGCTCCAGCTCGTTCGAATCGAGGGCGCGCTCCGCGACCTGCTGATTGGCGCGAAAGGCGCCGCTCTGGCGCAGCAGCTGATCGACCAGCGTCGTTTTGCCGTGGTCGACGTGCGCGATGATGGCGATGTTGCGGATGTTCATGAAACTCCCACGCCGCCCGCCGAGAGCCGGGACGGCAACCTGCCTGACCGCGAAAATGGCGATGGACCCGGTCTCTCTTAGGGGCCAAGTCCCGCATCCGCCGCGAGCTGGCGCAGCTCGGCTTCGGGTCGGGCGCCGAAATGGCTGATGATCTCGGCGGCACAGAGGCTGCCGAGCGCTCCGCACGTGGGGAGCGGCAGGCCGTGCGTCAAGCCGAACAGAAAGCCGCTGGCGTAGAGGTCGCCGGCGCCTGTGGTGTCTATGACCTGCGCGACCGGCGCCGCCGCGATTCGGTGCTCTTCCTCGGCGCCGCGCAGGATGATGCTGCCCGCGGCGCTGCGGGTCAGCGCGGCGATCTCGACATGGCCGCGCACGGCAGCGGCCGCCGCCGCGAAGTCGCTGGTCTCGTAGAGCGAGCAGATTTCGGCCTCATTGGCGAACAGGATGTCGATATGGCCCTGCACGAGGTCGCGGAACTCCGGTCGGTGGCGCTCGACGCAGAACGGGTCGGAGAGCGACAGCGCCACCTTGCGGCCGGCGCCGTGCGCAATCGCCGCCGCCTGGCGGAACGCCGCCTTGGCCCGCGGCGGATCGTAGAGATAGCCTTCGAGGTAGGTGACCTGGGCGGCGGCGACGAGATCGGCGTCGATGTCTTCCGGGCCGAGATCGACGGAGGCGCCGAGATAGGTGCTCATCGTGCGCTGCCCGTCGGGGGTGACGAGGATCAGGCAGCGCGCAGTCGGCGGCCCCTCGGTCGCCGCCGCCGTCTCGTATCGGACGCCGATCGCGGTGATGTCGTGGCGGAACACTCTGCCGAGGAGGTCGTCGCGCACCTTGCCGATATAGGCGCCGGCGCCGCCGAGCGAGGCGATGCCGGCCATCGTGTTGCCCGCCGAGCCGCCCGAGCTTTCGCTCGCCGGCCCCATGATCTCGTAGAGCGCCTCGGCGCGGGTGGCATCGACGAGCGCCATCGTCCCCTTGGCGAGGCCCTCGCGCGCCAGGAACGCGTCGTCGGCCCTGGCGATGACATCGACGATGGCGTTGCCGATGCCGATCACGTCAACAGCGCTAGCATTCATCTACCGGTACTCGGGTTCTTTAAAACGGCGGCGGAGTATAGGGAGCTTTATCTCAGGAACAAGCCGCGCGGCGCGAACATGGAATCGAATGTTCGCGGGTTGGCGGCAGATCAAGCTTCGTCTAAAAGCCGGCGCCGATGATCGCCGCCCTCGCCCGCGCGCTGTCCCAGCTGCTCCTGCCGCCGCTGCGCCGGGTCGTCGCGTTGAGCCTCGGCATCGCCGTGCTGACTTTCGCGCTGCTGTGGTTCGGCGTTGCCGTCGTCCTCGGCCACGCCTCGTTTTTCGCATGGCGGCCGCTCGACTGGCTCGCCGATTTGCTGGGCGCGGTCGCCGTGCTGCTATTGACGTGGCTGCTGTTTCCGACCGCGCTGACGGCGATCATGAGCTGCTTCGTCGATCGGGTGGCGGGTGCGGTCGAGGCGGTCGATTACCCCGGCCGAGGCCCGCCGCGGCATCAGCCGTTGACGGAGATGGCGGCCACTACTTTAAGGCTTATGGGGGCGGCGCTCGTTCTCAATTTGCTGGCGCTGCCGGTCTATCTGTTGGCGCCGGGCATAAATGTCTTTCTCTTTCTTGCCCTGAACGGATATCTTCTCGGCCGGGAGTACTTTGAGGCGGTGGCGCTCAGACGGCTCGACGTGGCCGCAGCCAAGGCGATGCGCGATCAGTTTCGATGGCGTGTCTTTCTGGGGGGCGTGGTGATTGCGGGGCTCTTTGCGCTGCCTTTGGTCAACCTGATTGCGCCGGTGATCGCTACAGTCTTTATGCTGCACATTTTCGAAGGGTTGCCCCGCGCCGGGCTCCAAATCATCCGACGATGACCCGCTCAGCGAGCGTTACGACCCTTCCCTCCGCAACGTCGATCGGGTGTCCAATCCATGTTTAGCCGTAAGAAACCTGAGACAGAGGACCGCAAGATGGCAGATGGCGCTGACGATCTGGGCATCCCGATGAAGCCCGCCCGCCCGCCAGCACAGGGGGCGACGTTGACTCCGGTTGGGCGGCCGCCGGCGGTGCCGCCGCGGACCGCGCCCGAACTGCCGCGGGCCGTCGAGAGCGCGCCGCCGCGCCCGGCCGACCCGCCGCCGCGGCGCATCGGCGATACGGTTTCGGCGCCGGCCCCGGTGATCCAGCGGCGCAGCGATTCCGAGGACCGCAAGCTGATCGTCGGCCGCGAGATCTCGCTGTCGGGCCAGATCACGTCCTGCGACAAGCTCGTCGTCGAGGGCAGCGTCGAGGCCGACGTTACCAACTGCCGCGATGTCGACATCGCCGAGAGCGGCCTGTTCAAGGGGTCGGCGACGATCGAATCGGGGGAGATCCGCGGCCGTTTCGAGGGCAACCTGATCTGCCGCAAGCGGCTTCTGATCAAATCGACCGGGCGGGTCGCGGGGACGATTCGCTACGGCCAGATCGAGATCGAGTGCGGCGGCCAGATTTCCGGCGACATCCAGGCTCAGCCCGGCGCCGAGGGCGAGATCATCGACGGTCCCGGCGCCCGCATCGCCGGCTGATTGATTTACCTCCCGCGCCGGGCGGCGCGGCGCGGCGCCGGAGCGGCTTCGTCCGGGGCCTCCGCGCGCGCCGCGATCATCTCCTCAGGGCCGGTTTTGGCGGGATAGCGGCACAGGTCGGCAACGACGCAGACCGGGCATTCCGGCTTTCGCGCCTTGCATACGTAGCGCCCATGCAGGATCAGCCAGTGGTGCGCGTACTGCTTGTACGCCTTCGGCGTCCGCGCCTCCAATTCCAGCTCCACCACGTGCGGCGTCTTGCCCGGCGCCAGGCCGGTGCGGTTGGCGACGCGGAAGATGTGGGTATCGACGGCGATCGTCGGCTCGCCGAACGCGACATTGAGCACGACGTTGGCGGTCTTCCGCCCGACCCCCGGCAGCGATTCGAGCGCCTCGCGGTCGCGCGGCACCTGGCCGCCGAACTTCTCCACCAGGATCCGGCTCAATGCGACGATGTTCCTGGCCTTCGTCCGAAACAGGCCGATCGTGCGGATGTGCTCGACGATCTTCTCCTCGCCGAGCGCCAGCATCTTTTCCGGCGTGTCGGCGACGGCGAACAGCGCCGGCGTCGCCTTGTTGACGCCGGCGTCGGTTGCCTGCGCCGACAGCACGACAGCGACCAGCAAGGTGAACGGGTTGATGAACTCCAGCTCGGTCTGCGGGATCGGCCGCGTCTCCTTGAGCCGGCGGTAGAATTCCTCGACCTCGCGCTTCGAGAAGCGTCGCATGGGGGAAATCTAACGGGAGCAGCCCGCCGGCAACAGGGGTGGCGGAGAATTTTGCGCCGCTTTACGTGAGCGCGAGCCGACTTTTATGTTTACGAGGTAGATGACCTCGCTCGCCGAAACCGCTGAACTGCGCCGCGCCGTGTTCTTCGAACGCGTGCTGCTGCCCTACCGCAGCCTGCCGCCGCGGGGGTTTCATGTGCTGATGGGAGTGCTCGGGCTGATCAGCTTCGGGATGGGCGTCGGTTTCGTCTCGCTCGGGGCGTGGCCGATTTGCGGCTTCTTCGGCCTCGATGTCGGGCTGCTCTATCTGGCGTTCCGGCTCAGCTACCGCAGTGCGCGGCAGCGCGAAACGCTGCGGCTCGCCGGCGACGATTTCACCGTCGAGCGCATCGGCATCCGCGGCGACCGCCATTGCTGGCGCTTCCAGCCATTTTGGGTGCGGGTCGTGCTGGAGGAACTCGGCAACAAGTCGAACCGGCTATCCATCGCCTCGCACGGCAAGAGCCTGGTCATCGGCGATTTTCTCGCGCCGTCGGTCCGCCGCGAGGTCGCCGCCGCCCTGCGCGACGCCCTCTCGCGCTGGCGCCGAGCCCTCAACCCGACCGAAGCCTGCGATTGACCACTCGGCAGAAGAGCCCTTTGACCACAACCAAATGATGGTCATGGCCGGGCTTGACCCACTGCTGTCCGGTTCAGCAAAACCGATTGTGCGGCTTCGATAGAGACAACCAAAGATTGCACCTTGCCCGGCCTTGTGCCGGGCATCCACGCCTTCTTTTTCGGCGCAGCCGAAAAGCAGCGTAGATGGCCGGGACAAGTCCGGCCAAGGGGGCTGCGGAGGTCGGAGAACCCTCCGGAAGGTTCCGGAGCAGCTCCTTTTTCGTTAACCGGACAGCCGTGGCCTTGACCCGGCCATCTCGAGAAGCCGCCGAGATTCGCGGGTCAAGCCCGCGAATGACGATCTGTAACGGCGATGCCTAAAGCCCCAGCACCTCCTTCATTCCGTAGAGGCCGGGCGGCTGGGTGGCGAGCCAGCGGGCAGCGCGGACGGCGCCCTTGGCGTAGATGGCGCGATTGGTGGCGCGGTGGACGAGTTCGAGGCGCTCGCCGATGCCGGCGAAGATGACGGTGTGGTCGCCGACGGCGTCGCCGCCGCGCAATGCGGCGAAGCCGATGTCGCCGCCGCGGCGCGCCCCGGTGACGCCGTCGCGGCCGCGCTGCGCCACGTCGGCGAGCGCGACCCCGCGTGCCGCCGCCGCGGCTTCGCCCAATGCGAGCGCCGTGCCCGAGGGGGCATCGACCTTGCCGCGATGGTGCATCTCGATGATCTCGATGTCCCATTCCGGCCCGAGCCGGGCGGCGACCTGCTCGACGAGCCCGAGCAGCAGGTTGACGCCGAGGCTCGTGTTCGCCGCCCACACGAGCGGAACCCGGGCGGCGGCGCGGCGGATGCCGTCGCCCTCGGCGGCGGACAGGCCGGTCGTGCCGATGACGATCGGCTTGCCGCGGTCGGCGGCGAGCGCCGCATAGGCGGCGGTGGCCGCGGGCCGGGTGAAATCGATCAGCACGTCGCTGTCGCGGAACAGCCGGTCGGCGTCGTCTCCAACCGGGAGACCGATGCGGCCGATGCCCGCAACCTCGCCGATGTCCTGGCCCACGACGGCGCTTCCCGCCCGGGCGACGCCGCCGGCGATGCGGCAGCCTTCGGTTCCCGCGACCTCGGCCGCCAGCATGCGGCCCATGCGGCCGCCGCAGCCGATGATGCCCACCTTCAACTCGGCCATCGCCGCCTCCCGCGTCTCCCGTCGGAGACGGTAACGCCGGTCATACAAAAGACAAGAGTGGGGCAAAAGAAAAGGGCGGCCGGACGCGGCGACAGCGCCGCCGTTTCTTTCGCCGGCGATTTCCTCTACACCGGCCGCCGATGAGTCTGCTTCGCTCGGTTGCCACGGTCGGCTCCTACACGCTGCTCAGCCGGCTGTTCGGCTTCGCGCGCGACATTCTGACGGCGGCGATTCTCGGGGCCGGACCGGTGGCGGATGCGTTCTTCGTCGCGCAGCGCTTGCCCAACCTGTTCCGCAGCCTGTTCGCCGAGGGCGCCTTCAGCGCCGCCTTTGTACCGCTGTTCGCCGGCACGATGGCGGAGCACGGGAAGGACGCGGCGCGGCGCTTTGCCGAGGAAGTTTTCGCCGCCTTGCTGTACGCGCTGATCGCCTTCGTCGTGCTCGGCGAGATTTTCATGCCGGCGCTGATGAAAATCATCGCGCCCGGCTTCGGCAAGGACCCGGAGCAGTTCGCGCTGGTCGTCACGCTGACCCGGATCACATTTCCCTATCTCCTCTTCATCTCGCTCGTGGCCTTCCAGGCCGGGATTCTGAACTCGCTCGACCGTTTCGCCGCCGCCGCCGCGACTCCGATCCTCTTAAATGTCTTCCTGATCGGGGCGCTGCTGCTGACCGCGCATTTCGGCTGGGGCAACGGCTACGAGCTGGCGGCGGCGGTGAGCCTTGCCGGCTTGGCGCAGTTCCTGTGGTTGATGTCGTCCTGCGCCCGCGCCGGGGTGACGCTGCGGCTGCGCGGACCGCGGCTGACGGCGGCGGTGCGCCGGACCTTGCGGGTGATGGCGCCGGGCGTCGTCGGCGCCGGCGTCACGCAGATCAACGTCGTGATCTCGACCGCTCTCGCCTCGCTGCTGCCGAGCGGCTCGATCTCCTACCTGTGGTACGCGGAACGCCTGAACCAGCTGCCGCTCGGGGTGGTCGGCATCGCGGTCGGCACCGCGATCCTGCCGTCGCTGTCGCGCCAGGTGCGCGGCGGCGACGGCGCCGCCGCGATGACGACGCAAAACCGCGGCGTCGAGCTCGCGCTGCTGCTGACCCTGCCCGCCGGCGTCGGGCTCGCATTGCTGGCGGGGCCGATCCTGACCGTATTGTTCGAGCGCGGCGCCTTCGGTGCGGCCGCTGCCGCCGCGACCGCGCCGGCGCTCGCCGCCTACGCCGCCGGCTTGCCGGCGTTCGTGCTGGTGAAGGTCCTGGTGCCGGGGTTCTTCGCGCGCCACGACACCGCGACCCCGGTCAAGGTGGCGGCGGTCGCCGTTGCAGTGAACCTCGGGCTGTCGCTGGTCTTGATGCAGTTTCTCGCGCATGTCGGCGTGGCGATCGCGCTTTCCGTTTCGGGTTGGGTCAACGCGCTGACGCTTTTCGCATTGTTGGGGCGGCGCGGCCACTTCCGCCTCGACCGCCGCGCCAAGAGCACGCTGCCGCGCATCGCCGTCGCGGCGCTGGCGATGGGCGCGGTCCTTGCAGGATTGCGCGAGGTCCTGGAACCCGAGCTGGCGGGAGTCCTGGCGGTGAGGCTCGGGGCGCTCGCGGCGCTGATTGGCGCCGGCATCGGCGCGTTCGCCGTGCTGTGCCTAGCACTCGGCGTCACAGATTGGCGTGAACTACGTGGGCGGCTGCGGCGGCAACCGGCTTGACAGGCGCGGCGATCCCGGCCATCCGAGGCCGCATGAACCGCATTTTTTCCGGCGTCCAGCCCACGGGCAACCTGCATCTCGGCAATTATCTCGG
>Ga0070739_10002132_pt1 | contig 27332 bp, 29 predicted proteins | sample Coa_R1_7_FD_66445 | JGI IMG/M metagenome (GOLD analysis project Ga0070739, IMG submission 66445) | Surface soil microbial communities from Centralia Pennsylvania, which are recovering from an underground coalmine fire - Coalmine... | ecosystem: Environmental > Terrestrial > Soil > Unclassified ...
GGACATGGCGGCAAAGTTCAGGCTCATGAACTCTGCCCCCTCCGCTCGGAGGCGGCGGGCCGCCTGGATGACCATGAACTCGGTGAGACCGTTCGGTGTATCAACGGCGCGGCGCATCATATCGAGCGACCAGCCATTGGCTCCGAAGACGGGCACGAACGTAAGGAAGCCGACCAACTCCTCGCCCTGCCGGGCAACCAACACGCGAGCCTCGCCGTCATCGGGTTTAGGGAGGCGGCCGAGAGTCATGGAAAAGCCTCGCTCCACTCCTCCCCGCGCATGAACCCAGCGCTTCGAAATCTGCTGTGCCTTCACCCGGTACTGGTGCGGAAGCTCGGCCGCCTGATACATCTCAACCTCCAGCCCCAGATCGACACAGTGCCGCTCGGCGCGGCGAACCTTTCGTTTGAGACCGGCAACGTCGAACTCTGCCAGCCGGATGACAGACTCCTCCCCGATCTTCAGGACACGCAGCCCAAGGGCCCTATAGGCGGCCAGGAAGCGGTCGCCCGCCCCGAGAAAGCAGGGTCTTAGGCTGTTTTCCTCGCAAAAGAGCAAGAACTCGCGCAAGAGATCCGGAATCGCTGTGCGCGGTCCGATCGGATCGCCGCCCACGAGCGCGACGTTCCGCCAGATCTTGTACGAGAGGAAGGCGTCTGCGTTTGGGTGGAAGAAGTAGGCTCGGTCATCCCGCAGTGCGAAGTACGACAGCGTGTCGGAGCCGTGGCGACGGAGGATGTCTCGAGCGCGCCGCCGTTCCGACTCACTTGAGAGATGAACTGCTATCAGCGGTCGCAGAACCATGAAGGCCGAACCGGCCACGGCCAGGCAGCCCACCAGAAGCAGTGACGTGCCGAACCAGTGGGCCTGATAGCCGTGGTATTGATATGTCTCGGAGTCCGTCAGAAGCTGTAGCGGAGCGAGAAGGGCCCCGGTAAACGTCGGCCGGGGAGTAATCCAGTGGGCAAGAATTCTAAAACCAAGCAGGTCATAGGAAAGATAGAGCAGGGCAAACGAGAGTAGCGTGACGGCGGTCCTCCGGCGGGTCATCGGCCTGGAGGCGACCACGTAGTCCTGCCTCCGGGAGTACAGTGCCAGGCTCAGGCCGAGGCAGATGAGCGACTCCTCGTAGTCGAGGCCCTTGGCCAGGTGAAGAACAGCCGAGGCCAGGAGCAGGTAGAGAGTCCATTGCATGGCCCGGCGCTGCCTCCTCAGAAGGCCGTCCGCAAGCAGTACCAAGACCAGGCCGATGAGGATGGTCCACATCTGGGAATCGTTGATCACCCGCACCGGGACTAGGTCCCGCAGAAGCAGATACCGCCAATGAAAGGCAGGGTAGAGAGCCGACAGGATGTTCATCAGCCCGGCCAGAGCGGTGGCCACTGCCAACACGCCGCGGAGGCGGTGCGGCGGGAAGACGGTGCCGGCTACGGCTACCAGCCTCGCGTAGAGCCGGTCGCTCTTCATGCTTGAGCCTTCAATTCCAAATCTCCCGAGTCAGGATGTGTGAGATCGATCGGTTCTGAGATGGGAGATGTGGCGGATTGCCGCGACCCAAGGGGCCGGAGGGACGGCATACCGAAGCTACAGCTAGGGTTCTAAGTCCGAATTCTTATTGGGCGGCCGGCGGCAGGGCTGCGTTTCCAGAGCTTCGAGAACCGGAAGCATCGAAGCCTTTGAATCTGTTGCCTTGTCGAGCATGGTCGGGGAGACAGGATTTGAACCTGCAACCCCAGCGTCCCAAACGCTGTGCGCTACCGGATTGCGCCACTCCCCGATCACGGTGCATGCGGGCGCCGGCACCGACGGCGTGTATCTGGGGCCTTCGTCCCGACCCCTTGGCTGTGAATCGGTCTTCGACTACGTGGTCTGTGTTTCCGTATCGGTGCCGGAGCTCATCCCGAGGAACTCTCGGGCCTTCTCCAGCAGCATTGGGCCTGCGACTACCGCTGCCGCCGCCAAGACCACCAGGAGCCCGAGCAAAATGGGGCCGATTATGATGATCGCCAATGCCTTCAGCAACAGTTTCATGTAGATCTGCCTCCCTGGCACAAAGACACGGTATGTCTCCCTGGGCTGCCCGTGTCAATTCAGTATGCCCGATGTCGGGGCACGAGTTCCAAGGTGGGGAATCAGCGTTAGACATGCCAGGCTCCGGGTTCTCCAGTAGATAGACGCCTGATAATGGTGGGCAAGGGCGGGAGGCGAAGCCGTGTCTAAGAGTGTATTGGTTCCTGAGGCGTCCACGTCATCTCCTACACGGGAGGTGGACCCGCTCCTCGAGGGATTGAACGAGCCGCAAGCCGGCGCCGTGGCGGAAGGTGACGGCGCGGTCCTGGTATTCGCCGGGGCCGGTTCGGGCAAGACCCGGGTGTTGACACGGCGGGTAGCGTATCTCATCAGGCGTCAGGGCGTTCGGCCCTGGAACATCCTGGCGGTGACCTTCACCAATAAGGCGGCCGCTGAGATGCGCGAGCGCGTGACGGCGCTGACGGGAGATGAGGGCTCCGCAGTGTGGCTCGGCACCTTCCACTCCATCTGCACCAGGATCCTCCGTCGAGAGGGCCGTGATTTCTCCATCTACGACGCGGACGATCAGAAGTCCGTCATGAAGAAAGCACTGTCCGAGGCCCAGATCGGTGAGTCACGCCTGTCGGTGGGCGGCGCCTTGGCCGGTGTCTCGCGCCTCAAGAATGAGCTGATCCGCCCCGAGACGTTCGAGCCCAGCACCTATTCGGAGGAGCTCATACGTCGCGTCTATCCCGTCTATCAGGAACAACTTGCGCGCAGCAATGCCTATGACTTCGACGACCTGATCATGAAGGTCGTCGAGCTGCTGCGGTCCGACGAGGAGAAGCTGCAGTACTACTCCTCTCGGTTTCGGCACGTCCTGGTGGACGAGTATCAGGACACCAACCACGCCCAGTACGTGTTGATGAATCTCTTTGCGTCTGAGTACCGCAATCTGTTTGCAGTGGGAGATGCCGATCAGGCCATCTACGGCTGGCGGGGAGCCGACATTCGCAACATTCTGGACTTCGAGCGGCATTATCCGGAAGCCCGCCTGGTGGTGCTCGATCAGAACTACCGCTCGACCCAGAACATCCTCGCCGCCGCGCATGCCGTGATCACCAAGAACGTCGCGCGTCCCAAGAAACGGCTCTGGACGGAAAAGGACCGCGGTTCGCTGATCCGGGTGTTCGAAGGGCGCAGCAGTGAGGATGAGGCTCACTTCATCGCCCGTGAGATCCGCCGCCTAACCCATCGGGGCACGGCAACCGCCGGGAGCTGTGCCGTCATGTATAGGACCAACGCGCAGTCGCGGGCGATTGAGGAGGCCTTCATCCACGAGGGCATTCGCTACCGCCTCGTAGGCGCCACGCGGTTCTACGAGCGGCGTGAGGTCCGCGACATCCTGGCGTACCTGCGCTTCATCGCCAATCCCTCGGACAGCGCCAGCCTGGCTCGTATCATCAATATTCCGCCACGGAAGATCGGCTCGACCACCGTGAGGGCCCTGGTTGAATGGAGCGACCGACAGGGCGTCTCCCTCTGGCAGGCGGTGCGCTCGGCTTCGACCATCGATGCCATCGGAAGCGCCGGCAAGCGACAGTTGTCCAGGGCGGTCGAGCTGTTCGAGGAGATGCTGGAGTTCGCCGCCGAGCACACCGTGCTCGAGCTGCTGGAGCACGTCATCGATGCGACCGGCTACGAGGCCTACATCAAGGCTGATCCCGAGGGGCAGGATCGCTGGTCGAACGTGCTCGAGCTGCGTTCGGTAGCGGAGGATTTCGACGAGCTGGATCCCCGAGAGGGATTGCAGGCCATGCTGGAGCACTCCGCCCTGGTTTCAGATGCGGATGAGGTCGAGGCGTCAGAGGGATTTGTAACCTTGATGACCCTCCACCTGGCCAAGGGGCTCGAGTTTGACGTGGTGTTCCTCTCAGGGATGGAGGACGGCGTCTTCCCTCACTCCCGCTCGCTCGAAGACTCGTCCGGGGGGCAGCTCGAGGAAGAGAGACGGCTGTGCTACGTTGGCATCACCCGAGCCAAGGAGCATCTGTATGTGACGTATGCTGTCGCGAGGACGTTGATGGGCCGAACTCATCGCAACCCGCCCTCGCGTTTCATGCTCGATATCCCGGAGGAGCTGTTGACTCCTGACTCCAACCCCCCGCTCCGCGCCGTCAATCGCGCTCTTGAGACCAACTGGTTCTCCCGCGAGCCGGAGCCGGCTGAGTCACACCGCCCGGAAATCAGCGAGCAGATCTTCGCTCCGGGCGACCGCGTCTACCACCGGCACTTCGGCTCGGGAACGGTTGTCGGCAGCCGGCTCTCCAGTGGAGATGAAGAGGTCACCGTGCGATTCGAAGCCAAGGGTAAGCCGGTTGAGAAGACATTGTCGGTGATCTATTCGGGGATCGAGCACGCGTGACCGGTCCGCAGCGCCGTCCCATCATCGGCGGGAACTGGAAGATGAACACAACCCTCTCTGAGGCGGTCGAGCTGGCCGGCGCGCTGGCAGCGTCCCTGCCTCCCGAGCGATGGACGGAGGTGGTGGTGTTTCCCCCGTTCACGAACCTGGAAGCAGTTCGCGAGTCGCTCGGAGAGTCACGCATCGGTCTCGGAGGTCAGGATGTCTTCTGGGAAGAACGCGGCGCATTCACTGGAGAGGTCTCGGCCGAGATGTTGCTCAGCGTCGGCTGCAAGCACGTCATCTGCGGACACTCCGAGCGCCGGCACGTCATCGGCGAATCGAGCGAAATTGTGAACCGGAAGGTCCGGAGCGCACTCGAGGGCGAGCTGAAGGTCATCCTGGCTATCGGGGAGACCGAGGTCGAGCGACACGGGGGTAAGACTGAATCAGTTGTGTCCGATCAGCTCCGACGCTCACTCGAGGATATTCCGGCCGAAATAATGCGTGACGTAGTTATCGCGTACGAACCTGTCTGGGCGATTGGAACCGGAGTGACGGCCACCCCAGAGCAGGCCCAGGCGGCCCACGCTTTCGTCCGCCTCGTATTGGTTGAGATGTACGACGATGCAGTCGCGGAAGCCACGAGAATTCAGTACGGCGGCAGCGTGACCGCCACAAATGCACCGGCTCTGCTCGGCTGTCCGGACGTCGACGGGGCACTGGTGGGCGGAGCCAGCCTCAAACCACAGGAGTTCGCCGCAATCGTGGGGGCACAGGAGCGGATCCTGAATGGCGGCTGACGTCTTTTCCGCCGGTCCGGTGTCCGGCGGCGAAAAGCCGGTGCACGGAGGGCAGCCGGGACGCCGGGGCTGCGGCGGATGTACGGATTGCTGTCACTTCCCCGAGCTGTCGGTCACTGACGGTGAGGCGACCCGTCTACTGGAACTGCAGCGCACCCTGCAGGGCATCGACGTGCTTCGCCTCAGAGCCGATCCGGCTAATCCCGGATGGCAGCTCATGACTGGCCCCTGCCCGTTTCGCCGTCTGCACCAGCCCCTGCAATCCGGTGGATGCCGGATCTACGATGACCGGCCGGCCGTGTGCGCTGTCTTCACCTGCAGCCTGTTGCTGGACCTTCGACGCAGTAGGCAAATGGAACCGGCATAGGCTCACACTCACACTGCGGCTTGGCTCTCGTGGCGACTTTCGGCCCGGCGAGTGGGTTGAGCTGCCCACACCTTCATCCGGAAGCCTCTCTGTGTGTTCCAACGCACTGACTGGCGGTGGCAGCTTCCCTATACTCGAAAGAGACTAGGTCGGTTTGGGAGGACTTCCCGAATGCTGGCCGCATCGTGATCGTACGTGTCACTGCATGTCCACGGTGCCGCGAGGAAGTGGCGGACGGCGCCCCCTGGTGCCCGCACTGCGGCCGGGACATGACGGTCTATCCGCCCCTGGAAACCGCCCGGCACTTCACACCCGAGCCTATCGGCCACATCCGATCGCTGTTGAAGCCCGCTGCGATCGGGATTGTGCTGGGCCTCGCGGCGGCTATCTTCGAGCTGGTGGTGTTGCGGGCATCGCCCGTAGCAGCCATCCTCATCGCCGTCGTCGTGCTCTTCATCGGACTGATCGCGCTCACGGAGTTTATTTGCCCCTCGGGCGCACTTGTCCGGGGCCCGGGCCACTCGGCACTGCGGGGGGTCAGGGTAGGTGTGGCGTTTGAGCGCAATACCTGGGCGCCGTCGCCCGCCCTGGTGATCATGATCCTCCCGGCGGTGGCAGTGCTGGCCGCGATTGTGATCCTAGAGCACTTCCCCTCTACCTAGAGGGAGGTGGTTAGAGTCGCGCCAGTCTAAGGAGTCCCGCTGCCAGAGCAACGCCGGCGAGGTCAGGGATGAGCTGAAGCTCTCCCAGATGCGGAGTACGGAGATGTGCCGCCTCGGCCGCGCCCTCTGCAGCAAGCAGTCCCGCCAGCAAGACGAGCCAGTAGAGCGGCACTCGTCGGAGGGAGGATGCCCGCAAGATCTGGTAGACGACGGCGACCAAGAGGGACACCAGGACCGCAAGGTAGAGCCAGGCAGGCATCAGGTGGTCCGCCGCTGCCACATGTCCCATGATAAGACCGAGACCAGCGCCTTCGACGCGACGGTCGCCGGGTCAGGAGCAGCCTGGCTGGGCTCAACACGTCGTGGCGACACTCTCGGTGCCGTGAGGGCCGGCTAACTTCTGTTGTGACTCTAGGCGGCTTGACCGATCAGTGAGAGCGGGTATGCGCCACTGGCGATATCGTCGACCAGCCTGCCCGACTCAAGCACCAGAACCCGCCTACGCATGTCGTCCACGATTTCTCGGTTGTGGGTCGAGACGATTACCGCGATGCCAAGCTCGCTGATAACCCGAAATAGGCGCATCACGCGCTGTGTGGAGTCCGGGCTGAGATTGCCCGTCGGCTCGTCCGCCAAGATCACCTCCGGATGGCTTACCAGGGCACGCGCGACGGCCACCTGTTGTTGCTGGCCGCCTGAGAGTTCTGAGGGAAAGCGATCGGCGAGCGCCTCCAGCCCGGAGAGAAAGAGTGTAGCGGCGACCTTCTCGTTGACGGCCTCGCCCCGAAGCCCGTCGGCTTCCAACGGAAGCGCCACGTTCTCAAAGACTGTTCTGTACGGTAGGAGCCGAACGTCCTGGAAGATGGCGCCGATGCGCCGGCGGTGACGCTCCAGCTGGCGGCGTTTCAGAGTAGAGACGTCTACGCCGTCGAAGAGGATGCACCCGGAAGTCGGCCGCTCCTCTCGAATGAGGAGCTTGAACAGCGTCGTCTTCCCGGCACCGTTCGGTCCCACGAGGAAGGCCATCTGTCCTCGGGGAATGGTGAACGTGACGTTGTCGAGGGCTAGAGTCTCGCCCGGATACATCTTGGTCAAACCCTTGACGACGATCATGTTGAGACTACAGGCGTGCGAACCGGCGCACCGAAATGTACGAGCCGGTTGCCCCAACGGATGCCCCCGTCAGCAATACGACCAGGGCCAGCAGACCGAGGAACTCCGGGCTGGTGTTGATGGGTAGCAGGGAAGCGGCGGCCGAGCCGGTACCGGCGAGAATCGCCTTGAGCAAGGGCAGGGAGAGAAATGCACCCACCATCGTCGCCACGAGGGAGCCAACGAGGCCCAGCATGATCCCTTCGACTATGAAGGGGTTGCGGACAAAGCCGGAGCTGGCCCCGATGAGCCGCATGATCTCGATCTCCTCCTCCCTGGCTTGCACCGTGAGATGCGTCGTGTTGACGACGATCACGGTCGCGAGGAACGCCAGACCCAGGATCAAGACGATGCCTATCACTCGAACAAAGGTATTGATTTGAACCAGCTTTTTGGTGAGATCCGGATTGAAGATCAGATGCCGAACCTCGGGATTGGTGCGAAGGGAGGCTGCTATGCGCGATAGCGTCCGGCCGTCGGCCGTGTGTATGTTGAGGCTGGCCGGCAAGGGATTGCCGTCCAGCGCCGAGAGCATGGCCGAGTTTCCGGCGAAGGTCTTCTTGAACTGGACCAGTGCCTGCGCCCGGTCGATGTAGGTGACTCGAGTTCGCGGCCAACGGTCCTGGATCAAGGAACCCAGCTCAAGAGCACTGTGGCGCGAGACGCTGCTGTTGAGGTCGGCGATCAGATTCGCCTTGGACTCAAGGCCCGAGGCGGCGGTGCTCACGCCATTCGCAAGCGCGATGAAGAGGATCAGAGCCGTGAGCATAAAGGCCAGCGTAGCCACAGCTACGCCGCTGGCTCCTCGATGGCGCAGGATGCTCAGGCCGGCTACGGTAATCGGCCGGGTCAGCTTATGGATGGAACCCCTCCTGCCGTTGCTGTCGTCATGGTGGCGCATGAAACCAGATAATGCATGACCCATTTGGGTGAGGACCACCCACGCGAGTCAACACTTCGCGGATTTAGGGTGTTGACACGACGGCGCACATATGTTCTAATGGAGTTAGATAAAGCTAGAACAGATGGCCTAACACCCGTAGGATGGAGGGAATCTCCGATGAACATCCAGCTCAAACAACTGGAACACAGACTCGCGAAGGGCGCCGCGCTCCTGTCCCGTATGGAGTCGGACGGACTACCAAGCCGCCGGTACGACCAGATGCTCCGGCAGTGGTTGCAGCTCCTGGCCGCCTACGAGTACGAGAGCGAGATCGACGAAGCCGCAGCGGCCATGCTGCCCGTCGCCGCCGGCAGTTAGACCCTCCGGACCCGCCACCCGCTGCCTAAACCCAACGGCGAGTCGAGGCCAACCAGCGGCGCCCTCCTGCGAAGCAGTGCGCTCCCCAGCCACGGGAGCCGGCGGTGGCCAGTTACGGGCACGAAGCCGGACCCACAGCGGACGATGAGCACTCGGTACGCCGGCCGAACCGCGCCCGACTATGGAACGTTTGAACGGGTTGAACGCCCGCGGGGGATGACGGCGTAGTTAGACCCTGCCGTCGTGGTGGGCGGATCAGCCTCCGTCGGTAGTATCAGTCACCCCGGCGGCAAGATCGGGTCGGAACCGGCGGGTATGTTCGATAGCCTTCTCGGCGCGCCACCGCTTGATCTCCGCGTGGTTGCCGGAGAGGAGAACGTCGGGAACAGACCACCCTCTAAAGCTTGCCGGGCGGGTGTACTGGGGGTACTCGAGCAGCCCGGTGGAAAATGACTCCTCCAGCGTCGATTCATCGTCGATGGCGCCGGGCAGTAGTCGTGAGACAGCGTCGAGAACGACCATGGCGGGCAGCTCGCCGCCGCTCAGCACGTAGTCGCCAATGGAGATCTCCTCGGTCGCAAGGTGCTCCGATACGCGCGCGTCGACTCCCTCATAGTGGCCGGCGATGAGGGTTACTCTCGGCTCCGAGGCCAATCGAGCGGCCGCGGCCTGGTCGAACCTCGCGCCCCGAGGCGACAGGAGCACGACTGGACCACTCGTAGCTCCTTCGATCGACTCGACCGCGGCGAACACCGGCTCGGGCTTGAGTACCATTCCCGGGCCTCCGCCGAAGGGATAATCGTCGACCTGGAAGTGCCTGCCCAGGCCAAATGGCCGCAGGTCGACCAGGTTCACGGTCACCAGCTCCCGTTTGAGCGCGCGCGATACGACACCATGCTCGAGCCACGGCGCGAACATCGCCGGGAATAGCGTCACGATGTCGACGCGAAATGGGCTCAATCGAACATTCCGGGCAGAGGCCGGATGATGATCCTGCCTCTGCCGACCTCGATGGCGACGACGACGTCCTGGATGGCCGGGACCAGAAGCTCGCGCCCCTCGGAGCGCACGATGTAGACGTCGTTGGCGCCGGTTTCCAGAATGTCGTCGATCGAGCCGAGAGCCTCTCCTTCCTCGGTCTCCACTCGAAGGCCAACCAGCTCATCCCGGTAATACTGACCCTCAGGTAGTCCGACGGCCTGGTCGCGAGGCACCCAAAGCGAAGTGCCACGCAAGGCCTGAGCGTCCTCTCGCGAGGAGATTCCCTCCAGCCGAAGGAGAATACGCCGGCCCACGCGTGCCGACAGCACCGTCCGAGGGAAGTGCTTCTCGCCCGTGTACACCACCTCCAGCTCCTCAAAGCGTCGGGGAAAGTCGGTCAGTGGATCGACCTTCAGCTCGCCGTGAACCCCGAAGGCGCCGGCGACGCGGCCCACGAGCATCCAGTCGTCCCCCGGCGCTCCTGTTGCGGACCGGCCGGAGGTCACGTTACCTCCAAGGGCTGGGACCTAGAACTCATCCAGGGAGGCCGCGTAGAGCGGCCGGATCACTCGATCTCGAGAATCGAGCGCTCGTTGTTCTTGATGGCGGCGACCTTGAGCAGCGTCCGCATGGCCTTGGCCACGCGCCCACGTCGGCCAATCACCTTCCCCACGTCGTCCTCCGCCACGTGAAGCTGGTAGATGATGTAGCCCTCGTCTTCTTCCTGCTCGACGCGCACCTCATCGGGCTCGTCGACGACCGACCTAGCCATGAATTCGACCAGGCCTCCGACGGCCCCCGTGCTGTCTCCCGGTTCTCGGGCTCCGCTCACAACGTGCGCCTCAACCCCTGCATACTGCGTGTCTCGGGGCTACTCGACCGGCGGTTCGTCGGCAGTCTTCTTGCGCGTCCGCTTCGGCTTCTCCGCGGGAAGCTCCTCGGCGACGTCGGTCGGGAGTGGAGCCGTCGCCTCTTCCACGGCGGTCGTCTCGACTCCGGCGGAAGCCACTGCCGTGGCGGCCTTGGCCGGCTTTCTGACCTCGGACGGAATGATGTCGACGGCCTTCAGCAGCCGCGCGACTCGATCCGTTGGTTGGGCGCCCTTACGGAGCCAGGCGATCGTCTTCTCGTTGTCGATCCTAAGGGTTGTTGGCTCCGTTACGGGGTTGTAGAACCCGACCTGATCGAGGTAGCTGCCGTCCCTGGGAGTGAGCGCCGGCGTAACGACGATTCTGTAGCTCGGCTGGTGCTTAGCACCAACGCGGTGAAGTCTTATCTTGACAGGCAAAGCTGAGCGGCTCCTCGCATAATGTTTAGGGCACAATACAAGGCGACAAGCCATGTGCGCTTGCCGCCGCTGTCTCCTCGTCCTGTGTTAGCGTACCGCCGGACGGCGACAGTTGTCAAATCTCATGACCTTCCGGCAAAGGCATTGCCGAGGGTGATCTCGTCTGCGTATTCGAGATCACCCCCAATGGGCAGGCCGCGTGCCAGCCGGGTGATCTTGATGCCCAGTGGCTCGACCAGCTTGGTGATGTACATCGCCGTCGCATCGCCCTCTAGGTTTGGGTTGGTTGCGAGGATGACCTCCTGGACCTTGGTCCCCGGTCCCAGGCGGGAAATGAGTGGCCGTATGCGCAGCTCGTCGGGCCCGATGCCGTCCATGGGAGAGATGGCGCCGTGGAGCACGTGATACACACCCCCAAAGCGGGCTGTTCGCTCGATGGCCACGAGATCAAGCGGCTCCTCGACGACGCAAATCGTGGACTGGTCGCGTCGCGGATTGGTGCAGATGTGGCAAGGATCCTGGTCGGAGATGTTGAAGCAGGTCGAGCAGAGCTTGACGTTGTCTTTGAGGTCCCGGAGTGCGTCGGCCAGCTCGCCCACCTGCTCCCTGGATGCCCTCAAGAGGTAGTAGGTCAGGCGCTGCGCCGTCTTCGGACCAATGCCCGGCAGACGCGAAAGCCCCTCGACCACCCGTGAGATCGGCTTTGGACCCTCCCAGGTCATGCTCTCGGTTTCCCACAACCGGCCACCACGCCATAGCGGCCAACCAGGCATAATGTGCGGAGGTGCCGGGTCCTCATGTCAGTCCGGCCTAACCAGATGTGGCGCGGGATTTATCCCTGTAGCCGACAACGGACGCCTGCTCTGAGAAACGGTCGAGCCGGGGAGTGAGATCCCCTGGGTACAGTTACCTGGCCGTGACTCAACTGAACCGCTACGTCAATCCCGGGATCTGCAGTCCGCCGGTCACCGCGCCCATCTTCTCTTGGGTGATCTCTTGCAGCTTTCGCTGGGCATCGTTCACGGCCGCGACGATGAGATCCTGCAGCATCTCGATGTCGTCGGGATCCACGACATCTCGATCGAGCGTTATGCTCTCCAGCTCTTGTTTCCCATTAAGGCGGGCCGTCACCATGCCGCCTCCCGCCGAACCCTCCACGTTGGTCTGGGCCAGCTCTTCTTGCGCCTTGAGCATATTGGCCTGCATGTCCTGAACCTGCTTGAGCATCTTGCGGTCGATCACCGGCCGGCCTCCCGGAGTTTCTTCGCCGGATTCTATCAAGCGGGTCCTCGGGTGATGGCCGAAAAGGCAGCACTACCCTGCCACGACGGAACCATCCGTCAGCCTCACCGTCGATCTCGATCCTCACCTTCGCCATTCGCCTTCCGCTCTCTCCGGGTCTCGCCTCCGGCCTTCGACTTTCAGCTTCACTCTTCGGCGTCCAACCTTCGACCTTCGACCTTGGACCTCGGACCTTCGACCATCAGACCTGGCTACTCCGGCGACCAGGTCCTCTGGATGCGTGTCACTGACGAGCACAGCCCAGTCGTGTCGTCGAGGTCGAAGACAACGCCGTTGAAGTCGACGGCGCCGCTTCCGGTCTGAAACCGGTACGGAAGCTGAGTGAGATAGCGGCGAATGGTGGATTGTGGCTCGGTACCGATGACCGAGTGCCGCGGACCGACCATCCCGGCGTCCGTGATGTAGCCCGTGCCTTTGGGCAAACACTGCTCGTCCGCGGTCTGGACGTGTGTGTGGGTGCCGGTAAAGGCGCCCACCCGTCCGTCCAGGTAAAGCCCCAGGGCGCGCTTCTCGCCGGTCGCCTCGGCATGGAAGTCGACGAAGGTGAATCGGTGACGCTCCTTTGAGAGCAGTGCGTCCATGGCCAGGAACGGATCGTCGAGCGAGCGCATGAAGACCCTCCCCTGAAGGTTGACGATGAGGAGGTCGAGGTCCTCGAGCACCAGCCATCCACGCCCGGGCGCACCCGCCGGGTAGTTCAACGGCCGGACGATCGGAGGGTTCTTCTCGAAGTAGGCGAAGACTTCGCGATGGTCCCAGACGTGATTGCCGGTGGTGGCGGCCCGAATGCCCAGGGCGAACATCTCGTTGCAGGTTTCCTCGGTCAGCCCGGCTCCTCCGGCCAGGTTCTCCAGGTTTGCCAGGACGATGTCGGGCCTCAGCTCCTGGATCAGAGAGGGCAGCAAGTGGCGCACTGCGTTTCGGCCGGGCTTGGCAAAGATGTCGCCGATGAAGAGGATGCGCAAGAAGGACGCTCCGCAGGCGTGATGGGCTCGAGGGCGCTTCATTCTCAGCCATGCGGGCGAGTTTCGAGTTTCGAGTTTCGAGTTTCGAGTTGGGGGGCGAGACATTGACGTGCGAGTTAGGAGCTTAGGAGTCTGAACGTTGGAGTTTGGAGTTGAGAATGTGGCCTGTGGGTCCCACCAGTGTTGATACTTGATGGGTCGGGAGCCGTCACGACACCACGACGGGAAGTGGAGAGTTCGCTTTGAGCCACGCTGGCACTGCAGATCGAGACCGGTTGGTGGTGCGACAACAATCGCCGTTTAACGCTGAGACGCCGCTGAGGCCAGGGATGCCGTGGCTGACGCCGGTCGAGGAGTTCATGGTCCGCAGCCACTTCCCCGAGCCGGTCAGTTGGGAGGGCCTGAGCTTCGGCGGCGCGGTGCGCCACGCGCTGAGGCTGTCGATGGACGAGATCCGAGAGCTGCCGAGACGGACGGTCATCGCGACGCTGGAGTGTGCGGGCAATGGCCGTGCCTATCTCGAGCCTCCGACCGGCGGTGTGCAGTGGCAGCTTGGAGCCGTCGGCACGGCGAGCTGGACGGGAACCCCACTCCGGCTACTGCTCGATCAAGTCGGTCTCGGTCCGGATGTGGTGGACCTGGTCTTTTCCGCCCGGGACATCGGTCCCGCCGGTTCGAAGGAAGCTGTTCGCTATGAGCGCTCGCTGTCAGTCTCCGATGCGATGCGCGACGACATCATCCTGGCCTACGAGATGAATGGCCGGCCGCTGACCTCCGATCACGGTGCTCCGCTGCGGCTCATCGTCCCCGGCTGGTACGGCGCCGCCTCGGTGAAGTGGCTGGAACACGTCACCGCCATTGGCGAGCGGTTCCAGGGGCACTTTCAGGTCGAGGACTACGTCGTGAGGCGGGAAGGCCGTGTTGAGCCATGCCGGGAAATGGCGGTGCGCTCGATCATTCTCTCGCCGGTCGCCGGTGCTTCCATTGGCCTGGACTCGATAGAGATTCGCGGTCTGGCATGGTCCGGACTCGGCCCTGTCGAGGCGGTCGAGGTGGCAATCGACCCGGACCGAATCCACCTCCGTGCAGAGCTGGACGAAAGCCGCGGCGCCTATGCGTGGCGGCTTTGGTCGGCAGACTGGAAGCCTCCGTCGCCCGGTCCCTACACCATCACATCTCAGGCTCGGGATGCCGCCGGTCGAGTTCAAAGAGCAGGTCAGCTCTGGAACCCCGGTGGGTATGCCAACAACGCCTCCGTCCCCATACAGGTCCACGTGGAAAGCTAGTTCGGCCTAAGCTCGAGCTCCAAAGCCGAACCACCAACGCTCGATGGCTCGTCGTCGCTTGGACCAGGCGTCTAGTGGAGTCGGGGATGGCCCGAGCGCATTCGTCACCTGTTCCCCATATGAGAGAGGGCAGGCAGTCTGGCCGCCGATCCGGCCGGGGATACCGTCCCCAACTCGAAACTCTAAACTCTGAAACTCCAAACCTGCTTACCTGATTCCGAACGCCGTCGACCCGCTGCCGTGGGCCTTCTTCGTGTAACAGCGCACGAGGGCGTGGGCCTTCCCGGTGACGGTACTGCCGACATGCCAGCTCCAGCTCACCCATCCCGACCGGCCGGATGGCCGGCTTCCCTGAACCTCAGGGGCATGCGAGACGTAGCCGTCTGGATAGGTGACCTTGATGGTGCATTGTGCTCCCGAGACCGTGTGCCCCTCGATGGTTAACCTCTGACCTCGCGCAACCGACGCCGGATGTGCCGAGACCCTGACCTTGATCTTGCCCTTTCCGCCGTGCGGACCTCCTCCTGAGACTCCCGACGCCGTACCCCAATCACGGGCGAACACTCGCTCCACGGCGCGCGCCTGGCCGCGCCCGAGCATGATCCCCATCTCTCGGTTCTGATCGAGCGAAGCCGAGGAGACGTTCTCCGACCCCACGAATACGCGGCTTCTATCGACGACGATAGCCTTGGCGTGAATGTAGGGACTGCCGAGGATGGCCACGTGGACGCCATGTGAGGCCAGCCGCGACACGCCGGAGCCGGCGTTCGACGTCAGCAGTCGCACTCGAACATGTCGCTTGGCCGCGGAGATGAGGTGGGACTCGAAGGAGGAGTCATCCATCTCCTCCTCATAGAGGTCCAGTGTGTGTCGAGCCGAGTCGACCAGCCTGACCAAGTCCCGGCGTGAGTTGATGGGACTGACGACCAGACGACCCGTGGAGACGTGCGCCGGCTTGCGGTTCCAGTCGGCGTTGAAGATGGCGCCGATGGCCTTGGCGTCACTTCGGTTGCCGTCTATCACGCCGAACTCTCGGTTGCTGTCGAAACCACTGTAACTGAGATTGAAGGTGAAGATTCCGGCACGGCTGTTGTCGACCTCCATGGCCTTCTCGTGCGTCAGAGCGAAAGCCTGTTCGTCGGCCCATCTGACATTGACGCCGGCCGATTTCAGCTCTGAGTAGCCCGCTTGCGCATAGGATGCCGCCCCGTACGGATGCTGCTCCAGAAGGACGCGGACATCCACGTGACGCCTGTGTGCCGCGTGCAGGGCGCTGATAATCGAGGTGTCCGTGATCAAGTAGATCTCGAGCTTGATGGACTTGTGAGCGCTCTTGATGAGCGATAACACTGGTCTCTCCCCGATACCTGGCTCCGCGAATACCCATAGGCCCGTGCCGCCCGCCATGCCCGCGTCGACCGCCGGTGCGCTGATGAGACCCGGAAGCATCGGCCCTGTGAGGAGCATCAAGGACAGGGCTGTCGCCGCGAGTGCTCTCATAGTCACCATCATAGGGGACGGGTCGCTTCGAACCCCCTTCAGCCGGTGGCCTGGTTGGTCGTCTCGTGCGACCGCCCCGCGTCAAGTCGGCATCGATCCACCTGGGGAGAGTATCCTTTGACCTGGCCGGCTTTGCCGCCAGCCCGACTGGTCGCGTCTGCGTGGCCGCTGTGAGGGTGGTTGTTCTTGGCACACGCGAGCCTCGAATTTCGCGGTTTCCAATGGAGGTATGCCGAATGCCTGTTCCAGCCCTGGTCAAGCACTCCATCGGCGTCGTTCATGTCCTCAGGGTTGCCAACGCCAGGGCGATCTCCTCCCGCACGGTTTCGTCGTGTTCAAGAGCCAGGGCTGCCTGGAGCGCCTGCCGGGCCTGGTCCTCAAGGTTCAGCCGCTGCCCCATGCGGCCAATCCCCCAGGCCGCATGTCCTCGTACGATCGGATGTTCATCCGATCGCATCGCCTCCACGAGCGCCGGAAGGCTCTCGGGACCTCCAACGTTTCCGAGCGCCACGGCGGCATTGCGCTGCAGCATCCACCGCTTGGCTCTTCGGACAGAGCTGTGCCGAAACCGCTCCAGATACTGCTCGTGAGTCATCCGGAGTAGCCAGACGAGCTCGACGTAGGCGGCCTCCGCTGGTGCCGCTCCCGGTTCAGGCTCCGACTCGCCCATCACCGGATGATAGCCACGGCTGGTCGAACGTCGACTCTCAACAGTCGAAGATAGAACGTCCGAAACGGCGATTCCACCCGAAACTCGAACCTCGAAACCCGAAACCCGAAACCCGAAACCCGAAACTCGAAACCCGAAACCCTAGAATTGCCCAGAGGTTCCAACTGACTGCTCTCACCTCGTCGCCGCCCGCCGTCTACCCAACCGTTCGCGTTCGTGGGGGTCCGCATGAGCGGGGACATTCCTACGGCCGGCAAGCCGCACCGAGGATCCTCTACACGCTGGCGTACTATCGCCGCCTCTTCGAATGGTATGCCGGGCTTGACTGGCAACGGGTGACCGACTATGCCCTCCGCTATGCCCCGATCGTCGCCGACTACGACCGCTCCTTGACCGAGGAGATGCAGGGCATCGCCGATGGCGCGGCGGTGAGCTTCGAAGACATCCTGGCTCTGAACGTGCGCACCGAGGTGATGTACGGGCTCGGCGATCTGCATGCCGCCGAGTGCACCGCCTTCGCTGCGCTCCCGGAGGCCACCACCACGGGCCACACCCTCCTGGGGCAGAACTGGGACTGGCATCCTGACGCCGCCCGCTCCTGCGTTGTCCTGCAGATGGCTCCCGACAACGGTCCTGCGATGACGACGGTGGTAGAGGCGGGCCTCCTGGCGAAGCTGGGAATGAACGACCAGGGTATCGGCCTCGTCACCAATGCCCTGGTGTCCGACGTCGACCATGGCGATCCCGGCGTTCCCTACCACGTTCTGCTGCGCAGCATCCTCGCCTGTGCCTCATTTGGGGAGGCCGTCGACCTCGTCTACTCGGCCCGGCGAGCGAGCTCCGCCAACTATCTCATCGCCTCAAGCACGGGCCAGGCGGTCGACCTCGAGGCTGCCCCGGGAGATGCCGATCGCGTCTTTGCCCTGGCCCCCAACCACGGAACCCTGGCCCACGCCAACTGCTTCGTGGCCGAGAACCTCACTGTCGGGGACGAGACCAGGAGACTGCGGCCTCTCAGCCAGGCGCGTCAGCGGATCATGGAGGCACACCTGGGGTCGAGCGTCCAGGAGCTGACCGTCGAGCGCATGCAGGAAGTGCTGCGGGACCACGACAACCACCCCCAATCCATGTGCCGCCATCCGGTCGACTCGGTTCACCCGATGGATCGCAGTGCCACGGTCGTTTCCGCCGTCATGGATCTGGATGCCGGTGAGATATGGCTGGCCGACGGTCAGCCCTGCTCGCACCCCTACCGCCGGATCTCCGTGGGCGCGGAGGCGTAGGGAACCGGGCGCACCGCCATCAGAAGCGTCGAACGCGTGGGCGACGGGATTTAACCCTAAATGCGGCACCTGCAGACGCACAGTCTCGATCGGTGTGCGCGCGCGACCCACTTGTTGATCTGGCGCATCAACGAACCTATAGGATCACAGGCCTCCGCGGGTTCAGGTAGCCATCGTCAATCGACTTGCATTCTGGCGAATTTACGTGCAGGTGCTCGAGTGACCTATCCGGCTATGCAAAGCCCGTCGAACGTTGAACATTGAACATTGAACGGACTCGACAGCTACGGTCCGTCGGGCTTCCCCGCTTCCTGCGGCAACCCCGGCCGGACCGCCTCATACAGGAATCCCGGGCCCCCGCGGTAGATGCCGCCGTCGACGTCGACACAGCGCCCGCCGGCGTAAACCAGGGCCTCCGTGACCTGGCGGGGGCTCACCTTGGCCATCTTGTCTATGGGAGTGTGGCCGTGAATGATCTGCTCGCCGCCCAGGAGATCGAGCAGGAGCTCGGCCCGCTTCCGGCCGTCGGGCCGCCTGTCCTCGAAGTCCTCCCGTGAACAGAAGGCCTCCAGCAAGCCCTGCCAGGCCTCGACGTCGTCGCCCTGGATCACCTGCCTGATGGACCGGTTGATGGCTTCGATGCTGTCGCCGTACTCCAGATAGCGAAGCGTATCGGCATGTACCAGCAGCCGTTCTGCCTCCAGATGCAGGGCGGGGAGAGCCTCGAGCCAGCTCAGCTCTCGATCGCCGAGAGCCAAAAGGTCGCTCTCGAGGCCGCCATTGGCCAGCCAGAGCCGGACGAAGCTTGAGCCCACGTCATCTCCTCGGTAGCCGAACCTCCGTGCGCCCAGGATAAACAGCTCGTGGTTGCCCAGCAGACCGCCCACGAACCCACGCGAAACGGCCGCCTCCTCCTGCAACCGCATCACCAGCTCCACCACGCCGCTGCCGTCCGGTCCCCGGTCGAAGAAGTCGCCGATGAACCAGAGGTGGGACTGTCCTCCCGTCCACCGGCCCTCCTGGTCGATCAGGGCGCCGCTTCGGAGGTGTTTCTTGACCACGTCGAGGTGACCGTGAGCGTCGCCCATGACGAAGAGCCGGTGGTCCATTTCCATCAGCCGGTCTCGCTCGGCCTCGCCGGGCTCTCCCGGAACGCCTCCCTCGTGGCCTGCACCCGCAGCTCACGTGCGACGGGGAAGTCTCTATCCTGCAGGTCGGTGACCACCGGACAGACATCCTGGCAGATGTCGCAGCCGACGACCCAGGCGCCCATCAGGGGGCGCAGCTCTCTCGGGATGGGGCCGCGGTGTTCGATGGTCAGGTAGGAGATGCAGAGGCGCGCGTCGATCGTGTAGTCGCCTTTGAGTGCGCCCGTGGGGCATGCGCGGACGCAGGCAGTGCATCTGCCGCACCCATCCTGAGCCGGGCGGTCGGGTAGCAGCTCGAGATCGGTGACCACGCCGCCGAGATAGGTGAAGGAGCCCCACCTCCGGCTGAGGACATTGGTGTTCTTGCTCTGCCAGCCGATCCCGGCACGAGTCGCCAGCGCCTTGTCCATGGCGGGCGCCGTATCGACGAATGGCCGCGAGCGGCCGCCGAGGTCGGCGAGGGTCGAGCACAGTCTCGCCAGCTTCTCCCCGACGACCTGATGGTAGTCGCGTGTCCAGGCGTACCGGGCCATGCGGCCGTATCCGGCCGGACGCTGGCCCAGCGGTCGGGAGTGATAGGAGAGGGCGACGCAGATGACCGAACGCGCCTCGGGCAGCAGGGTGCGCGGGTCGGCGGAGCGTTCCGCCCACGTAGAGTCGATCCAGCGCATTTGGCCCTGACGCCCCTCCTCGATCCATCGAAGATACCGCTCACGCTCCGGCTCCAGGACCGTGGCCGGGGTGATGCCGACGGCGTCGAAGCCGCAGGCCAGCGCCTGCTGCTTGACCCGATTCGTCAGGGCCGGTACGGTACCATGGCGTGTCAACGGTTACAGGGAGTACTGCGTGGCGGATCGCTGGCTGGGGCTGAAGATGATGGCGGTCGCGCTGGTGGCCATGCTGTTCCTCGGCCGCCTGCTCTTTCACATCGGCGGCTTCGTCCTCATTCTCCTCTGTCTCCTCGCGGTTCTGGGGCTGCTCTTCTATGCGGGCACCCGGACGCTATTGGGGAAGCAGGAAGAAAATCGCGGCCGGCGCTCGCACCAGTGAAGGCGGATTGACCGTGGCCGGACGTGTGGCGTTGTACCTGCAGGACAAGCATCCCATTCGTGAGGGGATGGAATACGTCCGCTACGCCGAAGACCGCGGCTTCGAGGCCGTGTGGCAGGCCGAATCCCGCCTGGTCCGGGACGCCATCGTGCCCATGGCGGCGTTCGCCGCCGTGACCGACCGCATCAAGGTCGGTAGCGGCGTCATCAACAACTGGACGCGCAACCCTGCCATCATTGCCGCGACCTTTTCGACTCTCGACGATCTCGCACCCGGCCGCATCATCTGCGGCATCGGCGCCTGGTGGGATCCACTCGCGAGACAGGTGGGGATCGAGCGCCGTAAACCACTGCAGGCCATGCGCGAGGTGGTCACCGTCGTTCGCCGGCTGCTGGCGATGGAGTCGGTGAGCTACTCCGGTGAGTTCGTCAATGTCGAGGATATCGAGATCGATATCGTGCACGGCGAGCGCCGGCCGAAGCAGGTACCCATCTACATCGGCGCCACCGGTGACCGAATGATGGAGCTGACGGGCGAGATCGCCGACGGCGTGGTGCTCAACTATCTGGTCTCGCCCGAGTACAACCGGAAGGCGCTCGATCTGCTCGAGAAGGGGGCCCGGAAGGCCGGGCGCACTCTCGACGAGGTCGACCGGCCGCAGCTCGTCGTCTGTTCACTGGATGAGAACCGCGAGCGCGCGCTGGACAATGCCCGTGAGCTGGTTACGCAGTATCTCGGTCAGCAGCCGCACATCATGAAGGCCAGCGGCGTCTCCTCCGACCTGCTCGACGAGATCAACAGCGTCATGACCTGGCCCGCGACGGAGGAGGAGATCAGGAGGGCGATGAAGCTGGTTCCGGATGACGTGGTGCAGCTTATCACCGCCTCGGGCACCCCAGCGGAGTGCCGCGCCAAGGTACAGGAGTATATCGACAGCGGGTGCACCTGCCCCATCCTGTATCCGCTGGGCGACGACGTCCGGGCCATGATCGACGCCTTCGCCGGCTGACAGTGATCGCGATAGTCGGCGGCACAGGCCCCGAAGGCGCCGGCCTGGCAACCCGCTTCGCCATGGCGGGCGAGGCGGTGGCCATCGGCTCCCGCTCGGCCGCTCGCGCTGAGGAGGCGGCTGCACGCATCCGCCAGGCGGTCGGCGGCTCCGCCGGCGTCTCCGGCGGTGAGAACTCTACGGTAGCCGGCGAGGCCGACATCATCATCCTCGCCGTGCCCCTGGAGGGAGTCGAGCCGGCGTTGTCCGAGCTTGCGCCCATCCTCGCCGGTAAGCTGGTGGTCAGCGTGGTCGCGGCCGTGCGCTTCGTCGAGGGCCGGCCTGAGCCCGTCTCCCTGCCTGCCGGGTCAGTCGCTCAGACCGTCGCCGAGCTGCTGCCCGATTCACAGGTCGCGAGCGCGTTCCACACCCTGAGCGCGTCGAAGATGGCCGACACCGGCGTCCGTCTGGATGAGGACACCATCATCTGCGGCGCCAGTCTGGAGGTTCGCAGCCGGGTGATCGAGCTGGCACAGCGCATCGAAGGGCTGTGCGGCGTCGACGGCGGACGCCTGGCCAACTCGCACTATTCCGAGCAGTTCGTGGGCATGCTGGCGGCACTGAACCGCCTCCACAAGGCCCGGGCGGGTCTGCGGATTGTCGACCTCGAGTAGCTCAGGACCGCCCGGCGAGGAGCACCAGCCAGATGCTCCCCAGGATCAGGATGGCGCCCAGCAGCAGGGGCAGGGGCAGGACTCCGAGAAATCCGGCGGTCATCGCGCGCCTGCCGTTCTCACCGCGACCAGGCCCTTCTGGATCGATCCCACTGAATCAGCCTACCCCAGCCTAGAGGGCGACGCCTCGGTCGAGGTGGCCGTCGTCGGCGGCGGCATTTCCGGCGTGGGTGCGGCGCGCTGGCTGCTGGAGGCGGGCGTCGAATCGGTGGCTCTGCTCGAGCGGCGGACGGTCTGCTCGGGCGCCTCGGGCCGGAACGCCGGCTTTGTCATGGCCGTCGCGCCCGAGAACTTCCCCCTGACCGACGACCCCGTCGAGCATGCCGAGGCCGCGGCGGTATGGGAGTTCACCGCTATCAATCAGCAGCTGGTGGCCGACACCATCGCCGATCTGGAGCTGGCCTGCGATTACCGGCGGCGCGGCTCACTCGGCCTGGCGGCATACCCGGAGGAGTGGGAGCGGATGGTCTTGACCGCGGAGATCGCACAGGACAACGGGCTGGGGGTCATGCTGGTGGATCGCGCCGATCTGCCGGGTGAGTGGCTGCGTGAGGACTACTACGGCGGGGCGTGGTTTCCGGGCAACGGCGAGCTGAACCCGGGCGCGTTCGTGCGCGGCCTGGCGGCTCACCTACACCGGCAGGGCGCATGCATCTGGGAGCACACCGACGTGCTGGAGATCGAGGAGGACGGAGAGGGGTACCGGCTCCGCACGCCCGCGGGCTCGGTTTCGGCCGGCTCGCTGGTCCTGGCGACAAACGCCTACACCCGCGAGATTCTGCCGTCGGCCGAGCTCGTGATCTTCCCCGTCCGGGGTCAGGTCCTGGCCACCAGTCCCGTCGAGGAGTGCATCGTCGAGTGTCCCGTGTACGCCAACGACGGCTTCCAATACTGGCGGCAGACCGTGAACGGCTCGATAGTGGTCGGCGGCTGGCGCGATATGGACGCGCAGACGGAGGTGGGCACGGTGGAGGAGCTGAACTTCGCCATCCAAACCCGGCTCGAGCAGGTGGCCCGGCGCATGTCTGCCCCCCGCAAGATCCGGATCGCCAACCGGTGGGCGGGAATCATGGGCTTCACCCCTGATCGCCGTCCTTTGGTGGGATACGTTCCCGGCTGTGAGAACGCTGTGCTCTGCGCCGGCTTCAGCGGCCACGGAATGGCTATGGCCTACCATTCTGCCCGCGAAGCGGTGTCGATGCTGCTGCAGCAGGGGAGCCCGTACGCCGCGCTGTTTGATCCGGCGCGCTTCGACGCCGGCTGAGGCGTGCCGGTCGCCGTCCTGACCGAGGTGTGGCGACTCCTGCCGTACGACCACGGTTCCGTGCGGGAGCATTTGGCGCGGGTCGAGGCGCTCGTTCGCCATGCCGCCTCGCGCCCGCCCTCGGTCTGGTGGCACTCGACGGATGACGTATTGATCCTGGCCGGGCCCGGCATCGAGCGGCGGCTGGGAACAGGGCTGCCGGCGGCGACTCCAACTCCCGATCAAGGCCGGCCGGTGAGGCCTGGTGAACCCTTGACGGATGGCGAAGACGGCCGGCGGACCGCGACGGTTCTGCGCCGGCCCACCGGCGGCGGAGCTGTCTTAACCGGACCCGGCCTCCTGGCAGGCGAGGCAGCCCTGCCGGCCGGCCACCCGCTGCTGACGGGGGACGTGGTCGAGGACTACCGGTGGCTGGGCAGCGTATGGTGCAGCGCCCTGATGGGATTGGGAGTCCGGCCGGCGCTGGTGGGCGTGGCCGAGGCGCGCCGCTCCGTAAAGACGGTCGATCCCGAAGACGACCTACGGCTGGCCTGCTTCGGGCTGCTGTCGCCTTTCGAGGTCACGGTCAATGGGCGCAAGCTGGTGGGGTTGTCGCAGGTGCGCCGTCGCGGCGGCGTGGTCTTCTCCTGGGCCATCCACACTCTCATGCCGCCCTCCGACCTGGCATGCCGTCTAGATTTGCCCCGCTCTCGGCAGGAAGCCCTCGCCTCCGGCCTGCGGGCCCGCGCCGCCTCCCTTTCAGAGCTGGGGGTCCGGGCAGGCGAGGAGGAGGTGATGCGGGCATTCCGGCAGGCTCTGCGCCAGGCAACCGGCGTTCACCTGCGCCGGGGCCGCTGGACGCGGGCCGAGACCCGGGAATAGATGCCGCCTACCGCTACGCCTGGATGCGCCCTCGAGAGCTCTCACGACACAGTGGTACACGTTCAGACCGCCCGCCTGCCGTGTTGTCCACAGCCGGTGCCGGCTGCGGCGACATGATGTCGAGCGACGATGTGCGGAGCCGCTCTCCATCCTGAGCGGCAGGGCGCACCTGCCGATGTATGATGCATCGAGGCGACCCGCGTGCACTACCGATTGACGAGGCCGCGAACGCTCCCAGGGCACGTGCTGTCTGTGGCATGACGTGCTGAGAAGCCCGAAGTCCGGGCGGGCCGGCGGCATGGCCGGCCCTGCCGTTGCGGCCCTATTCCTGATGGCCGGCCTCGCCGACTGTGGGTCATCGGGGTCGCAGCCGGCCTACCGTGTTACCCACGTGCCTGGGTACGTCTCTTCGGTCTCCTGCGGGCGCGATGGCTCGTGTCTGGCCCTGGCCCCTTCTGCGGTGAGCTTGAGGCAGCGCACCTCGGGGCTTTCATTGCGGACGGGCGGGAGTGTCGAGGCCTCATTCCGCGCCGTCTCGTGCCTCGCTCCCCGGCACTGCGCCGCCGTCGGAGCGGCCGCGGGAGATCCCGTGATCGGCGTCCTGAATGGTAGGCACTGGAAGACGCATCCGCCGGCCAACGGTGCCGTGCGTTTCATCGGCATCTCCTGCCGGCGTCGGAAGGCATGTATGGTGACCGGCTTCCTGGCCCGACGTGCCCAGGCCGCGCAGCCGTACCTCGCCTGGTGGCGAGGCGGGCATCTTCACCGCCTGCATGTCCCGGCCCCGGACGGCGCCGCGTCGACCTGGCTCGAGAGCGCCAGCTGTACGCCGCTTCAGTGCATGGCGGTCGGATGGTTCTTCGATCGGAGAAATCTCTATCATCCTCTGGCCGTCACCGTCAGCCACAGACGGGTGGTTGAGTATCAGCCTCCGGTGCCGGCCAACGCGCCCGCGCCGCAGCTCCACAGCGTCTCCTGCGTTTCCTCGGGAGAATGCTGGGCGGTGGGAGATTACGGCCCGGGCGTGGGTACGGGAGCGGGCTTCCTGATCGAGAGATGGATGTCCGGGAGCTGGACCCTCGTGCCGGGCCCACGACTGGCCGCACACCCGCACATTCCGGAGCTTTGGTCGGTGTCGTGCCGCACCGGTCATGCGTGCGTTGCCTCCGGGGACGTCGAGCTGGGCAGCGTCCCAGAGGGCGAATACCAGGCCGGCATCGCCCTTCGCTGGGATGGCGTGCGCTGGCGCCTGGTGGCCGCCGTGGGCAGCCTGAGCGAGAGCGCCGCGCTGGTGACGGTGTCCTGCCCGAGATCTCAGGCCTGTGCCGTCGGCGGCTACTCAAACGACGGCACCGGACGCACCCCGCTCCTGGGTCTCATCCACGACGACCGCCTCCGTCTCCTCCTGGGCCCCTGAGCTCCAGCTCGCCGGGCATCTGCACAATACCGGGATCGTAGGCCGCCGCATCACCCCCGGCATTGCCTCCGGCGACGCCCGCTTCCTCTCCGCCGCCTCCCTCCGCCTCCGGCCGCAGCGAGAGGACGGTGGCCAGGAGCGACGCCATAACCAGAAGTGCCACGGCCCCGAGAAAGCCGTGCAGGAGGGCATTGTGGCGGGCAGCGGCTGAGACCCCGGAGGCGCGGGCGCTGAGTGATCCAAAGACCAGACCGGTGACCGCGACACCGAGCGCAGTCCCCAGGCCGCGCGTCATATTCAGGATGCCGCCGGCAAGCCCTGCCTCCTCGGCAGGCACCGCCGAGACGATGCCCGCGTTGTTGGCTGGGGTGAACATTCCCAACCCGGCGCCGATCAGGGCCAGGTCCAGCAGCAGCACCGGCTCAGGGCGGCGAAGCAGCGCCAGGCAGGCCAGACCGAGCACCGTCAGGGACATGCCTCCAACCGTCACCAGACGCCGGTCGAGGCGGTCGGACAGCCTTCCCGCCAGGGGTGCCGCCACGCCCAGGGCCACCGGCAGGAGGGTGAGCTGGGCCCCTGCCACGACCGGCCCGAGACCTCGCTGCGCCTCCAGGTAGAAGGGCACGACGAACAGCACGCCGAACATCACCATGTACGAGAGCAGTCCTGCCGCCAACCCCCCGCTGAACGAGACCCGCCGCAGGAGCGACAGGGCCACCAGCGGAAACCGCGCATGCAGCTCCCGGTAGACGAACAGGGCCAGACAGATCCCGCCGAGGAGCGGCAAGACCCACCGGAGAGCCGGCGACGGGGCGAAATCGGTCCACAGCGAGAGCGCCACCAGCGGAAGGCCGATGCCGGGAATGAAGAGCAGGAAGCCGGGCCAATCGAAGGGCCTGTGGGGGCGCAGGTGGCGTGTCCGGGGCAGGAAGAGCCAGCCGAGGATCATGCCTGCCAAGCCGGCCGGGACGCTGGCCAGGAAGACCAGGCGCCAGCCACCCAGGCCGATCAGCAGGCCTCCGACCGCCGGCCCCGCCGCCAGCCCTATGGCCTGAGCCGCCCCCTGCACCCCGATTCCGCGGCCCAGCTTCCCCTTGGGCATCGCCTGCGCGATGAGGGCCACGCTGTTGGCCTGGAGCATGGAGGCGCCGAAGGCCTGCAGGATACGGGCTACCACCAGCACGGCGAAATCCGGCGACAGGCCACACAGCCCGGATCCCAGGATGAATATGGCGAAGCCGTAGGTATACAGCAGCTTTCTGCCGGCCATATCCGCGAAGCGCCCCACGGCCACGACCGTGACCACCAGCGTGAGCAGGTAGGCCAGCGCCACCCACTCCACATAGCCGATGCCGACGTGAAAGGCGTTGCGTATGGTGGGCAGCGCCAGCGTGACGATGCTGGCGTCCAGCTGGCCCAGAAAGGCGCCGATACAGACCGTGCCGACCACCCACCAGTAGGCATCGGGCCGGCGCCGCAGCCACTCGGGCCGCGGCGGCTCGGACAAGAGAGTGCGAACACCGGAACCTTCGGCGGCCGCGCCATGTGCCTTCACAGGAGCCTCGCCCGGTAGTATCTCCACCCTCATCTTCTACGCCGTGGCAGGCGGTTGACGCAGGAGGATGCGCGTGTGCGCATCCGGTGCGCGAACGGTACGGCGGTAGCGCACGCGGGCGCGCTCGTGACCTCGCGGGCCCCTACATGACCTCCGTCTGCAAGGTGGGGATGCTGGGATATCGGTGGTAGGGGCCTCCGACGAAGGAGGACGCACGCGCGTGTGCGCATCCGGTGCGCGACGCGAATGGTACGGCCGTACCCCACGCGGGCGCGCTCGTGACCTCGCGGGCCCCTACAAGACCTACGCAGGCAAGGTCGGGGGAAGGTCGGGAGATCGGTGGTAGGGGCTTCCGACGCAGGAGGACGCCCGCGCGTGGCA
>Ga0070739_10002133_pt1 | contig 27319 bp, 28 predicted proteins | sample Coa_R1_7_FD_66445 | JGI IMG/M metagenome (GOLD analysis project Ga0070739, IMG submission 66445) | Surface soil microbial communities from Centralia Pennsylvania, which are recovering from an underground coalmine fire - Coalmine... | ecosystem: Environmental > Terrestrial > Soil > Unclassified ...
TCGCGCGCACGCGCAAAGCAAGCGACACTTCATGCTGTGGTTAGCGATCAGTAAACAATCCACGATGACCATGGATCGCGCGAGATTGTTTGTATGCAAACAATTCGATTGCGGTCGGCATTTCCGCCCGTCACGGTTCGGGCGGGCGCGGCGAAAAGACCGGGGTGGGTGGCGGCCGGGCTCCCGATTCGAGCCCGCGCGCGGTTGGGCTGTGTTAACTTTCTTTCGCGCCCTTTTTTCCCAAAATCCAAAAACACCAATAAAATCAATAAGTTAAAAAATTACCGCAGAACCCGCGTCGTAATCTCAGCCCAATCTCCGCAAAATTGCGTTAACCTTCGTTAATTATTAGGTTTTCCGCCGTGCTTGATTCCCGCCAGACCATGGCCTACACTGGTAATTGTTGTAGGAATATTCACCAATGGCAGACCCCGACCGACCGAACGCAATTCCGGAGCCCATGGGCCAGCCGGAACCTTCGACATCCCTCACCCTGGCTGGCACACGGAGAGCGGTGGCGAACAAGAAGCGGCGATCAACGCTGGACATCATCGACCTTCCCGCCGAAGTTCCGGATGAAGATTGCGGTCCCGCCATGCGTGCGCTCAACCAGCGGCAGCGGAAGTTCGTCCTGGCCTATCTGGCATTTGGATCGAAAGCGACGACCTTGTACGGTCTGGCTACTCGTGCTGCCAGGGCCGCCGGCTACAAGGCGTCCTCGCGGCAATCCATGTCCAAGCAGGGATTCATCCTGATGCACAATCCGAAGGTGCTGTCGGCCCTTCGGGAGGAAGCGATGGTCAAGAGCGCCTTGATTGGTCCTTTGCTCATGGAGCAACTGGCGCTCATGGCAATCAGCGAAAAAGACCCGAGACTTCGGTTCCAGGCCATGCTGGCGACGCTGGACCGTACTGGCTATCACGTGGTCACGGAGCATCACGTGAAGACCGAGGATGTGTCGAAGACCGAGGAAGCCTTGATCGCCAGATTGCGTCAGCTTATTGCGCGCAATCCGGAGAACTTGAAGCTCGTTCCGATCACGCTGCGCGAGCGGCTTGGCCTGCCGATGCCGGAAGTCATAGATGCCAAGGCAAAAGAAGTCTCCCCGGCGGAGTCCTAAGGAAGAAACGGTTGCTCATCTTACCGCCGCGCACGCCAAGAGCAGCGGCGGTACGCTGGATGAAACCGTTGAACTTCTGGAATTGCTGGAGCGCCACAAGCGCGACTATCGCGCAACGTACTTCGTGCCGCAGAAGTATCAGGCGGAATTTTTCGATTTGGGCGAGAAGTACAGGGAACGCATGCTCCAGGCGGGCAACCGTGTCGGCAAGACCGAAGCCGGAGCATACGAGGTCACCTGCCATCTCACTGGCGAATATCCTTCCTGGTGGAAGGGTCACAGATTCGAGCACCCTGTTGTGTGTTGGGTCGCCGGCGTTACCAGTCTTGCCGTGCGTGACGTGATCCAGACAAGGTTGTGCGGTCCTTACGGTCTCCCGGAAGCGCTCGGGACCGGCATGATTCCGAAAAGCGCGTTCAAGGAGAAACCATCCCTGGCGCGCGGTATCACGGACGCATACGACACCGCGTTCGTCTATCATCGCACGAACGGCGAGATTGATGGCGTCTCGACGTTATCCTTCAAATCGTATGAACAGGGCGCCGGCAAGTTCGTCGGCGGTACTGTCGATCTCGGATGGGCTGACGAGCCTCCGCCCGAGGATGTGTACGGCGAGTTCCTGACGCGCATTCGCCCTGGCGGAAGGATGATCATCACGGCCACGCCGTTGCAGCATGTGTGGGTTGCCAACAGATTCCTGGAGCCGCATCCGGATCGCGCAGTCGTCTACGCCGGTCTGGACGACTGCACGTTCTATACCGAGGAGGAGAAGCAGCGGATATTGGAGAGCTATTTGCCGCACGAGCGTGATGCGCGACGGAAAGGACTGCCGATCCTTGGTACGGGAGCGGTGTTCCCGATTGATGAAAGTCTCATCAAATGCGATCCGATATTCCCGATACCTTCATACTGGCGAAAGCTGTGGGCGGTTGACTTCGGCATTTCGCACCCGTTCGGTGCGGTACTGTTGGCGCACGATGCCGACAGAGACATAATCTACGTCGTCCACTGCATTCGGATGAAGGACGCCATGCCGATGCAGCATGCGGAGGCGATGAAGAATGTATGCGCTTCCGCCCCTGTGGCGTGGCCGCACGACGGTCACATACGCGACAAAGGTTCCGGCATTCCGCTGGCCCAGATTTACAAGAGCTACGGATTGAACATGCTGCCTACGCATGCGACGTTCCCGGACGGGGGGATTTCATTCGAAGGCGGCATCATGGAGATGTACAACCGCATGACTGCTCAGCGGTTGCGGGTCTACAACTATTGCACCGAATGGTTCCAGGAGTTCAGATATTACTACCGGGACAAGAACGGGAACGTGGTCAAGAAGGATGACGACCTCCTGTCGGCAACCCGGATCGGCGTCATGACCATCCGTTCCGCCCGCGCCGTGGAGATGGGGTCTGTAAATCGCGGGAAGCACCGGGAGTCGTTCCTGGGAGACTATGTTGACTTCGATCTCTTCAAAGTATAGAGTCTCCGATGGAGAGTCGAATCAACTCGCTGGATTTGCCAATGCTTGGGTTTCTGATCGGTGTCGGGGCCGGTATCGCCGTCGTGGTTCTGGTTGTGTGGCTTGCCAAGAAGTACGGCGTCGTATTCCCCGACCTTCACTGAAAACAGGGGGCCTGCCGGCATTGTCCCTTCCTTCCTGACACATGCGATCTCCCCATGTGGCTGGCCGGCCCCCACCCTTTTCCAGGGAAGTGACATGAAAAGACTGGCCGCCCTTGCGTTCCTCCTGATCTCTCCACCCTCCATCGCTGCCGTTCCTTCTCCGGTCGTCCAGGCCGTCGAGGCCAACTGGATCGTTGATCGCGGCTGCTCGGGCACGCTGCTCGACAAGGACAAGGGTCTGTTCCTGACCGCCTATCATTGCATCCAGTCGTCCTACATCGTCGTGGAGAAAGACGACATCAAATCGGATGGCACGGTCGACCACAAGAAGGTGAGAGTCTCGGTTCCCGGCCGCGTCTGGAAGATGAATTACCGGGCGATGCTGGAAGTCTCGGAGAAGGCGCTGGTGTATTCGATTGAGAAGTCCGACTGGCGTCTCGATCTCGCCCTTCTCAAGACCGATCCGGTTCCGAATGGTGTTGCGGTCAAGGTTGCTTGCCAGCCTGCCCAGTTGGGTTCGGATGTCTACGCTGTCGGCAATCCATATGGGATTCTCGACTCCACGCTCACTGCCGGCACGGTGTCGTCCGTGACGCGCAGCTACAGGGATTTGCATATCGCCGGCGACCTGGGCGACGTGACTGATCCCGGCGACCATGGTCTGGTTCAGCATACGGCGACCATCGCACCCGGCAATTCGGGCGGGGCGCTCCTGAATGCGAACGGCGAACTGGTCGGCGTCAACGTGCGCGGTCTTGCTGGCGTCGTTGCGTTTGCGGTGCCGCTCCAGGATGTGCGCGAGTTTCTCGGGGATGTGATCCCCAAGTGTAAGTGATGAATGACGACCTGTATCATCATTACCTGTGGCTTGTGCGTCTGTGCGCACAGCGATGGAATGATTGTTCCATTGTTAATTCATATTACAAAAAGGCGCTTCAAGCGGCTCACAAGATAATCGACAATTGCAGCCGTTACGAGAAAATCAGCGCGGTCGTTTCCGTTCCCTGGTACGTCATCGGGATCATCCACTATCGCGAGGCCGACCTGGATTTCTCCAGGAGCCCGGCACAGGGCGATCCCTGGTCGCGAAGGTCGATCCATATTCCTAAGAACCGGGGACCGTTTCCTTCCTTCGAGGCGGCGGCGATTGATGCTTTCGCCAACTGCCCGCCGAAGCTTGCCGAATGGCCGGATTGGTCGGTAGGCGGCCTGCTTGCGGCGTGCACGCTCTACAACGGCACGGCCTACGAGGTTTACCATGACATCGCCTCGCCCTACGTGTGGGCCGGCACATCGGCCTACAAGAAAGGTTTCTACATCGAGGATGGGAAATTCAGCGAGAAGGCGGTTGACCAGCGCCCCGGTTGCGCCTGCCTGCTCAAGGCGCTGATCGCGCTCGGCGTCAAGGTTGACGAAACTGAGTTGCCTTCCACACCGCCGTCGCCCAAGGCTCCTACCGGTGCCGATACGCCTGAGCCTCAACCGCCGCAATCGCCTTCCGAGACTCAGGATAATACTCAGGACGAGAATCCCATCGACACCGGCGAAAGGGTGGTTAGCCTGTTGGAAAGATTGAAGGCGTTGTTCAAATCCTGGCCGCTGTGGATCACGGGTGGGGCAACCATCAGCAGCGCGCAGCCGCTCGACAACGTGGTCTCCCTGCTTCACAACCCTGCCTTCTGGTTCGTCCTCATGGTGCTGGCGTTCCTCATCCTTCTGGCGGTCCACTGGATCGAAAGCGGCAAACGATGACGTGGACCTTACTCACGACCCTGTTTCATCTGGCGGCCTATTGGATTGCCTTGATCGTTGTTCTGGCGATTGCGGTCGTTGGCGTTCTTTATTCGCCAATCGGCAAGCTTCTGTTCGTCGGTATCGGCGTCGGGGCTCTCCTGACCGTGGGTTTGCAGTACGGCTGGATACGCTGGCGTCCCGAAGTCCAGGAATGCCGGAATCCGGCTTATGATCCGAATGGTCCGGCCTGCCGGAAGTGGGTTTCTACCGATTCCGACCGTGGTTACGGGTATTGGGTAACTATTCCTTGCCCCGATTCCCGATAATGCTTATACTTCAAGCATGCCGCTGATGAATCAGAAGAACATGATGCTGTCGCCGGCAGCGATTGATCTTGGTCTTGGCGCCAGTCTCCAGACTCAGGTGCAGGACGAGATTGAGGAGATTCGCAAGCGCCGCAAGCAGCAGAATACCGGCATGCTCCTGTCGCCGGCCGGCGTGACGCTTCTCCAGCTTGGAGGTCTAGGTGGCTCGCAACTCTAAGGATGTTCGGAACGACGAGGAGTTGTTCCGCGACATCATGCGCGAGTTCAACGAATTGCAGGTCTGGCGGCATACGACTGCCGGCCAGTGGGAGGAAATTGCCGAACTGATTCTGCCGAATTTCCGAAATACGTTCTTCTACGGCAACTACAATTTCCCCGGCCAGAAGAAGACTCAGCGGCAGATCGACGCCAATGGGCAGGTCGCGCTCAGTCGCTTCGCCGCCATCTGCGATAGCCTGCTGACGCCGCGCAATATGTTCTGGCACCATCTGTCCACCATGGACAAGACGCTGGCTCGCCGGCGCGATGTGCGTCTCTACTTCGAGGCCGTGACGCACACGCTGTTCCAGTATCGCTATGCGGCGCTTTCCAACTTCGCTTCTCAGAACAATGCCGTGTTCACGTCGGTCGGTGCATTCGGCACCGGCGGTCTCTATTGCGAACCGTTGTTTGCTCCGTATGGGCAGCGCGGTTTGCGATACTGCTCCATCCCGCTCGGAGAGTTGTTCATCCGCGTCAACTACCAGAACCAAGTCGATGGCTTCATTCGCTGGTTCCGTCTGACTGCCCGGCAGGCGGCACAGAAGTTCGGTTACGACAATTTGCCCGAGGTGTTGAAGTCGGCAATCGAGAAAGGAAGTGAGCAGCCTTACAACTTCCTGCATCGCGTCGTGCCGCGCGATGACTACGATCCGCAACGGCTGGATCACAAGGGCATGTTCTACACGTCGCAGTACGTCTCCATCGAAGGGCAGACGATTCTGCGAGAGGGCGGCTATCACACGTTGCCCATTGCCGTGGCGCGTTACGATCAAGCTCCTGGCGAGGTCTACGGACGCTCGCCGGCCATGAATGTCCTTCCTGCGCTGAAAACCTTGAATGCGCAGAAGGCGACATTCCTGAAACAAGGACACCGCGCATCCGATCCGGTCTATCTGGTTGCCGATGATGGCCTCATGTCCATGGACATGCGCCCCGGCGCATTCAACCGTGGCGGCGTCAGCCCCGAGGGTCGTCTGCTCGTTCAAATGCTGCCTACCGGCAACATCCAGATCAACGAGAAGATGATGGAGGCGGAGCAGAAGTTGATTGGCGACGCCTTCCTGGTGACGCTGTTCCAGATTCTGGAGGAGACACCGCAGATGACTGCGACGGAGGTCATCGAGCGTGTCAATGAGAAGGGCATTCTGCTGGCACCGACCGTTGGCCGGCTGCAATCGGAGTATCTTGGCCCGCTCATTGATCGCGAGCTTGATGTCCTCTCGCAGTTGAAGCTGCTGCCACCGATGCCTCAAATCCTTAGAGAAGCGGGGGCGGAGTATCATGTCGTCTACACGTCGCCGTTGGCGCGAGCTATGCGAGCGCAAGAAGCGGCTGGTTTCATGCGTACAGTGGAAAGCGTTAAAGAGTTGGTTAATATTACGGGTGATCCTTCTCTGCTGGACCCTTTCAATTTTGATGTTGCTGTCCCTGCTATCGCTGATATACAGGCAGTCCCCGAAAGCTGGCTTGCCACACCTCAAGAGATTCGGGCAAAACGACAGGCACGCGCCAAAGCGCAACAGCAGCAGGCGCAAATCCAGTCGCTACCAGCCCAAGCGGCGATGCTCAAAGCGCAAGCCGTTGTGGCAAAGAACATGCCTGGAATTACGCCGGGTGAGCGAGGAATTGGCGGCCCTATGACTCAACCGCAGACTCCAGTTCCGCCGCCTAGAAACGTGTAGGAGAGTTCAATGGCTGACAACGACATCGACATGGCCCACGCTGAAATTGCGCGCAGCAAGAATGATGCTCACGCGTCGAATGACACGTCGTCATTCGTCGGCAACATGGGAACGGCGATGAACTTCCTGATCATGTCGCGACCGTTCGGGGATTCGTTCCTCCAGGCTGGTCGCGACGCGTATCGGACGTATCACGACGCCGGTGGGAATCAGACTTAATGTCTCTCACCAAGCTTGCGGAAGCTCAGCGTCGCGTATGGGCTACGCTTTCATTCCTGCGCCAGCGGAAGGCGAACTATCGTTCGGTTTTCACTTCTCCCGCCGGCGAGGAAGTTCTGCTGGACTTGGTGAAGTTCACCAAGTTTCTTGAAGGGCCTGTCGGCCGGTCGAATGAGGAGACGTGGCGCTTGATCGGTCGGCAGGATGTATTACGTCGGATTCAGCAGCACTGCAATCTGACGGTCGAGCAATTGTTCGCGCTTTACTCGGCGCAGCCTGTGCCGACGTATGCGCAATTAGCCAAAGCAAATGAGGGTGACGATGAGTGACACCACCACTACTCCGCCGGCTGGTCCGGAAAAGCCTGAGGCTGGCGCCAACACAGCGCCGCCTGCATCGGCCGGTGCGTCAGAACCTTGGTTCAAAGGTGCTGACGCTGAGATTATCGGACATCTTCAAGCCCATGGGTGGGATAAGAAAGATGCCCGAGAAGCGGCGCTCGAAGCGGTGAAGTCGTATCGTGAAGCTCAGAAGCTTCTCGGCGTTCCTCCGTCTGAGCTTGTTCGCATTCCTCGCGCGAACGACGAGACGGCGTGGCGTCAGTTTTATGAGAGACTAGGCGTCCCTCAGAAGCCTGATGACTACGACTTCTCGCAAATCAAGTTCTCAGATGGAGAGCCGCTGGATGGCGATTTCAAGACGTGGGTCGCGACGCTCGCGCACAAATATCATCTCAACAAGAATGAAGCCTTGTCCTTTGCGCAGGACATCGTTCGACAAATGGACGGCGCGGATGCGGCTGAGCGGGCGGAACAGACAGCGAAACTCCAAGAGGAAAAAGCCAAGCTCCAGCAGAACTGGGGCGCGAACTTCGAGGTCAACAAATTCCTCGCCAATCAGGCCGCCCAACGTCTTGGCGTGACGCCGGAAGCCATCGCTGCCCTGGAGAACCAAATTGGCTATGCGGCAGTCATGGAGATGTTCCGTAAGATCGGCTCAGCCATGGGCGAGGACACGTTGATTCGTGGCAATCGTCCAGCCGGTGGTGGCGTCATGACTCGGGAGGAAGCCATTGCCAAGAAAGCCGAGTTGATGGCTGACCCGGCATGGCGAGAGCGTTACCTGGGAGGCGGGCTCGCGGAGCGTCGCGAGATGCTGGCGTTGCAGGCCATCATCACGGGCGTTGACGTTTCGTCCGCGCTGATCCGTGCCTAGCGTCAGCAAAGCGCAGCACGCCTTCATGGCTATGTCCCGCACTGCGAAAGGGCGGGCGAAGCTGCGCGCCAGCGGCAAGAAGCCGGCCCCGGTATCGGTCGCCAACGAGTTTCTCCAGGCTGACCGGGGCCGGAAATTCACAAAGAAATACAAGAGGTGACCCATGGCAAAGAAATGGATCAAGCGGGCAATCAAGCATCCTGGGGCTCTGACCAAGAAGGCTCATGCCGCCGGCATGTCGCCCATGGAGTATGCGGAAAAGCACAAGCACGATTCCGGGACCACAGGAAAACAAGCCCGTCTGGCCCTTACTTTGCGGCGAATGCGCCACAAGTAGGACTATATTGACAGTTAATCTCTGAGAACCTATACTTTCTTCAAAGTCTGCCAGAACCGTTTGGCGGCAGACTTACTCATGCCCCGGCTTGGCCGACAAGGCGCTCTCAAACAAGTTAACAGGTTAGAGGGGCTGTTCCCATGGCCGGTTCTTTTGATCAAGGTTTGGTCGCACTCTATACGACCCAGTTCACGACAAACCTTGAACTTCTGCTCCAGCAGAAAGGTTCGCTTCTGCGCTCGCGTGTGAGCGAAGGAATGCACGTCGGCAAGATGGCGTCTCCGATCCAGCAGATTTCGCCCATTCAGGCGAATGCACCCGCTGGTCGCTTCGCTCCGAAGGAACTGACGCAGGCGAACTTCGTTCGTCGGTGGGTCTTCCCGCAGGAGCGGGAGATTAACCAGTTGATCGACACGTTCGACGAACTCCAGACGATTGTCGATCCGAAGTCCGCATACGTCCAGAATGCGGTGTACGCCATCGGTCGCGCCTGGGATGACATCATCATGCAGGCGGCGGTCGGGCCGGCTCAGGTCGGTCAGGATGCTGCATCGCTTTCGACCGAGACGTTCGATACGACCAAGTATCAGATTCCTGTCGATTTCGGGGCCGCCAGTCCGGTCGGCCTCACGGTCGATAAGCTGATCGAGGTTCGTCGGCGCTTCCGCCACTATCATGTGGACCTCGATGCTGACCCCGTGACGCTCATCATCGGGTCGCAGCAGGAAGCCGACCTGCTCCGTCAGCAGCAAATCGTGTCCGAGGAATACAACGACCGCCCCGTTCTCGTGGACGGCCGCATCAAGCGGTTCCTCGGTTTCGACATCGTGGTCTCGGAGCGTGTGCCCGAGACGACTCCGGGTTCGGTTCGCGGCGTCATTGCGTTCGCGAAGTCGGGCCTGTACCTCGGCATGTGGAAGGACATTGTGACGCGTATCAGCATTCGCAATGATCTTTCCAGTGAGCCGTGGCAGGTCTACAATCAGGTCATGTACGGCGCGACCCGTACGCAGCCCGGCAAGGTTATGCAGATTCTCTGCGCCGACACGTCTGGCTCTGACGTGACGCCGTAAAGGAGGATGACCAATGGCTACTGCTAACGGCAAAAGCGTGAACATCGCTTTCCTCGACCAGACGGCTCCGTTTGTCCAGATGACCGCCGGCGAAGGCCGTGCCGCCCGCCTCAAGATGGTTGAGGACAAGGTGGCTCTCGATGCCGCCGGCCTCGGTGATACGGGTTCGTATTACCGTGTCTGCCGGCTGCCGGCGAACGCGAAGGTCAAGCGCCTTGACATCTTCACGGATGCGGCGCTTGATACGAACGCCACTCCGACACTTTCTCTCGACTTCGGGGTTGTGTTCTCCGATTCGACCATTGATGGGACGCCTGTCGCCTACCAGGGGCAGGCGCCCCACAATGCCAAGAACGGCACCGTGGTCAGCCCGACCGATCCGAACCACAACAAGTTGTTCGGGTCCAAGGCTATCGGAGCGCAGCTTGGCGTGACCGAGATTACGTTCAACGGGAACCTCGTGGACCCGTTGACGCTCATGGAAACCCCGCTCGTTGACATCTTCAATTTCGTCACCGGGCAGGGTTATCCGCAGTCTGGCCCCGGCTTCATGGACGTCCTCGTGAAAGTCGGGACTGCTGCGGCGACCGCCAATGCCGGCAATCTGTATGTCCGGGCGATCTACTCCGAATAGGTTGTAGGCGCGTAGGCGCTGAGGGGAAATATACGGGAGTGTGGGCGTATTCGGAGGCACCATGGCTTACGATCTCGACTCGGCGCACGCTGCAATCGGCAAGGTCAAGAACGACGCTCACGCCAGCGGCGACACGTCGCATTTCGCGGCCGCCGCTGGCGGTGGCTACGAAGCGTGGAAGAATCCTACGACGCGTGGCGTGATCATCGACCAGTTGCGGCAGATGCAGGAAAAGGCACATGGCTAACACCAATCTGTCCATCTCCATCGCTTTGGGCGTGGAGGGCTACCGGCCGGCAGACTTCACGATTGGCACGAATGCTCCCGCCTCTGGCGATTTCGAGTTTCGGGTGAATGCCGTATCGAATGGCAAGACTGTTACCCGACGTGACATGATCCGGGCGCTGGATGCGATTCGACGCGTGATCGAGAGCAACGGCGTCTTCACCACCGATCTCGCCCAATGAACGTCACACAAGGGTTTACCTTTAAGAATCTGACGGCCGACAGCCCTACCTTCGCCTTGAGGGGTGGGAAATACGCCGTCGTGTCCGTAGCGACCGCCTACGGCACAACGAAGTTCCAAATCATGGGGCCGGATGGATCGACCTATGTGGACATTGCGACTTTGAGCGCCAATGGGATTTCGGTCTATGATCTTCCACCGGGAACGTATAAGATTGCGTCGTCTGGTGCGACTGGTCTGAACGTCAGCGTTGTCGCCGTTCCGTACTGACCGGGGCGGCGATTGAGAGCCGCCGATGATTACTGTCTCCGCTTTCACAACTCCCGAAGATATTGCGAATCGTGCATTACAGCACGTGGGAGCGGACCATAAGATTGTCAGCCTGCTGAATGACGGCACCAAGCCGCAGCGGGAAATTCTCAGCGTCTACTCCAAACTCCGGCAGGCAGAATTGCGTCGGGCTGCATGGCAGTTCGCAATTCGCTACGCTGTTTTGCGTCCCATCGACGTGACAACTTATCAGTGGACGCCACCCGCCTGGGCGAACAACGTGACCTACCGTGTTGGAGCCGTGGTCAGTTACGACGATGGCTACGGGCTGCGCTACTGGCAAAATCAGATTCCGGCAAACTTGAACAACGTACCGGGAAGTGGTACGGCGTGGAGAAGCTATGCGGGCACTCTCTTTGCAGTCCCTTACGACAGCAGTGAAGCATATTTTACCGGTGATCTTGTTTATGTGGCTGGCACTGGTGGCTCGGCCCAAGTCTACCTTTCGACGCAGCAAATCAATAAGAACAGTCCCTCCACGCCGCAACTCTGGAATTCTACTCAAACCTACGAGAAGGAAGACATTGTAACGGATGGCGTAAATACGTATGTCAGCCTGATTGACTTTAACCTCAATAACACACCTGCTACGTCGCCATCCGCATGGGCAATCACATCCCTGGCTCTCGGCCCTGCTTGGGTTCTGCTTGGCGGAACGTTGACGCGGTATGAGCTTCTCTACCCGATGACCGCCGGGCCGGCCAGCCAGACCATCACCCGCAATGTCTACCCGCTGCCCTATGGGTTCCTCCGCATGGCGCGGCAGGAACCCAAATCCGGCAGCACGTCGATCTTCGGAGCGCCGACCAATCGGGCTTATGATGATTGGCTAATCGAGAGCGGGATGCTTGTGACTCGGGATAGTGAGCCGATCATCCTTCGTTTCGTGGCTGACGAACAGAACGTCAGCTATATGGACCCCATGTTCTGTGAAGGCTTGGCGTGCCGCATCGCCATGGAGATTGTGGAGGCACTGACGCAATCGACCGAGAAGGCGCGGGAGACTTCGGCTTCCTACACGGTCTTCATGCGTGAAGCTCGATTGGTCAACGCAATCGAGGAGGGTGCCGACGAACCTGCCATGGATGACTGGATACAGACGCGCATCTAATGCCTAACGTTACGTATCAACAGACGAACTTCCTGGGCGGCGAGTGGTCTCCTTTCTTCCAGGGGCGCACCGACCACCCTCGATATCGCACCGCGATGAACCTCTCGCGGAACGGTTTTCCTATGGAGGAGGGCGCGTGGGTGCGCCGTCCCGGAACGCGGCTGATTGCTCCGACCGCCGGCGGCAAACCAGCCAAGTTGCTCCCCATTCACTTCACAAACTCGGCTCCATATGTTGCTGAATTTACGGACGGCTATGTCCGGTTCTACTATCAGAGTCGACCTGTTGCACGCGCAGAATTCGTTGCCGTCCTCGGCATAAGTACGGATAATCCGGCAGTACTTACGCTTCTCGTCCCTATGCCGTGGGCTCAGGGGGATGAGATCGGTTTCTTCTTCGTTGCTGCCGACATCTCTATGGCGCAGCAATTGCGCCAGCGGATTTTCAAAGTAACGCCGGTTGCGGAGACATATGCGTCATGGTCTTCATCTATCACCTACAACACGAACTCCTTGGTTACCTACAACAGCCGCAATTACATCAGCCTTCAGGATAACAACACGAACCATCAACCTGACGTCAGCCCAACGTGGTGGTCTGACGTCACGTCCGAGACGCGGAAGTTTCAACTCTTTGACGCCGTGACCGGTGCTGCCGTTGATGGCAGCCAGTTGGTGCTGCCTCCGGCGCTCGCTATCTCGGTTTATGCTATGCGGGGGTTGAAGCTCCAGACCCCCTATACTGCCGGCTCGTGGGAGACGCTGCGTATCGTCCAGAATAAGGATGTCGCTATTCTTATGAATGGCGTGCACATTCCGCAGCTTCTTGTAATCACCCCTAACCCCGGTTCGCCGATTGCGGCGACTGCTGTTCTGAAGCCGGTTCGCTTTCTTGATGGTCCATATCTTGACCCCGTTGCCAATTCGGTTGCTGACGTTTCCGGCACGTCCGGTATTGTGACAATTACGTGTCACTTCCAGGATTGGAATAGCGCCAACACATATGCTGCCGGTGATTATGTTCGTTTCGGAACGAACGCGTATCGGTCGCTTGCCGGAGCCAACACTAACAATCAGCCGGATATCAGTCCAACATGGTGGGTCCAGGTCGATCCGGGCTATGCCGTGACCGGTCCCAATAACCAACAGTACGTCGGTTTCCAATCGACGGATGTTGGCCGTCTCATACGGTTGTTCAGCGAGCCTCCGGACTATAATCCCGGCACCAACTACAGTGCCGGCACGACGGTCAAGTACAACGGGTTGTACTACACGACGAACGTTCCGGTTTCCAACGTTCAGCCTGATCTTGATCCGGTCAAATGGGCGATCAACCCTAGTGGAGCCACATATACGTGGGCTCAGATAACCCAAGTCATCAACTCGAACACAGTTCAGGCGCAGATTATGGGCCCGCCTATCCAGTGGCCGGGCGTAACGGTGCGTCTGTGGAGACTTGGGGTCTACAGCGATACGACAGGATGGCCTACGTGCGGCATCTTCTCTGAGGGCCGCTTCTGGTTCGGCGGCGCCCAGTCGAACCGTTTCGACGCGTCTTATGTCGACGGTGTTGATCTGGATGGCAACATCAACATGGCACCTACCATGCAGGATGGTACGGTGACCGACGCCAACGGATTTGGTTTTACCATTGAAAGCGAGGAGCAGAACCCCATCCGCTGGATGGCTGCCGACCCTAAAGGTATTCTGGTCGGAACCGATGGCGGCGAGTTCTTGATCTTTGCGTCTCAGAATAATGATGCATTCACGCCGACTACAACTGAAGTTCGTCTGGTCACGAAATACAGATGCGCCGACGCTCCGCCTGTACGCACAGGCATTGCGCTTCTGTTCATTCAGAAGTTCAAGCGGCGTATCATGGAGTTCCTGGCGGATATCTTCACCGGTCGGTTCGTTGCGCCCCACCTGACCGAGGCTGCGAAGCACCTAACGGCCGATGGTATAGAGGAAATATGGTATCAGGAGGAGTTGGCCCCCGTCGTCTGGTTCCGAACAGGCGCCGGTGATCTTAACGGCTGCACCTACCGCCGCACGTCAACATACATTCAGGATACGCCCGCTTTCGCCGGCTTCCATCGGCATGATCTAGGCCATGGGCGTACGATCACCAGCATCACGACCGGTCCCAGTGGTAACGGCGCGCTGGATGCTTTGTTCATGGTTACCACCGACGGCACCACGAACTGGGTCGAGCAGATGACGCAAATGTTCGACGAGGATGACAACATCCTGGATGCGTGGTTTGTGGATGGAGGCATTGTCCCCGATCAGTACGGCGAGGACACCGTTAACGGGGTTCAAGGCATACGCTTTACTGGGCTATGGTATCTCGCCGGCAAGACGGTTTCGGTCTTTGCTGCCGGACTTGATGTTGGTGATTTCACCGTTGACGCGAACGGTACGGTGTTCGTACCGTACGGAAGCGGCGTCGCCCCACCCGTTCTCAACTACTCGCAGCCTGGGGCTGGCGCATGGGCATTCACGCGTAACTACGTACAGACGCTTGCCAACAGCGGGTTCGTTCCGCGAAACGGTCCCGTCGGCGCCAATACAACCGGAACTGTCACCGTTACGACAAATCCTAATCCTAACCCCAATGGGTCTACGTCAAAAATTCAGTTGTTGAATTTCACGACGACACCTTCATTGGCGTTTTCTGCGCTTGACTGGTCGACGGGATATCTGTTCGCAGCAGATCAAGCATCACCACTTCACAACATAATCCGCCTTAACATTAATACTGGCGCACAGGTTGACGTAACTAACGTTCCTACGCTTACTGGAGTTACTGGAGCCCAGTTCGATACGGCAGCGGCCGTGGACCGACAGGGGCATCTCTATTTTGGAATTAACCCAGGCAATTACGCTCAATTGGTGAAAGTTAATGAAGCTGATATGTCTCTTGGTTTTGTGTACGGAACGGGTGGCTCATTTGGACCGCCTAATACACCGGGAATTGCATCGCCAAGTTTGATGGCTGCTCCGACGGCCAATTCGCCGTGGATTATTTCAATCTCCAGCGTTGGAGCTATTACTTTTAATTCCGGTACGGATGGACATTTTGTGGCTGGCAACGCCAGCAACGATCCGAACTTTGAAGGGGTGAACGGTACTCCATGGAGTTTGCGACATATCAACTGGATGCAAAGTGGTTCGCCTACGTATGGGAATAATGTGGCTTCAACGTATGTCGTGACCACAGACAACCAACCATCGGTTAATAAAGAGCTATACTTCATTGGTGTTGCGGACGGTGTTCCGACAGAAGAACAAAATAATGTCAACCAAGGTAGTCTCGGAAAGAAGGGGAAGGGAAAGAAGGGTGCCCAACCCGGTGGTGTCACGCATATTCCGTCGACCTCAACGCCGCTTACGTACTTCTCGAAGATTGCGAATATTTCTCATACAGATGTCGATACGAGATGGACCAACAGCGAGGTTGGCTCTTGTATCGTCGATTGGCAGGATAATAGTGTCCTGACGTTCTTTACGAATGATTTTACCAATGCGTATGCGACGTCGGATACTCAATGGAGCGCAACGACAGTTTATAGATTTGACCCGACGCAATACCCGACGTGGGCTGCGAACGTCACTTATCCGGCCGGCAGCCTTATTCGTGGGGCTACGCTGACTAATAACAAGGCTGTTCTTTATCGCAGCAAAGTGCAGACCTCTCAAAATCCAGAGGATCAATCGCAGACTGATTGGGTTATTGCCGGACATGCATTCTTGTTGTGGAGTGCGACGCAGACCTATGCAGCTAATGATTACGTTCTGTACAACAATGTGCTTTTCCAGAATACCCAAAACGGTACAGTTGGTGTGAACCCGCCAAATTCTCCGTGGGTCGCCGTCACAACTTTCACGACTGGAGTTGTGCGCGAACGCACTACCGTGTCTCGATGGTGGGACTCTGTGGCTATAAACAACCTCGGACACGACCCTGCTGACAACATCACTAACAACCTGCCGTTCCCACAGGTCGGAACATACTGGCAGCGCATACCATCAAACTATCTGGCTTCATATGACACTGGAAAGTTTTCTCGTAACAACAACACAACTTTCCATCTCAAATGGTTTGTGCCGCTACCAGACAACATTAATTCGGCATTTTTAACTGCTGGCGGGCCGAAGTTTACGTTCGTTAAGGGTGGGCTTTTGGCAATACCGATCCTGTCGCCGCCGGCCACTAAAAATACCACATTCATTTTGGTTGACACGACAACTGGCCGCTGGTTTGCTGGAGACGTTCCAGGTGTCTCATATTCTGGCGGGTTTGACTGGGATGACCAGTCGCAGAGCATAGTTCTGTACAGTTGCAGTTATGATCCGACGGTGCCCGGCGCGCCGGTTGGATTGAACGGAACTGTTGCTTTCTCCAACCAGCCGGCTCGTTTGTACCTCGGCAACTTGCAACCGAATGGGTCTTATTCATCTACGCTGCAACAGCAGCCTTCGACCTACACGTTCACAATTGTACAGACGCAGGCGCCAACGGTCGCGATCCCCTGCGCTATAGGCTACTCGTACCAGAGCCAGGGGCAGATACTTCGACAGGTTGCTCCGCCAGATAGCGGCGCTGCCAATGGCCCGGCTTTCGGTAAGATCAGGCGAGCGCACCGCTACATGGCGTTGCTGCGGAATGTTCTTGACATATCCTTCGGCACAAGCTTCTCCGCCATGATCCCGGCGAAGCTCACGGATTTCAACACCGGTCTACAACCGCAACCTACAGCCCCGTATAGCGGTATCTGGAGGGATGCACTTGAAGCTCCATATGACTTTGAGTGCGAGCTGGGCTGGCAGATTGTTCGGCCGTATCCGGCTTCGGTTGTGTCGGTCGGCGTCGCTATCAGGTCGCAAGATGTCTAAGGAGTTCTACGTCACCATGCTGGAGGAGGCTGGCGCCTGCGGTAAGGCGCGGGCCGATTTCCTCCGCCTGTACGGTGAAGGCGGCGTTATCACTTATGACCAATTGATGCGCGGCGCTCAGGTGTTCGACTGGATTTTTGCTGCCGACAACCTGCTGACGCCACGCCAGAAAGCTCACTTCCGCAACTTGGTGCTGAATAGATTCCGTGCTATATCTAGGGTTAACGACAGGGATGGTTCCAAACGGCGGGCCGCCCTGGCCCACTGCTTCTACGAAGCCTATTTCAGTCCGGAGTAATCCCCGATGGCTGGCGCACTAAGCGGATTCTTCGGTGGCATTGGGAGTGCCGTGGGCGCGTTCTTTGGCGCCCAGGGCAGCGAGGATTTGGCGCAGGGCGATTTCCAGGCGGCGAAGCTGTACGCTGACGCTGCCGACATCGCCAAGCAAAACGTTCAGATCGCCAAGGAAAGTACCATCATTCAGGAGGCGCAGCTACAGCGCCAAATCACCAAGACCATAGGGGCCGAGCAGGCAGCCATTGCCGGCAACAATCTCCAAGGCGGCTCGGCTGGTGACTTGATCCGGTCATCCATGCAGCAGGGGGCATTGGCGCGGGCTGTCCTGTCACAGCAGGGTTTCCTGGAACAACAGCAGTTCAAGCAGCAGGCTCTCGGTCTGGAGGCGCAGGAAGCGGCTGCCGTGGCTGCCGGTAATGCCGCACTCCAGTCGGCGGCGGCGCAGCGATGGGGCGGCATCTTCTCCCTGATCGGTGGCGTCGTCGGATTGTTCGGGTTGTAAAATGCCAATCATCCGCGAATACGAAGCAGGTAATGTCAGGCTCACGCCGGAGACGCAGGGCATTTCAGCCTTGCGCGAAGCTGGTTTCATGGCGACGCGGTATGCATCCCAGGCACACGCCGAGATGGACATTGCCGGTCGAGCCTTGGCAACCGGCATTGCCCATCTTGGCGCGGCTGCTCAGGAACTTTACGACAAGTGGAAAGAGCATAACGATGCGCAGGCGGAAATTGACGCTCAGCATCGGATCACCAATCTGGAATTGCAGGCTATCGGTGGGCTGAATACGGCTGGCACCCCAGTTGATCTGGCAACCGGCGAGCCTATCCAGCACAGCCCGGCTCGCGGTGGTCCCTCATTACCGCAAACTGCCGTAGCTCCGCATCCGCAGCGATTCATGGCGTCGGCTGCCGATATTATGCAGCAGCATGACGACGCCATGAAGGAGTCGCTGACTGCTGCGCAGGAGATGGGCGCAAGCCAGAAGGCTCAGGAGCGGATTGCCAAGCAGTGGGAGGAGAGCCGACGCCGGCTGGCACTCCATGCTGCCGTCGTCCAGGGCGAGGTTGACATCAACCACGCCATCCACACCACGGAGCAGAACATCAACAGCATCCTGGGGTCTATCGACAAAGACCCCTCGATCCTGCCGCATGCGCTGGAGCAGATTGACGCCGCGATCAATGCAACCGCCAGTTCTATGAGCGGTACCGTAGCCGCCAAGGGCATGGAAGCCCTGGACAAGGCTCGCATGACGGCCAAGGCTCAGGCCATTACTGCCGCCATCTACAGCCGCGCCGCTGCTGGCGATGTCAAGGGTGCGTTGAATTTAATTGAGGATGACAAGTTCGCGCCCTTCATTGGAGATGACAAGGATAAGCTGCGCAATCACGTTCGCACGCTGGAACGTCAGGCTATCTCGGATGCTGAGACCGCCCGCCGTATTCAGACACAACAGCAGCATGACGCTGCCATGGCGCGCGTGGATGAATACTTGCAGAACCCATCTCTCAAGCTGACGGATTTGCCGCGCGATCCGGTGTTCCGTGGTCGCCCGGACCTGCTTCATCAAGCGGAGACCATCGTCAACGCCGTCCGCAACTACAACCCCGAGAAGGTGGATGCGATGGTATCGCAGACCACCACGACGGACTTCATGCGACGGATGCTGCTGCCGGACAACGACCCGATGCAGATCAAGACGCCGGATGAGATTTATCGGGCATTTGCAGACGGCAAGCTTCGCAAGGAAGACATGAACCTGCTGGTCGGGAAGCTGAAAGATTTGCAAAGCGATCCCAATCGCAGGCCAATGGAAAAGCTCCGCGAAGAATTCCTGAAAGCAATCGAGCCGACCATTGATCCAGCCCGCGCCGCTGGAATGAAGTCTGCCATTGGTTCACAGCGTCTTTTTGAGTTGCGCGTGGCGCTGATGAAAAAGGAAGCTGAACTCGGGCCGAATGCGTCCTCACTGTACGACCCGACCTCCCCGAACTATGTCGGCAAATCGGACTTCCTGGCGCCCTTCACGACTTCGACCATGGAAGGTTTGCAGGATCGCATCCGTTCCATGACCGGCAACAAGCAGTCGGCAGTCCAGCAGCCGACGGCAACCATGACGCACGAAGAAATTGCGTCCAACTTCAAGAACTTGTTCAGTTCGGGGCGTGCGACGGCATTGGGCTATAACTTCAATCCGCACACCGATCTCGTGACCATCAACACGCCGAGCGGTAAATCTGTCACGGTCAACAAATGGGCTGCGCCGCATTTCGCTGCCTTCCTGAAAGACCTGGAAGCCCAGGGATACAAAATCAACGACATTGGTGGTTATGCAAATCGAACGAAGCGTGGGAGCATGTTCAGCTATTCCGAACATGCGTTCGGCAACGCTATCGACATCAACCCATCCAGCAACCCGTTCCATGGCGACAAGACTGATCTGCCGGCGAACATTGCTCAACTTGCCGCCAAGCATGGATTGATTTGGGGCGGCAACTGGTCTCCGGGAAGCCGCGACCCGATGCATTTCGAGTGGTCCGGTGTCGAAGCTCCGGAGGTTGTGAAGATTCCTCCCTCCATGACCTTGGAGGAAGCGTTGAAGAAATATCCTCCGGGAACGCATATCGAACTCCCGGATGGTCGTCGTAAAATCCTTCTGCCGCCGGGTCAGACTTGATGGCTGACGATTGGGACAAACTGCCAGACGCCGGAGCACCGCGCGCTGACCCCTGGTCTTCGCTTCCTGATGCGAAGCCGCAGGCTTTCCCCAGTACGCCCGAATTGCCGCCACCCGCCATGGCTCAACGGCTCCAGGATGGCGAGAACTTTCGCACCTGGGCTGATATGTGGCTACGAGGTACCAAGGAGTCGATAGCCAAGCGGTTCAAGGAAGCCTACGACAAGAACCAGTGGGGCGTGGCAGCGTGGGAGTTTGCGAAGTTTTTCGGCGTCAGCACGATTGATAGTGCCTGGGATTTTCTTACTCTCGGGCACGATGTCATGAAGCAGCCGATGGAGGATAAGGAGCTTACTGCCCGTTCGCTCAATGCGGCAGAATGGATGCTTGGTCTATCCTCGGCCAGACCGGCATTGGTTAAGGGTCGGCAGATTGTACGCCTCGAAGCAGACCCGGTAACTCAGACCGTTGCTGAGCGTCCGGTGGGCAATCTGCCAAACGAAAAGGATTTTCACGACGCCGCGACCGCCATCAACAATGGCGTCGAGGCGGAGCATACTGTCCAGAATTTGAAGCAGGAGTGGCAAAAGAACGCCGTTCATCCCTCAGAAGTTGCGGTTGATGCTGAGAAAGACCCAATCCTTCAACAGGAGATGAAGTCGGTCAACACGGCAAAACCGAAAGAGGAGCCGGAGATTGTCGAGGAGAATATTCAAGAGGCAGGCAAAAAGCTTGCTGAAAATTCTGTCAAAACCATCAACGAAGCAGCCAAGCAGACGCAGGAGGAAGCTGCTGCCAAGGCTGCCGTTGAAGCTGGCAAGGCTCTTGGAGAGAAAATCAGCGAACTGGTCAAAGGTGAGAAGCCGAAGGGGGGTGTTGAAGCCAAATCTGCTGAGGAGCCGACGGACCCGGTTAAGACCATCACGTCGATGATCTCCAAGGAGGAATCCACCCCTTCCTATTCATTCTCGAAACTCTACCGTGATTTCGTCGACCGTGGGTGGGCTCTCAAGAAAGCCGTTGATCGGCTGGCGAAGTCTCCGCTCGGAGTCGATGAAGACCCCTACAAAGCCTTCCGACTGTTCTCTGGCTGGCAAGGAAAAGCAGAAGCTTTCATCGAACATGGGCCGTATGACTTCAACACTCTCAAGACTACGGCCAAGCCGCTTTCGGAGATTTTCAAATCTTTGGATGGCAGGCTGGATGAATACCGTTCCTACATCATTGCTCGCCGCGCCCTGGAACTGGAATCCCAGGGACATAGAACCAACGTCAACCTGGATGCGGCAAATCAGGTCATCCAGAAATACAAGAACGAATTCGAGCCGATTGCCCAGGCGCACACCGAGTATCACAATGCACTATTGAAATATCTGGCCGACAGCGGCGTCATTTCCAAAGACCTGTTCAACGAACTGGTCAAGACACATTCCACCTACATTCCGTTATTCCGGATTGGTGGGGCTGCCAACGAATTTGCCGGTAGGCTCGGGCGCTCCAGTCTCAACCTGGAAGCCTACAATCCGCTGTATGAGTTGAAGGATAAAGTGAAGCCGCTGTCTCCAGACATGCGGCAAGCAATTCTTGTCGATCCTTTGGAAAGCTCGATTCGGTTGACGTACCTCTACATCAACCTCGCTGAGCGCAATCGTGTTGCCACGTCCATCGTCAACCTGTTCAAGAACCTTGCGCCTAAAGAGATTGTCAAGTTGGAGAAGGGTCACAACTTAACGCAAGAGCAGGTGGCCGAGAGGGCGGTGTCCGTCTATGAGAACGGCAAGCGAACCGCGTACGCCATCGACCCCGAGATTGCCGGCATGATGCGCAACCTGGACGGCGAGAGCGCCGGACTGTTAGAGCGCATCCTGGCGCCGTTGACCAAGACCCTGCGCGCCGGCAGTGTCCTCAACCCGGAGTTCCAGTTGCGGCACACTTTCCGGGATTTCTTCTACGCATTCGTTACGTCACCCGGACACTTCACACCACTTGATATGATCCGTGGATTCAGCGGGTTGATCTTCAAAGACGAAGACTATTGGAACTGGTTGAAAAGCGGTGCAGGGCAAGTGTCATATGTGTCCATGGATCGTCGGTATCTCCAGGAGCGGCTGGACAAACTGGCCGACCAGACCGGTCTATGGACTCGGGCAAAGAACATCGTCATCGACCCGGATGCGACATGGCTCCAAAAGTCTGGCCGCATTCTTGGTCTGCCAGTCCATGCGGTCAGCCAGTACATCCTCCACCCTCTACAGGTGGTGACGGAAATGGTGACCTCCGCCAGTCACCTGGGCGTCTACAAGAAGATGCTCCGGGAAATGCCGCTTCGCGCCGGAGTTCCCGTCGTCCAGGCGGTCAATACCGGGAACTTGCCATCCAAGGGCGTGCTGTGGTTGAAGAAAGGCTACACCTTCTCCACAGCCTTCGATGGCGAAACGCTGCGCCAAGCCGCCTGGGAAGCCAGGGATGCGGCCGTGGACATGGGCCGTATTGGCGCTCGGTTCCGTGCCTACAACATGATCTCCGCCTTCGCCAATGCGAAGGTGCAGGACACGGATCGGGTGTTCCGGGCGCTCCGCGAGAAGCCGTTCTCGTCGGCCCTGCGCATCTTGACCGGCATCACCATCCCTTCCCTGCTGCTGTGGCTCTACAACAAGGATGACAGCCGTTACCAGGAACTCCCGACCTGGGAAAAGGACATGTTCTGGATCATCCTGACCGACCGCTGGCAGCCGGCGTCGGCCAATGAGGCAGCCGTTCGTCCACCCGATCAAGTGCGCATCATCGACGGCCACATCTTCGTGAACAACGGTTTCATTTTCCGGTTGCCCAAGCCGTTTGCCATGGGCCTCTTGTTCGGCTCGCTTCCTGAGCGGCTGGCGGAGCAGTATATCCAGGGGCGGCCGCATGCCCTGGAAAGATTCTTCAACGATTTGAAGGAAACCACCCTAGGCGACATCCTGCCGTCTGCCATTACGCCGCTTCTGGACCAATATTCCAATCGTTCCGTTTTCACGGGGCGTACGCTCATTCCGGCACCGCTGGAAAAGGGTCTGCCCGAATACCAGTATTTGCCGTATACGACTGCTACTGCCCGCGCCTTGGCGAAGGTGGTGCAAGCTTTCCCTGGCATGCGAGACCTTGCGCTTTCCCCCGACATCATGCCGGGCGCAGCGGTACGGGCGCTTTCCTCGCCTATCCTGATTGAGCACTATATCGAAGGATGGAGCGGACAGTTGGGCATGTACGCCCTTAAAACCATGGACTACGCGCTGCGCAAGGCCGGCGTGGTGCCTGAGAATGAGTACACACCCGACACCCTGGCCGACATGCCGATCATCAAGGCTTTCGTGGCTCGCTATCCCACGGCGACGACCGAGAGTCTGAACCGTTTCTATGATCGCGCCGACAAGATTCAGAAATTCTACGAAAGCTTCCGGACACAGTTACAGGCTGGCAACATCGACGCCGTGCAGGACATCATCAACGCCGGCGGTCCAGCCATGTTCTTCAAGGTAGAACAAATTCGCAAGGCTCTTGGAGTCCACACAAAGCTCATCCGTGATATAGAGATGGACAAAAACATGCAGCCGTACGAAAAGCGCCAGTTGATTGACGGCCTTTATTACGGCATGATCCGCATGGGCCAGCTTGGCGATCAACTTCTGGACCAGATTGAGGATTTGCAACGTGCCTCGCGTTCAAAACCCTAACATCCGCGTTCTTGGGATTCGCAAGCCGATCCCGAGCGGCTACGTCGTGGGCCGCAGCAGTCAGGGAACCGGCGATGCGGAGTTGATCTCCATCAAATCGCTGGCAACGGCGGTCAAGCAGACGGCCGTTCTGTCGCAACAGCAATCCTACGATCTCGCCTGCTTCCTGCCCGGCCAGCCGGCCCCGAGCCAGACCGTCATGCGCGTCGTAGCTGTCCGGTCTTTCCTCCTGCCAGCGAACCTCCCATTGTCCGAGGCATTCGCTAATACGGCGCCATCCGGTGGCTCAGCAGTCTACAACCTCGCCAAGAACGGCACGAATTTCGGAACGCTGACGTTTGCCAGCGGCAGCCAGCAAGGCGTCTTTGCTTCTGGAAGCGACACATCCTTTGCTGCTGGCGATACGCTGAGCGTCGTCAGCACCGCCACCATGAACGGCATTGCCGACGTGTCCATCACGTTCGCATGCACGAAACAGTGAGGCAGATATGGCTTTAGTTTTCATTGACGGATTCGACGGGTATGGCTCGTCGGTTCCCATTTCCTCAAAATGGCCGACACCGCCGGGGGTATCGCAGTTTCAAACAGGACGTTTTGGTGGTCAATCCCTTTCCATGTCGGTGCAAAGTGGAATTAATCTTACTTCCGGTACAGGGTGGGCTGTTGGAGTTGCTGTCAAACTCAACGGGACAATTAGCACCACCGCTCAATTAATTTCACTCAGAAATGGCACGACCCTTGTCGGTGTGATCGGTTTCAACTCTCTCAATCAGATTCTCGCTGCCACTACCTCATTAAGTTCACCATATGCTTCATCCAGCCAAAGCATCGCACAAAATGCGTGGAATTATATTGAATGGGTTGTAAACCTTGCATCGACAGGCGGAACGAGCCAAGTTTTCCTCAACGGCCAGCAAATAATCAATTTTACTGGTAATACCGGTAGTGGTGCAATTAATAACCTTCTGCTTGGAAATTCTAACTCCGTCAGCTTCAATTTTGATGATTTCTACGTTTCATCTGGCGCAACCAGAATTGGCGAAGCTCGGGTCGAAACGCTCGCCCCGGCTTCCAACGATGCTGTCCAATGGACGCCAAATGGTAACGCGAACAACTTCGGGTGTGTGAACGAATTGCCGTGGAACGGCGACACCACCTACATATCGTCCAGTACGCCTGGACAACAGGATACCTTCAACATCAACGCGCTGTCTTCGACACCGCTGAATATCTTTGCCGTGCAGGTGACATACGCCGCCCGCAAGGATGACGCGAATACTCGAACGATTGCCGGCGTTCTGAAAAGCGGTGCAGCGTCCGTCGTTGGCGCCAACAACAACCTTGCATCCACATATCAAGTCTTCTCCGACATCTACGCCAACGATCCGAATACATCGGCACCATGGTCGGCAGCCGCCGTCAACGCAGCCAAGATCGGCGTTCGTGAGGTGGTCTGATGGCTCAACGCGTTACCGGCGTCGATGCAGAAGTCCTGCATACAGGCTCATCACAGCAACGTGTTACCGGCGTCGATGCGGAAGTGCTGCACACGGGTTCATCCAAGCAGCGCGTGACTGGCGTCGATGCGGAAGTCCTTCACGCAGGTTTTTCGCAGCACCGCGTTACCGGACTTGCGTTGGAAGTCCTTCGTTCTATATCATCGGTGCAGATCGCTGCGACACCGATGGTTGCCATGTGGGATTGAACCATGCATCACCATCGCACAGTGCAAGTGATCGGAGACACGGTTGCGACTTCTGTGGTGGCGGCTAGTATGACTGGAATCTTGCCCGACCTCGCTGCCGCCGCTGCGATCCTCTGGTACCTCTTGCAGTTCTACATCTGGTGGGAGGGGCGGAGGAAGAAGTGACGCCGGCAGCCTCCAGTTCCTCTTGCAACAGCGCGAGCGCACGCCACGCAACTTTGGCCGTGTGGCGCTGACCATCCGTGTCGAATTTCCCCCGCTCAATCAGGTGACGTACAATGCAATCGGCGTGATCCGTCGATTTGCTGCGATCCCACCTGACTTCCTTTAACCCGTGCTGCTGGCTCCCAACTAGGCTGACCTCAGCTACGGCAGCGATGGCGTCCGGGAAATAATCCAGAACGCCGCGAGCAATGGGCATTCGCTTTCGTTTGTCAGATGACGTGGGGAGCATGTCACGTTGCGTAGCTTTCCGGGAGGAACAGAACCTCAAGGCCAAGATACTTGGCGATCCTGTATTCTAGGGTTGCCCCTTTGCTGAAATTCCACCCTGGCAATAGGGCAATGGCGTCCGAGTTGATCAATGCGATGACGTCGAAGCAGAATGCAACCCGCAGATTGAAGCCATGGGCCAGCGCTTCCTTCTCATCCCCGGTCGGATTATTCCACGCTTCATGCGGGAACAGCAACCGATCATTCTCCGCCGGCGAGAAGACGTCGAAGCCTGCTTGACGAAGCCGTTCGGCAGCACGGTCGAAAGCGGGGAAGTTAAAAAACGGCTTCCCCCGCATTGGGCCGGCTAGGTACACTCGCTTTCGTCTCTCCAAGAGTAATCCTCCATTGAGAGGTTACGCCCCGGGTCGGGTGCATGAACCATAGAGCTTGACATGGCGGGGAGTACGGCGCGCGCAGAATGATGCGCGCAAACTCGTCGTAGCCTTTGAGGGTACCGTTGACGATGACCGGAATAAGATCGCCACGCGGCTGGTATGAATGATAGTGACCGATGATCAATGTGTCGAAGGCTTTTTCTTCTTTTTGCAAAGCTGCATGAAGCTTAACCGAGCCGCGCGATATAGGTCCAACAGCACCGATAATTCCGTCTCCGCCTTTGACTCCGATTGAGTCTCCGTGCGTAAGCAGGAAAGAATGCCCGAAGATACGGAAATGGTAATCGGTTTCATCTGGAACGACGATGTTAATACTAGGACTGTTCGCGAAGTAGGCTCGCAAGTGGTGAAATATATTCCACTCGAAGGATTCGTATACACGATTTTTCGCGCGTGGTTTTTGCGTGGTGCGACCATGGTTGCCTACGACGCACGGAACGAACACTTTCGTAAAATGCTTGCCCAGTTCCGTCAAGGCCCATATCAACATTTCCTCGACTTCGAGGATGGACACTTGCACCGGACCATCATTTGTCTCGCGAAGTTCTTCATGGATGGTGCCGGAAATGATGTCGCCGGCAAGACACACGACAATACCTGGATAATGCGGATCGACCACGTGGTTGAAAGCCAAATCCAGCGTTCGTTCGACAAGCAGACGAATGCGCCGTTTGGCGATGGTCCGATTGAACTCGTTCAGACCACCGGTCTGCGCAGCGTCGATCTTTTCGCCGTAGTGCCAATCCGACCAGATGGTGATCGGAACTTCTGCTTTTCCGGAATGCTTTTTCTGTAGGTTCACGATCCACGATGGCGGCGAAACCGGAGCATCTTTCAGTTCGTATAGCTCCTGTCGGATGCGCTGAACTTCAAGCCGCTCGCGAGTTGCCTCGGCAAGCTGCTTCATCAGCGTCTTGTTCTGGAATTCCAGTTGCGAGATTTTATCCCGCAACGCAGCAATTTCTGTAGAAAGTTTTGGGTAAAGTTCTTTCATGATCCGT
>Ga0070739_10002134_pt1 | contig 27305 bp, 21 predicted proteins | sample Coa_R1_7_FD_66445 | JGI IMG/M metagenome (GOLD analysis project Ga0070739, IMG submission 66445) | Surface soil microbial communities from Centralia Pennsylvania, which are recovering from an underground coalmine fire - Coalmine... | ecosystem: Environmental > Terrestrial > Soil > Unclassified ...
CGGTCGAGCGCTCCACGCTGCTGGGCCAGGCAATGGCTCTTTGGCGGGGAGAGGCCCTTGCGGACTTCTGCTATGCCGAATTTGCGCAGGCGGAGATCGCGCGACTCGAAGAGCGACGCCTGGAAGCGCTCGAGGATCGCGCGAAGGCCGAGCTCGCGCTCGGGCGCCACCATGAGCTGCTGGCGGAGCTGCAACGGCTGGTGGCCGAGCAGCCGCTGCGCGAGCGGATGCGTGAGCTGCTGATGCTCGCGCTCTATCGCGCCGGGCGCCAGAGCGATGCGCTTCGCACCTACCAGGACGGGAGAAGGCTGCTCGCGGAGGAACTCGGAATCGATCCCGGGCCAGCGCTGAAGGCGCTCCAGCAACAGATCCTTCAGCAGGATGCTGCGCTCGATCTCCCGTCAGGGCCCGCGCCGGCAGCGCCTCGAGATGACCCGAACCGATTTGAGCCGGCGCGCGAGGAGCGCAAGCTGATCACCGTTCTGGCGGCCGAGCTCTTGATCGGCCAGTCTGGCCTTGACCCGGAGCTGCTGCGCACGATGCTCGGCCCATTACAAGCGCGCATGAGGGCGGAGCTTGAACGTTTCGGAGGGTCGGTCGACCGATTCATGGGGGGGTCCGTGCTCGCCGTGTTCGGCGTTCCGGTCACTCACGAGGACGATCCGGTCAGAGCCGTCAGGAGTGGCTTGCGCGTGCTCGAGCTCGTCGCTGAGCTGGGGCCAGGCCTCCCCGAGCTCGAGCTCGAGCTGCGCGTCGGGGTCGCGACCGGCGAGGCGCTGGTCGGCACGCCTGGTCGCGACGACGGACTGGCGCAAGGAGAGGTGGTTGGGTCTGCGCTCGCACTGCAGCGCTCCGCGGACGTTGGGAGTGTGGTCGTCGACGAGGCTACGGCGCACGCGAGCCGCGGAGCGATCGAGTTCGAGGAGCTCGTGCCCATGCAACTTGGCGGCGGGCCGGACACGCGGGGTGTGTGGCGCGTGCGCTCTGCACGGCCATGGACGCCCGCGGCGCCCCCACCGACCCCATTTGTCGGCCGCCAGCGCGAGCTCGCCATGCTCGAGACGATCCGCGCAACCGTCGTGGACGAGCAAATGCCGCGACTGGTGGCGATCGTCGGCGAGGCGGGGATCGGCAAGACGCGACTCATCGACGAGCTGATCGACCACATCGGGCCCGAGGCCGTCGTCTACCGCGGTCGCTGCCTTTCCTACGGGGAGGGGATCACCTACTGGCCGCTGCGCGAGGTCCTCTGGGCGGCCGCCGGGATCCTCCTCGACGAAACCGCCACCACTGCCGGCGGGAAGCTCAAGAAGACGGTCACGACGCTGTTCGAGGATCGCGTGGACGGTGAGCGTACGGCTGCCGCTCTCGCGCGCACTGCCGGGATAGCTCTCGCCGACGATCCGCTCCACGGAATGACGCCGGAGTCGGTTCTGGAGGAAGTCGGGTTGGCCTGGCCACGGTTTCTCGGCGCCCTGGCCGGCCGGCGCCTCACTGTCGTGATCATCGAGGATCTGCACTGGGCAGAGGCACCGCTGCTCGACATACTCGAGCGGCTTGTCGCTCGCGCAGTGGGACCGCTGCTGATTGTCACCACCGCCCGCCCCGAATTCGCCGAAACGCGGCCGTCGTGGAGCTCCACCCCCGGAATGGCCCAGATCGGGCTGGAGCGGTTGAGCGACGCGCAAGCGCGCGAGCTCGTACAGAAGCTCCTGCCCGACATGGGTGCCGACGTCCGCGAGCGCGTCGCGGCGCCCGCTGAGGGCAATCCGTTCTTCGCCGAGGAGCTCGCGCGCCGTCTCGCCGAGGAGGCACCGTTCGCGGGCAGCTCCGGGATCGAGGCGATGATTCCGGACAGCATCCGGGCGCTCGTGGCGGCGCGTATCGACTCGCTGCCTGAGCGGGAGAAGCGCACGCTTTACGACGCGGCTGTCGTCGGACGGACGTTCTGGGCGACGACGCTCGAGGCGATGGCGAGCGCAGGCTCCGTGCGTGAGACCCTGAGCGCGCTCGAGGCCAAGGGGTTTATCGCCGCCCACCCGACGTCGATGCTGCTCGGTCAGATGGAGTTCTCGTTCCGACACGCGCTCAAGCGCGATGTGGCCTATCGGTCGATTCCCCGGGCACGGCGCTGCCGCTCGCACGCCGCCGTCGCCCACTGGATCGAGGAGGTCGTAGGCGATCGCCATCCAGAGTTCGTCGAGCTGCTCGCCTATCACTACGAAGCAGCTGCCAACCCACACGACGCGATGCTCGCCTGGCCGGAGGGCTCAACGGAGCGCGAGGAGGTGCGCAGCGCAGCCGTTACGGCGCTGATCGGCGCAGGCACCACGGCCCGCGAACGGCTCGCCTTCGATCAGGCCGTTCACCTCGCCGACCGTGCACTCGGGCTGGCCGACAGCGAAGCCGAGCGACTGACCAGCCTGGAGCTCCGGGCCTCCGCGTTACATGCCGCGGTCCGCTGCGACGAGGCGTTCGCCGCCTACCAAGCTGCGCTCGAGCTCGCGCACAAGATCGGGGACGAACAGGCTCGCTCGCGGCTGCGCGCGCACGCGATCCTGCTCTGCGCCCGATACAACGGCGCGTTCGCCAACGACGCATGGACGGCACCAATCGTCCAGCTCGTCGAGCGTGGGCTCGAAGAGGTGGACGAGAAAACCCTGTCGTTCGAGACTGGCGCGCTGCTGATCGGGAGGGCTGCGATGAGCACACAGTGGCTCGCGCAGCCAGCCGGCCAGGACGACATGGTTGAGGCCGATGCCCGCCGCGCCGTGGAGATCGCCGAGGCGATTGGCTCGCCATATCTGCTCTCACACGCCGTAGACACGCTCACGGACGCCACGCTTCGAGCGGGTTTCTGCCATCAGGGTGAGCTGGCTGAACGGCTCATACAGATCTCCCGGACGCTGCCGGACCCGGCGGAGGCCCACGACGGCCTCGTCTCAGCGGCGATCTCATTCACATTTGCCGGGCAATACGAACGAGCCCGCGAAGTGGCCCGGCTGGCGACGCGGGATATGGCTCGGCTGGGTCCCCACCACGTGATCCACGCAGCGTCTGCAGAAGCGATGTCTCTCATTCCCGCTGGGCGCTTCGCCGAACTGGCAAACGTCACGGCTGACGTTCCGCAAATCGCGCGCGAAGAGGGCTATCGATGCTGGAAGGCGGCAGTCGCACTTGCAGGACACGCCCTGACGAGATTCGAGTGCGGCGAGCACAACAGCGCCCACGAGGCGCTCGGGCTGCTAGAGGAGATACTTCCAGGACGCCCGCGCTGGCGGGCGATCGACATCGTCAGACCTCTGGCGGGGCTCAAACGCGCGCAACGAGCTGTCGACACGCTCGGACATCCCCCGGGTGCGGCAATCGATCGCCTCCACAAGCTCCGCCTCGACCTCCAGCTCACCGCGCTGGCTGGTGACTGGGACGCGGTGGAGAGGCTGATCGTCGAGGCCCGGGCCCTCGCACAGCCTGCTTGCGCTCCCACGCTCAGATGGATCGCCGATTGGGCCCAAGCAGTCGCACTCGCTGCCGCCGGCGATGGCGCGCGAGCCGTCAAGCAAGCCAAGCGAGCCTCCGCAGCTCTCCAGAACTATGGCGAGCCATACACCGGGGCGCGTCTGCTCGTCGACCTGTTAGCGTTTCTGGAACCAGACCTCCGCACCTCCCTCGCCGAGGACACAGCCAAACAGCTCAACGCGGTGGGAGCCCTCGCGAGCGCCGCAGAAGCGAGGGCAGCGGTTCGCCAGGTCACGCACTAGTACCAAACAATCCTGAGGCCCCGGTTCGTATAGCCGCGGTACTGAGGCAGCTAGCGCCGCGCACCTGCTGCGCGCGGGATCCATGCATGTCGCGTCTCCTGGCGGCCTGGTTTTGCGTCCCGAGGGGCCCGGGTGGCCGCTGTCGTTGAGTCGCGCATGCATGCCTGGCCGCGCTGACGAGGACAGCAGGCCGGCCCGAGTGGATAGACACGGCCGGAGCGAGAGCGGAAGCAGCCTGCTCACCGGCACCCGCGGCGAATGCGATGTCCGCTCCTGGCCGGCGTGGGTCTAGAGGACGCCGGCCACGTCAATGATCACGACATGGCCATCGGGAGCGAACCTGGCGTCGGAACCGAGCTCCCCCGTGCCGACTTCGAAACGCAACTTCATCGCCGACTCAGCGCCATCCAGCCGGCGCTGGCGGACATAAGTCGCGCTTTCGGCGAAGGACCCGATGAGCGAGAAGACGGCGGCCCATGCCTCCCCCACGCTTCCGCGCGCGCCGCGTCATTCGAGATCGAGGATGTACGCGTGGGTCTCGTCGGTGTGGGCATCGGTCAGCGCCAGTCGGCGGTCACGCTGACACCACGCTTCTCCATGGGGCCGAAGGTTGGAGCTCGGGCTCCTCAGCCACCCATGCGGTCTCGCTGGACGCAGCGACCAGCTCATTGGCGGCCACGACGAGCTGAGTGGCGTCCCCCACGCCATGCCTCCTGTCGTCGTGCTCCCAGCGTTTCAGCATTGGCTCACGCTACAACGGACGCCAGCCTGAGCTTCCAGCTTCCCGAGCTCGATCGCCATGAGACCAATGGACCTGACCGTCGAGCCGAGCGTCCCGCTTTCACCTCAGCGCATATACGCGCAACCGCCCCTGACCGAACGACCGGCGGCCCCGCTTCTCTACCGCGAAAGGTCTCGCAGCCGAGATCAGCTGAGACCCCCTGTTCGCCAGACTCGCAATCGGCGACCCCGACGAGGTGAGAGAAGTGCCCCAGGTCCTGCTTTTCCGCAGGAGACGGTGCTCGTGCTAGCCGACCTCGAGCTAGCACCAAGGTCCCGTGCACGAGCTGGAAGCCGCTGGCCCCGCCCGGTCGGGCCCCAGCCGGGAGGCCGGCCCTAACGTTCAGCGCCTCGATCGCGTCCCGATTCGTCGCGCTGTTGCCACGCTGGACCCGAGGTGAGATCGCTCGGCGATCTCCAAGTGCTCGACGTTGATGATGCCTGCTCTGCACCAGCTTCAGCGAGCTCGGTGAGCGGCAGGCGTGGCGCTGGTCCGCGGGCTGTTGTGCTGAGGTCGGCTGGCTCGATCGTTTGGATCGCGAGTGCCTCGGCTTCGCGGCGTCTCATCGTCGACGTCATGGTCTGGAGCGCTTCGTCGGTTGTGCGCTCGCGTTCGGGCGGCGCGTAGCGCTCACGTTCCCGCTGGCCGACGTTCGCCTCCGCGATCAGGTAGATACGCGTGGGCGCCCGGGCGCGTGTGAACGCGGTGTACGCCCATTCGTGGGTGAACTCCGGCGAGCGGCCGATGACGCCGGCCCACTCGACGGTGGCCCCCGGCGCTCCGTGGCCGGTCAGCGCGTAGGCGTGCTCGAGGTGCTCGGCGACGTAGCTGGCCTCGAGCGCGCGCTGCTGGCCGCTGTCGGTGATCACGGTGAGCTCGCCGGTCAGGTCGTCGACCGCGACGATCTGTGCGAGTGTGCCGTTGTCGATGTCGCGGTGGCGATCGTTGCGCCGCGCGATCACCCGGTCGCCGACGCGGAACTCGTGATCGGCGATGATCACGCCCTCAGGAGCGAGTGTGCCGTCGCGGGTGAGCAGCTGACGGGCACAGTCGTTGAGCAGCTCGCGAGTGGCATTGTCGCGGGCGATCAACACCGCGTTCGGGAGACCATGCTCGCGTCGGGCTTGGTCCCAGTCGCGTAGTACCCCGGCGAGCGCTTCTCGTTCGCGCTCGTGGACGGTGAGCGCTCGCTGCTCGTGCTTGAGCGCGATGTACGGTTCGGGGTCGCCGTCGTGCAGCGCCTCGAGCGCCTCGTGCTCGGCCGGGTCGCGCTGGCGCAGTACCTGCCGAAGCTCCGGTCCGCCGAGACGCTCTGCGATCGCCGCGAACCACCCGCCGGCCGCGACTGAGGGGAGCTGTCCGGTGTCGCCGGCGGCGATCACCTTCGCCCTGGCTCGTTCCGCGGCTGCGAGCAGCTGGGCCGACGGGCGCGTCGGGGCCGAGCCTGCCTCGTCGAACAGCACCACCGCGCGATCCGCGAACGCGCCGGTCTCCTCTAGCTCCGAGAGCAGCCCGTGGATCGTGAACGCCGGAATGCCCGCAGCGTCGCCAAGCTCGCGCGCGGCGCGTCCTGTCGGGGCGACACCGATCACGTGAAAGCCGGCCGACTCGTAAACGCGCGCCAGGCCGGCAAGCACCCGGGTCTTCCCGGTGCCCGCGAGCGCCTGCAGCACGGAGATGCCCTGGCCGTCGGTGGCAAGTGCGCGCACCGTCTCCAGCTGCTCGCCGTTGAGTGGAGTCGGCATGTCCGCCAGCATGAGCTCTGGCACACGCGGACGCAGGACTGCGGTCCGTTCGCGAGCGCGTCGTGCGGCGCCTTCGACGATCGCGGCCTCGCACGCGAGCAGATCACGGGTGGTGAAGCGATGCTCGTGATCGAGACTGCCGAGCGGGACGACCGAACGGTCATCGAGATAGCCGCGGGTCGCGCGCTCGAGCTGCGCCACGTCGGCGCCCTGGTGGAACTCGCAGGCGATCTCGGCAAGCGCATGGCGATGCGCGAACGTGTTGTGCTGCGCCGCCAGCCCCTCAGGGCCGGACAGGCGAGCCGTTGCCAAGTGAACGACTTCGGGCTCGGTGCGTCCAGCTACAAACGGGCGCGAGCTCATGAGGCGTTTGAGCTCGCTCTCGCCCAGCCCGTGTTCGGCCGCTCGCGCCAGCGCCTCCTGCCGCCAGCGCGCCCCGTCGACGCCGTACTCCTTCGCCTTACGCGTCGCGAGGGCGATCCCCTGAAGCCGCTCACGCGAGAGCTGCGACGCAACCACGCCCGTCAGCTCAAACGCCCGCTGCTCGATCTCGACCCGACGTCGCGAGAACTCGCGAAGCACCCGGTCAGGTACCCCCTCGATTTCGAACAGCCCGCGTCCCACCTGCCGCCACCGCACCCACGGCAGTCGCTCGCGCACCTCGGCGCGGAGCACAGCGCGGTAGACCGCGCCCGCGGCCGACTTGTGCTCATACAGGCTGTGCCCCTCGAGCGTCGTCCAACGCCCCTCGGCACGGGTCATATTCGCGACCACCACATGGGTGTGCAGTTGCGGATCACCGGTGCGCGAGAGCCGGTGCCGGTACGCAGCCGCGACGAACCCCTCGCCGCGCACCCGCCGCAGCCCGTTGCGCCCGCGCCGCGTGAAGCAGGCCTCCCGCTCCACATAGCCAAACGCAGCCTCGACCGCCAGCTCGTGCGCCTCGAGCAGCGCAGCAGAGGTTTCCGCATCGACGATCGCGAACAGCACGCTCACGCTCTTCGGCGCCGAGAACGTGAGATCGAATGCCGCCACCTTCGTCCGCGCGTGCGGCGGCCGCAGGGACACTCCCGTGCGCGGATCGCAGCCAGCCATCGCGCGCATGAACCCCGCCCGATCCACCTGGCCTGACAGACCGATCCCGCCGCACCCGCCGCCAATCCATCGACCGGGAGCCTCACCCCGGCCGGAGAGGTAATCCTCCAGCTCCCTGCGCGACCTGTTGCTCGTAGTATCCGAGCTGATCCGCCGATGCCCCGAGCTTCCCGATGCTCAGCACGGCCGCCGGACTCCCTCCGCATCGGCCCCGATGCACGTGGTGTGGTCCGCCTGGATAAACCGGCATGGAGAAGGGGATGAGAGAGCCCTACATCGAAGGAGTAGCGATTCACGGTGGCCCCGGCCATGCGTCGGCGTTCGTGAGGGCGCAGGCGAAGGGTTGGTTTTGGGGTACGTGTGGGCTGGGCTATTGAGCCGCGAAAAGTGCGAATTCGGGGTGCCGACGCTGTTACACCAGGCGGAAGGCCACGTCCGCGGCGGCGTTATGCGCGAGCCGTCGCGGGACCCCGCGCGGTCAGTGAACCCGGGCACGCACGGAATCTCCATGCGCGAGAACAGGGAGATCCCGTGGTCGCTCACGGGCGCTGGTGATGCCCCGTCCTGGATGGTTCGCGGGGTGGCAGACGGGCGTCTGTTTGGGCCGCGAGGGGAACGCTGAGGCGGTAATCCCTCGATGCACGACCATGGGAAGTCAGACGGTCCCGTAGTACCTGCGAAGCCGCCGAACAACGCCGCCACGGCGGTCGCGGAGGTGGTGGAGGGAAGGGGACCGGCCGAGGGGAACACGGCCAGGCAAACGCGCCCCGGACGCAGAGCCGGGCAGGGCGTGTCAAGCGAACTGGATCGTGTGCGCCAGCTGGCGCGAAGGGACAGGGATGTGCGTTTCACAGCGCTCCTACATCACGTGAGCGTCGATCGTTTGCGCGACGCCTACCGGGCGATCCGTCCGGACGCGGCCGCGGGCGTCGACGGGATCACGTGGCGGGAGTACGGGCTGGATCTCGAAGCCAACCTTCGTGATCTGCACGCCCGTGTTCATCGGGGCGCTTACCGGGCAATTCCGGCTCGCCGGGCGTACATACCGAAGCCCGATGGGCGGCTGCGGCCGCTCGGGATCGCTGCGCTTGAGGACAAGGTCCTCCAGCGGGCGGTGGTGGAGGTGTTGAACGCGATCTACGAGCAGGACTTCCTCGGGTTCTCCTACGGGTTCCGTCCGGGGCGCTCGCCGCACGATGCGCTCGACGCGCTCGCGGTCGGACTCGAACGCAGGAGAGTGAGATGGGTGCTCGACGCGGACATCCGCGACTTCTTCTCCCGGCTCGATCAGGGCTGGCTTGAGAAGTTCCTCGAGCACCGGATCGCGGACAGACGGGTCCTGCGGCTGATCCAGAAATGGCTCAGGGCAGGAGTCATCGAGGACGGGGAGTGGTCGCGGACGGAGGAAGGGACGGCGCAGGGAGCTTCGGCTAGCCCGTTGCTCGCCAACGTCTACCTGCACTACGTCTTTGACCTGTGGGCCGACCAGTGGCGAAGACGCAACGCACGCGGGGATGTGATCCTGGTGCGCTACGCCGACGACTATCTGGCGGGCTTCGAGCACCGTGAGGACGCCGAGCGGTTCCTCGCCGAGCTTCGCGGCAGGCTCGCGAAATTCGGCTTGGAGCTGCATCCGGACAAGACGCGGCTGATCGAGTTCGGGCGGTTCGCCGCCCGCGACCGAGCCAGACGCGGTGACCGGAGGCCTGAGACGTTCGAGTTCCTGGGCTTCACGCACATGTGCGCAAAGGACAGGCACGGACGGTTCAAGCTGCGGCGCACCACCAGCAAGAAGCGGATGCGGGCCAAGCTCCACGCGGTCAAGGCCGAGCTGAGGCGACGCCGGCACCACCCGATCCCCGAACAAGGGCGCTGGCTGGCCAGCGTCCTGCGCGGGCACTACCGCTACTACGCGGTGCCCGACAACATCAACGCGCTGCAAACGTTCCGCGACCAGACCATGCGGCACTGGCACAAAGCGCTCAGACGCCGCAGCCAACGCTCCCGACTGGCCGCCGGACGGATGCAACGCATCGCCACCCGATGGCTGCCCCGACCCCGCATCCACCACCCCTGGCCCAACCAGCGCTTTGACGCCAGAACCCAAGGCAGGAGCCCAGTGCGCTAAACGTGCACGCTGGGATCTGCGCGGGGGGCGGGCCGCAAGGCCCGTCCCTACCGCGATTCCCGCTCCTGGAGGGCCGGAGAGGGCGCATCGAGGAGCGGGATGGTAAGTCGCGGGAGAACCCGGACGGCTGTGAGACGGATGACGGTTGGCGCAGGGCCAGAGAGCCGGTGAGGGCGCCAGTAGGATTCGGGCATGGCTGCTTCGGTGGACTTCACGATCGCCTTCGACCCGCCCGACGAACAGGGTTGGATCGTCGCCCGCGTGCTCGAGGTGCCGGGTGCGCTCAGCCAGGGTCGGACCCGCGAAGAGGCACGCGAGAACGTGCTGGACGCGCTCCAAACTGTGCTCACCCCAGACGAAGAGCTCGCCGGCCAGCGCTCGGACGGGGACGTTGAGCATCTGCGCTTTGTCGCCTCGACGTGAAGCGCCGCGAGCTGGAGCGCCACCTACGAGCTCACGGATGCCACGAAGTCGGCGGCTCCAAGCACGCGAAGTGGCGCGGTCCCGAAGACCAGGTGTCCGCGCTGCCGCGGCACAACGAGATCGGGCCCGGTCTTGCGAGAGCGATCTGCAAGCAGCTCGGGATTCCACCGCCGCCAGGACCGCGCTGACAGCCTCCCGCTCGCCAAATCGAAAAGGCAGAGAACGCCCGATTTCTGCCTTTTCCCGCAGTAAAAAACCGGAAACTCCAACAAAATCCGGCAAACCTACGGGACCGTAGGTCAGCTCTTTGCCCCTGCAAACCGCTACATTTTCAAGATCTATATCGACGACTGAAAATCGTGGTGTCCTCGGTTCGATTCCGAGTCTCGCCACTCGCACCGGGGGCTTAGTTGCTCGTCGCTGGGTGCCCCGGCACGGAGCCGTGCGCACGAGAGCCGGGAGCTTGTCTGCTCCCGGCTCTCTGCCGCGCCGGCAAGGAGAGAGATGTCTCCCGGCGCGGCTCCATTTGAGACGCTCTAGCGGCCGCCATCCTTCCCGGAATCTCGGAGCGATGCCAGAGGCGCGGTCGGACCACCGCGGTCGGACTGCCGCGCTCGGACCGCCGAGACGGACCGCCGAGACCGACCGCCGCCTCGGACCGCCGGGACGGACCGCCAAGCCGGCCGCCGCCCTAGCAATAGGGCGGGTATGCACACGTGGTGGTTGTCGTCGGCGTGCTGGTCGTCGTCATCGTGCTGGTGCTGCCGCCTGATGTCCCTCCGGCCGACGAGGCCACTTTGACCACGTGCCATGTACCGCCGAAGCTTTGGATGCCCTGGCCGGTAGCGATGTCCCGATTGCTGTCGCCCGCGTACCGGTAGAGCGGGTGGCCGGCGAGCGTGACCTGCAAGAACCCGTCGCGGTGCCACACGCCGAGCCTCCCCTTGACCCCCGGCGCCTTTTTCAGATTTTTGCGCGACGCGACGGTCACGGGCGGCCAGAAGCTGAAGCAGCCCTTGGCCTTCGTGCACTCGGGGTGAGTGCGGCTGTCGCCTGTGAGCTCGTATACGGCGAAGCCATGAGAGTTCACGACGATGGACTCGCTGGTCGTGCTCCCGGCTTGGTTGGTCACCTGGGCGCTCTTGGCCACCTTCAAGGTGAAGGTGCGGGCAATCGCGACCCCGACGAGCGCGGCGGTGGCGAACCCCGCGAGCGCGACGATGGTTCCGACCGCCACCTTCGGGCCGCGCCTGCCGATAGCCCTGATCACATCGTTCATGTCTCTCCTCCAGTTCGGGTCTCGGATGGATGGACGCCATTGGCTGCCGAGACCTTCCCGGGCAGGCTCGAGGTCTGAGTCGAAGGGAAGGATCCGGTCCCCGTCGCGTCACTTAAAGAGGAGCCTGCAATCGACCCCAATCGGAGGTGGAAGCGATGCAGAACCCTCAGCGCCAACAGGTGATGGATGGAACTGTCTTACACGCGATGCGTCTGCTGGGTGCCATGGCTGTACTTGCCGTCGGCGCCATCCATCTGCAGCAGTACATCGGAGCCGACTATCGGACGATCCCGACGATCGGACCGCTGTTCCTGTTGAACGCGGTCGCGTCAGCGATCGTGGGAGCGGGCCTGATCCTGCCGCTCGGGCGGTTGCTGAGCGCTCGGAAGGCTCACGCAGCGATCGGCTTGCTGGCGCTCGGCGCGGTTCTGATCGCGGTTGGGGCACTCGCCGCCCTCTTCATCAGTGAGAGCGGGGGCCTGTTCGGATTCACCGAGCACGGATACCGCGCCGCGATCGTGGTCGCGATCGTCGCAGAAGGCTCAACCGTCCTCCTGCTCGGCCCCGTGGCTGCAATCAAGCTCGTGCAAGCGTCCTCGACTGACGCAAAGCGGCCGACGCACGGCCGCGAAGCCACACCGCTCGCGACGGCGCGCGCGAGAAGGGCAGCGTTGCCCGAATAGCATGCGCCAGTCACGATGAGCCCCGTGCCTGTCGAAGCGCACGCGTTCTGGCTGCGTGCGCCGGGCCACGGCGAGATCCGGCCGGTCACGCTGCGCGAACCCGGCCCCGACGAGGTGCTGGTCCGCACCCTACGAACAGGCGTCAGCCGTAGCACCGAGTCATTGGTATTCCGGGGCGATGTGCCGGCGGGCCAGTACGCCGCGATGCGGGCGCCGTTTCAAGAGGGGGATTTCCCGGCGCCGGTCAAGTACGGCTACTTGAACGTCGGCGCCGTGGAGCATGGACCGCCAGAGCTGCGCGGGCGCACCGTCTTCTGCCTGTACCCACACCAGACCGCCTACGTCGTCGCAGCTGCCGCGGTGACCGTGGTGCCGGACGGCGTGCCGCCTGCTCGCGCTGTTCTCGCGGGGACGGTAGAGACCGCCGTCAACGCTCTCTGGGACGCGGCACCGCTGGTCGGTGACCGGATCGCGGTGGTCGGCGCCGGGATGGTCGGCTGCTGCGTCGCGCGCCTGTTGGCTCGCTATCCGGCGACAGAGGTGACGCTCGTCGACGTCGACGCGGCCCGGGCCGAGGTCGCAGCCGCACTCGAGGTCGACTTCGCGTTGCCCTGTGATGCCGCCGGCGACTGCGATCTCGTCCTGCACGCGAGCGCGACCTCCGCGGGCCTGCAGCAGTCGCTCGATCTGCTCGCGCCGGAGGGCACGGTGATCGAGCTCAGCTGGTACGGCCGCAGCGAAGTCCGGCTCGCGCTCGGCGGCGCGTTTCACTCCCGCCGGCTCGCGATCCGCTCCAGCCAGGTAGGAACCATCCGCGCCGGACGCCGCACGAAGGCCGAGCGGCTGGCACTCGCACTCGACCTACTACGCGACCCCGCGTTCGACGCACTGCTCACGGGCGAGTCGCCGTTCACGGAGCTACCCGACGTGATGACCCGGCTGGCCGCGGGAAGCCTGCCGGCGCTCTGCCACACGATCACCTACGACGGGAGGTAGACCGCTGTTCAGCGTGACCGTCCGCGATCAGATGATGATCGCCCACAGCCTCCGCGGAGAGGTGTTTGGGCCCGCGCAGCGGCTGCACGGCGCGACCTACGTGGTCGACGTGACGTTCCGGCGCGCCGACCTCGACGCCGACAACATCGTGGTTGACATCGGTCGGGCCGCGCAGCAGCTGCATGAGGTCGTGGGAGAGCTGACGTACCGCAACCTCGACGAGGAGCCCGCCTTTGCCGGCATCAATACCTCCACCGAGGCCCTCGCGCGTGTAGTTGCCGACCGAATAGCGGAAAGGGTCCACGCCGGGGCGCTCGGCAGCGAGGCGCGGGGACTCGATTCGCTGATCGTCACGCTGCACGAGTCGCACATCGCTTGGGCGAGCTACGAGCGGCCGCTGTGACCGTCGTTCACGTCGTCGTGCCTGACGGCATCGACGATCCGAGGCGCCCGAGCGGCGGCAACGCGTACGACCGTCATCTCTGCCGTGGACTGGCGTCGCTGGGCTGGTCGGTGCACGAGCATGCAGTGCCTGGGCCCTGGCCGCGACCCGATCCACCGGCATCGGCCGCCCTGGAGGCCGTCCTTCAGGCGATCCCCGACGCTGCTGTGGTCCTGCTGGACGGGCTCGTCGCCTCTCCAACCCCCGAGGTCCTGCTCGAGCACGCTCGGCGCCTGCGCCTGATTGTGCTCGTGCACATGCCGCTCGGCCACCGTGCCGCAGCCGGTGCGGCCGCACTGATCCGCACCCGCGAGCAACTGGCCCTGTCCGCCGCGGCTGCGGTCGTGACGACCAGCAACTGGAGCCGTGACCGGCTGCTGGAGCTCTATCAACTGCGGGCGCAGGCAGTGCACGTCGCCGAGCCCGGGGTCGAGCCCGCCGAGCCAGCGGCCGGGACCGAGAGTGGCGGAAGCTTTCTCTGTGTGGCTGCGGTGATACCTGAGAAGGGCCACGACGTGCTGCTCGATGCTCTGCAGACCGTGTCGGATCTGTCCTGGCGATGTGTCTGCGTCGGCCGGCTCGACCGCGATCCCCCGTTTGTGCGGAGCACCCGCCGACAGGCGGTGGAGGGCGGGTTCGACGATCGCGTCCACTTTGTCGGCCCGCAGGTCGGCAACGAGCTCGACCGCCGCTACGCCAGCGCGGACCTGATCGTGTTGGCGTCTCGGGCAGAGACGTACGGCATGGTCGTCACCGAGGCTCTTGCCCGCGGCCTGCCCGTCGTGGCCGCCGACGTCGGCGGGGTGCCGGAGGCCCTCGGCGACGGCGGCGACGGAGCCCGTCCGGGGCTGCTGGTCCCGCCCGAGGACGCCGCCGCGCTTGGCGCGGCGCTCCGAGCGTGGCTCGAGGACGCCGAGCTCCGGCGCCGCTTGCGCACGGCCGCGCGGGCGCGACGGGAGTCGCTTCCCGAGTGGAGGAGCACTGCCGCCAGCGTGTCAGGTGTGCTAACGGGAGTGTTGGGATGAGCGCCTCAAGTGTCCGGGTCAGCACGGAATGGCTTGCCCTGCGCGAGCCTGCTGACGCTGCGGCGCGGGCGCGAGATCTTGTGGAGCGTCTGCGGACGGAGGTTCCTGGGAACGGCCGGTGGCTGATCCACGATCTCGGCTGCGGGACCGGTGCCATGGGCCGTTGGCTGGCTCCCCTGTTGCCCGCCCCCCAGCATTGGGTCCTGCATGACCGCGACGCGGACCTGCTCGAGATCGCTGCCGCCGAGCGCCCCGCGGGGGGTGGCGATAGCGCTGCGGTCACGGTTGAGACACGGCAATCTGACATCACCCTGCTGGAGCCAGCCGATCTCGCCGGCGCGACTCTGATCACCGCCTCCGCGCTGCTGGACATGTTGACCGGGGAGGAGTTGGTCGGGTTGGTGAGCGTCTGTGCCGGCGCGGGGTGCCCCGTCCTGCTGACGCTGTCGGTCGTAGGTCGCGTCGAGCTGAGGCCGGCCGATCCCATGGACCGCCATGTGGCCGCCGCATTCAATGCCCATCAACGCCGCAGCACCGAACGCGGTCGCCTGCTCGGCCCCGACGCCGTCGCGGTCGCCGTCCAGGCGTTCCGCCAACTCGGGGCCGAGGTTCTCGTCCGCCCGAGCCCGTGGCGCCTCGGGGCCCTGCACGCCCGCCTCGCCGAGGAATGGCTCACTGGGTGGGCGGGTGCCGCGTGCGAGCAGCGGGTGGAGCTCGCCGCCGAGACCGCCGTCTATTTACGCCGGCGTCTCGCCCAGGCGGCCGCCGGACAGCTTGAGATCACCGTCGGCCACGCCGACATCCTGGTCCTGCCTCGGCGGCCGCGTCGCGTCTCACGCAGCTGACAGGCCGGCCCGGGGCCTCGGGACCCCACCGCAAGGAAGGCGGTCCCGAAGAACAGCTCGGTCCAAGCGGTATCGGTCAGTGCTTCCTGCATGGCGACCCGAATCGCGTCCCACGGCCCGCGCATGACCCAATCCTCCAAGGAGCCGAACCGGCCGGCGGTCGCGATTCCGAGCTGGATCAGCCAGCGAGGCGTATTGCCGGGGACCTTGAGATCCAGCACGACCCATCGCCCTCCGTCGGACAGGGCGGCAGCGCCGTGGGCGATGACCGCAGCACATTCGGGCACCTGCGACAACGCGTAGGTGGACAGGATCGCGTCGACCCCAGCTGGGAATTCGAACTCGGCCGCGTCGGCTTGGACGAGGCTTACATTGCTCCAGCCGTTCGCATCGATCCGCTGCTGAGCTTCGGCGAGCATCGCATCGGTCAGGTCAACGCCGACGATCCGTCCGGTCGGACCGATCAGCGCCTCGATCAACGGGAAGTTCAGACCGGTGCCGCATGCAATGTCGATCACGCTGTCGCCCGGGCGCAGCCCGAGTGCCTCTACGGCGGTCCGGCGTTGTGTCCGCTGGGGGTAGCCGGGCGCGGGATAGAGCCGGGAGGTGACGTCGTAGTGCTTCGCCTTTTTGCGGTAGGTCGCGATCAGGTGCTCGTGTGTACGGTCGACCTGGGTCACGGCTGGGAGCCGGCGCTTCCCGGCGGTGCGGACTCGACCGCGGTCTTGATCGCCGCCATCTCGCGATCGCTGACGCCCTGGATCCTGCCTTTCAGAAGGCGGCCGGGGATCGCGCGCATAATCCCGGCGAGGTCGACCTCGATCCACATCTTGGCGTCGGTCTGCTGGTCGTCGATCGGCTCGAGCTCCATTCCCCACCGCGCCGCGGAGGTGCCCATCGGCCCCGCGAATGCCACGTAGCGGGGAGCATCGACCACGGTCACCTGCTGGCTGCGGCCGCGGGACGATCCGAGAATCCCCTTCGCCCGCTGGTCCAGCCACGAGCCGGGCTGAAGCGCAGCTCCCCCGCGCACGCGACAGTCGAGAACCGTTGGCGCCCACTCTGGCCAGCGTCCGACATCGCAGAGATATGCCCACACTTCACGGACGTGACGGGCGATCGTGATGCGGCTCTCGGTTCTGATCCTCATCGTTGCTGGTTGATCACTTTGCGGCTGGCTCGGACGGTCCTCGACATCGGATATCTCGAGGAAGGACGCGCTGTTACACGCGAACCTTCCCGAGGAGTTGCCGGGCCGTCAGCAACGATCGGGATGAAGCGGCCCGGTGAGCCGGAAGACCTGGATCGCCCAGCTGGGTGAGAGCACCAGCCTGGCGGCGGGGTCGGTCCGCGTCCAGTCGACCTCCGGCGAGGGTACGAGTCGCGTGGTGAAGAAGATCGAGCGAGCCGTTGTGACCGCGTACTCATAATGCCCGCGATTCAGCGCAGTTCGCCAAGCCCGGCAGCTGGTGAGGGGCCGGAACGAGCCGTGGGGACCGCGCTGGCCGATGTACCCAACGCGATTGGAATCGTCGAGACCCCAGAGGGGGTAGCCGAAGAAGAAGCCGAAGGTGCCGCCCAACGCGATCTGGGCGTGGTGCACGCTCCGAGCCCAGCGCCACAGCTTGTAGACGGCGAACGGTCCGTGCTGGTCGACATATCGACGGCTCAGGTAGTCCCGGGTACCTGAGTACCCCGCCGCGACCCCCGCCAGCGCAAGCGCAAGCGCCGACGCCGCCGCGCTGACACGGACGAGCGGGCGCCGGAGCGCGATCAGCGACCACGGTCTGAGGACCACGATCACGGCCACCACGAGCACGAGGACCGCGGCGGCATGCGGCCCGCCAGGGCTGTAGTCCGCTGTCCACAGCCGCCGCAAAGCGACCGTGGCCACCAGCAGCGTGGTAAGTACGGCCGCCGCGGCCAGGCGGCCGAGCTGACTTCTGAACAGTCGGGCCAGCGGCGTCACGGCCAGCGCCAGCGTCAGCGCAGGGGCTCCGTAACGGATCGTGAACTGAAAGCAGTAGGGATGTGCCCACGGCCCGCACGCAGTCAGCGGAGTCACTGGATAGGCGAACAGGGAGGCGAGCGCGACCAGGCCCGCGGCCAGCACCACTCGGTCCCGCTTGGAGAAGAGACACACGAGCGGGCCGCCCACCGCCACGGCGACCACCCCTGGCCACCAGGGTCCGAGGTTCTGCTTCAAGGCCGGGATCAGCCAGTGGCGGAGGATCCCGGGGTGTGCGGCGTAGTCGATCAGGGAATAGTCGTTGCCCTGCTGCAGTGGCGGCGGGTGAGGGGTCGGCAGGAAGCCGAAGCTGAACCACGGGAGCGGGTTCCCGAGCGCGATGAGGTTACGGGCATACCAGTAACCGCCGGCGAGGACCAGTGCCCCGATCCACCACCCGCCCGTGCTCCGCCGTCGCCCCCTGGGGGCCAACGCGATCGCGGCGAGCGTGAGCGCCGCCACCGGGGCCAGCAGGTTCAGCTTTACCGAAAGCGCCAACCCCGCCGCGACCGCGGCGACGATGCTGGCGCCGCGGTAGGCCCGCGGGTTCGACGAGGAGAGGTCGGCGGCGCGCATCCACAGAGCCAGCGCCGCCGTGATGAAGAACACGCCAACAAGATCGTTGTCCGCGCTTCCGGCATTACTGCCGATCATCATCGGGGTCGCCATGACGAGCGCCACCGCCAGCATCGACGTCGAGCCCAACCCGCGGACAGAACCGATACACCAGGCCGCAAGGACGGTCAGCGCAAGCCATATGAGGTTGATGCCGGGCGAGAGCACGTCGTTACCCATCAGCACGATGCCGAGCGCGTGGAACAGCTCTGAAGTCGCCGGATACAACCCGTTCAGGTAGTCAAAATCGGTGTAGCGGATCGCCGAGATCTGGCCGGTTTGGGCATAGGACGCTGCGTGCGGCAGGTGGTAGGCGATCGAGTCGGCGCCGGTGATTCCGCGCTCGAATGACCTGAGGCTCCATCCCGTCCAGAGGAGCAGCACGGCGGCCATACCGGCCGCGGTCATGAGCGCGAGTACGGCAGCGACAACGTCGGGCCGGACGGTGCGCGGGCGGATCGCCCGCGCACTGGACCGCGGTCTCAGCCAGAGGCGCAGCGCCGATCCGACGGCGATCGAACCCGCGACCATCGGCACCAGCCGAAACAGGCCGACGGTTCCCAGAACCTCGATGATCCCGACCACCAGCGCGCATCCAATAACGACCTCAGCCAGCCGGGCATCGGCGCCGCGCCAGTTGGGGAGGAGACGCTGCCTCAACGCGGCCGCGCCGACACCCAGCGAGCCCAGCACTCCCAGCAGCGCGGCAACGCCGATCAGGTAGCGCCCGAGACTCATCTCCGGAGCCGGGACGAGGTCGCGCTCCCCGGACGGACGCCGTCCATCACCCCGCCGAAAGCGGGACGTCGATCGTGTGCTCGCCACGGCGCGCCTTCGTCGCCAGGTAGCGGGCGTTGGCGTAGGACAGGTGCACCGCCGTTGGTACCCGCTCGGTCACGGTCACGCCAAACCGGCGGAGCTGCCTCGCTTTGTCTGGGTTGTTGGTGAGGAGGGCGATCCGCAGGACGCCCAGCGCGTTCAGCATCTGCGCGGCGACCACGTAGCTGCGCTCGTCCTCGCGGTGACCGAGCGCCAGGTTCGCCTCATAGGTGTCAAGCCCGCCGTCCTGGAGCGCGTAGGCCTCGAGCTTGGCGTAGAGGCCGATGCCGCGCCCCTCCTGGCGCAGATAGAGCAGAAAGCCACCCGAGTCAGCGATGCGCTCGACCGCTTCGCGGAGCTGCGCGCCGCAGTCGCACCGCTGGCTTCCGAACACATCGCCGGTGAGGCACTCACTGTGCAGCCGCACGAGCGGCGATCGCTCGCGTCCGGCTGAGGTGACAGCGGCGGTCCGATCGCCCAGACCGAAGGCGAGGTGCTCCTGGCCGTCGACCAATCCGTTGAAGCTGAAGACTCGCGCATTCGTGACGTACCCGTCCGCGAAGCGCAGGGGCAGCGGCACCTGGGTACGGATACTCGCAATCGGTAGCTGCAACGCGATCGGCTCCTCGGTCAGTCGGCGTGGAAGCGCGCCGAGAGCGCGTATCGCAGCAGCACCACGTCGCCGATCTGGCGGACCTCGGCGAGGGTCGCACGCCGGTCGGGGTTCCAGGGAAAGCTGCCATCGCTCACGAACCGTGGGGCCCGCGAGTCGCCGACGAACAAGGGGGCGACGACCAGCTGCAGCTCGTCGGCGAGGTTGTGGGTGAGGAACTGGGTGTGGACCTTCCCGCCGCCCTCGACCATCAGTCGTTGTACGCCGCGTGCGCCGAGGTCCTCGCTCACCGCGCGCATCTCGACCGGCTCGCCGCCGTCAACGACGGTCGCCACCTCGCCGAGGCGCGCGCGAGCCTCGCCAACGCACGGGCTGGCGCAGTAGACGAGCTTCTCGCTCTCGCCGGTCGTGAAGAAGTCCGCGCGCGGGTCCAACTCCACCCGCTCGGTGACGGTGACCTTGATCGGCGACGGCGGAAGCCCACGACCGGTCCGCTCCTCACGACGACTCTGGGAGCGCACCAACAACCGCGGATTGTCGTTGCGCACAGTCGCGGCACCGACCAGGATCGCGTCACACGACGCGCGCACGGCGTCAACCCGGTCGAGGTCAGCGCCGTTGGACAGCTCAAGCCGTCGAGGCGTCGCGCAGTCGAGATAACCGTCGATCGATACGCCACAGCTCAACAGCGTGTAGGGACGCTCAGGCACGTGCTGCTCGCTTCCGGAGGACCGGTTGGGGTCCACCCGCCCGCCGGGTGTGACCGAACCATGCCACCACGAGCACGGCGGCGCCCGGCAGGCTGGCGACGAGCACCATCACGCCATAGACGACGGCGGTCGCGACGCCCTGTTGCGCGCCCATGCCAGCCGCGCCGAAGACCCATGCTGCCACCCCCTCGCGCGGTCCCCAACCGGCGATGCTCGGCAAGGTCATCGCCGCGATCACGACCAACGTGATCGGCAGCAGCCGCGACATCGGCGCGGTGGCGCCGACGGTCCAGGCGGCTAGCGCAAACGTCGCCGCGTGCCCGGCAAGGCCCAGCCCTGATGCGAGCGCGATGCCCGGCCACGCCGTGCGGGCGAGCAGCCCGTTGTGAACGTCATCGGACGCTGCGCGACAGAACCGCGGCCATCGAGCGCGAGCGCGCCCGGATTGGCCCCGCGCCAGGACCAGCGCGCCGGCCGCCCCTGCGCCGAGTGCGAGCGCCACCCACGGCATGTACGCCTGCACAGGCGATGGAAGCGCCAGCAGGATGACCACGGTCACGAGGATCTGCACGACCTGCCCAGCGAGGCGCTCCCACGCGACGGAGCGCAGCGCGCGGCCCACGTCACGCACGTCCCGACCGTGGCTGATGCCGCGATGTACGTCGCCGGCGATCCCGCCGGGCAGCGTCGCGTTGAGGAACAAGGCCCGGTAGTACGCCGGCACGGCAGCGGACATCGGCAGGTCGACACCGAGGCCGCGGGCGACGAGCTTCCACCGCCACGCGTAGCACACCGTGGTCACCGCGAAGATCGCTGCCGCTGCCGCGAGCGCCCCGGCGTGGATCGTGCGAAGCCCGTCAAGGAAGGGGCCGGTGCCGAGGCGCCAAACCACCACAGCCAACGTCACTGCGGAGCAGCTGAAGCGCGCCCACGCCCACACGCTACGACTCACCGTGGCACCGAGGAAGGGCCGAATGCGGTGAGAAAGCGATCGCGGAATGCGCTCATTCGCCACACCGGCGCTTGTGGGTTTGGCCGCAGGCCGGCCTGCCAGCCCCATCCTCCGATCCGCTTCAGTACGGACTGGTCGTGGGCGATGACGGAGATCACCACGTCGTGACTCGCGCCTTGACCGGTCACGATCGCCAACGGCTGCTCGTCACCGACGACGATGAGTACGAGATTCCTCTTGCCGTAGTGGCGCACGAACGAGATCAGCGTGTTCAGCGAGTACTCGAGCGACCGGGCGTACGCTGCGCGGACTCGTCCCCGGATCGGCCAGAACGCGCCCTGTTTCGCCACCCATCCGGGATGCCGGTTGAAGATCGAGCCGTTGCCCACCTCGCCCCAGGGGACCATCTCGGGTATGCGGTTCCAGGGCATGTGGCTCGAAACGGTCTCGACCTCGGCGAACAGCGGACGGCGGTGGCGCCTGGAGAGCTCGAGGCGCTGCAGCGCGAGGAACATGTACTGGTCGGGCATCGGGGCGTAGTTGTAGGTGGGGCCGCGATAACCGAGCTGACGACGGTCGTAGAGCTTGTCGTAGTGGTAGAACGATGACCCCTCCGGCCAGGCGCGGTCGTCGGCGGGCGCGAAGTCGATCGTCCGCCAGCCGGCCCGCCTGAACGCGTCGCTGAGCGTGAAGCGGTCGGTCCCGACAAGCTGGTTGTAGCGACGTTGGCTGTTGACCCAGACGCCGGACTGGAGCGTGGCGTGTGAGAGCCAGCTGAGGCCGCCAAAGGTCGATGAGGTGAGGAAGGCGCTGCGAGCGGAGAAGCCGGCGGCCCGCAGTTGCCTCGTCCCCTTGGCGAGAAGCGCATCGACCGTCGGCGAGAACGAGGCGCCCTGGACCGCGATGCGTCCATAGGACTCGACGAACACGAGCAGAACGTCTTTGCCACGCAGAGCGGTCAACAGGCGGTTGCCAGGGGTGTTGCGGAAGCGGTCGTGGCGGATCTGTCGTGCGAAGACGCCGGCATCGCGGATGTCGGCCTGCACGGTTCGAAGCTCGCCGACGATGAACCCGGCGGCGTTCGTCGAGGCGATCGGGGTATGGGAGAGAAGCTGGACGCCCGAAGCTGAAGCGATCAGCCAGACGGCGCCGAGTCCGACGGCCGCGCCCAGCGAGCGTCGACGGTTGTGGGCCGCGATCCGCACCAGCCGAAACAGCGAGACGGTCGTGAGCAGCAGGACGGCCACGGCCACAACGATCCCGCCGACGATCAGCAGGTCCGCCTGCGTGCTGCCGATCGCGGACCGAAGCGTCTCTACGCCGAGCCCGAGATTGCCCAGGTCCCCCACCGGGTCAAATGGCCGGGCGAAGGCGTCGAAGAACCCGATGTCAAGGACCTTGAGGATGACCACAAGGCCGAGGGCGAGTCCGGTCAGCGCGGTGAGGATGCGCCGCGGCGTCCTCGGCAGCACGACCGCCATCAGTATCAGTGCGAGGCCTTCGATCGGGACCCTGAGGAACGCCGCCGGCGTGAGGTGCTGCGGCTGGTCGGGCGCGACCAAAGCGCCCCAGACAGTCAGGAGGGCCAGGCACGTGAGGGCGCCACCGAGCGTCCTTCGTACTCGCCGCGAACCAGCAATTCGAGCCCCCGTAGGGGTGGCGGGCCGGTCCGCGTCGCGATGGCTCCACAGCCACACCACGTCGCGGCCAAATGATTCGGCAAGCAGGACCAGGGAGCCGACAAGCACCGCGCGGGTCAGGGCCATCGGCACGACGTGGGCCGCAGCGACCGTTAGCACGACCCCCTGCGTGGCCGCGACGAATTTGCGCCAGGAGCGTGGCGGCAGCCGCGCTCGCATCCACGGGAGCGGCCATCCGGCGGCGAAAAAGACATAGCGTGCGGCGCCGATGATCAGCACCCAGTTGCCGGCTGAGCGGGAGACGTAGACGCTAAGGACGAGGATCAGAAACGCGTCGACCTCGCCGTCGAACCGCGCGCCGAACGCCGCCGTGGTCTTTGTTCGCCGCGCGATCCATCCGTCGATTGCGTCGAGGGCGAGCGCCGCCGCAGCGATCGACACCAGCATCGCAACCGCCGCGCGGTGGTCGAACGCCTCCGCGACCAGCGTGGCGGCACCAACAGCGAGTGTCGCCCGAGCTAAGGTCACCGAGTTGGCTACGCCAAGGCGCCTCAAGCCATAGCGTGAGACGCCGTACGCCAGCGCAGCATTGATGACCGCTCCGAAGGCAGATCCAACGGCCCATCCAACTCCGCTCAAGCCGACGGTCAGCTCGAGGCCCGCGAGCAACAGCGCCACGGAGCTGAGGCCCGCAACCGCGCCGGCGCTTGACCTGATCGTGCGTCCGGTCCTGGGCGTCCCCAGGGCCTGTGCGCTTGCTTCCATACCGCATCCACTGACGCTGGCGCGATGCCAACCCTTCCCGGATGGCGACGCCTGATCGTGAGGCGCCTGAGCAATCCGCTGCTCATCCGGATGGACCGCCTGTGAAGCAGGACGAGCGCGGGCCGTTCGTTCGCGCCTTGCAGCGAGCGCGCGAGTCCGCCTACGACCCCGGCGAGTACGTCGAGCAGGAGAGCTTCATGACCGCGGGAGAGATCCGCGCATTGGCCAGCGCTGCGGGCATCGCGCCCGGAGCCGCGGTACTCGACCTGTGCTGCGGAGTCGCCGGACCCGGACGGCTCATCACGCGGGAGCTGGGTTGCGACTACCTCGGGGTGGACGCGAGCGCGAGCGCCATCGAGATCGCACGTGAGCGTGCCCGTGACCTACCTTGCCGCTTCGAGGTATCGCGTGTACCGCCGATACCTCCCGGTCGGTTCGACGTGGTGCTGCTGCTCGAGACGATGCTCGCGTTTCCCGAAAAGGAGCCGCTGCTCGAGGCGATATCCCAGGCACTCGCCCCCGGCGGGCGGTTCGCCTTCACGATGGAAGCAGGGCCGCCCCTGACGGAGGCAGAGCGGGCGATCATGCCTGACGCCGACACCGTCTGGCTGACTTCGCTGCCGGAGATGCTCGACGTCTTGGGACGGGCCGGCCTCGACATCCGCTGGCGGCGCGACTGGAGCCGCTCGCACAAGGTAGTCGCGGATTCGCTGATCGACGCGTTTACCGCCGAGGCCCCGCAGATCGCCGCACAGCTCGGGGAACGCGCCTTGGAGGAGCTGCTGGCTGCCCACCGACTGTGGAGCGACTGGCTGCGGGAAGGCCGAGTCCGCAAGTTTGCCTTCGTCGCGGAGAAGCTGCCCAAGGCCTGACCGGCTCCGAGCGCACTAGGGCTTCGCGTGGGGCGGACGCCTTACGGCCAAGGGCAGAGGACCCTGCGTCAGATCCCAACCTGCCGAACCGGCGCGCGAGCGACGGGCCCGGAGTAAAACGAGGCGCTGCAGGCCAAATCAACCATCCATCAGGGAGGAGATGATGCGCAAGCTCGTCGTTGCCGTTTTCTCAGTACTCGCGCTCGCTGCGGCGAGCGCAGCGCCCGCGAGCGCGAGTTCGAAGTCCACTCTGTCGCTGAGCGCCAAAATCACCAGCTTCCGCGCGACCGCGGCCGGGGTGCAGGGGGTCGGGCTCCTGAGTGGCAAGCTGCACTCGGGCTCGAGTGTCTCTCACTCGAGCGCGAAGGTGAAGTTCTCGGTCGTTGGCGGTGCCTCCGGAGGGCGGTGCAACGTCCTCTACCTGCGGCTCGCGCCGCTCGACCTGGAGCTCCTCGGCGCCGAGGTCAAGACCTCGTACATCACGCTCAAGGTCTACGCGGTCAAGGGTGAGGTGCTGGGCAACCTGTTCTGCGGCCTGGCGCAGGCGAACGTCACCTTCCCGAAATCGGCGGCGGTCGCGCACGCGCTGAACGCGCGCCTGCACGGCCACTCATTGCGGGTCTTTTCGGCCTCCGAAACGTTCCACGCCCGGACCGCCGCGACGACGCCGGCACCCGCGAGCTGCCAGGTGCTGAAGCTGGTCCTGGGGCCGCTGCATCTGAACCTGCTCGGCCTGGTCGTCGATCTCTACGGCTATAGCCCCGCCTATCCGGTGAAGGTGTTCATCAACGCGATTCCGTCGGAGGGGCTGCTCGGCCAGCTGCTCTGCAGCCTTGCGGGCGGCACCGGCATCACGAGCATCGCCGGGCTCCAGAGCCTGCTGAGCACGCTCGGCTTGAGCCTCTCGACGACGCAGATTCAGAACCTGCTCAACCAGCTGGGCATCACCAGCCTGACCTCCGGGCTGACCCAACTGCAGCTGAACCAGATCCTGGCTGCATTGGGGCTGGGCTCGCAGACGCCATCCGGCTGATCACGTGACCGTGGGGCCCCGGCGAAGTCGCCGGGGCCTCACCGTCACCCCTGGTGGGTCGCCCGGGAGGTCCCACGCCCCCTGGCCCCGGGGACGCCGCAGTTGTCATCGCGCCGCTTCAGGCGTAGGGTTGCCGCGGCAACTACGAAGGAGGTGGGCACGTGTCCACAGGGGCAGAAACGGCGACAGCATCGGGCGCGGCCGAGCACTCGCGGCGGCTGCTCGAAGAGAGCTTCAACGAAGGCAAGTTCGACCTGCTCGACGAGCTGGTCGCTCCGGACGCGGTCTCACACGACCCGTCGCTGCCTGCCAGGCTTCGGTCGCTACGCGGTCCCGAGGTGCTCAGGCAGATCGTGCAGACGTACCGAGGCGCCTTCCCGGATGTGCGGATGACCGTCGATGAGGCGTTCAGCAGCGGCGACAGCGTCGCGCTGCGCTGGCACGCGGAAGGAACGCACCGCGGTGAACTCGAAGGCCTGGCGCCGACGGGCGTGCGGGTGACCGTGACGGGCATCAGCATCGACCACTGGCGGGACGGCAAGGTGGTCGAGACCTGGACCGAATGGGACAACCTCGGGATGGCGCGCCAGCTCGGCGCCGCCCCGCCGGAGGGCAGCCCCGTCGAGAAGGTGGGGATCGCCGTTCAGCGCCTGATGGCGTCGCGGATGCGCAAGAAGAACCCGTAGGGGCTGGTCACCCGATCGGCCCGGTCAACCGATCGGCCCGGTCAACCGATCGGTCCGGTCAGCCGATCGGCCCGGCCAACCGGTCGGGCCGGTCAACCGATAGCCCCCGGTCAGCGCGACGCCGAAACCCCGGCCGGCTCGGCCTCCGGCTCCGGCGGCGCCGCGGGCCCCTGGCCGTCGGCGGAGACGTCGAGCGGCTGCGGCGGGGCGACGTAGTAGTACTTCCCGCCGCGCAGCCACGAGGCGACCGCGGCGACCACGCAGCAGCCCGCGGCGAAGTAGAACGCTTCGTGGATCCCGCTCGCAAACGGGTGCGAGACGAGCGTTGGGAAGAACCGGTGCCCGGTCAGATAGGCGGCCGTCGCGTGCGGTAGGTGATGCACGCCGGGACCGAGCAGCGTCCCGATCGGGTTGTAGCCGAGGAACGAGGCGAACAGGCTTCCGACCGGGGGCAGCTTCGAGATCCGAAGCGCCGCGGATTGAGCGACACCGTGGCTGGTGAGGCCGTGATAGAGGACGCCGGGCAGGCTCCCCGACAGGCCGACGATCACGAGGCTGAAGAAGATTCCGATCGACAGCACCATCGCGCTGTTCTGGAAGGTCGCGGCCATTCCGGCGCCGGCACCCCGTTGATCCGGCGGCAGGCTGTTCATGATCCCGGTCTGGTTCGGGGCGGCGAACAGGCCCATCGCCAGGCCGTTGAGGAAGATCACCACACCGAAGGCCCAGTACGGGAAGCTGATCGGCAGCGCGATCAGCAGCAGGAAGCTCGCCGCGGCGCCGATCATCCCGCCAGTGGCGAACGGCCGTGCGCCGAAATGATCGGCCAGCCGGCCCGCGAACGGCCCGGCCACCAGGAACCCGACCGACAGCGGCAGCATGTAGATGCCGGCCCACAACGGGGTCTCGGAGAAGCTGTAGCCGTGCTCGGGCAGCCAGATCCCCTGGAGCCAGAGGATCAGCATGAACATGAGGCCCCCTCGCGCCAGCGCGGACAGCAGTGCCGCGACCGCGCCCGCGCTGAACGCGCGCACCCGGAAGAGCTCGAGGTGGAACATCGGTGAGCTGACCCGCCGCTCGAGGAAGACGAACACGACCAGCAGCGCCAGGCCGCTCGCGAGTTCCGCGATCACCTTGGGGCCCGTCCACCCCATCGTGTGGTGGCCGTAGGGCAGGATCCCGTACGTGATCCCGACCAGCACCAGGATCAGGCCCGCTCCGAACGTGATGTTGCCGATCCAGTCGATCTTCGCGGGCGAGCGGATCCCGCGATCCTCGAGCTTCAGATACGCCCAGACGGTCCCAAACACGCCGAACGGAACCGAGACCAGGAACACCAGCCGCCAGTTGAGCGGCGCGAGCACGCCGCCGAGCACGAGCCCGATGAAC
>Ga0070739_10002139_pt1 | contig 27244 bp, 24 predicted proteins | sample Coa_R1_7_FD_66445 | JGI IMG/M metagenome (GOLD analysis project Ga0070739, IMG submission 66445) | Surface soil microbial communities from Centralia Pennsylvania, which are recovering from an underground coalmine fire - Coalmine... | ecosystem: Environmental > Terrestrial > Soil > Unclassified ...
CTGGCCAACTCGCCGATCAGCGTCGACGCCGCCGACGGCCTGGAGCTCAATGCCACCCGGGTGGTGGCCGCGGTGCGGTGCGCACCGCCGGACAACGCGCCGACGCCCGTCGAGCGGGCAAATTGCGCCCCGTGGCTGGATGCCGAATGGCGGCTCGCCGAAGGCGACGTGCGGGTGATCGTGGCGCTGGGCGGTTTTGGATGGCGCGCGGCGCTGCGGATGGTGCGCACCGCTGGCGGGGAGGTCAGCCGACCGTCGCCGCAATTCGGCCACGGCGCACAGGCCACACTGCGCGCGGGCGGGTGCGAGGTGGTGCTGCTGGGTTGTTACCACCCCAGCCAGCAGAACACGTTCACCGGCAAGTTGACGCCGGCGATGCTCGACGACGTCTTCGGCCGGGCGGCGACGATCGCAGGACTATCCCAATGACCGGCGGCGTTGACAAGGTCGTGCGACTGTCCGTTCTCGATCTTGTCCCCGTGCGCACCGACCAGTCGACGTCGGATGCGCTGGCCGCTACGGTGCGGCTGGCTCAGACCGCGGACCGGCTGGGCTACACCCGCTACTGGGTCGCCGAACACCACAACATGCCCTCCATCGCCGCGACCAGCCCGCCGGTGTTGATCGCATATCTGGCCGCGCAGACCACGCAGCTGCGGCTGGGCTCGGGCGGGGTGATGCTGCCCAACCACGCGCCGCTCGCGGTGGCCGAACAGTTCGCGCTGCTGGAAGCCGCCGCGCCGGGCCGCATCGATCTCGGTATCGGTCGCGCGCCCGGCTCCGATCCGGTGACGTCGCTGGCGCTGCGGGGTCCGGCCGGCCGCGACGATCGCGACATCGAGAACTTCCCCGATTACCTCGACGACGTCGTTGCGTTGATGAGCGCGCGCGGCGTGCGGGTGCCGATCCGCAATCACGACTACATCCTCAAGGCCACCCCGGCCGCGGTCAGCGAACCGCGGCTGTGGCTGCTCGGGTCGTCGATGTATTCGGCGCACCTGGCCGCGGCCAAGGGGCTGCCCTACGTCTTCGCCCACCACTTCTCCGGCAAGGGAACCGAAGAAGCGCTCGCGGTCTACCGCTCGAAATTCAAGCCCAGCAAGCTAGCCGCCGAACCGACGACATTTCTGACGGTGAACGCCGCGGTGGCCGAAACCCGCGAGGACGCAATAGCTTTGATGCTGCCCAACCTGCACATGCTGGCCCGCATGCGTACGGGGCAGCCGCTCGGACCGCTGCAGCTGGTCGAAGACGCCCAAACTGCCGAGCTCACACCCGAACAGCAGCGCATCGTCGGCAGCGGGCTTAAACGTGCCGTCGTAGGCGCCCCCGCCGAGGCAGCCGACCAGCTGCGTGCGCTCACCGACCGGTTCGGCGTCGACGAGGTGATGGTCAACCCGGTCGCCTCGGCGCACCGCGGCACCGACCCGGCGACCGCGCCGGGCCGGGAAAAGACCCTGGAATTGCTGGCGAAAGAGCTGTTCTAGGCAGCCTTGTCGCGCGGCGTCAACACGAACACCGGGATCGGCCGCGATGTCTTGCGCTGGTAAGCGGTGTAGCGGTTGGCGTTGTTCTTGTTGACGATCTGCCACAGTCGCAAATAGTCGGCGTCGTCGGGATTGACCTGCTTCGCGGTAACAGCGAATCGCTTTGGGCCTACATTGATTTCGCACTCGGGACGCTTACGCAGGTTGTGGTACCAGCCCGGGTAGCGCGGTGCTCCGCCGTTGGAGGCGACGATCAGATAAGAGTCGCCGTCACGCGCATACGTCAACGAGGTGGTGCGTGGCTGCCCGGTCTTGGCGCCGGTTGTGTGCAGCAGCAGGCTCGGCGGCGCCCCTGGTATCCGGTGGCCGATCCGGCCGTTGCTCTTTTGGTAGATGAAGTCGTGGATCCGCAGCAGCTGTGCGCCGACCTGCTCGATCGGCGAAAGATTGGTCATGGCCCAGTCTTACTGGCCGGCGTCGATCCGCGCCAGCGCCTCGCGCAGGATCTGTGCGGTGGCTTCCCGGTCGGGGTCGCGGCGGAGCAGTACGCCTTTGGCGAACGACAGCTTGTCGCCCTCGCGCCGCGGCACCACGTGCAGATGAAGATGTGCCACCGTCTGGAAGGCGGCCGGACCATCGTTGACCGCGAGATGGGTGGCGTCGGCCAGTTCGGTCGCCCGCGCGGCGCGCGCTATCCGCTGGCCGATGGTGACCAGTCCCGCCAAGGTTTCCGGCGGCGTATCGGTCAGGTCGGTGGTGTGCCGCTTGGGCACCACCAGGGTGTGGCCGCGAGTGAACGGACGGATGTCGAGGATGGCGAGATAGTCGTCGTCTTCGTAGATCTTGATCCCCGGAGCCTCCCCGGCGACGACCTCACAGAACACGCAGGACATGCGGCTACGGTACTGGGTTGGCCATCAGGTCGGCACCGCGGCAGCTATCGCCTCGATCGCGCGGTCGAGGATCGCGCGGGTGGTGCCGAAGTTCAGCCGCGCAAACCCTGCGCTTACCGTGGCGCCGAACGGGATGCCCGGGCTCAACGCGACCTTGGCTTTGGACACCAAGTAATCCGCCGGTTCGGCCGGCAGGTTCAGCGCGCGGAAATCGACCCACGACATGTAGGTGGCCTCCGGCCGGTTGATCTTCAGTCCAGGGACCACCTCGGGCAGGGTCCGGGCGACGTGGTCGCGGTTGGCCTTCAGGTAGGGGAGCAGCTCGTCCAGCCACGCGGCGCCGTGCTGGTAGGCCGCGATGTTGGCGCGGATACCGACCGTGGACGCGCCCATTTTGTGCAGCATGTTGATCCGGTCCCACTCGTCGATGTCGCGGCGGTTGGACAGGATCACTTGGGCACACATCAAGCCGGGCAGGTTCCAGCCTTTGGACGCCGACATCAGCGTGATCACCGTTTCGGCGGCCGTGTCGGAAACGGAGGCGGCTGCGACGTGGGGCCGGGCGTAGATCAGAGGCGCATGGATTTCGTCGGCGATCACCCGTCCGCCGTGTCTTTCTGCGACGTCGACGATGGCGCGCATCTCGTCCGCGGTGAACGCCGTGCCGAGCGGGTTGTTCGGGTTGCACAGAATCAGCGATCCGGCACCGCCGGCAAAGGCCGCGTCGAGCGCTTCCAAGTCCATGACGTATCGGCCCGAAACATCTTGCAGCATCGGGATTTCCACGCGTTGCCGACCGGTGACCCGCAGCACGTCAAAGAACGGCATGTAGGCCGGCACGGGCAAGACGACGGGGCTCTCCGGGCGGGTCAGGAAGTTGATGACGACCTCCATGCCCTTGAGCACGTCGGGAACGACGCGGACCCAGCCGGGCTGGACGCGCCAGCCGTAGCGGCGCTGGCACCAGTCGGCGGTCGCCGTCGCGAGGTCATCTTCGACCGGTGGATAGCCGAATTCCTGGTTATCGACGCACGCGCGCGCGGCGTCGAGCACGGCCGGTGCGGTGGGGAAATCCATCTCGGCGATCCACAGCGGCAACACGTCGGGCTCGAAGTAGGTCCATTTGATGGTCTTCCGTCGGCGAAGCTGCTCTTCGCTCAATGCATCGAACACCGTGTCGGTCATGCCAGTAGTCTGCCCGGACGGCACGATACGCTGCCGCGGTGGACCCTCGGGACCTGGCCTACGCCGGCGCCGCCGAACAGGCGCGGATGCTGGCCGCTGGCACCGTCACCGCCGCTGAGCTGCTCGAGATCTACCTGGACCGCATCGCTCGGCTGGACCCGCAGCTGCGGTGTTACCGCGTCGTGTTGGCCGACACCGCACGCCAGGAGGCCGCCGACGCACAACGCCGCTTGGATGCCGGTGAACGACTGCCGCTGCTAGGGGTCCCGATCGCGATCAAAGACGACGTCGACATCGCCGGGCAGACAACCACTTACGGCACCAGCGCCCACGGTCCAGCGGCAACGCAAGACGCCGAAGTGGTCCGCGCGCTGCGCGCCGCGGGCGCGGTGATCATCGGCAAAACCGCGGTGCCCGAGTTGCTGATGATGCCCTTCACCGAGTCGGTGAGCTTCGGCGCCACCCGCAATCCGTGGGACCTCTCCCGCACGCCTGGCGGCAGCAGCGGCGGCAGCGGCGCTGCGGTGGCCGCCGGACTCGCCTCGCTGGCGCTGGGCTCCGACGGCGGCGGCTCGATCCGCATCCCGTCGACGTGGTGCGGTCTGTTCGGTCTCAAAACCCAGCGCGGCCGGGTCTCGCTGGCGCCACACGACGACGCGTGGTGCGGCCTGAGCGTCAACGGCCCAATCGCGCGTTCAGTGACCGATGCGGCGGTGTTTCTCGATGCGACGACGACACAGCCCGGCCCCGACGGCGGGTTCGTCGCCGCGGCCGCGCGAAACCCGGGCCGGCTGCGAATCGCCTTGACCACCAAGGTTCCACCCCCGTTGATGGTCAAGTGCGGCAAGGAGCAGAAGGAGGCAGTTCGCCAGGCAGGTGAGCTGCTCCGTGAGCTCGGCCACCACGTCATCGCCCGTGACCCCGACTACCCGGCGACGGCGATCTCCGGTCATTACCTGCCGAGGTACTTCCGTGGCATCTACGACGATGCCCACACCTTGCCTCATCCCGAGCGGCTGGAGGCTCGCACCCGCAACATGGCGCGCATCGGGCGGCTGATCTCCGACCGGGTGATGGCGGCCGTGCGCGCCGGCGACCCACCGGTGATCGCCCGTATCCAATCCATCTTCGACGACGCCGACGTGCTGGTGACACCGGCTAACGCCACCGGACCACCCCGCGTCGGCGCCTACCAACGCCGCGGTGCGGTGTCGAGTCTGCTGCTAGTAGCGCGCCACGTTCCGTTTTTCGAAATCTGGAACCTGACCGGCCAGCCCGTGGCTGCGGTGCCGTGGGCGTTGGACCGCGACGGGCTGCCCTTCGGTGTTCAGCTGGTTGGCCGGCCCGACGACGAGGCGACATTGCTCGCGCTCAGCGCCCAGATCGAGAGTGCCAGGCCCTGGGCGCACCGGCGCCCGCCGGTGTCATGACAGCGAAATCACTTGCCATGCCGCCAGTTTCCTGTCAAGCGAGATCGCATTGGCCGGGCTGGTCGACGGCAGCCGGTGATAGCTGACCGACGCGTCGATCCGGACCAGCCTGCCAAACACGGTGGTCGCCTTCTCGCCGTTGAAGTACACCCGGCTAATCGTGGGGTAGTTCGCGAACAGCTGGGCAAAGTCGTTGACCACCATGCTGTTCGGCTCGATCTTGGCGTCCGAACTCCCGGAGCGGCGGCATCTGCGCAGCACATCCCACAGCGCCACCCCGCGCGATTGCAAAGCGGCCAATCGGTTTTCGTAGGGGGCGTCCGGAACGAAGCCGAACAGCTCAGCGGTAATTCGCCAGAACGCATTTCGCGGATTGGCGTAGTACTGGCGCATGGCCAGCGAGTGGGCGCTGGGGAACGAGCCGAGGATCAGCACCCGGGCGCCATGAGCGGCAACCAGCGGCAATCCCTCGAGCAGCGGCGTGGTCATCACCTCACATCATGCGCTGCGGGCGTTATACGTTGACCAGGTGGACATGCCGGACGATCTGCTCGATGGCCTGGAAGGCAACACGCGCACCGAGCGCGCCGAGCTGATCGAATGGCTACTCGAACAAGGCATCACCGTCGACGAAATTCGTGGCGCGGTCATGCCGATGCTGCTGGCCTCGCGTCGCCTGATAGGAGACGACGGCACATATGTTTCGGCGCGCGAGATCAGCGAATCAACCGGCGTCGACCTGGAGCTGCTGCAACGGGTGCAGCGGGCTATCGGATTGGCCCGGATCGACGATCCCGACGCCGCCGTGCACATGCGGGCCGACGGCATCGCCGCTGCCCATGCGCAACGGTTCCTCGAGGTCGGCCTCGATCCCGAGCACTTGGTCCAGGTGGTACGGGTTCTCGCCGACGGCCTTTCGCGCGCCGCCGAGGTGATGCGCTACACCGCGCTGGCCGCCATCCTCGAACCGGGGCTCAGCGAGCTGGAGACCGCGAAGCGCTCCTATGCGCTGGTGAGCAGGATCGCACCCATTTTGGGCCCGTGGATCACCGACATGCTCTTCATGCATCTGCGCCACCAGATGGAGACCGAGGCCGTCAGCGCCAGCGAACGAGCCGCGGGGGCGCCGCTACCGGGCGCACGCGAAGTCGTCGTGGCTTTCGCGGATCTCGTCGGGTTCACCCGCCTGGGTGAGGCGGTGCCACCCGAGGAACTGGTGCAGCTGGCCGATCGCTTGACCGGCCTTGCCCGGGACGTCGCCGTCCCACCGGTGCGGTTCATCAAGACGATCGGCGACGCGGTGATGTTCGTCAGCCCCGATCCCGTACCGCTGCTCGACGCGGTGCTCAAACTGGTCGAAGTCACCGACACCGACAACGAATTTCCGCGGCTGCGGGCAGGCATTGCCGCAGGGCCCGCGGTAAGCCGGGCCGGCGACTGGTTTGGCAGCCCAGTCAACGTGGCCAGTCGGGTGACCGGCGTGGCGCGGCCCGGCACGGTGCTGGCGGCCGAGTCGGTGCGGGAGGCGGTGGGGGACGGCGCAGGGTTCAGCTGGTCGTTCACCGGCGGCCGCCACCTCAAGGGCGTCGAGGGTGCAGTAAAGCTGTTTCGCGCCCGCCGCGGCGAGAGTAGCGACGAGGCTGGCGGCTAGGTCCGCATAAAGAAGGGCAGACCCGGAGGACATTGGGGTTGCGTCTCATTTAACCTGCGCGGCCGGCTCTCTCACCCCTTACGCCGGCTCTTTGGATCAGTCACTTCCGGGTCTGCTTCGCTACCAAAGCTACGCCGTCGACGCCGATGTATCAATGGTTTTCACGCATGAAGCCGGGTTCTGGCATGCTTGCGGCATGCCGGGCAGAGAGATCGATCCGATACGAGCCCGCAGCGCGCTGGAGGTCATCAGGCAGCATCCGGTGATGGTGCTGTTTGCCGTGTCCCCGGCGATTGCGGCGCTTGCCGCGGTATGGGTATTCGCCGGCGTCGGCTGGGCGCTTCTCCTCCTGCTCGCGCTTTCCGTGGCGGGTGGAGTCGCGGTTCTGCGCAAGCGCTGAGAGCAGCGCCGTGTTCGCTTCCGGAGAACGCCGTCGCTTCTACGGTGTAATGATGTAATCATGTAATCATGAAACGACATCACATGCATGGGCGGCGGTACGGGCGGCCGGGCGGCTGGCAACAGGCCGAGCAACCGGACGCGAGCGACGCGGCCGAATGGTTCGCGGGACGCCTACCCGACGACTGGTTCGACGGCGACCCGACGGTCATCGTCGACCGTGAAGAGATCACCGTGATCGGCAAGCTGCCCGAACCGGACAGCTCAGGACAAGAAGAAAGCGAAGCGCGCACGTCCGGGCGTGTCTCGCGGTTCCGCGAGGAAACCCGGCCGGAGCGGATGGACATCGCCGACGAGGCACAGGCTCGGTACGGGCGCAAGGTCTCGTGGGGCGTCGAGGTCGGCGGTGATCGAATCCTGTTCACTCACATCGCCGTTCCCGTCATGACGCGGCTGAAGCAGCCCGAACGTCAGGTGCTCGACACGCTGGTCGACGCCGGCGTGGCCCGGTCTCGCTCCGACGCGTTGGCGTGGGCGGTCAAACTGGTCGGCCAGCACACCGAGGAGTGGCTGGCCAAACTTCGCGAAGCGATGGCAAAAGTGGACGACCTGAGAGCGCAGGGCCCAGAGCTCTAAACCCGGGTCATGGCGTAGTAGGCCCCACGCCTGGCCAGCAGCTCGGCGTGGTTACCGTGCTCGACGATCCTGCCGGCTTCCATCACCAGGATCTGGTCGGCATCCCGGATTGTTGAAAGGCGATGGGCGACAATGAAACTCGTCCGACCTCGGCGCAGTTCGCGCATCGCGTGCTGAACAAGCAACTCGGTGCGGGTGTCGACTGAACTGGTTGCCTCGTCGAGGATCAATAGTTGAGGACGGGCCAAAAAAGCACGGGCGATGGCGATCAGCTGCTTTTCGCCGCCACTGATGTTGCCGCCGTCGTTGCCGATCCGCGTTTGGTATCCGTGCGGCAGCGTGTGGACAAAGTTGTCGACGTGGGCTGCCCGTGCCGCCTCGACAATCTCTTCGTAACTCGCCGCGGGCCGCCCGTAGGCGATGTTCTCCGCGATCGTCCCGTCGAACAGCCAGGTGTCCTGGAGCACCATGCCGATGCGCGATCGAAGCGAATTGCGGCTGACCGTGGCAATGTCGACGCCGTCGACGAAGATTCGGCCGGAGTCGAGCTCGTAGAACCGCATCAACAGATTCACCAAAGTGGTTTTGCCCGCGCCCGTCGGTCCAACAATCGCCACCGCACTCCCGGGTTCCACCACCAGCGACAGGTCGTCGATCACCGGGCTTCCTGGCCGGTAAGCGAAGATCACGTGCTCGAACTCGACCCGTCCGACCGGCCGCTGGCCGTTGACGGGCAGCGGCTCCAATTGGTGGTCAGGGGACTCCTCGGGTTCGTCGAGCAGCTCGAAGACCCGCTCGACGCTGGCGATCCCGGACTGCATCACGTTGTACATCGCCGCCAATTGGGAGAGCGGCCAATTGAATTGGCGAACATACTGAATGAACGCCTGGATGTTGCCCACTGTGATCTGGCCGCTCGCAATCTGCAGGCCACCGACCACCGCCACCGCGACATAACTGAGGTTGCCGATGAACATCGTGGCCGGCGACAGCAATCCGGAGACAAACTGAGCACCGAAACTCGCCTTGTACACATCGTCGTTGAGTTCGCGAAAACGGGCTTGAGCCTGCTCACGATGGCCGAATGTCTTGACCACCGTGAAGCCGCTGTAGGTTTCCTCGATGTGGGCGTTGAGCCGCCCAGTGCGGGCCCACTGAGCGACGAACAGTCGCTGCGAGCGGCGCGCGACCGCCCGCGTCACCAACAGCGACAGCGGCACCGTCATCAACGTGATCGCCGTCAGCAGCGGCGAGATGCCCAGCATCATCACCAGCACTGTGGTAACCGTCAGGATTGCGGTCAACAGCTGGGTGATTGTCATCGATATCGAGGTTTGGACGTTATCGATGTCGTTGGTGACGCGGCTCAGCAGTTCACCGCGTTGCCGACCGTCGAAGTAGGCCAACGGCAGTCGGTGCACCTTGTCCTCCACGTCGGAGCGCAGCGCCATCATCGTCCGCTGCACGGTGACGTTGAGCAGCCTTGCCTGCGACCAATTCATCAGCGCAGCAACAAGATAGAGAGCCAGGGCTAACCCGAGCGTGCGGGCAACCGCACCGAAGTCCACGCCGTGGCCCGGTACCACGTTCATTCCCGACAGCAGATCGGCGAAGGTGCCCTCGTCGCGCGCCCGGGCGGCGGCGACGGCCTGTTCCTTGGTCATCCCGGCGGGCAGCTTTCGCCCAATCACCCCGTTGAACAACAGGTCGGTGGCATGGCCGAGGATCCGAGGCACGACGACTCCGATTGCCGTGCCGCCGATACCCAGCGCGATCACCGCGGCAGCCAGCCAGCGTTGCGGTGCCAGCCGTTTTATCAGCCGGGTCGACGAGCGCCTGAAGTCGCGGGACCGTTGCGTGGGCGCTTGCACTACGCCGCGCATCGGCGGCGTGGTCACCGCTGGCCTCCGACGCGTGCGCCCAACGACTGTGAATCGGCGAACTCGAAATAGGTTGGGCAGCTTTCCAGCAGCGATTCGTGTGTGCCGGCACCGACGACCCGCCCATCGTCGATAACGATCACCTGGTCGGCCTGGGCGGCAGCCGAAATCCGCTGTGTGACAATAATGACTGTCGCGTCGGCGGCGACCGCACGGAGCGACGCACGCACTTTGGCTTCGGTGTGTACGTCCAGGGCGGAAAACGCGTCGTCGAACAGGTAGATCGCCGGACGTCGGATAACTGCTCGCGCAATCGCCAGCCGCTGTCGCTGGCCCCCGGAAAAGTTGGTGCCGCCCTGGGCAACACGCATGGCCAGGCCGTCAGTGTGCGCCTGCACGAACTCGTCGGCGGCGGCCACTCGCAGCGCCTCCCACATCTCGGCTTCGGTGACTGTTTTTCCCGGCGGCGCGCCGTATCGCAGGTTGTCTGCGACCGTGCCCGAGAACAGATAGCCGCGTTGGGGCACCAGCCCGATCGCCGACCACAACTGTTCGGTCTCATAGTGACGAACGTCGACTCCGTCGACCAGCACAGCTCCCTCGGTCACGTCATAGAGCCGGCAGATCAGCGACACCAGTGTCGATTTTCCCGAACCCGTTCCACCGACGAGCGCGGTGGTAGTGGCGGGGATCGCAGTCAGCGAAACGCCCTGGAGCACAGCACGATCAGCCCCGGGATAGCGAAATGACACGCCGTCCAGCTGCACGCCACGCGTGCCGTGCCGCGGGCGCACCGGGCGGTCAGGATCGGTCACCGCCGGGCGGGTGCTCAACACTTCGGTGATCCGTTCGGCGCACACGGAAGCCCGAGGAAGCATCATCACCGCCATCGTCGCCATCAGGACAGCCATCAGAATCTGGGTGAAATAGACCAAGAAGGCAATCAGCGAGCCAACTTGCATCCGGCCGGCGTCAATGCGCAACCCGCCGAACCAAATCACCGCGACGCTGGACACATTGATGGTCAGGGTCGTCACCGGCAGCATCAGCGCTTGCCAATTACCCGCCGCCAGAGCGGTATTGGATAACTCGCGGTTGGCTTGAGCGAACCTGTCACGCTCGAACTGTTCACGTGCGAAGGCCCGGACTACCCGCACACCCGATAGCTGGTCGCGCATCACCCGATTGATGCCATCGATCAGCCGTTGAACGCTGCGGAAGATCGGCAGCATGCGCGACACGATCCAGTAATTGGTCACGGCCAGCACCGGGACGCTGACCACCAGCAACCAGGACAGTCCCGCGTCCTGGTGGATCGCCATGATGATTCCGCCGACGCACATGATCGGTGCGGTGACCAGCATGGTGGAGGCCATCTGCACCAGGAATTGGATTTGCCGGACGTCGTTGGTGGTGCGGGTCAGCAGCGTCGGCGCGCCGAACCGGGCCGTCTCGTGCTCGGAGAACGTGATGACGTGACCAAACATCGCCGAGCGCAGATCCCGGCCCAAACCCATCCCGGTGCGGGAGCCGAAGTAGACCGCGCCGACCGCGCACAGCACCTGAACGGTGGTGACACCCAACATCACCCCGCCAAGCCTCACGATGGTGGCGGTGTCACCCTTGGCTACCCCGTCGTCGATGATCGTGGCGTTGACCGTCGGCAGGTACAGCGAAGCCAAAGTGCTGACCGATTGCAACATCATCACCGCTGCGACCAGCCAGCGGTATGGCCGGACGTACTGGCGCAGCAATGCCAGGAGCATCTGGTAACTGTCGCACACCGCAAGCCGTCGAGTCCTGGCCACGCCGGATGATGCCGGTGCCGAAATCGCGCCGCTCAGGCGTGCTAAAGACCTGTTCAGCGCGTGTGCCGTGGTTGCCCTAAGGTGCTGCCGCTACAGTGCATCGTGTGACCAGCAGAAGGTACGCGTAGCAGTGCAGCGCAACGTGGTGGCGCTCGCCCTGGTGGCGGCAACCTTGATCCCGACGATGGCCGCGTGCTCGCATTCCGGCTCCCAGCAGCCCCAGCCCACCGAGTCGTCCTCGCCGTCCTCCGCGGAGGGACATCACGGGCCGTTCTTCCCGCAATGCGGCGGTATCAGCGACCAGACCGTGTCAGAGCTGACCAAGGTTCCCGGACTGGTCAACACCGCCCAGAACTCGGTCGGCTGCCAGTGGCTGGCAGGCGGCGGCATCCTGGGCCCGCACTTCTCTTTCTCCTGGTATCGCGGCAGCCCGATTGGGCGGGAGCGCAAGACCGAGGAGCTGTCGAGGTCCAGCGTCGAGGACATCAACATCAACGGCCACGGCGGCTTCATCGCCATCGGGTCCGAGCCCACGTTGGGTGACTCGCTGTGCGAGGTGGGCATCCAGTTCAAAGACGACTTCATCGAATGGTCGGTGAGCTTCAACCAGAAACCGTTCCCGGACCCATGCGACGTGGCCAAAGAACTCGCTCGTCAATCGATTGCGAACTCGAAATGAGTCGTCCAATGCGTCAACGGGTGCTCGCGGCGGCGATGGCCGTCATCGCGGCGATGGCCGTAGTGACCGGGTGTGCCCGGTCGGTGGCCGGCAAACCGGTCCGCGCGGGTGAAGGCGGCGGTCAGCGCAACAACAACTCCGAACAGCAGTATCCGAACCTGCTCAAGGAATGCGAGGTGCTGACCACCGACATCCTCGCCAAGACGGTGGGCGCCGACCCGCTCGACATCCAGAGCACGTTCGTCGGCGCCATCTGCCGCTGGCAGGCAGCCAACCCGGCCGGTCTCATCGACATCACCCGGTTCTGGTTTGAACAAGGCAGCCTGAGCAACGAACGCAAGGTCGCCGAGGGGCTGAAGTACCAGATCGAGAGCCGCTCGATTGCCGGGGTGCAGTCGATCGTGATGCGGCCGAACGACCCCAACGGCTCCTGCGGTGTGGCCAGCGACGCCGCCGGCGTGGTCGGCTGGTGGGTCAACCCGCAGGCACCCGGTATCGACGCGTGCGCGCAAGCGATCAAGCTCATGGAGCTGACGCTGTCGACGAACTCCTGACGGTCGCCGCCCCGCCAGCCAGAAGCCACGGCTGCTGATCCCGCTCCGATCACGACCTTGGCTGCTGTTTCGCGGCGAGCCTCAGCGGGGCACGTGGAAGTCGACGAGTGCGGCACCACCCAGCGTGAGGTCCTTCCAGCGGCCGGCGACGTCGAGCACCGCAAGGGCCGAGGTCGGGAATTTCGCCGAAAGACGTTCCCGCGCAGCGTTGTCCGTGCCCTCGGCGCCGGCCAGGCCGGTCGCCACCTCAGACATCGTCGGCTCATGCCCCACGACGAGCAAGGTGGTGACGTCCTCGTCGACCCCGTTGATTTCGTCGATCACCATTCCGGGGGTGGCGCCATACAAACGCTCGACGTAGCGCACCGGTGCCTGCACGCCGGTGCGCTCCAACGTCTGACGGGCGCGTGTCGCGGTTGAACACAGCACCAAGTCGATGTCGGACACATTGGTGCGCAGCCAGTCACCGGCCAACGGAGCCTCACGAATTCCTCGGGCTGCCAGCGGCCGGTCGTGGTCAGCCACCCCCTCGGGGTACGCCGATTTCGCGTGCCGCAGGAGCACCAACGTATGCCGGCCGCTCACCTGACCAACGGTAAGGCCCGAACCCCGGACGTGCCGAGCAAGGTCCCCGAACTTGTCGGTACGCGGTCCTAGACTCGCGGTGCTCCTGCCCAAATGCCCGGCTCCTCGGGCCGCTCCTCGGCCCGCATCGTCGCCGGGCTGGGTCACGGCAACGCAGGAAGGACGGGATCGGCATGCGGTTCGTGCACACCGCCGACTGGCAGCTGGGCATGACCCGTCACTTCCTGGCGGGGGAAGCGCAGCCGCGCTATTCAGCGGCCCGCCGCGACGCGGTGGCCGGGCTGGGTGAGCTGGCGGCCGAAGTGGGCGCGGAATTCGTGGTGGTCGCCGGAGACGTCTTCGAACACAACCAGCTGTCTCCGCAGGTAGTCAGTCAGTCCCTGGAAGCCATGCGCGCCATCGGCATTCCGGTCTATCTGCTGCCCGGCAACCACGACCCGCTGGATGCGTCGTCGCTGTACACCAGCGCACTGTTCACTGCCGAACGCCCGGACAACGTCGTGGTGCTCGACCGGGCCGGGGTGCACCAGGTGCGGCCGGGGGTCCAGATCGTCGCCGCGCCGTGGCGCTCGAAGTCGCCCACCACCGACCTGGTTGGCGAAGTGCTCGACGGCGTCCCGAACGACGGGGTCACCCGAATACTCGTCGCGCACGGCGGTGTCGATGTGCTCGACCCCGACCCCGGCAGACCCGCCGTCATCCGGCTAGCCGCGCTGGAGGATGCACTGGCCCGCGGTCTGGTCCACTATGTTGCGCTGGGCGACAAGCATTCCCGCACCACGGTCGGCAGCAGCCCTCGGGTGTGGTACTCCGGCTCACCAGAGGTCACCAACTTCGACGACGTCGAATCCGACCCCGGGCACGTCCTGATCGTCGACATCGACGAAGCCGACCCCAAGCGGGCGGTCAACGTCGAGGCTCGCCGCGTCGGTCGCTGGCGGTTCCTCACCCTGCGCCGCCAGGTCGACAACAACCGCGACATCGCCGACCTGGACCTCAACCTGGACCAGATGACCGACAAGGACCGCACGGTCGTGCGGCTGGCCTTGACCGGGTCGCTGACCGTCACCGACCGTGCCGCCCTGGACGCCTGTTTGGACAAGTACTCGAGGCTGTTCGCCTGGCTCGGCCTGTGGGAGCGGCACAGCGACCTGGCCGTGATCCCGGCCGACGGCGAGTTCAGCGACCTCGGTATCGGCGGGTTCGCCGCCGACGCCGTCGACGAGTTGGTCGCGACTGCCCGCGCTGGAGAGGGCGATGCCGCCGATGACGCCCAGGCGGCGTTGGCGCTGCTTCTGCGGCTTGCCGATCGCGACCGGGGTGCGGCATGAAACTGCACCGGCTGGTCCTGACGAATTACCGCGGCATCGCGCACCGCGAGATCGAGCTGCCCGACAGCGGAGTGGTTGTGCTATGTGGGCCCAACGAAATCGGCAAGTCGTCGATGATCGAGGCGCTGGACCTGTTGCTGCAGTCCAAAGACCGCTCGACGAAGAAAGACGTCAAGCTGGTCAAGCCCACCCACGCCGACGTCGGCTCGGAGGTCACCGCCGAGATCAGCACGGGCCCTTATCGATTCGTCTACCGCAAACGGTTCCACAAGAAGTGCGAGACCCAGCTGACGGTGTTGGCTCCCCATCGAGAACAGCTGACCGGCGACGAGGCGCACGAACGCGTGTGCGCCATGCTGGCCGAGACGATGGACACCGAGCTATGGCGGGCGCAGCGGGTGCTGCAGGCGACGTCGACCGCCGCGGTAGATTTTTCCGGGTGTGACGCGCTGTCGCGTGCCCTTGACGTTGCTGCGGGGGACGCGGCCATGCTGTCGGGCACCGAGCCGCTGCTCATCGAGCGGATCGAGGCCGAGTACGCGCGCTACTTCACCCCGACCGGACGGCCTACCGGGGAATGGTCCGCGGCGATCGCGGGTCTGCGCGACGCCGACGAGGAAGTTGCCCGCTGCGCTGCGGCGGTCGCCGAGGTCGACGACCGGGTGCGCCGGCACGCCGCGTTGACCGATGAACTCGCCGAGTTGTCCCGGCGCCAGCACGACGCAGACGGTCGCCAGTGCGCCGCGCAAGCCGCCGCCGCGCGCATCACGAAGCTCACCGAGCAACTCCGGGAAGCCGAGCTGCTCGCCACCGCTGCCGCCGCGACCAGCACCGCCTCCAGCTCCGCGCACGGCGAGCGGCTGCGGCTGCGCGCCGACATCGACACCCGCGCCGCCACCATCGCGGCCCTAGAAATCGAGGCCCGCCAAGCCGCTGACGCGCAGTCGGCAGCGCGTGAGGCTGCCGCTGCCGCCGATGCCGCGCTCGAGCAAGCCAACGCCGAGCTGGCAGCTGCCAAGCAACGGCTCGACACCGCTCGAGATGTGTTGGAGAAGCTGTCCGAACGTGACGAGGCCAATCGCCTGGCCGCCCGGATCGCCAAGATCGACGCCGTCCAACGCGATCGGGAACAGATCTGTGCGGAGCTATCCCGGATCGCCCTCACCGAGGCCGTCATGCAACGCATCGAGAATGCGGCGGCAGCGGTCGACCGGGCGAAAAGCAAACTCGAATTACTCTCGGCCACAGTAGAATTCACGGCAGCTGCGGACATCGAACTCGAGGCCGGCGCGCAGCTAATCCCGTTATCCGCTGGCCAGAGGTGGTCGACGACGGTGACCGGCCCAACCGAGGTCGTGGTTTCCGGTGTGCTGACAGCGCGATTCAGTCCCGGCGCCACTACCCGCGACATCGAAGCCGAATATGCTGCTGCCCAATGCGAATTCGCTGCTGCGCTGGCAGCTGGTGAGGTCGCTGACCTGGCCGCGGCACGCCAGGCCGAAAAGCGGCGCCGCGAACTGTACAGCAACCGCGACCAGCTGACCGCCACGCTGTCCGCACTCTGTGGTGACGACGATGTCGAGCACCTGCGTGCCCGGCGGGCTCAATTGCGTGCCGGTCAGCGCGACGGGTCTGGTGAGCCCACCGTCGATCTCGCCGCCGCCCGCGCCGAGGTCGACACGGCCGATGCGGCTCACCTGCAGGCGGGCGTCCGCTGCCAGGATTGCCGCCAGGTTTCAGCCGCCGCAGCCGCCCAGGTCGCCGAGACATCCACCCGCGCAGCGGTTTTGCACGACAAGCTGACCACTCACCGGACGGAGCTGGATGCCGCGACTGCCCAGCTGGCCCAGCAGCGGGCATCCCGCACCGACGAGGACTTGGCCGCCGCAGCGGATTCCGATCTGCGGGCCGCCCAAGCAGCCCGCCAGCGGGTCGCGGACCTTTCCGGACAGCTTGACGCGGCAGCGCCTGACGCAGTTGCCGCCGAACTTGCCGACGCCACCGAGGCGGCAGACATGCTGCGAACCCGCCGTGAGGAAACGGCGCGCGCGCTGCATGACATCGCAGTGGAGTTAACTGTGTTCGGCACCGAAGGACGAAAGGGAAAGCTCGACGCCGCCGAAACACGCCGGGAGCATGCCGCGACCGAATACTCGCGGGTGCGCCGCCGGGCGCGTGCTGCGGAACTGCTGCGCTCGGTGATGGTCCGTCACCGCGACAACACGCGGTTGCGCTACGTCGAGCCGTTCCGCACCGAACTGCAGCGGCTCGGTCGCCCTGTCTTCGGGCCCACTTTCGAGGTTGACGTCGACAGCGACCTGAGTATCCGCAGCCGAACCCTCGATGGCCGCACCGTGCCCTACGAATCGCTCTCAGGCGGAGCAAAAGAGCAACTCGGCATCCTGGTCCGGTTGGCGGGCGCGGCGTTGGTCGCGAAGGAAGACACTGTCCCGGTGCTCATCGACGACGCGCTGGGCTTCACCGATCCCGACCGGCTGGTCAAGATGGGGGAGGTGTTCGACGCGGTCGGCGCCCATGGACAGCTGATCGTGTTGACATGCACTCCCACTCGGTATGACGGCGTTCAGGGCGCACACCGCATCGAGTTGGGCGCCTGACAGCCATGCGTGCGCCAGCGGCGCCTCACGACGGATTTCGGCAGAATGTCCCAATGGCGGGTCGATGCCGATGACGATGAATGCCAAACGGCGGCGGGTGCACAACAAGCTGGCGTCACTGCCGGGAGTGCGACCCGTGCGGCGACCGGTCTGGCCGGGAAGTGCAGAGCAGTTCGACCTCTACTATGTGCGCACAGGACCCAGGTTACCCCATCCGCTGGTGATCATCCCCGGCGGACCTGGACTGGCGTCGGTGCTGGTGTACAAGGGTTTTCGCCGTCGGGCCGCCGCGGCCGGTCTAGATATCATCATGATCGAGCACCGGGGTGTCGGGATGTCCCGCCACGACGACTCCGGAGCCGACCTGCCGCCCGAGGCGCTCACCGTGAACCAGGTGGTCGACGACGTGGCCGCGGTGCTCGATGACGCCCAGGTCGACACGGCCGTCATCTACGGCGCGTCCTATGGCACCTACATTGCCGCCGGCGTCGGTGTACGCCATCCCAGTCGGGTGCGGGGCATGGTGCTGGATTCGCCGGTGTTGTCCCGGCACGACATCGCCGATGTGCGCGAAGCTATCCGGGGTGTGCTGTGGTACGGCGATCACCCGGAGACCGCCGCCTTAGCCCCCAAGGTGCGTCGCCTCGCCGAGGCCGGCGTGATGACGCCGACAGCCGGCCACCTCGCTGCGGCGGTGTACGGCTACGGCGGGGCTTCGCTGCTCAATCGGCAACTCGATCTGCTGTTGCGTGGCCGAACGCTGTTATGGAGGGCACTCGGCTGGGTTCTCACGATGACCACGCACAAGGCGCCCTACCGCTACGAAATCGACCTGGTGAGCCGTATTGCGTTGCGCGAGCTCGACTACGCCGGCGAGCCAGACGGGCTGCCGCTCGACCCCGCGGTGGCCATGCGCGAATTAATCCCGGCCACAGCCACATTCGAAGCCGAGCCGTACGACCTGGTGGCTGAGCTGCCAAAATTCTCCTGGCCGACGGCCGTGGTCTCCGGCGGTCGCGACCTGACCACACCGCCGGCGGTAGCCGAGCGCATCGCGTCGCTGGTGCCGAACTCGTTGCTTCTGACGTTGCCGACGATGGGCCACAGCGCGCTCGAAACTCGCGAGCGGGCCGCGCTGACCATCGCCTCCGCAGTGTGTCGTGACGAACTTGACAGGTTAGCGGGCCAAGCCTCGATGTTGGATGCGCTGCCGGTGCGCCTAGCGCTGCGGCTGCTTGAGACGGCGGTCGGTCTGGCAGCCGCGGTGGAGGGCGGGCTGCCGGTGTCGCCTACTGACCTGGGGCGTTGGGCGCCCCGTCAACGGCTAGCTGCTCGCCGAACTGGCTAGGAATCACGTTCAGTCCCTTGTGAATCCGATCGCGGTATAGACCACGTCGGCCAGTCCGGGCGCGCCGTAGTTGGCCAGATTGCTGCGCACCGCAATGTCACCGGGCGACTGGAACAGCGGCAGGCTGAATCCTTCCTGCCAGATCATCGTATCCACCTGGTTGGCGAGCGCGCGCGCCTTGTCCTGGTCCAACTCGGACAGTGTCTGGTCGATCTTGGCGTCGATCTGCGGGTTGCCGATCTTGCCGAAATTGCTGTCACCGTCCGAGGTGTATATCTGCGGCAGCGCAGACAGCGGGAAAGCATTACCCACCCAACCGAATTGGACGATGTCGAAGTCGCCGACGCTCACGTATTGGCTGAAGAACCCGGTGCCCGGTTTGACGTCGAGCACCAGCTTCACACCGATCTGCGCCAGGTTGTGCTGGGCCACCAGTGCGATCTGCCGGTTCGATGGCGCGTCGTAGAACACGTCACGGATGGCCAGTTGTCTGCCGTCCTTCTCCCGTACCGCCCCGTTGAGCTTCCAGCCCAGCGCGTCGAGGTCCCTGCGCGCCTGGTCGGGGTTGTAAGCGGCTGGTGCGCTGTTGTTTTGGTAGCCCACCTGACCTGCGACGTAAATATGGTTGTCCAGCGGCGCAGGGTGGTCGGTCAATCCGTGCTGGACAACGTTGACGATGGCTTGGCGGTCGATGCCTCTGCAGATCGCCAGCCGCAGCTTCTGGTCGGCCAGGAGGGATCCAGCTGCGCCGTTGAAGGTGAAGTGGTACCACGTGGGCGCCGGCGCACGCCGGACGACGATTCCGGGAGTGCGCTGCGCGGTAACCATGTCGTCGAGCGTGCCGACCCCGGCAGCATCGATCGCGTTGTTTTGCAGGGCGGGGATGACGGCGGCGGCGTCCAGCACCAGAAACGTGATGGAGTCCAGTCGCGGCTTGGTACCCCACCAGCGGGGATTGCGGGTCAGCACAATGCGCTGCGCGGCCTTGTCGATTCTGGAGACGATGAACGGCCCGGCGGACGGACCGGGGGCGTTGAGTTGGCCTTTGTTGAAGACGTCTGGATTGGCCGTCATGCTGCGCGGCTGCATGCCGCCGGCAAACATCCCGCGCCACTCGGCGTACGGTTCGGCGAAGGTGATGACCGCCTGGCGGTCGTCCACGCCTCTGTTCACCGACTTCACCCGTTCAAAGCCCGCTCTGCTGGCGATCAAGTACCGCTTGTCGCGGCCGCTGCACGCTTCGACCTCGGATTTGAGGTCTTCCCAGGTGATCGGGGAGCCGTCGCTCCACACCGCTTTGGGATTGATCGTGTAGGTGACGACCTGAGGGGTGGCGCTGGCCAGCTCAACACTGGTGAAGTAGTCGGTGTTGAGTTTCAGCGTCCCGTCCGACTGTGTGATAAACGCCCCGGGCAGCGTCGGGCTGACGATCGAACCGACGTCCGCGGTGTTCCCGTCGATGTTCAATTCGTTGAAATTCGACGGGAATTCCGTCAGCGCAAGCCGCAGGTTGCCGCCGTCGCGCAGGGTCGCCGGGTCGCGTGCGTTGATGTCGCTGGTGGCGCCGACCCGCGCGGCATGGCCCTCTTGGATGTCCCGGTATCCGTCCGCGCAGCCACCGACGATCAGACCGACTACCAGCGCCAGCGGGGCAAGCCTGCGTGCGATCGGCGGGTGTCTCACCCGCGCGATGCTAACCGCTGGTGACATCGGAATCTGCGCGCGGCACCGCGGCCAGCAGTTGCCGCGTGTACTCATGCTGCGGGTTGGTGAACACCTGATCACCGTCGCCCTGCTCCACGATTTTTCCCCGGTACATCACCGCCACCCGGTGCGCCAGGTGTCTGACCACCGAAAGATCATGGGAAACAAACAGATAGGACAACCCGAACTGCTGCTGCAAATCCAGCAGCAGGTTGATGATGCCCGCCTGAATTGAGACGTCGAGAGCCGACACCGGCTCGTCGAGCGCAAGAATCTTCGGTTGCAGCGCCAGCGCCCGCGCGATACCGATTCGCTGCTTTTGCCCGCCGGAAAACTCGGCGGGATAGCGGCTGGCGTCGGCGTGGTCGAGCCCGACGATGGCGAGTAGCTCGGCGACCCGGTCCTCACACCGGCGCTTGTCGAATCCATTGGCGACCAACGGTTCCGCAATGACGTCGAACGCCGGAAGGCGAGGGTCCAGCGACGCGACCGGGTCCTGAAACACCACCTGCAGTTCGGTCCGCAGCTTGCGACGGCCGGCCGGATCGAGGGCCGCGACGTCAGCGCCCAGAATTTCGATGGACCCCGCCTCTGGTTTGGTGAGCTCGAGAACCTGGGTCAGCGTCGTCGATTTACCCGAACCGGATTCCCCGACGATGCCCAACGTACGGCCCTGTTCCAAGGTGAAGCTCACCCCGTCGACCGCACGTACTTCACCCACCTGCCTGCGAAAGACCACTCCCTTGGTGAGTCGATAGGTCTTGGCGAGGTCGGTGACCTGCAGCACCAGCGGTTGGTGCCCAGCACTGTCCATCGGCGCCGGCTGAGTTGACACGCCGAAGATTTCGGCTGCGCTGCGCCCTGCGACGGCATCGGTGCGGATGCAGGCTGCCCGGTGTCCGTCGCGGATGGTGACGAGATCTGGTTCTGCGGCAAGACATTCGTCGATGGCCAGCGGGCAGCGGGGGGCGAACGTGCACACCCCGGGGGACAGCGACGTCATCGTCGGCGGCGCTCCGGGGATCGGGATCAGCCGGGTACCCTGCGGGGCGTCGAGCCGTGGCACGGAACCCAGTAATCCGACCGTGTAGGGCATCTGGCGGTCGCGGTAAAGCTCCTCCACGGTGGCGATTTCAACCGGGCGTCCGGCGTACATGACCAGTGCCCGGTCGGCGAATTCCGATACCACTCCGAGGTCGTGGGTGATGATCAGCACACCGGCGCCGGTGACATCGCGCGCGGTTCGAAGTACATCGAGAATCTGCGCCTGCACGGTGACGTCCAGCGCGGTGGTCGGCTCGTCGCAGATCAGCAGGTCCGGATCGTTAGCGATCGCAATCGCGATCACCACTCGCTGGCGCTCGCCGCCCGACAGCTCGTGCGGGAAGGCTCTCGCCCGGCGCTGCGGCTGTGCAATGCCAACTAACTCGAGCAGTTCGACGGCGCGCTTGCGGGCATCGGCTCGGCTGATGTCGCGGTTGTGGACCTCGATGGCTTCGGCTATTTGGTCGCCGACGGTGTACACCGGCGTCAGTGCCGACATCGGATCTTGAAACACGGTGCCGATCACTTTGCCGCGGATCCGTGACATCTCGCTGTCGGAGAGCCCGAGTAACTCCTCGCCGTGCAGCCGCACTGATCCGGACACGTCAGCGTATTCGGGCAGCAACCCGATAACCGCCATTGCGGCGGTGGTTTTGCCGCAACCGGATTCGCCGACGATGGCGACCACTTCGCGGGGATTGATGTGGTAACTCGTGTCCCGCACCGCGGCCACGTGTACGTCTTCGGTTTCGAAGGTGACGCGTAAATCCGTCACCTCAAGCAGGGCCGTCATTTCGTGCGATGCTTTCTGCGGCGTGCCGAAACGCTGCGCGGATCCAGCGCGTCCCGCAGTCCGTCCCCAGCCAGGTTGGCGCACAAGACGATCAGCACCAGCGCGCCCGCCGGAAACAGGAAGACCCACGGGAACGTGGTGGTCGACGAAGTGCCCTCCGCGACCAGCGAGCCCAGCGACACGTCGGGCGGTTGGACACCGAATCCCAAGAAGCTCAAACCGGTTTCGGCGAGGATCGCGTAGGCAACGTTCAGCGTCGCGTCGATGATGAGGATGGAGGCGACGTTCGGCACGACGTGATGGACAATAATGCGGCGGCTGGATACGCCCATGTACTTTGCCGCCCGGATGAATTCGCGTTCTCGCAGGCTCATCGTCATGCCGCGCACCATCCGCGAGCTGACCATCCAGCCGAATACTGCGAGCAGCACGATGAGCCACAGAATGCTTCTGGACTGTTTGATGCGCGGAGTGACGATGGCGATCAGGAGGAAGCTTGGTACCACCAGCAGTAGGTCCACCAGCCACATCAGCGTCCGGTCGCGCCAGCCGCCGAAGTAACCGGCCACCGATCCGACGGTGGCGGCGATACTGGTGGAAATCACTGCCACACAAAAACCGATCAGCATCGACTTCTGCATGCCGCGCAGGGTCCGCGCCAGCAGGTCTTGACCGAGCGCGTTGGTGCCAAACCAGTGCCGCAACGATGGCGGCTGCAGCAGCGCGCCAGAGTCGAGACTGGTGTAGCCGTAGGGGAGTAGCTGCGGCAGCGCGTAGCAGCCGACGAACAGCAACGCCAGCAGAATCAACGCCACCACTGCAGGCTTGTTACGGATGAACCGGCGTGCCACCAGGTTTCGCCGCGACGTAAAGGTGGCCGGATGGATGCCGGACCGGACTGGCGTGGTTTCCGCGGTAACTTCTTGCGTCATGACACCCGCACCCGGGGATCCAGCACGGCATAGAAGATGTCGGACAACAGTCCGGCAAGCAGAACCGCCGCTCCGGAAAGCATCGTGATCGCCGCGACGACGTTGGTGTCCTGCGTCGAGATGCCCTGCACCCACCACTCGCCCACGCCATGCCAGCCGAAGATCTTCTCGACGAACACCGCGCCGACGACCAGACCACTGACCCCATAAGCGAACAATGTGGCCATCGGGATCAGCGCGGTGCGCAGGCCGTGTTTGAACAGCGCCCGTCGGCGGGTGAGGCCCTTGGCGCGCGCGGTCCGGATGAAATCTTCGCTCAGCACGTCGAGCATTGCGTTGCGCTGGTAGCGGCTGAAACCCGCGATTGCGCTTAAGGCCAGCGTGAGTGTCGGCAACACCATATGTTGCACGCGGTCGAGGAATTGGTCCCACATCCCGCCGGGCGGAATTGGTGAGGTCTCACCGGTATACAGGAACATCCGCACGCCGGTGAATTCGTTGACCCGCAGCCCCGCCAGGATCAGCAGGCCCGCCATCACGAATGTCGGGATGCTCAAGGTGATCAACGACAGCACGGTGATCACGCGGTCGCTCATCCGATACTGGCGGATCGCTCCCCACGCCCCCACGACGACGCCAGTCACCGTGCCCAGCACGGAACCGATCACCACCAGCCGCAGGCTGACCCCGATCCGTCGCCCCAGTTCCTCGGAGACAGGGTGACCGGTCACCGTGGCGCCGAAATCACCGCGTACCGCGCCGGAAAGCCATTTCGCGTAGCGGACCGGTATGGGTTTGATATCCAGGCCCAACTGTGCCGCTTTGGCGTCGATAACCGCCTGCGGCGGCCGCGGATGGCGCTGGATCAAACTGTCCAGTGGATGAAACGTCACGGATGTCAGCCAGAACGCCAAGAACGTCGCCAGCACCAACAGCACGATGTAGTTGAGCAACCGGCGTGCCAAGAAGCGGATCACATCTGCCTGCTTCGCCATTGGTGCATGGGCACAGGGTAGCGAGCGGACGCCAGAGCGCTCGCGAATCAGCGCCGCAAGCTGCGGTGGGCGCTTCGAGCCATTCTGATCGGATTGATCCGGACCGGTGAAATAGCTGTCGCCGATTGTTAAAATCAGCCACCCGAATTGTCGGTGCAGCAAACGACATCATGCAATATCTAAGGAGATTGGCGTGACGGTTACCGACGAATACTTGGCCAACAATGCGGAATACGCGAATACGTTCGAGGGGCCGTTGCCGCTGCCGCCGAGCAAACACGTCGCGGTGGTGGCGTGCATGGACGCCCGGCTCGACGTGTACCGCATCCTCGGGCTCAAGGAGGGTGAGGCACACGTCATCCGCAATGCCGGCGGAGTGGTCACCGACGACGCGATCCGCTCACTTGCCATCAGCCAGCGCTTGCTGGGAACCCGGGAAATCATCCTGATTCACCACACCGACTGCGGCATGCTCACGTTCACCGACGACGACTTCAAGCGCGCCATCCAGGAGGAGACCGGCCTTAAACCGTCGTGGGCCGCTGAGGCTTTCCCCGACCTGGAAGAAGACGTCCGGCAGTCGTTGCGCCGCATCCAGGCCAGCCCGTTCGTCACCAAGCACGAGTCAGCGCGCGGCTTCATCTTCGACGTCGCCACCGGCAAGCTCAACGAAGTCACTCTGTAGCGTCAACCCGCGCGTCAACCGATCTTGTAGGTCGCCAGTGCCTTGGCGATCAGCCGGTCCTGCGGGTCAACGACCTCGGCCTCGCAGTTGACCAATGACCGGCCACGCCGCAAGACCCGGCCCACCCCGATCACGTCGGTCGCACGGGCCGGCGCCATAAAGTCCAGCGCCATCGACACCGTCACACCCCGCAGCTCGGGCGGTGCATCGGCGTCACACCACGCCGCGGCCATAACCGTGAGATCGGCCAGCGTCGCGATTGCCCCGCCATGCACCATGTCGCCGATGGTGACGTTGGACGGATCCCACGGCAGCCGCAGCCGCACTTGATCGTCGGCAAGTACGTCGGCGACGATGCCAAGCTTCGCAACGAAGGGGGACTGGGGCAGAAACTGCGCGATCACGTCGCGGCCACTAGGCGGTTTATCAGGTGTCGACATGAGTCCATGTTTTCGCAGTGCACCGACGAGGCTGCGAACCGGTGCCGGGCGCGGCCGTTGACAGCTCCGCCCGGGGCTGGTTTCATACACGGTAATACTCACTAATATGGCCAGTCCTACCAAGATTACCAGGTAAGGGTCGATGACCAGTCAAGTAACCACCGTGCCGGCTGCGGGGCAGTACGAGTTAAGCCACCTGCGCTCGCTGGAAGCCGAAGCCATCCACATCATCCGGGAGGTGGCCGCAGAGTTCGAGCGGCCGGTATTGCTGTTCTCCGGCGGCAAGGATTCGATCGTGATGCTCCATCTGGCGCTCAAGGCGTTTCACCCGGGCCGGCTGCCGTTCCCGGTGATGCATGTCGATACCGGCCACAACTTCGACGAGGTCATCGCCACCCGCGACCACCTGGTCAAAGAGACCGGGGTACGGCTGATCGTGGCCAAGGTGCAAGACGACATCGACGCCGGCCGGGTCGTGGAAACCATCCCGTCACGCAACCCGCTCCAGACGGTGACGCTGCTGCGCGCGATCCGCGAGAACGAGTTCGACGCCGCGTTCGGCGGCGCCCGCCGCGACGAGGAGAGGGCTCGCGCCAAGGAGCGGGTGTTCAGTTTCCGTGACGAGTTCGGGCAGTGGGATCCCAAGGCGCAACGGCCCGAGGTGTGGAATCTGTACAACGGGCGGCACCACAAGGGTGAGCACATCCGGGTCTTTCCGCTGTCGAACTGGACCGAGTTCGACGTCTGGTCGTACATCGGCGCCGAGAAGATCACGTTGCCCTCGATCTATTTCGCGCACCGTCGACGGGTGTTCGAACGCGACGGCATGCTGCTGGCGGTGCACCGGTACATGCAGCCGCGCACAGGAGAGAAGGTGTTGGAGGCGTCGGTGCGATTCCGCACCGTCGGCGACGTCACCTGTACCGGTTGCGTGGAATCGACGGCGGCCACGGTGGCAGAGGTCATCGCCGAGACGGCGGTGGCGCGGTTGACGGAACGGGGAGCTACTCGCGCTGACGATCGGATCTCGGAAGCCGGCATGGAAGACCGCAAACGGCAGGGGTACTTCTGATGCCTGCGCCCACTACGCTGCTTCGGATCGCCACCGCGGGTTCCGTCGATGACGGCAAGTCCACGCTGATCGGGCGGCTGCTCTATGACGCCAAGGCCATGATGGAGGACCAGTGGGCCTCGGTGCAGCGCACATCCAAGGAGCGCGGCCACGACTACACCGACCTGGCATTGGTCACCGACGGCCTGCGGGCGGAACGCGAACAAGGCATCACGATCGACGTGGCCTACCGCTACTTCTCCACGCCGAAGCGGAAATTCATCATCGCCGACACCCCGGGACACATCCAGTACACCCGCAACATGGTTACCGGAGCCTCCACCGCCCAGTTGGCTGTGGTGCTGGTCGACGCCCGCCACGGCTTGCGCGAGCAATCCCGCCGCCATACGTTCCTGGCGTCGCTGCTGGGCATCCGCCACATCGTTCTGGCCGTTAACAAGATGGACCTGATCGACTGGAGCCAAGAGAAATTCGAGACGATCCGCGACGAGTTCCATGCCTTCGCCGCCCGGCTCGACGTGCACGACGTGGTCACCATTCCGATGTCGGCGCTGCACGGCGACAACGTGGTCACCAAATCCGAGCACACACCGTGGTACGACGGACCGGCGCTGCTGCCCTATCTGGAAGAGGTGTACATCGCCGGCGACCGCAACCTGGTCGACGTCCGGTTCCCGGTGCAGTACGTCATCCGGCCGCAGACTCGCGAACACCAAGACCACCGAAGTTACGCGGGCAGTATGGCCAGTGGAGTGATGCGACCGGGCGACGAAGTGGTGGTACTGCCCAGCGGCAAGACCACCCGGATCACCGCAATCGACGGACCCAATGGCCCAATCGCCGAAGCGTTTCCGCCGATGGCGATCTCAGTGAGGCTCGACGACGACCTGGACATCTCCCGTGGTGACATGATCGCCCGGCCCACCAACCAACCTCGGGCCGCGCGAGAGTTCGACGCGACCGTGTGCTGGATGGCCGACAACTCGGCGCTGGAGCCCGGCCGCGAATACCTCATCAAGCACACCACCCGCACCACGCGCGCGAAGGTGATCGAGCTGGCCTACCGGCTTGACGTCAACACACTGCACCGCGACA
>Ga0070739_10002141_pt1 | contig 27240 bp, 27 predicted proteins | sample Coa_R1_7_FD_66445 | JGI IMG/M metagenome (GOLD analysis project Ga0070739, IMG submission 66445) | Surface soil microbial communities from Centralia Pennsylvania, which are recovering from an underground coalmine fire - Coalmine... | ecosystem: Environmental > Terrestrial > Soil > Unclassified ...
CGGCTCCGTGACGTGAGCGTCAGGTACGATCGCCGACCGTCCGTTGCGATCTCTCCGAAGGAGCACGTCCATGGGCGACGCCGTCATCGTCTCCGCCGCGCGCACTGCGATCGGCACCGCGCGCAAGGGAACGCTCGTGGACGTCAGCGCGTTCGACCTCGGCAAGTACGCCGTCGACGAGGCGCTGAAGCGGTCGGGCATCCCGGCCGACGAGGTCGACGACATCCAACTTGGCGAGTCGCTCCAGGGCGGAGGCGACATCGCTCGCTACGTCGCCGTCGACCTCGGGATCCCCAACGTGCCGGGCGTGGCGTTGAACCGGCACTGCGCATCCGGCATGACCGCCGTGCAGGGTGCGGCCGCGAGCATCCGCGCCGGGATGGACCGCGTCGTCGTCGCGGGCGGAACTGCGTCGCTCTCGACGTCGCCGACCTCGTTGCTGCGCGACCCGGCGACGGGTGAGATGCACCAGTGGATGTCGCCGTCGCACCCCGAGACGCCCGACGCGCCCGCGTTCGACATGTCGATCACGGTCGGCTGGAACGCGGCGCAGAAGGCCAACGTCACGCGCGAGGAGATGGACCACTGGGCGTACGAGTCCCACATGCGGGCCGTGCGCGCGATCGACGAGGGCCGTTTCGAGGAAGAGGTCTTCCCGATCGAGGTGCCGCGCCGGGACGGCGACACGGTCATCTTCCAGGTGGACGAGCACCCGCGCCGCGACACCACGATGGAGAAGCTCGCGTCGCTGAAGCCGCTACACCCCGAGATCGAGGGGTTCAGCATCACCGCCGGGAACGCATCGGGGATCAACGACGGCAGCGCGGCGATGGTCATCGTCGACGGCGACTATGCGCAGGAGAACGGTCTGGAGCCGCTCGCGATCATCCGCTCGTGGGCGTCGGCAGGCGTGCCGCCAGCGGAGACCGGGTTCGGGCCGGTGCACTCGATCCCGAAGGCGTTGCAGCGCGCCGGTCTGACGACCGAGGACATGAAGCTTGTCGAGATCAACGAGGCGTTCGCGTCGATGGCCGTCGCGTCGAGCCGGATCCTCGGGTTCCCGCACGAGATCGTCAACGTGTCGGGCAGCGGGTGCAGCCTCGGGCACCCGGTCGCGTGCACGGGCGCGCGCATGATCGTCACCCTGCTGTACGAGCTGCGGCGTCGGGGCGGCGGGTACGGCGTCGCGAGCATGTGCGCGGGCGGCGGCATGGGTTCCGCCACCGTCATCGAGGTCCCGGCGCCGTAGAGCTGAGCGAGCTCGCCGGTAGGCGAGCGGGAGCGTGGCCCCGGGAGTAGCGAGCGCCGGCGAGCCGGGTGTCCCGCGCGAGCAGCGAGCGCGACCACGGGGATCACCCGGCGCCGAAGGCGCCAAGAGCGGAGATGTGTCCGCGACCGACGCGGCGCGTCGGGTCGCGGTTGACGCCGGATCCTCTCGGGGTTACACCGGCCGTTCGGCAACTGTCCGGCTCGCGGCGCGTCTGCGACGCGGGTGCCCGGACGGACGGGAGGGGACGCCGATGTCGTTCGCAGCCGTCACCAACGTGAACCTGAAGGGGCGCGACCGCGCCGATGCGGAGAAGTTCCTCAACGAGGTGATGATCCCGGCGATCAAGACGTTGACCGGCTTCCAGACCGCGCGGTTCCTGCGCTCGGTCGACGGAACGACGGGCGTCGGCGCGGTGATCTTCGACTCGGAGAGCAATGCCCGTGCCGGCCTCGACCAGATGATCGCGCGACGTCCCGCCGAAGCGCCTCCGGTGGAGAGCACCGCGATCTACGAGCTCGTCGTCGAGGTCTGAACCCGACATCGCACGCTCGGGCGGCCTGCGTCGATCGTCGTTACGATCGGCCGCCATCGACGAGGACCTCGCGCTCGCGCTGCAGCTCGCCGACGACGCCGACGCGCTCACGACGGCGCGCTTTCGCGCGCGTGATCTCGTCGTCGAGACGAAGCCCGACCTGACGCCCGTCAGCGAAGCCGACCGCGCCGTCGAGCGCGCGCTCCGCGACCGACTCGCGCGCGAGCGTCCGCGCGACGCCCTCCTCGGTGAGGAGTACGGCGAGATGCCGCACGACGGCGCGCGCCGGCCGCGCGGCCGCGCCCGGCGGACATGGATCGTCGACCCGATCGACGGCACCAAGGGCTACGTGCGCGGCCTCCCCGTCTGGGCCACGCTGGTCGCGCTCGTCGAGGACGGCGTCGTGACGGTCGGGGTCGTCTCCGCGCCGGCGCTCGGCCGTCGCTGGTGGGCGTCGCGCGGTAACGGCGCGTTCGTCGACGGCGAGCGGGTGCACGTCTCGGCTGTCGCGCGCCTCGAGGACGCGCACCTGTCGATCGACGACTACACGAGCTTCGCGGCATGCGGCCTCGGCGACGCGCTGCTCGCGTTGGAGCGCCGGTGCTGGCGCTCACGCGGCTTCGGGGACTTCTGGTCCTACGTGCTCGTCGCCGAGGGCGCGGTCGACGTCGCGATCGAACCCGTCGGACTCAGTCCGTGGGACCTCGCGGCCGTCATGGTCGTCGTCGAGGAGGCTGGCGGGCGGTTCACCGATCTCAGCGGCGCAGCGCGCTTCGACGGTGGGAGCGCGGTCGCGACGAACGGTCTCCTGCACGACGACGTGCTGCGCTCGCTCCGACCTCGGGAGGCATGATTCCAGCGTGAGCAACGACGGCGAGATCACGGTCGGGATCGACATCGGCACCGGTTCCGTGAAGGCGATCGCGGCGGACGCGGACGGCAACGTCGTCGCGCGCTCGCGTGTGCCGCACGCGCTGCAGATCCCGCAACCCGACCAGATGCAGCACGACGCCGACGAGGCGTGGCGGCGAGGGCCGCGCGCCGCGCTCGAGCAGCTCGGCGACGTGCGGCCGCGTGCGGTCAGCGTCGCCGCGATGGTGCCCTCGCTCACGGCCGTCGACGCCGACGGCATCCCACGCGCGCCGGGCCTGCTCTACGGCGACGCGCGCGGACGCACGGCAGAGGCCGGAGCCGGCGTCAACCCGGCCGAGTCCGGCGAGCTCCTCGCCTTCCTCCGCTGGCTGCGCGACGCCTATCCGGGCGCGACGGGCTTCTGGCCCGCGCAGTCCGTCGCGAACCACGCGCTGTCGGGCGAGGCGGTCCTCGACACGTCGACGGCGTCGACCGCGTACCCGCTCTTCGACTGGGTCGGATGGGACGAGCAGCTCGCGAAGGATCTCGGGATCACCACCGACCAGCTGCCGCGACTCGTCCCCACCGCGTGGGAGTGCGGGCGCGTCGACGGTGACGACGGGCCGGTCCTCGCGTCCGGTTGCATCGACGCACTCGCGGAGCAGATCGTCGCGGGTGCCGACGAGGACGGCGACGTCATGGTCATCCTGGGCACGACCCTGATCGTCTGGTCCGTGACCACGAGCGAGCAGGCACCGGCGGGTCACTACGCGATCCCGCACACGACGCCGGGCAAGATGCTCGTCGGTGGCCCGAGCAACGCGGGTGGGCTCTTCGTCAACTGGGCCACCGGGTGGCTGCGCGAGTCGTCGGAGCCCGCGTCGCCCGGCGCGGTTCCGGTGTGGGCGCCGTACCCGCGCGGTGAGCGCGTCCCCTACGACGACCACACGTTGCGGGGCGCGCTGGGCCGTCTGGACCTCACGCACGACGCCGCTGCGCTGCGCCGGGCCGCCTTCGAGGCGTCCGGGTTCGTCGCGCGTCGCATGATCGACGCAACCGCCCGCGACACCGGAACGAGCCCGCGCCGGATCATCGCGACCGGAGGCGGCACGCGGGTCGACGAGTGGGTGCAGGCGCTGGCCGACTGCACCGGTCTGCCCGTCGACTGCGTCGCGGTACCCGAAGGTGGCGCGCTCGGCTCGGCCTACCTCGCCCGCATGGCCGTGGGGCTCGAGACCAACATGGCCGACGCCTGCCGATGGGCGCGCACCGGCCGTCGGGTCGAGCCCGATCCGGCATGGGCCGGGGCGGTCGCGGCGCGATACGACGAGTTCCTCGCGCTCTCGCCGTGACGCGCGCGGTCACGGCCGTCGCCGCCACGCTGCTCGTCGTCGTCAGCGGGTGCGGCGGCGGCGGCAGCGGTCGCTCGGCGCGCACGACCACGACGACCGCCCCGAACGTCGCGCCGGACGAGGCGTGCCGGCTGCTGACGCCGGCCGACGCGGCGAAGCTGTTCGGTGAGCAACCACGACGCGTCGAGGACTCGTCGCGTGTGCGCGGCGCCGCGTCCGCGTGTCTGTACGAGGCGACGAGCACGTCCGGGCAGCTGCTGCAGTTCCGGATCTACGCCGGCACGCAGTACTACGCCCGCACCGTGCACGCCGACGCGCGCGACGTGTCCGACCTCGGCGAGCAGGCGTTCGTGAGCGCGGCGGGGCCGTCGGGTCTGGTCGACTGCCAGTTCGTGAAGAGCGGCAACGTCTATGCGTTCGCGTACTCGAACCTCACCCATGACCCGAACGCGAAGAGCGACGCGCTCCTGTCGCTCGCACGTCAGGTCGCGGCGCGCCTGTGAGCGGAAGGAGGTGTGCGAGCGCAAGTAGCGTTGACGACATGGCGTTGCGCATCGAGATCGACCGAGACGCGTGCATGGGATCGGGCAACTGCGGCTTCTGGGCGCCCGGCGTGTTCGACCTCGACGACGACGGCATCGCGATCGTGACCAACCCCGACGGCGAGCCCGAGGACAAGATCATCCACGCCGCGCAGGGATGCCCGACCCAGGCGATCTCGGTCTACCGGGGCGACGAGCGCATCGCCTGACGCACGCCGCGCCGCTCCGCGTTCCCTGACGCCGGGGTCAGGTACGGGCCTAACATCGCCCGCATGCCCATCGGGATCTCCGAAGACCACGAGTCGCTGCACGAGGCCGTCCGCGGCTGGGTCGAACGGCACTGCCCGCCCGCCGTGCCGCGCGCGCTGCTCGACGCCGAGCGCGAGGACATGCCCTCGTTCTGGCACGCGCTGCGCGAGCAGGGCTGGCTCGGACTCCACGTCGACGAGGTGTACGGCGGCGAGGGCTACGGCATCCCCGAGCTCGCTGTCGTGCTCGAGGAGCTCGGGCGCGCCGTCGCCCCCGGGCCGTTCCTCCCGACGGTGCTCGCATCGGCCCTGCTGCAGCTGGCGGACAAGGAGATCGCGGCGGGCCTCGTTCCCGCGCTCGCCGACGGCTCGACCGTTGGCACCGTCGCGCTCGACGGCGCGCTCGACGCGCAGGACGCCGACGGCGGGCTGCGCGTGTCAGGCACGGTGTCGCCGGTGTTGTCCGGGCACCTCGCCGGACTCGTCGTCGCGCGCGCGGGCGACACGTGGTGCGTCCTGGTCGAGGGTGAGTTCACGGCGCGCGAGCTGAAGAGTCTCGACCTCGTCCGTCGTGTCGCGGAGATCACGGTCGCGGACGTCGTCGTCCCCGCATCACGTCAGCTGCGTGAGCTCGACGACATGCGTGTGCGCGAGCTCGCCGTCACGCTGTTCGCCGCCGAGGCGGTTGGTGGCGCGCAATGGTGCGTCGACACGTCGGCCGAGTACGTGAAGGTCCGTCAGCAGTTCGGCCGGCCGGTCGGGCAGTTCCAGGGGCCGAAGCACCGGTGCTCCGACATGCTCGCCCAGACCGAGCTCGCCCGCGCCGCCGCGTGGGACGCAGCGCGCGCCGCGACGGAGCCGGACGTCGCGCCGCTGACCGCGGCGGCCGCGGCGAGCCTCGCCATCGATGCCTTCGCGCACTGCGCGAAGGACTGCATCCAGAACCACGGCGGCATCGGGTTCACCTGGGAGCACGACGCGCACATGTACCTGCGCCGCGCGCTCGTCACCCGCCAGCTGCTCGGACCGTCGAGCGCGTGGCGCGTGCGCGCGGCCCGGCTCGCGCTCGACGGCGCGCGACGCGCCCTGACCGTCGACCTGCCGCCCGAGGCCGAGGCGCTGCGCGAGGAGCTGCGGTCGTTCCTCGCCGGGCTCGAACCGCTCGACGCGCAGGAGCGGCGCAACCGGCTCGCCGAGGCGGGCTACGTCGTGCCGAGCTGGCCGAAGCCGTGGGGGCGGGATGCCGACGCGCTCGAGCAGCTCGTCATCGCCGAGGAGATGAAGCGGGCCAGGATCCGCATCCCGTCGATCGCGGTCGGCGCGTGGGCGTTGCCGACGCTCATCGTGTACGGGACCGCCGAGCAGCAGGAGCGGTGGATCATGCCGACGCTGCGCGGCGAGATCAACTGGTGCCAGCTGTTCAGCGAGCCGGGAGCAGGTTCGGACCTCGCGTCGCTCACGACGCGCGCGACGCGCGTCGAGGGCGGCTGGGTGCTCAACGGGCAGAAGGTGTGGACGTCGATGGCGCGCGAAGCGGACTGGGGCATCTGCCTCGCGCGCACGAACCCCGACGCGCCGAAGCACGACGGCATCAGCTGCTTCATGCTCGACATGCGAACACCGGGGATCGACATCCGTCCGCTCCGCGAGCTCACCGGCGAAGCGTGGTTCAACGAGGTGTTCTTCGACGACGTGTTCGTCCCCGAGGACTGCCTCGTCGGACGCGAGCACGACGGTTGGCGTGCCGCGCGCACCACGCTCGCGAACGAGCGCGTGTTCATGGGGAGCGGGTCGTCGATCGGCTACGGCGTCGAGGGCTTGCTGCGCCTGCTGCAGTCGACCGGCGCCGTCGAGCACGAGGTCGCGCTCGACCAGGTGGGCGGGTTCGTCTGCGAGGCGCACGCGCTCGCGGTGCTCGGCTTCCGGTTGACGTTGAAGGCGCTCGCGGGTGCCGACCCGAGCGGTTCGGAAGCCGCGGTGCGCAAGCTGCTGGGCGCGGAGCACGACCAGCGCGTGCAAGAGGTCGGCCTCGAGATGCTCGGCGGCGCGGGCGCGGTCCACGACGGCGACGCCTCGATGTGGATCCACGGCTTCTTGTTCAACCGCTGCCTCACGATCGCGGGGGGCACGACCGACGTGCAGCGCAACGTCATCGCCGAGCGGCTGCTGGGACTGCCTCGCGACCCGTGATCGCCCCTGCGTTCTGTGAAGCGTGAGCGCGCCTCTGTGGCGGTGACGCTTCACAGGAGGCTGCCTGCTGCCGATGGTGCAGGCATGAAGCGGCTGTGCAACTGACGGTCAGCCTTCGCGCCGCAGCTCCTCGCGCAGCACGAACTTCTTGACCTTGCCCGACGGTGTGCGCGGCATCTCGTCGATCGCCCGCAGCTCCTCTGGCCACTTCTGCCGCGCGAGACCGGCGGCATCGAGGTGCGCGCGTACGTCCGTGAGCGAGGGCACCTCGCGACCGGGCAGCACGCGCACGAACGCGCACGCGTGCTCACCGAGACGCGCGTCCGGCGCGGCCACGACCGCGACCTCCGCGACGCCCGGCATGCGCGCGAGGAGGTCCTCCACCTCGGCCGCGCTGATGTTCTCGCCGCCGCGGATGATGATGTCCTTCTTGCGGTCGGTGATCGTCAGGTAGCCGTCGGCGTCGAGCACGCCGATGTCGCCGCTCGCGTACCAGCCGGCCGCGTCGAACGCCGCGTCGGTGATCGTGGGATCGGTGTAGCCCACGCACAGGTCGGGACCGCGACTCCAGATCTCGCCTGCTTCGCCGGCTGGCACGTCACGCCCGGCGTCGTCGACGAGGCGGATCTCGACGCCCGCGAGCACGCGCCCGTCCGTGAAGTTCCGCTTCGCGCGTCGCTCCTCGTGCGACGCGCCCGTCGTCGACGGGTGCTCGGTCGAGCCGTACGACCGAGTGATCGAGATCCCGAGTGCCTCGGCCCGCTCCGCGACCGACGCGGGAACCGACGACCCGCCCAGCCCGACCGCGCCGATCAACTCGCGATGCCGGTCCGTGCAGTCGGGGTGCTCGAGCAGGCTCTGGAGGAAGTACGTCGAGCCGCTCCCCGCGGTCAGGTCGGCCTCCTCCATCGCGGCGAGCACGGTCGCCGGGTCCCACACGTCGGTCAGATGGATCGACTGACCGCGCACGAGCGGCGTCAGCAGGCCGGCCTGCATGCCGATCGCGTGGCCGACGGGCGCACCGACGAGCATCGGCCGCGGGCCCGGCATCGCGTTCATCTCGACGACCTGGTGCAGCTCGGCGACGAGCGTGCGGTGCGAGTGCACGACGCCCTTCGGGTTGGCCGTCGTGCCCGACGTGTAGCCGATGACCGCCGGGGCGTCGGGGTCGACCTCGTTCGGGTGTGCGAGCCGCTCGTGCCCGAGCACGTCGTCGAACGCGACCGTGCCCGACGGCGTGTCACCCACGGTGACGACGAGCTCGAGGTCCGGGAGCTCGTCGCGCATCGAGGCCAGGTTGGCAAGGTAGTCGTTGTGCCCGAAACGGTCGGCGGTGACCAGCACTCGCGCGCGTGTCTCGCGCAGGATGTGGCGCACCTCCCTCGTGCCGTAGAAGTGCACGATCGGCACGAGCACGCTGCCGAGCATCGTGACGCCGTAGAAGGTCACCGCGGCTTCGATCCAGTTCGGGATCTGGAACGCGACGACGTCGTCCGCGCCGATGCCGCGCGCCGCGAGCCCACCCGCGAGCCGTTGCGCGCGGTCGCGCACGTCGCCGATGGTGGTGGTGACGGGGCGCTCGCGTGACCAGACCCGGAAGACGAGCTCCGGATGTGCGGTGACGCCGTCGATGACGAGATCCGCGAGTGTCTCGTCGGTCCACAGGCGCTCACGCCGGTAGCGGCGGACGAGGTCCTCGGGGACGGTCCGCAGCCGCCAATCGGGCACCATGGACGGGAGCGTACCGACACCGTTCACAAGTTGACAGCCGTGTCAGGGAACGGGTAGCAACCCGACCCCCGCCCGAGTCAGGGAGCGCGCCGCCATGGCCGAGCAGAAGCTCTTCTACGAGGACGTGAAGGAGGGCGACGCCGCGCCCGAGCTCACGCATCAGCTCACGCGCACCGACCTCGTCATGTACGCGGGCGCGTCCGGTGACTTCAACCCGATGCACACCGACCAGGTCGCGGCGCAGGAAGCGGGCCTCCCGGGCGTGTTCGGCCACGGCATGTTCACGGCGGGGCTTCTCGGCAAGGCGCTCACCGACTACGTCGGCGTCGGGAACCTGAAGACGTACAAGGTGCGGTTCACGAAGCAGACGTGGCCCGGCGAGACGCTGAAGACGTCGATCACGGTGAAGGCCAAGCGCGACGAAGGCGGCGAGCATCTCGTGGACCTCGACTGCCTCGTCGTGAACCAGGACGGCGAGTCGAAGCTCCAGGGAGAGGCGACGGCGTCACTCCCGAGCCGGGTCTGACGTCGGCGGGAACGAACCTCGATGGCGCGGCCCGCGATGCGCTTCGACCTGCCGAGCCCGGACAACGAGACGCGTCCGTTCTGGGACGCGGCGCGCGACGGTCGTCTGATCGTCAAGCACTGCCAGGACTGCGGTGAGTACTCGTTCTACCCGCGGCCGTTCTGCCCGAAGTGCTGGAGCCCGCGCGTCGAGTGGGCCGAGGTCAGCGGAAAGGCGACGCTGTACACGTGGTCCGTCGTCCACGTGAACGACCTGCCCCCGTTTCCCGAGCGCGTGCCGTACGTCGCCGCGATCGTCGAGCTCGACGAGGGCCCGCGGATGATGACGAACGTCGTCGACTGCGCCTTCGACGACCTGCGCGTCGGCATGCCGGTCGAGGTGACGTTCCGCCCGACGAGCGACGAGTTCACGCTGCCGTTGTTCCGCCCGGCCACGGCGTGACCGCGCGGCCCCGTCCGGCGTCATGATGAGGGCATGACGTACCAGGACTTCAACTTCCCGTTCGAGGGACCGCTGCACGAGGTCTTCCCGGCGTTGCACGCCGCGCAGAACTCGTACATGGCCCAGATCGACTCGCTGCGCGCGCCCGACCGCAAGACGCACGAGCTCATCCGGCTCGTGTGCACGGTGGTGCTGCGGAACCCGCCCGGGATCCAGCGTCACGCGATGCTCGCTCGCGAGGTCGGCGCGACGTGGGAGGAGGTCCTCGGCTCGATCATGTTGACGATCCCCGGCTTCGGGTTGCTGCCGGCCGTCGAGGCCATCCCCTCGGCGCGGCGCGGCTTCGACGCCGCGCCACCCGCGGAGGCCGACTGACGTGACCGAGGTAGGTGAGCGCGTGTCCGACGAGACGGCGGTGCCGTTCCGGATGCTGCCCCGGCTCGACGACCGCAACCGGTTCTTCTGGACGTCGGGTGCAGACGGCCGTCTGCGCTTCCTGCGCTGCCAGGACTGCGGGTACTACGTGCACCCGCCGACGCCGCGGTGCCCGAAGTGCCTCTCGAAGGACGTCGTCCCCGAGCCGGTGTCCGGACGAGCGACGGTCGCGACGTACTCGATCAACCACCAGCCGTGGATGCCCGGTCCCGAGTTGCCGTACGTCGTGGCGATCGTCGAGATCGTCGAGCAGCCCGACGTGCGGCTCACCACGAACATCGTCGGGTGCGCGCCGGACGACGTGACGATCGGCATGCCCGTGCGCGTCGTCTTCGAGCGCCATCCCGACGACCCCGACGACGTGTACCTGCCGCTGTTCGAGCCGGACGGGAAGGGCGCGTGATGGCGGCCGACAACGGCGCGAACGAGATCATCGAGCGGCGCGCGTGCATCACCGGGGCCGGACAGTCCGAGATCGGCCGTCGCCTGTTCCGCGACCCGCTCGACCTGACGCTCGACGCGTGTCTCGCGGCGATCGACGACGCCGGGTTGACGGTCGCCGACATCGACGGTCTGTCGACGTACCCGGGGCCGATGGACGTCCCGCCGGGGTTCTCGGGCGCGGGCGCGTACGACGTGATGGACGCGCTGCGTCTTTCCGTTGGTTGGTACAACAGCGGCCTCGAGACGTCGGGCCAGCTCGGTTCCGTCATCAACGCGTGTCTCGCGGTCGCGTCCGGACTCGCCACGCACGTCGTGTGCTTCCGCAGCGTGTGGGAGGGCAGCGCGCAGGGCGCCAAGGGTCGCTCCGCGGTGATGCCGGGCGGTGGCGGTGACGGCGGGGGCGGCAGCGGTGGCGGCGGGGGTGGTGGCGGTGGTCCGGTTCGGATCCCGCGCGCGGGCGGCTTCCAGCAGTGGACGTTGCCGTTCTCGGCGCCGTCCGCCGCGATCTGGATCGGGATGTTCGCCCAGCGTCACTTCCACCAGTACGGGACGACGCGCGACCAGCTCGCGCAGATCGCGTTGAACGCGCGGAAGAACGCGGCGCTGAACCCGAACGCGATCTACACCGACCCCATGTCGATGGACGACTACTTCGCGGCGCGCATGATCTCGACGCCGTTCTGCCTCTTCGACTGCGACGTTCCGTGCGACGGCGCGACCGCGGTCGTCGTGTCGCGTCGTGACGCGGCCGACGGATTGCGCAAGACGCCGATCCAGGTCGAGGCGGTGGGCGCCGCGATCCGCGGCCGTCCGTCGTGGGACCAGTTCGACGACCTGTCGACGATGGCGAACCGCGACGCGGGCGCGCAGCTGTGGACGCGCACCGATCTGCGCCCGTCCGATGTGCAGATCGCCGAGCTCTACGACGGGTTCAGCTTCCTCACGATGAGCTGGCTGGAGGCGCTCGGGCTGTGCGGTGTGGGGGAGAGCGGCCCGTTCGTCGAGGGTGGCGCGCGCATCGCGCGCGACGGCGAGCTCCCGCTCAACACGCACGGCGGGCAGCTCTCGGGCGGACGGTTGCACGGCTACGGGTTCCTGCACGAGGCGTGCGTGCAGCTCTGGGGCGAGGCCGGCGACCGCCAGGTGCCGAGCCGACCGGAGGTCGCGATCGCGGCGGCGGGCGGCGGCAACACCTGTGGCTGCCTCCTCCTGACCCACCGCTAGCCACAATTGTGGTTCGGCGCGCCTATGTGGCGCCGAACCACAAGAGTGACGAGGTCACGCGGCGAGCGCCGTACGAATCGCGGCGACGAGGTCCGTCGGATCGCGGACGTCCGCGGCGGTCGCGTGGAAGACCTGCCAGCCGAGCGCCTGGATGCGGTTCCGTCGAGCGAGATCGCGCTCGTGTTGCCCGCGACCACTGTGGTGCTCGTAGCTGTCGTACTCGATCGCGAGACGGCGTTCGGGATACGCCGCGTCGACGCGCGCGACGAAGTGCGGGCCGTCGCAGATGTCGAACTGGAGTACCGGGTCCGGGAGACCACGACGGCGCAGGGCGCGGACGAGCCGGCGCTCGGGGATGCTCTCGGGAACGCGGCCTGAAGGATCGCGTGCGCGGAGCACGGCACGGATGACTTGGCGGCCACGACGCCCGGGTCGGTCGAGGTCGATGGCCCGCTTCGCAAGACGGTCGATCGTTGTCAGGCCGCGCCGGAGCGCGTCGTCGACCGCCTCTTCGAGCGCCGCGAATCCCAGGTAGCGACCGAGGTCGATGAGCGTGCGGTCGATGGTGGTGACCGGGATGTCGTCCCTCGTCGTTCGGTCCGAGTCGGGGAGATCGATGGACTGGTGACATGCGACGCCGGGCAAGCGGTGCCACCGCGGTCCGTGGACCATCACCTCGAGCCGTCCGGGCTCCAGACCGGGCAGGCCCCACACGAGCCCGGCGGCGCGGTGCGATGCGAGCGCCGTTCCGCTCGTCGCGAGGCACGCGGCGAGCAGGTCCTGATGCCAGTCCGGCGGGTAGCCCTCGATCCGGTAGACGCCAGGACGCATCTTCGTCCACCGCCGCTGGGCGAGGCGCCGGCGAACGATCGTGCCCGTTGCGCCGAGCGCGACGAGCTGCTCGTACGTGACGAGCCCGCGTTGCGAGCTCGCGATCGCGGCGACAGCCGCATCGAACCCTGGCCCGGTGCCCATGATCAGACATGCAACCAGCGGGGTGTGTCAGTAACCGCCACAATTGTGGTTCAGCGCTCGTTGAGCGCGCTGAACCACAATTGAGGAACGGGCTCAGCCGTCGAGCGCGATCGAGGCGAGCTCGGCGAGGTGGTCGTCGCTGGTGCCGCCGACCTGCCTGAGCGACATCAGCCGCTTCAGATAGAGGTGGATGTCGTGCTCCCAGGTGAAGCCGACGCCGCCGAAGACCTGGAGCGCGCTCGCGCCCACCCGGTAGAGCTCGTCCGACGCGAACGCCTTCGCCATCGTCGCGGCGCGGTGGCGCTCGCACGCGTCGGCGGCGTCCAGGGCCCAGCACGCGTAGTACGCGCCGGCGCGAGCCAGCTCGACGGCCTGGAGCATGTCCGCGCAGAGGTGCTGGACGGCCTGGAACGATCCGATCGGCCGCCCGAACTGCTCGCGTGCCTTCGCGTACTCCACCGCGAGCTCCAACGCGCGCGCTGCCGCGCCTACGCCGTCGACCACGTCGGCCACCGCGAGCCGGTCGACGACCTGCGCGACGGCACCCGTTGCACAACCACCGCCGCTGTTGCCGCGGTCGTCGTCGCCCAGACGGCGTGCACGCGCACCGTCGAGCACGACGGTGGCCTCCTTGCGCGTGCCGTCGACGGTCGGCGTCGCGTCGACCGCGACCGCGGGATCGGCCGCGTCGACGGCGAAGACGCCGAGCTCGCCGTCCGCGCCGCTCGCGACGACGAACACGACGTCGGCCGCGGACGCGTCGCGGACGTGCACCTTCGTCCCGTCGACGCGCCACTCGTCGTCCGCGACGCGTGTCGCGCGCGTCACCGGCGAGCGCCATTGGTACCGGCGCGCCGGCTCGAGCAGAGCGACCGTTCCGACCGTCTCGCCGGAAGTGAGCGCGGCCATCCACGTCTCGCGGTCACGCTCGGTCCCCGCCAGCGCGACGACGCCGACCGCACCGACCGCCGACGAGGTGAACGGGCCGGGGTGCACCGCTCGGCCCAGCTCCTCGAGCACGACCGCCGTGTCGACCATCGCAGTCGCGCTCGACGGATCGGCGAGCGCGGTCACACCGAGCGATGCGAGCCCTCGCCAGACGTCGTCGCTCGTGCCGCGCGCGTCGTCGAGCATCGACCGGACGTACGGCGACACGGGCGCTCGCTCGGAGAGGAAGCGCCGAACCGTGGCGCGCAGCTGTTCCTGCTCGGGCGAGAATTCGAGATCCAACGCGACTCTCCAGACCTGACGGGGGCGTCAGGGTAACGAGTAGGGTCGGCGCCATGCACCTGCGCTACGGCGAGGCCGAGGAGGCGTTCCGCGCGGAGCTCGTCGCGTGGCTGGAGGCGAACGTCCCGCCGCCCGAGGTCCTGGCTCAGCCGAAGCTGTCGAGCGCGAACCTCACCGACTGGTCGCGCGCGTGGCAGCGGACGCTGTTCGACGCGGGCTGGCTCGTTCCCGGCTGGCCGCCCGAGCTCGGCGGCCGGAACGCGACGCCGACGCAGCAGATGATCTACTTCGAGGAGTTCAAGAAGCGGGAGATCCCTCGCAGCCTCAACCCGCAGGGTCTCGGGATCATCGCCCCGTCGATCAAGGACTACGGCACCGACGCGCAACGCGAGCGGTTCCTCCTCCCAACGCTGCGCGCCGAGATCGCATGGTGTCTCGGTATGAGCGAACCGGCCGCCGGAAGCGATCTCGCGAGCCTTCGGACGCGCGCCGTGCTCGACGGGGATCACTTCGTCGTCAACGGGCAGAAGGTGTGGACGTCCGGTGCGCATCACGCTGACTGGTGCCTGTGCTTCGTGCGCACGGATCCCGACGCGCCGAAGCACCGTGGCATCAGCGCGCTCATCATCGACATGCGGACGCCGGGTGTCGAGGCGCGCCCCTTCGCCGAGCTCTCCGATCCCGACTACCTCGACTTCAACGAGGTCTTCTTCACCGATGCCGTCGTCCCCGCCGAGAACCTGCTCGGCGAGCTCAACAAGGGATGGCCGATCACGCAGGGGTCGCTCGCACACGAGCGGGCGATGCTGTGGATCGACTACGCGTACGACATGGACCGCGCGGTCCAGAAGCTCGTCGCGCTCGGTGCGGAGCCCGGTCCGGACGGCCGACCGCTCCGCGAGGACGCGCGCTTCCGTGACGAGGTCGCCGGCTTCGCGATCGATGCGCAGGCGCTGACGCTCATGGGCTACCGCGGCTTCTCGAAGTTCATGCGGGGGAAGGCGTCCCCGGAGCACTCGCTCCTGAAGCTGTACGGCAGCGAGTCGGTGCAGAAGTGCCTCGACGCCGGTGCGGAGGCGCTCGGCGCCGCGGGCATCGACTCCTCGTTCCGCGGGCCGTCCCTGTGGAGGGACGGCGCGTGGATCGTGCAGTGGATGCGTTCGTTCTCCGGGACGATCCCGGGCGGCACGAGCGAGATCCAGCGCAACATCATCGCCGAGCGCGTCCTCGGCCTCCCGCGCGCCTGACGACCAGGCGCCGCAGTTGCCGTCGCGTCAGCTACGCAGCAGCGCGCCCGGGCGCGTTTCGACCGCCTCGGGCAGCGGCTTGCCGTCGGCGTGGATCGGCGTGCCGTTGACGACGACGTGCGCGATGCCCTCGGGTCCGTCGGCGACCAGACGCTCGGCGCCGGCGGGGAAGTCGCGCACGCGACGCAGCGGCCCGGGCGCGACCGCGTCGGGGTCGAGCACGACGACGTCGGCCGTCATGCCCTCCGCGATCACACCGCGGTCGCGCAGGCCGAACACGCGCGCGGGCTCGGCGGTGAGCTTGTGGATCGCGCGCTCGAAGCTCAACGCGCCGCGCTCGCGCACCCAGTTGCCCAGCAGGTCGGTGGGCAGGCACGCGTCGCACAGCTGGCTGACGTGCGCGCCCGAGTCGGCGAGGCCGAGCATCATCCCGTCGGTCCGCAACAGCTCCGCGATGAGGTCGTCGTCGTCGTTCGCCACGACCTGCCGGAACCGGGTGTCGAGGTCTTCCGACAGCGCGACCTCGACCATCACGTCGAGCGGCGCGCACCCGCGCTCCGCCGCGACTTCCGACAGCGGACGCCCCACCAGCTCGGGATGGGTCGACGTCTCCGCGACCGACACGAGGTGCCAGCGCGGCCGCAGGAACCGACCGTGGTCGAGCTCGTCCTGTGCACGTGCGCGCCACGACGCGTCCGCGTACCGGGCCGCGCGCTCGGACGGGGGCAACGCGAGGATCTCGCCGAAGATCGGCACGACCTGGAACGTGAACGGCTCGCGCAGGTTGAACTGGAACGTCAGCGGGCGGCAGCTCACCTGGGGCCACACGTCCGAGCCCTTCGCGCGCTCAGCCGTGTTCAGCTCGGCCATCGACGCCGCCCACGGCGTGCCCTTCATCGTCAGCAGCGCGGTCCAGGTCATCGGCACGCCGACCTCGCGCTGCAGCTCGTACAACCGTTGGTGCGTCAGCGCAGGCCCCGGGATGATCTCGACGACGCCCTTGCCCGCCTCGCCGAGCACGCGGATCAGCGTCTCCATCTCCTCGGCGCTCGCGAGCCGTGACGGGACCGGACGGCCGGCGTCGCCCGCGTGCGTGGGGGAGAGGCTCGTCGCGAACCCGGCCGCGCCGGCGTCCAGCGACTCGCGCACGACGCTCGCCATGCGCGCGATCTCGTCGGACGTCGCCTCGCGGTCGTAGCCGTCGTCGCCCATGACCCAGAGCCGCACCGCGGTGTGCCCGACGTAGCACGCGTAGTTGAGGACCGTGCCGCGTCGCTCGACCGCGTCGAGGTACTGCCCGAACGTCTCCCAGTCCCACGGCAGCCCGGCTTCGAGCGCGGCGAGGCTCATGTCCTCCACGTGCTCGAGCGTGCGTGCCATCAGCCCGCGGTGCTCGGGACGGCACGGCGCGAGGCTGAACCCGCAGTTCCCGGCGACCACGGTCGTCACGCCGTGCCAGCACGACGGCGTGAGCGCCGGGTCCCAGAACACCTGCGCGTCGTAGTGCGTGTGCACGTCGACGAAGCCGGGCGTGACCGCCATCCCCGACGCGTCGAGCTCCCGCGCGGCACCGGCGTCGATCGAGTCGCCGATCGCGGTGATGCGGTCACCGGTGATCGCGACGTCGGCGCGCCGGCCCGGCGCACCCGTCCCGTCGACGACCGTCCCGCCCCTGATGACGACGTCCGCAGCCATGGCACACCTCTCGCGCTCGACCGGTCCCGACAGTCTGGCCCACCGCCAACCTTGACGCTCGTGTCAGGTTTGACCACACTGCCCCGCATGGCGTCGACCCTCCCTGCGACCGTTCCGTCCACGATGCGCGCGGCCGTCTACAAGGGCGACCGGCGCGTCGAGGTCGAGGACCGGCCCGTCCCGGATCTCGGCCCGCACGACGTCCTCCTCGAGGTCAGTCACTGCGGGATCTGCGGGTCGGACATCCACCACTTCCTCGAGGGTTGGGGCGCGCGGAACGCGATCGGCGGGCACGAGTTCTCGGGCGTCGTCGTCGCGACCGGTCCGGAGGTCACCGACTGGCACGCCGGCGACGAGGTCATCGGCGGCCCGTCGCCCAAGTGCGGCGAGTGCGAGTTCTGCCGGGCCGGCCGGCCGTCGCTGTGCTCGGGCCGCAAGCCCGTCGGCGAGGGCGGTGGGTTCCAGGGCGCCTTCGCCGACTACGTGAAGGTGCTCGACGCCGAGCTGATCCGCGTGCCGGAGAACGTGTCCTTGCGTCACGCGGCGCTCACGGAGCCGCTCGCGGTCGCGCTGCACGGCATCACGCGCAGCGGCGTGCAACCGGGTCAGCGCGCGCTCGTGACCGGCGCGGGCCCGATCGGCTCGCTGACGGTCGCCGCGCTGATCGCGAAGGGGATCACGGACGTCGTCGTGAGCGAGCCGTCCGAGGCGCGCCGCGCGCTGTGCGAACGGCTCGGCGCGCGCACCGTCCTCCCCGACGAGCTCGTCGGCCCGCCGTCGCCCAACTACCTCGTCGACGAGCCGTTCGACGTCGCGCTCGAGTGCTCCGGCAACGCGCGCGCGATGGAGACGGCGCTCGAGCAGCTGAAGCGGACGGGCACGCTCGTGCTCGTCGGCGCGGGCATCCAGCCGCCGCGCTTCAACCCGAGCCGCATCCTGCTGCAGGAGCTCGTGATCACGGGTGCGTTCTGCTACGACGGCGACGGGTTCGACGCCGCGCTCGCGCTGCTCGCGTCACCCGGCTTCCCGCGCGACGAGCTCGTCGAGGCGGACGACATCGGACTGGAGGCACTGTTCGACGCGGTCGAGCGGCTCCACGAGGGCGCGATCCCGGCGAAGGTGCTCGTCGCGCCGCGCAGATCCCGGGAGGGAGCGAAGACATGAGCGGAATCGAGTGGACGCGCAAGCCGCGGTTCAACCACGTGGCGATGAGCGTGCCGTCCGAGCTGCTGGAGCCCGCCGGCCGCAAGCTCCTGACCGACTTCTACGGCGAGGTGTTCGGCTGGCAGGAGTTCCCGACCGAGACGGTCGACGGCCGGAAGCTCGTGTTCGGCTGCTACGACATCGACCAGTTCGTGTTCCTCATCGCGGACGACCCGCCGATGACGTGCCCGCGGCTCGATCACTTCGGATTCGCCGTGTACTCCCGGGACGACTTCGACGGCATCCTGACCCGCGCCAAGGCGTACCGCGAGCACGATGAGCGCGTCGACATCATCGACGAGGAGCTCGAGGACCACGGGATGCTCTCGATCACGAACTGCTACGTGCGCTACCTCCTCCCGATGATGGTCGAGGTCCAGTGGTGGCAGTTCGCGGACACGAGCGCGAAAGCGTGAGCGCGGCCGGCATCGAGTACGGCGCGTTCGTCCCCCAGGGGTGGAAGCTCGAGTACTCCGGCGTGTCCGCAACGGACGCGTGGGAGCGCTCCAAGCAGGTCGCGCGCGAGGCGGAGCAGCTCGGCTACGACCACCTCTGGGTGTACGACCACGTCGAGACCGTCCCGCGCCGCGAGCCGACCCACGTGTTCGAGGCGTTCACCACGCTCGCCGCGATCGCGCAGGTCACCTCGACGATCCGTCTCGGGCAGCTCGTCACGTGCGCGGCCTACCGGAACGCAGGCCTGCTCGCCAAGGAGGCCGCGTGCGTCGACGTGTTCTCCGGCGGTCGGCTGATCCTCGGTCTCGGCGCGGGCTGGTACCGCCGCGAGTACGAGGCGTACGGCTACGACTTCCCGTCCGCGGGTGAGCGCCTGCAGGTCCTCGACGAGACGCTGACGGTCGTGAAGCGGATGTGGACCGAGGAGACCGTCACCTTCGACGGCAAGCACCTGCACTTCGACGGCGCGTACTGCGACCCGAAGCCGATCCAGCAGCTTCCGCCCGTCTGGGTCGGTGGCGGGGGCGAGAAGGTGACGCTCGGGATCGCGGCCCGCCATGCGGACGCGACGAACTGGCAGGTCGGGCTGGACGCGTTCGTGCGCAAGTCACAGGTGCTACGGGAGCACTGCGAGCGCGCGGGTCGTGACTTCGACGGGATCGTGCGGACGCACGGGCCCGACTGCCGGATCTTCGAGACCGACGCCGACCTGCGCCGGTGGATGGACGAGCCCGACGGCGGCGACCTCTGGGGCAACGACGACCCGGAGGAGTACGTGCGCGACAACCTCGTCGGGACGGTGGAGCAGGTGACCGAGAAGGTGCAGGCGTTCGTGGACGCCGGGTGCCGGGCGTTCGTGCTGTGGTTCCGCGACGCGCCGTCGTCGGCGAGCCTCGAGGCGTTCGCCCGTGAGGTCGCGCCCCAGATCACGGCATGACGCGGTGCGCCGGTCCGGGCGCGGCGGGTCGTATCATCCCCCGGATGTCCCGGGCGGCGCGATGAAGCTCGACCCCGGCGCGCCCGTCACCGTCGCGGAGCGCCCCACGGGTGCGCGCCCGCTCGAGGAGCGGTCGTGGTGGCGGCCGCTCGTCGCCTGGGCGATCGCCGGGATGCTGCTGGTGGCGGTCGTGCTGCGCTTCGTCACCAAGAGCGACCTGTGGCTCGACGAGGCGCTCTCGGTCAACATCTCGCGCCTCCCGCTGAAGGACCTCCACCAGGCGCTCAAGCAGGACGGCGCGCCGCCGCTCTACTACCTCCTGCTGCACGGCTGGATCTCGCTCTTCGGCACGTCGGACCTCGCGGTCCGGTCGTTGTCGGGCATCATCGGCGTCCTCACACTGCCGGTCGCGTGGCTGTGCGGACGCCGCATCGCGCGCGACGACCACCAGCGCAGCTGGCTCCCGTGGGCGGCCGTCCTCGTGGTCGGGTTCTCGCCGTACGCGATTCGGTACTCGACCGAGACGCGCATGTACGGGCTCGAGATCCTGCTCGTCCTGCTCGGGTACCTCGCGCTGCGCGGCGCGCTCGACGGGCCCCGCTGGACGAACCTGGTCGGCCTCGCGCTCGTCACCGGGCTGCTCCTCTACACGCAGTACTGGGCGCTGTACCTCGTCGTCGTCATCGGGGTCGCGCTCGCGTACGCGTCGTGGCGCGGCGACAACCGGCGCCATGCCCGGCTCGCGCTCGGCGCGATCGTCGTCGGTTGCCTCACGTGGGCGCCGTGGATCCCGACGTTCCTGTACCAGACGAGGCACACGGGCACGCCGTGGGGCCGTCCCGTCGCGCCACCGACCGGGATGGCGTTCACGTTCCTCGACTTCGCCGGCTCCAACCGGACCGAGGGCTGGCTCCTCGTCCTGCCGCTGTTGCTGCTCGCCCTGCTCGGCGTCTTCGCGCGAGCCATCGACCCGAACCGCATCGAGGTCGACGTTCGCACGTTGCCCGGTGTGCGCTGGGAAGCGCTGATCGCGTTCGTCACGCTGCTCTTCGGGCTCACCGCGTCGTTCGCGGCCCGGAGCGCCTTCCAACCTCGCTACGCCGCCATCATGTTCGGGCTGTTCGCGCTCGTCGTCGCGTACGGGACGCTCGTGTTCGCGCGCTACACGCTGCGGGTCGCCGCGCTGCTCGTCGTCGTCGCGCTGGGCTTTGCCGGCGGCGTCCGCAACGTCGTCGAGAACCGCACCCAGGCGTTCCAGTCCGCGAACGACATCAAGGCCCGCAGCCACCCGGGCGACGTCGTCGTGTACTGCCCCGACCAGGTCGCTCCCGACGTGTCGCGCCTGCTGCCCGCGAGCCTGCGCCTCGTGCAGGGGACGTTCCCGGGCTTCCGCGCGCCCGAGCGGGTGGACTGGATCGACTACGCGACCCGCAACGAGGCCGCCGACATCAACACGTTCGCCAAGCAGGTGCTCGCGACGGCCGGCACCCACGACATCTGGTACGTCTACTCGCCGGGCTACCGGACGTACGGCACGAAGTGCGAGGACCTGATCACCGCCTTCGCGGCCTCGAGGACGCCCGACCGGCTCGTCGCCCCCGACGACGTCAACTACTTCGAGTACATGGGTCTTGTGCACTTCCCCGCACGCACCCCCTGACCGCCCGGTGCCGGCCGGATGGCCCGGCGCCCACGTCCCGTCCTAGGCTTGCCACGCTCCGGGGTCACGGATGGCGGACGGACACGAGGGCGGGGACAGATGAGGAACACGTTCACGTCGCGGGCGGCGGCCGTCGTCGTCGCCGCGACCACCGTCGTGGCGCTCGGGGCATGCAGCTCCTCGGGCTCGGCGAAGTCGTCACGTCGGACGACGTCGACCAGCGCGGCGACGACGACCACCACGGCGGTCGTCCCCAAGGTGACCGTCGCACCGACCACCGGCCTGCACGACGGCCAGGGCGTCGACGTCACGGCGACGGGGTTCCCTCCGAACACGCAGCTCGCGGTCCAGCAGTGCGCGGACAAGGGCCAGCAGACGACGCCCGGTGACTGCGACCTCGACAAGACCGTCTCGGTGACGTCGGACGTCGCCGGCATCGTCCACACGTCGCTGCGCGTGACCGTCGGGCCGTTCGGTACGAACAAGGTCACGTGCGCACCGCCGCAGCGGTGCCTCGTGCTCGTCGAGGTCGTGCCCGGCCGGACCGGGCTCAACGCGTTCGCGCCGATCACGTTCGGGGCCTAGCTTCTCGCCGCATGGCGCCCGACCCGAAGTCGTTCCTGCTGACCGACGACGTCCACCGGTACCTCGTCGAGCACGGCACACCACCCGATCGCGTGCAGGAGTCGCTGATCACCGCGACCCGCGAGCTGGGCGCCTTCGCGGGCATGCAGATCGCGCCCGAGCAGGGTGCGTTCATGACCGTCCTCGCACGGCTCGTCGGCGCGCAGCACGCGATCGAGATCGGCACGTTCACGGGCTACTCCGCGCTGTGCATCGCGCGCGGGCTGGCCGACGGCGGCCACCTGCTGTGCTGCGACGTCAGCGAGGAGTGGACGTCGATCGGCCGGCGGTTCTGGGAGCAGGCGGGAGTCGCAGACCGCATCGACCTCCGCATCGGCCCCGCGCTCGACACCCTCCGCGCGCTGCCCGACGACACGACCTTCGACTTCGCCTTCATCGACGCCGACAAGCGCAACTACGGCGCGTACTACGACGAGGTGCTCGCGCGGCTCGTGCCGAACGGCGTGATCCTCGTCGACAACGTGCTGTGGGGCGGTGGTGTGCTCGACGAGTCGCAACAGGACGACGACGTCCGCGCGATCCGCGCGTTCAACGACCGCGTCGCGGCCGACGACCGCGTCGACACCGTCATGCTTCCTATCGCCGACGGGCTCACGCTCGTCCGCAAGCGCAGCTGACCCGGGCCCGATCTCCGCACGCATGGGCCCGTTCCGGAACGGGTACCGCTCCGCGGTGACCACGCGCACGATCGATCCGCGCGACCTCGCCCACGAGGCGGCGGACACGCTCCACCGCGAGGAGCAGGAGTACGCACACGGCCGCGCGCGCCCGCTCGGCGGCTACGCGGCGCTGCTGACCGTCTACGGGAGCGGCGTCGCTGCCCTCGCGGTCGCGATCCGAAGGACAGGGAGGCTGCCCGAGCGGATCCCGGCCGGCGATCTCGTCCTCATGGCGATCGCGACGCACAAGCTCAGCCGGCTCGTGGCGAAGGACACCGTCACCGCGATCGTCCGCGCGCCGTTCACGCGCTTCGACAAGTCGATCGGCGAGGGCGAGGTGCAGGAGCAGGTGCGCGGCACCGGCGTCCGCCACGCGACGGGTGAGCTGCTGACGTGCCCGTTCTGCATCGGCCAGTGGATCGCGACGGGCTTCGTCGGCGGCTACGCGCTCGCGCCGCGCGCGACGCGCATGATCGCGTCCGTGCTCGCGCTCCTCGCCGGCAGCGATGCGCTCCAGTTCGCGTACTCCGCGCTGCGCGAGTCGGAGCAGTAGAGCGACGAGCTACATCGGGTTCGTGCGCATGAACCCCGTGTAGATGCTCGCGAACTTCGCGTTCAGCTCGCTCGGCAGCTCGTGGATCGTGCCGAGCTGACGCGCGCCCCACACGATCTCCGCCGTCCGCTCGACGAGCGCCGCGATCTTCATCGCGTGGTGGGGGTTCGCACCGACGGTCAGGAGCCCGTGGTTCGCCATCAGCACCGCGCTGCGGTCGCCGACGTGCTTCGCCACCTCCTCGGCCAGCGCCTCGGAGCCTGTCTCCCGGTACTCGGCGACCGGGACGTCACCGCCGACGTACACGACGAACTCCTCGATGACCGCCGGGATCGGCTGGCGGACCGAGGCGAACATCGTCGCGAACTTGGCGTGCGAGTGGATGACCGCGCCGATGTCCGTGTGCAGGCGCAGCGCGGTGCAGTGCAACGCCTTCTCCGACGTCGGCCCCCGGGTGCCGTCGACCACGTTGCCGTCGGGGTCGCACACCACGAGGTCTTCGAGCGCCATGGTCTCGTACGGCAACGACGAGGGCGTGAGCAGGACGTTGCCGTCGGGGAGTCGAGCCGAGAGATTGCCGGACGTACCCTCGACCAGACCCTTGCGGAGCATCTCCTTCGCCGTCGCGAGGAGCATCTCCTTCGTCTGCTGCACGTCGAGCTGGTCCGCCATGTCACGTCCCTCCTGTCGGTACGTCTCGGTCAGGCGCGGTCGAGGACCTCGGGGTTGCAGATGTGGACGGGCCGCTCGCCGTTCAGCAGGCGGACGAGGTCGTCGGCGATCAGGCACGAGTGGTTCGCCTCGGTGTCGTACGTCGCGCCCCCGATGTGGGGCGTGAGCACGACATTGCTCATCGTGCACAGCGGGTGATCCGTCGGTAGGTGCTCGCCCTCGAAATGGTCGAGGCCCGCGCCCCCGAGGTGCCCGGACTGGAGCGCGGCGACGAGCGCGTCCGTGTCGTGCAGCGCGGCGCGTGCCGTGTTGACGTAGATCGCGCCGTCCTTCATGCCCGCGAACTGGTCGGCGCCGATCATGCCGGTCGTCTCGGGCGTGACGACCGCGTGCATCGAGACGACGTCCGACTCCGCGAGGAGGTCGTCGAGCGAGTGCGTGGCCTCCGCGGCGTAGGGGTCGTACGAGATGACGCGCATCCCGAGGCCCTCGAGCCGCCACTTCGTCGCCCGGCCGACCGCGCCGAGGCCGACGATGCCGGCCGTCCGCCCGGACAGCTCCCACGCGCGGAACCGTTGGTAGGGGATGGTGCCGTCGCGGAACACCTGGCCCTCCCGGACGTCGCGGTCGGCGGGCACGACGCCGCGGTTGACCGCGAACAGCAGCGCCACGGTGAGCTCGGCGACGCCGTTGGCGTTGCGCCCGGGCGCACGCAACACGGGGATGCCGCGCTGGGTCGCGGCCGCGATGTCGACGTTGTTGGGATCACCGCGGCACGACCCGACCGCGACGAGCGGCAGGTCGAGGACCGGGCCCTTCACGCTGTCGCTCTCGACGACGAGGATGTCCGCCCCCTCGTCCTTCACGCGCTCCGCGAGCTGCTCCGAGCCGTAGATGCGCAGCGGCTGCTGCTCGATCCACGGGTCGTACACGACCTCGGCGATCTCGCGCAGGGTGTCGAGCCCCTCGCCGCGGAACGGCGCGGTGACCAGGGCCTTGTGGGCGTCCGTCATGGGCGCAGTCTCGCGCGCCGGAGCGTTCCCTGACTAACGTGTCAGGTTTGCGAGCCGGTGCGGCGACCGGAGACGAGCGAAGCGACCGCAGGGAGCTCGCCAGCGAACGAACGACGCGGGCGGTGCACGGTGAACTCCCGTGCCCTGCAGCGAGGGAGTGAGCGAGAAGACATTGCCGATTCACTACGCCAAGGACGACGAGCACATCGTGCTCATCACGATCGACCGGCCCGACGCGCGCAACTCGGCCGACATGGAGCACTTCAAGCAGCTGCGCGAGTCGTGGGAGCGCTTCAACGAGGACGACGACGCCTGGGTCGCGATCATCACCGGCGTCGGGGACGCGTTCTTCACCGGTGCCGACCTCAAGCGGTACATCCCGGAGATCACGAAGTTCCAGAAGCAGATCGCCGAGGAGGGCTTGAAGGAGCTCAACGGCTACCGGATCGACGACGGGACGCGCGCCGTGCTGCGCAACGTCCCGATCTTCAAGCCGATCGTCGCCGCGGTGAACGGGTTCTGCACCGCGGGCGGCATGGAGATGCTCGGCGGCACTGACCTGCGGATCGCCTGCCCGGAGGCGAAGTTCGCGGTGATGGAGCCGAAGCGGGGGCTGTTCGCGGGTGGCGGCACGACGGTGCGCCTCCCTCGCCAGATCCCGTGGCCGCAGGCGATGGAGTTCCTCTTGTGCGCCGACCTGATCCCGGCGCAGCGCGCGTTCGAGATGGGGCTGCTGAACGCGGTCGTCCCGCGCGAGCAGCTGCTCGACGCCGCGTACGAGCTCGCGCGTCGCATGACGGTGAACGCGCCGCTCGCCGTGCAGGCGACGAAGCGCAGCGCGTTGCAGGGCCTGTACTTCGACGAGGACACGACGCGTCTGCTGCGCGAGTCGCTCGCGTCGGTCGCGTCGTCGCTGCGCGACGCGGGCGACCCGGAGGCTGCGCTGAAGAGCGCGGCCGACGCGCTCGACGGGCTCGTCAAGGACCTGCGCACGCCGTTCGAGAAGGAGAGCAAGCTGTCGTCGAAGATCTTCCAGACCGAGGACGCGAAGGAAGGTCCGAAGGCGTTCGCCGAGAAGCGTCCGCCCCGCTGGCAGGCGAAGTGAGCGGGACCATCGATCCCCGGACGCCGTGCGTCATCGGGGTCGCGCAGCACACGTGGCATCCCGAGGACGTCGGCGACGAGGGCGCGCCCGAGCCGCTCGTCATGTGGGAGGACGTCGCGCGCGCGGCCGCAGCCGACGCCGGCGCGCGTGCGGACGTCGTCCGCGCGCTCGACAGCGTGCAGATCGTCTACTGCCAGACGTGGCAATACGACGATCCCGTCGAGCGGCTGGTGGCGCGTCTCGGCATCTCGCCGCCGACGCGGCACTACTCCGGCATCGGCGGCACGACCCCGCAGGTGCTCGTGTCGCAGCAGTGCGAGGCGATCCTGCGCGGCGACGTCGACCTGGCGCTCGTCACAGGTGCCGAGGCGCTCGCGACGCAACGCCGGTACAAGCAGCGCGGTGAGCGGCCGTCGTACAGCTTCAAGCCCGCGGACAAGCGCGGGTTCCCGTGGGAGGCGCCGTTCCACCCGGCCGAGGTCGCGCACGACGTGTTCCAGGCGTGGCTGACGTTCGCCATCTTCGACAACGCGCGACGTGCCCACCTCGGGGTCGGTCTCGACGAGTACCGGCGCGCCCTCGGCGAGCTCCTGTCGCCGATGACCGCGGTCGCGGCGGCGAACCCGCACGCGTGGTTTCGCGTCGAGCGCTCGGCGCAGGAGATCGTCGAGCCGACGGCCGACAACCGCATCGTCGGGTACCCGTACACGAAGTACATGGTGTCGATCATGGACGTCGACATGGCGTCCGCCGTCATCCTCGCGAGCGAGGCGAAGGCCGACGAGCTCGGGGTGCCGCGCGAGCGGCGCGTGTACCCGCGCGGCTGGTGCTACGCGACCGATCCGACGTATGTCGCCGAGCACGACGACCTGTGGCGCTCGCCCGCGATGGCCGCCGCGAGTAGCGAGGCGCTGCGGATCGCGGGCGCCGGCGTGGACGACGTCGCCCACTTCGACCTGTACAGCTGCTTCGGCAGCTCGGTGAACTTCGCGCGCGACGCCCTCGGCCTGCGCGACGGCGACCCGCGGGGTGTGACCGTCACCGGTGGCCTCCCGTACAACGGCGGGGCCGGCAGCGACTACATGACGCACTCCATCGCGCAGATGGTGGACGTGTTGCGCCGCGACCCGGGATCGCTCGGGATGGTGAGCGGCGTCGGCATGCACATGACCAAGCACGTCTACGGCATCTACTCCACCGAGCCCGGGCCGGTCGCTCCGCCCCAGCAGTCGGACGTGCAGGCCAAGCTCGACGCGCGCGGCCACGTCGCGATCGTCGACGCGCACGAGGGCGACGCGACGGTCGCGGCGTACTCGGTCGCACACGGACGGGACGGGTCGCCCGAGTGGGGGGTCGCGGTGTGCGACGTCCCGGGCGGCCGGTGCTACGCGCGGCTCGAGGAC